>Ga0247727_10001152_pt1 | contig 64612 bp, 55 predicted proteins | sample WisWelCaveWW1625_FD_202498 | JGI IMG/M metagenome (GOLD analysis project Ga0247727, IMG submission 202498) | Biofilm microbial communities from Wishing Well Cave, Virginia, United States - WW16-25 | ecosystem: Environmental > Aquatic > Deep subsurface > Groundwater > Cave microbial mat | place... | reverse complement strand
AAGTGCTCGTCATCGGCGATTCGTACATGCAGGGTTTCCTGATCGACGATGAAGACACGCCCGCCCGGTGCCTGGAGCGCTATCTCGAAGAAACGCTTGAGACTTCGGTGTCCGTCTGCAACGCGAGCAATCAAGGCTGGGGACCAAAGGAATACGCCGCCGCGATGCAAGAATTCTGCGGCAAGGACGTCGACTTGGTGATTGTCAGTGTCTGCCCGAACGACTTTGGCGACGGATTCCTCGTCATCAACGGCAGGGGCGATGATTGGGTGCGTGCGGAATACTATCTGCGGCAGATTCAGCGAAAGTGTTTCGTCACGAATCTGCCACTCATCTGTTGTCCGGTACCCGGAGAAAAACAATTGCGGAGCCGATTGGACGGCCACTATCCGGCGCGCGTCGCCACCATGATGCACATGCCCTCGGAGAATTACTGTTACCCGATCGAGGCATTCACGGATGTGGAATTGCGTTGGCGCCGCGATCATGTGGCAACGATCTTTCCGCCGCTTCATTCGCCGCTGTACAACGGCGAGTGGGGCGACGGGCATTTCTCACCGTTCGGTTCGCGCGTTTGGGCCAGCGCTGTGGGTGAACGGGCCGCCCTAGTTTTACAGAATCGCGCCAAAGGCGACGGGCGAACCGAGAGCGGCGAGAAGTAACATTTAGTATCGAATCTTGATTTTGAACTTCGCCGCATGGTCGGTCTCACCGTCACCGCCAGGGCAACGCACGGATCCCTCCCGGTGCTTCTCGTGCTTGGCGATCATGTCCGAAATCACTTCCGACCACAACTTGATGCGGCTCGAATCGAGCGGACAGATCACATCGAACAATGACGTCGTCACGGGCGACGCGACGGAATTGTCCCCGTCCTCGGGCGGCTGTTGCGACGCCACTGGCCGGACGTCGATGGTTAGCTTGGCGTAACTCTCGAACTCCACGGCGGCGTGCACGGACTGCGGAAACGTCTCGCCGTGGCCGGCCTTCCAGTTCAGATACACGATCACGCCGTATCCCGCGGCAACCGAGGCGATCAACACGAACAGCAAATTCGGCACGCGCAGCACGACGATGCGGCTCGTGCCGATCGACCACCAGAACGCCCCCTTCCAAAACGACCACAAGTGGTGCGCGACGAGCTTCGCGGTCTCTACCAGCTTCTTGCGGATGCGGTCCTGATAGCGTTCGTACGGGTCGAGCCGGCCGACGTCGCTGTAATACTTGAACATCAAGGCGTGCTCCGGCGCGGGCAAGCCGTCTTGACTGTTGTGCAGGCCATCGAGGTAACTCACCGCTTGCAGGTAGGCCTCGCTCGGCTGCGGCGTTTCGCGAAACACGTCCTCGAGGCGGGCCAAGTGCTGCTCTTCTCGAAAATGCTCGCGACCGTTTTGCGTCATGCGGACTTCGAGCAGGTGGTTCATGCGGCGGCGAATCAGACGGTCTTCCCAGTAGCGGCCCCAGGCATAGAGCGCGATGAGCGGATAAAAAATGACGGCCGCAATGTGCGTCGGCGTGGCGCCGAATAAGACGATCATCATCACCAGCGCCGTGATCACGTTGCGCACGACGTGCGACCGCAGCGCCATGAGGCCGCATCGCACCACGCCGCGCACGGCCTCCATCGCACTTTCACGCGACATGCCGGCCGGAATCACCAGCGTCAAATTCGGATCGCGGTCCATCATGAGCACCAGCCGCGACAGGCGAATCTGCTCGTGACCGTGCACGACCTGATCGTAGTCGGTCTTCAGTTTGCGATACCATTGAACGATGCGCGTCCAGGTCCGCCGCCACATGCCGGACGACGTGGCCGCGGCCGCGGCATCCGCCGGCAGCGCCTCGCGCTCCAGCGTGTAGCGGAATCGCGGGTCAAGTCGATGATGGGGAAGTAAGTAAACGTTCATGCATTCCGTAGTCGTTCGTCTCGCGACGATCGAGAGTGGCAGTGTCCTGTTGCGCGTCACTCGCCGCGAGCCAAGCCGAGCGACAACAGAAACGCGACGCCCATCATGCCGGCTGCGAAAAAGTACGGCGCCGAGTGCGTCTCGCCAAAGAGTTTCGCGCCGAACAGCAGATTACCAGAAATCGGACCGAGAATCCGGGCGAGCGACGAACCCGATTGCAACACGCCCAACACCTCGCCCTGAATCACCGCCGACGTCCGCCGCGACACCAGCGATTGAAGCGACGGCGTCAGGCACGCGTAGCCCACCACGGCGATCGGCATCAGGCCCAGCAACAGCCCCGTCGATCGCTCCGTCGCTGACCAGCCGATGCCCGCAAGACCTGCGACCATGAGCAGCGAGCCGGCCACGGCCATCGTCACCTCGCCGACCGCAGGCAGCAACCGGCGCACGAGCAGGCCCTGCGCCAGGCTGAGCACGAACCCGATGTACGCGAACAGGAAAAAGTTTTGCCGGTCGCTGAAATCGAATCCCTCGACGGCCGTCAGCAGCGCGAGCGTCGGCTCGAAGTTCGAAAAGGCAAACGTGGCGACGAAGAACGTGAGGATCAACAGCCCGATCGTCGGCACGGCCAGCGCCGTCTTCAGCGACTTCAGGTGAAACCACGATCGCTCCGCCGGCGCCGCGCCCGGCCGCAGCGACTCCTTCAACACGACGAACGCAAACAGAAACGCGGCCGCCGACAGGCCCGACGCGACAAATCCCGGCGCCGCGCTGGGGCCGCCGCCGGACTCGCCAGATACCCAGATCGATCCAATCAGCGGGCCGAACGTAAACCCGATGCCGAACGCCGCCCCCACCAGCGCCATCCCCTTGCCGCGATCGTGCGCTTCGGTCGAATCAGCGATGAATGCCTGTGCCGTCGCAATCGTGGCACCCGCGATACCCGCGCCGATGCGCGACACGAATAACAACGACAGGCTGCCGATCATTGTCCCGTAGCCAAAAAGTGCGTAGAACACCGCGGAACTGAATAGTCCCATCAAGATCACCGGCCGGCGACCGATGCGATCCGACAGCCGCCCCCACATCGGCGAGAACACGAACTGCATGAACGAAAACGACGCCATCAGCAGACCGAGCGTCACGTGGCTCGCGTCGAGTGCCTTCGCGTAACGCGGCAGGAGCGGCAGCACGATGCCAAACCCCAAGAGGTCGATGAACACCGTCATGAAGATCACCACGAGCGGCGATCGCTTCATCGTTGCACTGACTCCGGTTCGTCGTGTGACTCGTCGTCCGTCGGCGAGCGACACATTGTAGCGGCGTAGGGCCGGTTGAAGGGAATGCCAGCTTCCGAGCCGCGCGGCGGCGCGGTAAAGTAGCTGCACGCTCAACGGAGCGCCGCAACAGACCTCCGCATTGTGCTGCCCGCCAATACTCCGCGAGCCGAATGATGACCTTGATCCGCCCGAAATTGTTTGCCGCCGCCGTCGCCGGCTTCGTCGTGCTGTCCGCGGCGATCGCGTCGGAAAATGACACGGCCGCGCCGGGCAGCGGCCGCTCGTTCTGGTCGTTCCAGCCCGCGCGACGGCCCGCCGTGCCGACCGTGAAATCGACCGGTCGCGTGCGCACGCCGGTTGACTCGTTCATCTTGGAAAAGCTCGAAGCCGCGGGACTCATGCTGGCGCCGGACGCCGATAAGCTCGCGCTGATGCGCCGCGCGTATCTCGATCTCATCGGACTGCCGCCGTCGCCGCAAGAAATCGACGCGTACCTCGCCGACACGGCCGGCGACGCCTACGAGCGACTCATCGAACGGCTGCTCGATAGCCCGCATTACGGCGAACGCTGGGGCCGGCACTGGCTCGACGTGGCCGGCTACTCCGATTCGCGCGGCATTCTCGTTGGCGAAGTGCCGCGGCCGACTCATTATCTTTACCGCGATTACGTCATTCGCGCATTCAACGACGACAAGCCGTACGACCGGTTCCTCCAAGAGCAGATCGCCGGCGACGAACTGGTCGATTTCCACAACGTCGTCCGCTCCGTGATCGATCTGCCGAGCGATGTGACCGATGCCGTGATCGCGACCGGTTTCCTGCGCAACTCCGCCGACGCGAGCCGGCCGGACTTTTCCGCCATCAAGCACGCCCCGATGTACTACTTCGACACGCTCAACGACTCGATCGCCATCGTCGGCTCCGCGACGCTCGGCCTCACGCTCCAATGCGCGAAGTGCCACGACCACAAGTATGACCCGATCCCGCAACGCGAGTTCTACGAAATTCAGTCGATCTTCAAGAGCGGCTACCGGCCGGACCAGTGGCTCGCGGAAGAAAACCGCTTCGTCGAGTGGGCCTCCGACGTCGAGAAGCAGCGGGCCGCCGAGCACAACAAGCGCGTGCAGGCCGAAATCGACCGCGTGCGCGGCGAGGCCGAGTTGCTACGCAAGCAGTTCGCCGAAAAACTCTTCGCCGAGCGGCTGGTCAAACTGCCGGAGCAAATCCGCGACGACGTGAAGCAAGCGTTGGCCACCGACGACAAATCTCGCAATGAGGTCCAGAAGTATCTCGTCGCCAAGTTCCAGAAAGATCTCCAGCCGCCACGCGAGGAACTGCTCAAGGTCTACGCCGATTTCAAGACAAAGGCCGAGGAATTCGACGCGGCGATCCGATCGAACGAGGCGAAGAAGAAATCCTTCACCAAAATCCGCGCCCTTTACGACATGCCTGGCGAACCAAAGGCGCACCTAATGAAACGCGGCGACTGGCGGTCGCCGGGCGACGAAGTCCAGCCCGGCGCGCTCGCCGCGCTTGCGTCTCCTTTGCCCTTCCAGTGGTCGCCGCCGTCCGCCGACGCCGCCACCGACGCGAAAACGCCACTGAAATCGAGCGGCCGGCGCCTCGCCTTCGCCCGCTGGCTCACGCAGCCCGATCACCCGCTCACCTCGCGCGTCATGGTCAATCGCATCTGGCTGCACCACTTCAGCGAAGGCATCGTCGCCACGCCCGACGACTTCGGCCTCCGCGGTTCACCGCCGTCGCACCCTGAACTGCTCGACTACCTCGCCACCGAATTCGTCGCTCGCGGCTGGAGCGTAAAGGCGATGCACCGGCTGATCATGACGTCGAGTGTGTATCGGCAAGCGAGCGGAAAGGGAATAGGGAGTAGGCAGTCGGCAGTAGGGAAAACGGAAGCAGAGACGAGGTCCTCGGAATCACTACTCCCGATTCCCTACTCCCTACTCCCTTCTTACCCGCTCCGCCGCCTCGAAGCCGAAGTGATCCGCGACTCCGTGCTCGCCTCGTCCGGCTCGCTCAACCGCCGCCCGTTCGGCCCCGCCGTGCCACTCGTCACGCGCCCCGACGGCGAAGTCGTCACCGCCGACGGCCCAGACGGCTGGCGCCGCTCGATCTATCTCTTCGTCGGACGTAAAGTCCCCGTGACGATGCTCAACCTCTTCGATCAACCAATGATCTCCGTCAACTGCACCCGCCGCAGCACCTCGACGCTCGCCTCGCAGGCACTCGATCTCCTGAACAGCGACTTCATGATCAAACAAGCCGACCTGTTCGCCGAACGGCTGCTCAAAGAATCGCCGCCCGCTCGACCCGGCCAATCCGACTGGGAGCCAACCCCCGCCGTGACGCACGCCTTCAAATCCGCCTTCGGCCGCACGCCGGCCTCCGACGAACTGACTGACGCCGTCCGTTTCGTCCGCGAACAAGCCGACAAACACCTCGCCGCCGCGCCCGCGGGACAGCAATCCGTCGAATCGCTTCAGCAAGCCCAGCGCCGCGCGTTGGCCGACCTTTGCCACATGCTGCTGAGCGCGAACGAGTTTGTTTACGTGGATTGAAACCGAACACGCCGAATTGCTTCAGTGTTGGATGACGAGCGGATCCGCCGCGAAAGGAGTGCAAAATGCATATAGCAAAAATCAAATCCCCAACAAGGACGAGTGTGCCAAAGCATGCTCGACACTCATTCGACGCGGCCGAGTCGATTGCTTTCGCGAGAATGTCTTCATTGTCCCCGAACCGGCGCTGGAAGTCTTGCGGGACATGGGAATCACCTACCAGGAACTAGGCCGAGGAGGTCTCGATTATGCTCAGAAGGCACTACGAGATTCTGTTGCCGCAGAGATCAGACCTACCAGCGTATGAAGGGATTAGACGATGACTGGAGCACCCAAGCAGGACACGAGACGTCGCGGCACGAGTGGGCGCAATGGCCCCAAACGGCGACAGCGATTCGATGCCAGCTTCTTACACCGTGGGAAATGGTGGGTGGCGTGGTCGGACGACGTGCCCGGTGCACTGACTCAGGGAAGAACGCTCGAAAAGGCGAGGGAGAATCTCAAGGACACGATCGCTTTGATGCTCGAGCCTGTTGAGTTGCACAACCTGCCGAAGTCCAAGTCGCGTGTGATTCGTGAGGTTTTGGTCCTGTGAAGCGACGCGAACTTGTCCGACATTTACAGGTGCACGGTTGCGCGTTGCTCCGCGAAGGCGCCAGGCACTCGCGCTGGATCATTTGGCCGACAGGACCAGACAGGCGAGTGTTCCCCGGCATTCCGAGATCGACGGTACTTGGCCCGACTCATTTGCAGGCAGCTTGGGATTGCGCCTTGTAGCTGATGTTCGTTTGGCGATTGTTTGACGCGATCAGGGCTGCGCCAGAATTGGCAGCCGGTGAGACGCGAAGCCGCCGAGTCGCTCGGGGGCGGGGCATTCGGCGGCTGATGCGGATTCTTCCGCGTCGAACTTGTCGATCTCGTCCATCAGGGCCTGGACCATTTCGCTTTCGGCAACGGTGCGGACGAGTTCGCCGCGTTTGAAGATGGCGCCTTTGCCGCGGCCGGCGGCGATGCCGAGGTCGGCTTCGCGGGCCTCGCCGGGACCGTTCACGACACAGCCGAGGATGGAGATCTTCAGCGGCTTTTTGCGATCCTTCAGCTTTTCTTGCACTTCATTGACGAGCTTTTGCAGATCCACTTCGAGCCTGCCGCACGTGGGGCAGGCGATAACTTCGGGCTTGCGCACGCGGCGGGTCGTGGCTTGCAGGATGTCGAAGCCGGCGCGGACTTCTTCGGCCTTGTCTTCGACCAACAGCGAGACGCGGATCGTGTCGCCGATACCGGCCAAGAGGATCGCGCCGATGCCGGCCGCGGATTTCGTGATGCCGTACGGCGCGGCACCGGACTCGGTCACGCCGACGTGCGTCGGGTAGTCGCACTGCTGGGCGTAAAGTTGGTACGCCTTCAACACGGTCGGCACGTGGCTCGATTTGAGCGACACGATGATCTCGCGGTAGCCCTCTTTCTCGGCCATTTCGATGTAACGGATCGCCGATTCGACCATCGCTTCCGGGCAGGGCCAGCCGTACTTTTCGACGAGGTCGCGTTCCAGGCTGCCGGCGTTGACGCCGATCCGCGTGGCGATGCCGCGGTCGCGGGCCTTGCGAATCACTTGTAAGTAGCGGTCGCGACCGCCGATGTTTCCCGGATTGATCCGAATCTTGTCGCACTCTTGGTCGAGACATCCCAGTGCCATTTTGTAATCGAAGTGGATGTCGCAGATGAGCGGCACACTCATGCGCCGGCGAATCTCCGTGACCTTTTCCAGCGCATCGGCCCGCGGCACCGTTACGCGGATCAGTTCGCAGCCGGCCTCTTCGAGGATGCGGCACTGTGCGAGCGTCCCTTCCACGTCTTCCGTGTGGGTCGAAGTCATCGACTGCACGCGGATCGGTTGCGACCCTCCGATGATCAGATTGCCAACGCGGACTTCGCGAGTCTTGTGACGTTCGACGATCGTACTGTAGGCCATGAACTGTCCCTTGAGCTTCGTGTACCACAAATTACTCTTCGGTCGAATCGTATCAGGAACAATAGAAACGTAACACGCCTGGCGAGGACCTCGAGTCATTTCGTCTTTCGGCCGGCTCGCAATTCCTCCTGCTCACGCAAAAACTGGGGCCAGTCGGATCCTTCGATATCCCTGGCGTCTCCATTGATGAACAGAACCTCGTGTCCCCCGCGTGAAAGGCGGTTGCCCTGGTGGCCGAGACCCAATTTGTCCCAGAGCAAGGCAATCCGAATGTCGTCGCTTCTGGTCAGCCCTTCGACATAGTGCCAATCGCAGGAGTCTGGACTCAAAAACCCATCGGCGCCCAAGACTATCTGAGCAACGCCTGGAGGCACGGCCTTACCACCCAGATTTTCCGCCCCCGGGTCGGTGCTGTAGTGCAACAAGCTGAGCGAGGCTTCGGGACAACGTCCTCCAGCGGGGAAGTAGCCGCCATTGGTCTCGGCGTAGGCTTGGAGAGCTTTGCCTAAGTTCGAAATGCAAGCATGGTGTGTATTCCCATGGGGAAAGTTCCACCGATACGAAATCGCACCGCACAACCCGATAGCCACAGATCCAATGATGAGTGCTGTCGCGACTCGATGCCGCTTAATCATCGTTTTCATTGGGTTGCCTCGAAACCTCGATGCGAACGAATGCCTCCGACCTACAGTGCAATCACCGCGCCCGTATCCGCCGCGTGCCGCGCGTGCAGGCAGAGTTCGCTGATCGTGAATGCGTCCTGAGCGGTGATGCGTGGTTGCGAGCCGGCGCGGAGCGCGGTGACGAAATCGACGAAGAGCTGGCCCGGGTTCGGCAGCGGGAGTTTTTCGGGTCCTTTTGAGCCGCGCGTGAGCACGACTTGTTTGTCCGCAGACTGGATCGGGTCCGCGTTCGTGACCTCAATGATGCCGTCGGTGCCGACGACGCGGAGCCGGTCGTCGCCGTGGCTCTTGGTGGTCATCGGCCGCAGGAAATCGAGGTGCACCGCGGCCGAACCGCCGCCGGAGAACTTCAGCGCCAGCGCGCCGTTGTCCTCGAATTCGTGCCAGTCGCCGCCGAGCCCGGCGCGCGACGTGAAGCCGGCGACCTGCGTGAATTCCTGGCCCGTCGTCCAGCGAACGAGGTCGAGTGCGTGGCAGCCGATGAACGGAATGATGCCGCCGCACTGGACGCGGCTCTTCTGCCAGTCAGGCCGGCCCACTTTGAGCTTGTACGATTTCTGGACGCTGGCGAGCACGACTCTGCCGATCGCGCCGGAACGGATCGCATTGCGCATCGCCAGATACGGCGCCTCAAAACGCATCGTGAGTAGCATCGACAAGTGCGACTCGCTGCGGCTCACCGCTTCGCGCACGCGGTGCAAGTCATCGAAACTAGTCGCGAGCGGTTTTTCCGTGACGATGTGGATCTCTCGCCGCGCGAGTTCGACGAGCACATTCGGCCGCTCGCCCGGCACATCACAGACTCCGACGACGTCCGGCTTCTCACGGTCAAGCATCTCGCGCCAGTCGCTGTAGCTCGATGCCTTCGCGGCGACCGGCATCTTCATTACGGTGGCGACTGCCGCCTTGTCGGAAGCGACAACCGCGACCAACTCGCAGTCTTCGAGTTCTGGGACGCCATCCCAAATTTGCATCGGGTGGCCATCGAGGCCGATCAGTGCAACGCGCATTCTTGGAGTCTCCAAGTTCCAAAGCTCAAACAATCACAATCAACAAGACTCACTGCTCAAATCCGCGACGCCACAGGTTTGAGATTTGATCATTGGAACTTGTTCGAGATTGCTACTTGAGGTTTGAGACTTCTCCCTCTACTTGCCGTTTGCATCAAACGACGCCACGGTACTGATCTTCCCGTGCGGCGTAACGCGGAACAGTTTCTTGGCGTGCGGGTCGGCGACGAGGATGTTGCCGTCGGCTTCGAGCGCGAGGCCGACCGGGGCGACGAGCGGCTCGCCCTGAAAGATCGCCTTCGACTTGCCGTCCGGCGTCACGCGCCAGATTGCTTTTGCGTAATTGTCGCTCACGATGTAACCGGCCTGATCGACGAGCACGTGGTGCGGGTTGTTCTTGTCCGCGATGCGGCCTTTCACGATCGGCGTGACTTCCCCCTTCGCGCTGACGCGGACGAGTTGGTCTTTGGACTGCGAGACGACGACGAAGCTGCCTTCGCGATCGAGCGCGACGCCATGCGGCGCCGGCACGCGGGCAATTTCCGTCGGCTTGCCGCCCGCGGCGGGCAGGCGGTAGATCGCGCTGGCCTCGCCGCTCAGGTCGGCCACGATCAAGTTGCCGTCGGGGTCGACGGCGATTCCCATCGGTTTGTCGAATTCGCCGGAATAGGCCGCTTCGGGGTCGAAGTCCTGATTCGTTGGTGCCGGCCCCGCGCCGCGTGCGATTTTCTTCGCCGTAAGCGGCGCGAGTTTGCCGTCCGGCGCGAGCCGCCACACGTCCGATGATCCTGTGTCGCAGAGAAACAGGTTGCCCGAACTGTCGGCAGCCATCGCCATGACGTTGAAGAGCGGCGTGCGGTATTTTCGGCTGCCTTGGTAAAGCACTGTCAGCTTGCCGCCGTCATCCACTCGATAGATCGACTTCGTCGCCTTGTCGGCGACGAGAATCGTCCCATTCGGTCCGACGGCAACGGCGATCGGATACGGCTCAGCGCCCTTGGCCGCCGGCGGAGTCTGCGCCACGTGAACGGTTTGCGCGGCGAACGAAACGGCCGCAGGCGAGGCCGCCGCAAGCTGAAGCGAGCGGATCACGAACCGGCGCCGGCTGAGAATCTCCATGCAAAACTCCTGCATAGGCGTGAATGGAACACAACAAAGTTACAGAAGCGTGCCGCGTCAGGCAAAGCGAAAACAGGCTCAGTACGCCGGCGGTCGGCAGGCGGTTCGGCGTTCGTGGAACTGGCGGACCGCGGCCGATTCGATCAACGGCTGCAGGTGACCTGCAACTCCACGACAAGCTCGTGCCGGCGCTTGCTGCCGACACGGACGCGACCTAGAATCGATTGAGCGATGTGGCGAGTTGCGATCAGTCGAGCGTCGAGCGGAGGCGGCAATGGAACGGTTTCGCGATCCAGGTCTGTCAGCGGCGGCCGAGCGGGCAATGCGCCGCTGGGAACTCAATCGAAAAATCGAACAGCAGCGAGCGGAGCCGACAAGCGACGAGGCGGTGCCGCGGTTCTGCATCACGATCAGCCGCGAGGCGGGCGCCCGCGGCTCCACGATCGCGCGGCTCGCCGGCCAGCGGCTGAATTGGACCGTGTACGACCAGGAACTGCTCGAATACATCGCACACGAAATGCACCTCCGCGCCGGTGTGCTCGAGAGCCTCGACGAGAGGGCATATCACTGGGCGCAAGAATGGCTCGCCGCGCTGCTGGAAGATCAGTGGCAGAACCAAGACTCGTACATCGTTCATCTAACCAAGGTCGTACTCGCGATCGGCGTTCACGGCAACGCGATCGTCGTCGGCCGCGGCGCGAGCTTCATCCTGCCGCGTGACCGCTCGCTCAACGTGCGCGTCATCGCGAAGGACGCCGACCGCATCGCGTTCCTGAGCCAAATCGAGCGACTCACGCCGGACGAGGCCGAACGATACATGCGAGAGACCGACGCGCAACGCAAGAAGTTCGTGCGCGACTATTTTCATCGTGATAACACCGACCTGCACGAGTATGACTTGGTCCTCGATTCGAGCACGCTCGGCGAGGAGGCGTGTGCCGACGTTGTCGTGACCGCGATCAAGGGCAAGGAGACGTTCGCCCGCAACAGAAATCAGACAATAATGCGACCATCGCACGTACCGACCGAGTGATGCAGGACATGGATCGAGGATCGATCGGTTCCGCGAGAATGATTCGTCGCTCGTTATCCCGCCCGGCGCGTTTGGCTTTGCGCCATGTCTTCGGCCCGCACGGCGACGATCGCGATGCCGTAATTGTCGGCCAGGCGAATCGTCTCTTGTTCATCGAGCAGAATCGTCTTGTCCGCTTCGACCGCCAGGACGCGGGCGCCGGCGCGGTGCAGCGAGTGAATCGTGTCGGGACCGATCGTCGGCACGTCGAATCGCATGTCTTGTTGCGGCTTGGCCACTTTGACGACGGTGAAGCCGCCGGACCGGCAGAGTTCGCCGGCTCGCAAGATCGCGCGGTCGGTGCCTTCAATCGCCTCGACCGCAATCGTGGCCAAGTCCTTCACCGCCACGGATTGACCCACGTCGAGACGCCCCATCTCCTTGGCCAGATTCCAGCCGAATTCAATGTCGCGCCGTTCCGAATCCGACGGCCGGCGACGCGTGAGGTATCCTGGTTTCACGAGCAACTCCGGGCAGAAATCGAGCGCCGAGACGATTTCGATTCCGTCGCGATTGAACTCGTTGATCGCGGCGAGCAGCATCGAGTCGTCCTTGCGATCACTGCGGCCGAACGAGAGCCACGCTCGCATGAAGCGCCAGTCCGGCAGGAACCGCAAGAAACGCCACGGCGCGTAAATCTGAGTCTTTTGCACCTTGCCGGCCATAACGACGCGGCGGACCGCGGCGCGGCGAAAGTCGCGGATCATGCCGCCGAGCTTCGCGATGCCACGCCACGTGAACGAGTCCACTCGCTGCGCAAGGGCTGGCGACGCGCTGTCGCGAATCGCCACGCACACGACTTCAAAACCCGCGCGACGCGCCGCGTCAGCGAACAGTTCGGGAAATCGGCCGTACCCCGCCAGCAGGCCAATGCGACGATCCGTGTCCGTGGTCGCCACAGGGCAGTTCAACGTTGCAGCCATGCCAGTTCCGTTAGCAGGTCACGCGGATTTTCGTTGCGGCGCGCTGCCGCCATCCAATTTATTCAGTCGCTCTTCGAGTTCGGCAAGCTGGTCGCGCATTTCGGGCAACTTGCGCGACAAGCTGAGTAGTCGAAACTGTTCCCGCGCAGGCGTCGCCGGGGCTCCGGCCCATTTCTCGCCCGCCGGCACGTCGTCCATCACGCCGGACATCGCCTCGACAATCGCCCGGTCGCCAATCGTGATGTGGTCCTTGATACCCGCTTGGCCGGCGATGATCACGTAGTCGCCCGTCTTGCACGAGCCGGCCAAACCCACTTGGCCAACGATCAGGTTGTGCCGGCCAATGCGGCAGTTGTGTGCGATCTGCGCGAGGTTGTCGATCTTCGTGCCATCTCCGATTTCGGTGGCCATGAATGTTGCCCGGTCAATTGTAGCGTTCGCGCCAATTTCGACGTCGCTGCCGATTTGTACGTGCCCGCGTTGTGGCACCTTGACGTGCCGGCCGGCCTCCGTGCGATAGCCGAAACCATCGGCGCCAAGCACCGCACCGGCGTGCACGATGACGCGATCGCCCAGCATCGTTTCAGAATACAGCACGACGTTCGGGAATAGCGTCACGTCGTCGCCGAGTCGGCAGCCGTCGCCGATGACGACGCTCGGCATGATGCGGCAGCGGTTGCCGATCGTGACGTCTTCACCGATCACGACAAACGGCCCGACGCTCGCGTCCCGTCCCAGGCGCGCCGATGCCGCGATGCTCGATTGCGGATGAATGCCCGGCGGCGGCTCGCGCCGCGGGGCGCGAAACCAATCGACGATCGTGCCGAATGCGTCGAGCGGCTTGGCGACGCGAACAAGCGGCATTCGCAGGCTCGCTTGAAACTCGCGCGCGACGACGGCCGCGGCTGCGGCTGATTTTTCGAGAACTCGCGTCTTGCGCGCATCTTCAACGAACGTGATGTCGCCCGGTCCCGCGTGCGTGATCGGCCGCGCCCCGGTGATAATCGTCCGCGCGTCGCCATCGACAGTACCGCCAACGAGCGCCGCGAGCGCTTCGAGAGTCAATTGCACGGCAGTGTGTCCTTCCATGAACACGGTCGTTGCCTGGCCTCAATCGCAATTCCGTAGAGACCGGTCGCGACTCCCGTCAGAGTTCGGCGCGACCGGATGTTAGGGAAGGGGCGGGATAGTAACGAAGTGTTTTTTTTGAGACAAGGCCGGTTACGCCGCGCGGCGAGCCGCCATGCCGTAACAGTGCGGATGACGCAGCACCGCGATCCCGATGTGGCCACCGAATGCAATCGACAGCTTGAGGGCGGTCCGAACCGGCGTTGCGACGCCCCTCAGTGCCGTGCAGTCAATGTCGCATTCCGGATCCTGCTCGGTCAAATTAATCGTCGGTGGGATGAAACCGTCGCGCACGGCCAGCGTGGCGAGCGCGAGTTCGACTCCGCCCGCGGCGCACAAGAGGTGGCCAATCATCGATTTCATGGCGCTGACACGAACCGTCGCGGCCGCAGGGCCGAACGCCTTCTTGATCGCTTGGACCTCCGCGATGTCGTTTTGCCGCGTGCCGGTTCCGTGCGCGTTGATGTAATCTACTTCTTCCGGAGTGACGCCAGCCCGCTGCAGCGCCTTGCGAATCATCCACGCCAGGCCGGACGGATCGGGGTCGAGGGCCGTGATGTGATAGGCGTCGCTGCCGCTCACTCCGCCGGCAAGCACGGCGTAGATCGACGCACCGCGCTCTAAGGCGACGCTCATTCGCTCCAACACGAAAACCGCCGCGCCCTCGCCGATCACGAAGCCCGAGCGTTTCGCGTCAAACGGCCGGCAGGCCTCCGTTGGATTCTCGGATTCGGCGAGCACTCGCATGTTGCGGAATCCGCCGACGGCCAGCACGTCCAGCGACGCATCCGAACTGCCAGCGAGAACCACGTCGCAGCAGCCGTCGAGAATACAATCAGCGCCGCGAAGCACGGAGATCAACCCGGTCGCACAGGCAGCGGCCAGACTGATCGCCGGGCCGTAAAGGTCGTAGCGCGAGGCCAGCGAGGAGGCAACATTATTTCGCTGACATTCCAGCCAGCAGGCCGCCCCCGAGGCGTCCCCCTGCCGCACGTGTGAGACTACATCCGCCGGAACAAATCCAATCGCACCCATCACGCAACCGACGCGATCACGATCGAGCCGCGCCCAGTCCAACCGCGCGTCGGCCACCGCTTCATCGGCGGCCCGCTCCGCAAACCGAATGACTCGCTCGTCGCCCGGCGGGCCGTCAAGCGGCACCGGCGCCGCCGTGACACGGTCGCCGTTCGATAGCCAAATGTGCCGCATACCGCTCTGCCCCGCCCGGATCGCGCGCCACGACGACTCGCGGTCCAGCCCGACGGGCGTAATCAGGCCGATTCCCGTAATCGCGACCAGATCATTTCCGTCGTTGCGGCGGGCGGCGGTCCCTGCACGGACCAACCCCGCGCTCTCCTCTGGGTACAAATTCATCGTTGCTCTGTCCGTCAACCGCGTCAGTGAGAAAGGAATGACCCGGATATCAGAGTTGACACGTTTGAGCAAGATCACGTGCCGTCGCGCCGCCGAGATTAAGGCACCGCCGAGATTACGGCAGATTGAAACCGCCAAGGAACTCATCGGCTTTACGCGGATGCTGGCGTAAGTGCGGTCTTCACGGAATGAAACTCGACGGCCGGTGCGGGCGATTGCGCAAACAAAAAAACCCCGCCGATCACCCAAAGGCGAATCGGCGGGGCCGGAACAGAGAAGAGGCACGCGATATAATACCCGCCGATCCAAATGCTGCAACAAGAATTTTGAAAAATTTTCATTTTGTGCCGCAGGTGCGCCGCCAAATCCGGTACTCTCCGGTTGCACCTCGCCGGGAGCCGCCCGACGTGACTTCCTCCCCGGCGGCAATCTTCCGCTCCGCGAAGCCGCTTCAGTTGGGAAATTACCGACATGCGGCTCGTAACACGCTTTGGCAATTCAAGTTAGGCTGAAACACAATCCAACGTAGGCCCATCGGCCATTACACAAATCCCCGTGCTCCGGATCGCCCGTGCTCGGTCAGTTATATATAGTCGCGTGCCGAGCCTGACGGGAAAGATGATTTTGATCACGCATCGGGCACAATGAATCGGCAGAACGAATCGCCCGAGCACGAGGGTCTCGATGAATCGCCAGCCCTTCCGATTGAAGTCGCCTCGATGGGACGCGAAGCTTAGTCCGTTCTGGGTGCGGGCCACGCGACCGTATCGTCGCCACATGCAGCGGATTGTACAGCGGCTGCTTGAAGTTGACGTGCGGAGTCTCGACCGCGTCGCTGAGTTGATGGCAGCCGGCGCGGGGGTGTTGATCACGCCGAATCATCCCGGCCACGCCGACTCATACGCGCTCTACGACGCCGCCGATCAACTCGGCCGGCCGTTCTACTTCATGACCGCGTGGCAAGTTTTCGAGATGGGCAGCCGGCTCGCTCGCTGGATCTACCAGCGTTACGGCTGCTTCAGCGTCGAGCGCGAAGGGACCGACCTGTGGGCGTTCAAGCGCGCGGTGCAAATCCTCGCGCGCGAGCCGTTCCCGCTGGTCATTTTTCCCGAAGGCGAAGTGTACCACGTCAACGATCGCGTCACGCCGCTCCGTGAAGGCACCGCGGCCATCGCGCTCACGGCGATGAAACAGGCCGAGCGCCCAATCCACATCGTGCCGTGCGGCATCAAGTACCAATACATTCAAGACCCGACGGCGGAACTCGAACGCGTCATGTCCGAATTGGAGGAGCGGATCTATTGGCGACCGCGCCCGCATCGGCCGCTCGCGGAGCGCGTGCTGCAATTCGCCGAAGCCGCACTCGCCCTCAAAGAACTGGAGCACACCGGCACCACGCGGACCGGCTCGCTGACCGAGCGAGTTCGCTGTCTCTCCGAGCACGTGTTGGCCGGAATGGAGCAGATCTACAAAATCGGGGCGCGCGACCAGACGGTGCCCGAGCGAGTTAAGAATGTCCGCCGCGCCTGCCTCGAGCGGCTCGAACAAGCGAACGGCAACGCGTCGGAGTTGGCTGCGATTCACGCCCAACTCGACGATGTTTTCTTCGTGGTGCAACTTTTCAGCTACCCTGGCGACTACGTGGCCGAGCGGCCGACGATCGAACGACTGGCCGAGACGATCGACAAATTCGAGGAGGACGTGCTCGGCCATCGCACGGCGCGGATCCGTGGCTCGCGACGCGCGATCGTGCAATTTGGCGAACCCATCGACGTGAACCAGTTCGCCGAGGGCGCCGCGCAGCCGCGAAAACTCGCTGGGCCGCTGACCGACGCTATTGAAGCGGCCATGCAGAACCAACTCGATGCAATCAATCATTCGCCGCGACTCGGAAACAGCGACGGCACAACGGGTTGATCGCGAGGTTATTTCGTGTACGCAAGCCGGCCCTGCCGACTTAATCAGCGCGGGGTCGGCGGCGTGGATTCTTATGGACGACCGGCCAATGCGAGTGGAGAAGCTAACGTGAACGTACAACGCAGAGTTGAATCGATTCTCGGACGAACCGCCGTGACGCCGGCTCCGCTTTCGACTGCCGCTTCGTTGCTCGAGCGTAAAGTGCCGTTTCAGTTTGGACTGCGGTCGTTGATCTGGATTGTTGTCGCGTCCGCAGCTCTCTGTTACATGCTGACTCAGGAAGTGCCCGTCGCCAGCCTCGTAGTGCCGCTTTCAACCTTCGCGTTCGCGATTCTTGGGCTGTTCTTGAGAGACCACTTGTCGAGGTTGGTAGCGTGGTTCTGGGCATCGATGTTAGCCATCCCCTCACTCCTGCTGGTTGAACTTGCATCGGGCTATGGCTGGACGCTGCCCGTCGTGGGACCGATACCAGACCCGCCGTCTCACGTTGCCCAGGAGTGCATTCGGATGGCTGCCTACGCACTACTTGTCGCCGGTATCGCTCTGTTCCTTCCGTGTCTCGTCCTCGGAACGAATCGACAGCGCGTCGCGAGCGTTCCGCCAGCGCTGGCGCTGCTCGCGATGCTGTATCTCGTTTGGTTTACGCGTTGATCGGATGTCGCTTGGACAACCTACTGCAAATACTATTCTTTTTGGGCCTGTCGCTGCTCTTCATCGCGGTGATCGGTCACGGTCTGTGGCTCGCAGCCGCGTGGGTCGTCCGTCAGATTGTCGGGCTCGGTAGCGAGCTTCCGGCCGGCGCGGTGCGGGTTTGTCCACGATGCGGCGTGGTGATCGCCAAGCATTCGGCCACGTGCGCGAGCTGCGGCTGGCCGAGGCAGCCAATCGCCCCGCCGGTCAGTCCGCCGCTCGGACCGCTCGCTGATCTGCAAGCGACAGCGCGCGTGTTGGAGCGATTTCACGAGAAAGGCGGGGTCACACTGGCGACCTACGATCGCGTGATGACCGCGATCGAAGCGGAACAGCGGCGGCTCGCAGCCTCGGAGCACTTGACTCCGGCACAACCAGCGATTCCACGAACGGCCCCGCCGGTCACGTTGCCGCCCATTGCGTTGGCGCCGCCACAAGGCAACATCGAATCAGCAGGACGTCACGAGAGTCCGTTCGCCGCGTTCGCCGAGTCCATTCCCACAACGCCCTGCCCGGCAGCCGGCGCAGTGACGCCGACTGAATCGATCTCGCCCGACACTGCCGTCGAGCTGACGTTTGAATTGGCCGACGCGCCGAGCAATCACGCCGCAGTTCATGTCGCGCCACAACGTCCACCAGCGACTCCCGCGCCGCGGCCGCGCGAGCGCGTGACGCCGACCGGAACACCGCTGCCGCCTCAACCGCAGTCGCCGCCGCGACCCGCGCCGCCGCGCAAATCGCTCAACGAATTGCTCGCCGCGTTCATGGAAGAGAAAAACATCCGCTGGGGCGAATTGGTCGGCGGCCTCTTGATCGTCGGCTGCTCGATCGCGCTTGTTTTCAGTCTGTGGGCAAAGATTGAGCAGATCGCGATTCTGAAATTCTTTCTGTTCACCGGCGTGACCTCGGCCATCTTCGGCGTCGGCCTCTACACCGAGCACCGCTGGAAGCTTCCGACGACGAGCCGTGGCGTGCTGATCATCGCGACGCTCTTGGTGCCGCTCAATTTTCTGGCGATCGCGGGATTTGCCGTCGGCATGTCGCCGACGGACGTGCAAGTCATCGGCGGCGAACTGGTCGCGCTCGCGTCATTCACGTGGCTAACTCAGCGGGCCGGCCGCGTGCTCGTGCCCGGCTGGTCTTGGATGCTGACCGCGGGCGTGATGGGTTCGTCACTGGCCCAGATCATGATCCGCCGATTCGCCGGCGCCGGCGACGATCTGCTTTTGCTCGTTGCACTCGGCTCGCTGCCGCTCGTTTCCTACCTGGGCACGTCCGGTTGGATGCTGCGCCGCACGCGCGGCTGGACCGACGTGAACGAAACGCAAGCCAACTCCGTTTTTATCCTGCTTGGTTCCGTGACGTTCGCGACAATGCTGGCGTTAGGCCTGTTGCTCTACAACAGCGACGACCCGCGCGACACGCTGTCCGCACTCGCGCCGCTCGTCAGTTTGGGCGGTGTGCCGGCGCTGGCAAGCGGACTTGTGCTGTGGCGTCGCCTGGCACAGGTGAAACTCGGTTCGCTCAGCACGGCCGCGGCTGCCACCGCGGTGCTCGGCGCGGCCGTGCTGGTCTCCGGAATTGCCCTGGCTTGGCCACACCCGTCCGGAATATTGCCGGTTGCGCTCGTCGATTTCGTCGCGATCACCGCGATTGGCTTTCGGTTCAGACTGCCGCCGGCCCACCTGCTCGCCGCGCCGTGCCTCGCGCTGGCGTATTTGCTCGCCGGCCATCTGCTGTTGCCGCCGAGTCACGAGCATCACATTTCGTGGAATTCATCATCATCGCAGATGATTCGCTCGCTGGTCTCTGGGTCCAGCGGCATGATGCTCGTATTGCTGGTCGGCATGTTTGTGGCCGTCGTGGAATTCCTGCGACGCATCAGGCAGGACGTCGAATCGCAACTCTATCGCGTGATCACGGCGGCGACCGCCGCGGTAAGCCTCGCACTCGTGATCGTCTTCGGTTTCGCTCGCTCCGGCGACCCATACTGGGCCGCGCCCGCGCTGGCCATTTATGCGGCCGCGGCGTTTGCGCTCGCATGGCGAATGCAACATGGAGCAGCAACCTGGGCCGGCTCCGGGCTCGCGCTGGCGGCAATCGTTCAGTCGATTGTCTTTGAATTCGCCGACCGGCCAGACGTGTTTCACGCCCAGCTCGCGCTGCTGGTTCACGCGAGCGCGGCGATGCTGGCGGCGTCGCTCATTCGATGGCTCGGCTCCAGCGGTCGGACGAGCGAGCGAGTGACCGGCGCGACGCCGGCGACGCAAGCGCGGACCGCGCTCACGCTTCGAGTTGGTGTCGCCGACTCGCTCGGCGGGTCAGCCATCGCCAGCTCATCGCTCGCAGTTCCATTTTGGATTTACGCGATGCCGAGCGAGACATTTACGGACCTGTCGCTGTGCACATTGTGGATTGCCGTGATTTGGACTTCGCTCTCGCTGCTGCACCGCCGTGCCGGACTTTTTTCCGCAGCCCAAATTATGGTCGCGCTCGGCGTCGTCTTTGCCGTGACCGCGGTGCTCGAAACCCGCGACTGGTACGCGACCACGGCTTTTCCGCTGCTCGACCCGCGGGCGCTTCAGTCCCACGGCGTCGCGCTGGCGATTATCGGGCTCGCGTGGGCCGGCCTGCGAATGCTGCTACGACAGACAAGTACGGCGCGCCTGGGATCTTCAACTCCTGAAACTTCCGACCCCGATTCGGCGATGGCGGAACGGTCATCGGCTCGCCGCAATGTCTGGCACAACACGATCTCATGGCTGCTCAATCCGCCTTGGCCGCCGATCGACCGAATGGTGACAGCGCTCGTGCTCATCGGGTTTATTGCGATGACGGTTTTCGCCATCGTGCCGGGCACGCTTGCAGAATTTGCCCCGCGCGGCGGTGCTGGGGCGGCGATTTCCCGTTTCGCGAACTTTTCGCACGATCACGCGTTTGGCTTGGGATCATGGCTGCTGCTCGGTTTGCTCGTGGCGAACTTCGCGGCACGACTGCGGGAGCGGTTCGAGCCGCACTTGATTCTCACGCTGATCCTCGTCGCGGCAATGGCCTGCCCGCTGTTGGCCGGTTTGTGGGAATCGGACGTGGCGACGGCCTCGGCGCTGCGGTTCTTGAGCGCGGCGTTCTTACTCGCGGCGTCAATTCCGATTTGGCTTCGTTCGCGGCTGGTCGCGTGGTCAACCGCGTTCGGCTGGCCCGGCGCGAGCGAGCGATCGGCCGGACTGGCGAACGAGGCGCGCACGCTGATCCTCGTGCTCGCGCTGGTGCCAGTGCTCGGCCTGACCTTGTACCCGGCCGCGGCGACGCTGGCGGGACATCCGGTGGCGGGCGTGGCCGCCGGCTCGCTCTTCGCTCGTGTCGGCGATTCTTTTTCGTACGCACTGCCACTTTCGATCATCGTGCTGACGCTGGTTGGCCACGGCGTGCGCGAGCGATCGAGCGGATTCGCGGTTGCCGCTGGGCTGGTGCTTAACCTGACGGTGTCGCTCGGCTACCTGCTCGCCGTCGCCACAGCCGGGCCGCTGATCGGCAGCGGCGTTTGGGTTCGACTGGTTCAATTGAACGCGATCGCGACGGCTGGATTCGCGCTGGTGTGGCTGGCATCGCGCGACTGGCTCGCGCGAATCGTGGTGCACGAGGAGCCGCGGCCGATTCCGCAGTTGCTCAATCTGCAAGCCGGCCTCGCACTGGCGATGAATCTTGCCGTGATCGCGCCGGCCGACGTGTGGCTGTTCCTGTTTCCGAATCGTCCGACGATCGGCGTGATGGAAGTGGGTGGCGTTTTCGGCTGGCTCGCGATTGTGCTCGCCGGGGCGGCGGTCGCGTGGATCGCGCGGTCGCGGGGCGGCGAAGTCACCGTGGGCCTGATGTACGCCGTGCTGCTCGTAGTCAGTTCGCTCGCCGCCTGTGCGCTGTGCCGTTGGGACGCTGGCCTAGGCGGCGTGGGAGTTCCGTGGCTCGGCTTTCACACGCTGCTCGTGGCGCACGGCGTCGCGGTGTGGCTCACGCTGCTGATCGGACCCGTGGTGGAGCGATCGCGCCGTGCGGCCGGCGAGTCGCCGGCCGGTCACGGCTCGCGAGTCGATTGGCGGCTCACGGTGGTGCAGTGGACGAACATGGCGGCGATCGTCGAAGTCATTTTCACGGCGCGGGCGGCGCTCGATTGGAGCGAGCCGGGCCGGCCGTGGTGGACGGTCGGCGCGTTCGCCGGCACGAGCGCGATCATGGCCGCGCTCGCGATGTGGACGCTCGAGCGCGGCTACCTTTATTGGTCCGCAATCTTCGTGAATGCCGCAGCGACGAATTGGTGGCTTGGGTCGCCGTGGTCGGCCTCGGCCGAGTGGCTGATGGACCTGACGGCAATCAACATCATCGCGCTGGCCGCGCCGGCCGCGGTTTGGATGATGATCGAGCTGCGCTGGCTGAGACCGAAGATTCAGGCCAAGTTCGCGGGCGAAGCGCGGCGCGACCTCGTGCCGGTTCACTGGATTGTCGCCGTTGCGTCGATCACCTGCGTTGCGATGCTCGTGGCCGCGGGATTGGTTGCGGACGCATTCGTCTCACCGCTCGCGCCGAACGGGCCGGTCGAGTGGCTGGCAATTGCGGCAGCCGCAGCGGCGGCGGTCATCTGTCTCTGGGACCCGGCGACGAAATTGGCGATGCCCGCGTTGTACGCGGCCGGCCTCGTCGTCGCCGGCATGACGCTCGATCAGTTCGATCTCGCGCCGCGTTGGCTTGGCTGGACGGGCGCGATTTTTCTGGCCGCGTATTCGGTCGCGACAAGCTACCTCTGGAGCCGCCGTAGCGGCTTGCGGCGGTTGGCCGACTCGCTTCACGCGCCACGCCGCGACGATTCGCCGCTCGGCGGACCATCCTGGCTCCTGTCAGCGAATCTCGTGCTCGCGACCGCTGTGGTCGTGCTCGCTTTCGTCATCGTGCTGACGTTTGCCGAGTATTCGCCGCGCATCCTGGCGGCGAAGGCGGCGATCGCGCAGGCACTCGCCGTGGGATTTTTGGCCCGCGGCGCGCGTCGCTCGAATTTGCAGCGTGTGTCGCTTTGGCTGGTCGTGATCGGCGCGGTGGCGTGGGGCTGGTCGTGGCTCGATCCGATGGCGAGCGGCAATTTGCTCAATCGCGGAGTCATCGTCATGACCGTGCTCGCGGCGCTGACGGCGCTCTATGGAGTCGGTCTCGGCAAATTCTTCCCGCGTGAAACGGAGTGGACGCACGCGGCCCGCAAGCTCGTCCCGCCGCTGCTCCTGCTCGGCGCCATGTCGCTGGCATTCATTCTCACGACCGAGGCCGCTCTGTGGCGGTCACATCACGACGTGCCGATGAACCCACTGGCGATCGCGGCCGTGGCAGCGGCCGTGATCGCCCTCTGTTCGAGTTCGCTCGTTTGTGCCATTGTGCCCGGCCGCGACCCGCTCGGCCTGACCGATCGCGGCCGCGAGTTGTACGTGTACGCGGCCGAAGGATTGCTCGCCCTGCTCTTCATGCACGTGCGGTTCACGATGCCGTGGCTGTTTCACGGATTCTTCGAGCAGTACTGGCCGCTCATCGTGATGGCCCTCGCGTTTTCCGGAGCGGGTCTGAGCGAACTGTTCCGGCGCCAAGGCCGGCTCGTACTTGCCGGGCCGCTTGAACGGACCGGGGCGTTTCTGCCGCTGTTGCCCGTAATTAGTCTGTGGATTCTGCCCTCCAACGTGCCCTATTCGATTCAACTCGTGACGATCGGCATTTTGTACGGCGCGCTCTCGATCACGCGCAAGTCGTTCGGATTCGGTCTGCTCGCGGCGATCGCGTCGAACGGCGGTCTGTGGTACTACTTGAACAAGCTCGAAGGCTTCGGCCTCGCTGATCATCCGCAGCTCTGGCTGATCCCGGCCGCACTGTCGGTGCTCGCTGCCGCGTATCTGAATCGCGACCAGCTTACCGAGCAGCAACTCGTTAGGATCCGCTACATCACAACGATGACCATCTACATTTCATCGACAGCCGACATCTTCATGAACGGCGTGCAGGAAGCGCCGTGGCTGCCGATGGCGCTCGCCGGCCTGTCGGTCGCGGGTGTCTTCGCGGGCATCATGCTGCGCGTGCAGTCGTTCCTCTTTCTCGGCTTGTCGTTCCTCGTGCTCTCACTCGTGACGATTATCCACTCGGCCAGCGTCAATCTCCACAGCGCGTGGCCCTGGTCGGTCGCCGGCATCACGCTCGGTGTGGCGATCATCGCGGTGTTCGGCATGTTCGAGAAGAAGCGGAACGAGCTGCTGCAGGTGGTGGAAGGCTTGAAGCAGTGGGAGCGATGACATGTGCGCGTGATCCGCGAGGCGCATGATGCCGACGCGCACTTCTCGTCACCATGCGTAGCCGGGCCAAAGCCACCCAGCCGTGGCGTCAAAGACTCCGCCACGACCACCCAGCCGGTTTTCTGGGTTGTTGATGATTTCACGCGCTCGCCGTTGAACGTCCGACGCCATCTCCGGGTCGGCGTTGATGAGTGCCCACAACGTCAGCCCGTCATCGAGCGGCTGCATGATGTTCCCGTAGGCGTCGCCGAGCGACGGCACGTTTGGCAACGCCAGCTCGTACTTCGAGCCACTCAGGAACGCCCGCACCTTTTCGTTGAATTGACTGAGCCGCTTCAAAGGGTCGATCGAGGGCGGGTCGAACGCCGTGACCGTCGTGCAGCCGGCGCCGCCGCCGTAAGCCCCTCGATTTGCTCGCGACAAAAATGCTCTAGCCTCGTTTGGCGACATTGGCTATATACCCTGCCCGATTGCCGGAACTCAAAACTTCTTCGCGCGCGAGAAAACAAGTCAACTTGTTGGGCCGGGGGGACTCGTGGCCCGCATGCATCTGGTGATCGGTGGGGCACGATCGGGCAAGAGCCGGCTCGCCGAGCGAATCGCGGCCGAGTATCCGCCGGTCGTGTACGTCGCGACGGCCGAACCGCGTGACGAGGAGATGACCGATCGCATCGGCCGGCACCGCGAACGCCGGCCGGCGGATTGGCGGACGATCGAAGTGCCACGCGACTTGGCCGCCGCGATCGCGAGTCATGGCACGACGGCCGGCACGATGTTGATCGAGTGCGTGACGCTTTGGGTGTCGAACGTTTTGCTCGAATCGCCGCGGCCCAGCGCAACCGAGATTCTGCAACAGGTCAACGCGGCGATCGACGCGGCGCGGCGGGCTACGGCTGATTTCGTCTGGGTGACAAACGAAGTCGGCAGCGGCATTGTGCCTGAGAACGCACTGGCCCGCGAGTTCCGCGACGTGCTCGGCGAGGCGAACGAACGGCTGGCCGCCGCGGCGGACCACGTGTTGCTCTGTGTGGCCGGCATCGCACTGAAATTGAAATAAGCCTCCTGCTTTGTTTGGCGGGGAATGGATTCAACCCAACCTTAACGGCGAGGACAGACATGAAACGATGGATCGCAGCGATCGGATTCGTGCTCGCGACCTGTGCGATCGTTCGGGCACAAGGGGCGTCGCAGGACAAGATCTTCAGTCGGCAGAAGGCATTTCGCATTCCCTTCCAAATCCCAGACCCCGCGGAACAGAAGCAATTGAAAGAAGTGCAGCTTTACGTCGCCACCAATGGTGGAAAGTGGGAGAAGTACACCGCGTCGCCGCCGGACGTGCCGGCCGACAAACGCTTCTTTACGTTCCGCACCGACAAGGACGGCGAATTCTGCTTCGCGGTCCGCACCATGGACACGCGCGGCAATCTGATTCCCGACAGCGACGCGGCCATGACCGTCGGCCTGCGCGTCGTCGTGGATAGCGAGGTGCCCCGCATCGACCTGCGATCGGCCAGCCGCGGCGGCCGTGAAGTCGGCGTCGAGTGGGAAGTGGCAGACCGCAACCTCGACCTCGACACGTTGCGGCTCGAATATCGCAGCGAGAGCCAGGAGACGTGGCAGTCCGTGCCCGGCGTCGTGCCGAAGTTCGTCGGCCAGGCAACGTGGACACCCGAAGTGGCCGGCCGCATTTCCGTCCGTTGCCAGGTGCAAGACAAGGCGCAGAACCTCGGCATCCAGTCGATCGAACTGCAAACCGCCGGCGGCAACAGTCGTACTGCGTTCGACACACGCCCGTCGAACACCGACACCGGACCCGCCATGAAAGCGTTCAACCGTCAGCCGGAAGTGCCCGTCGCGACCGAAAACGCCGGACCGACGTTCCCGAGCGCCGGCCGCAACGGCATCAATAACAACGCGAACAACGCACCGGCACTCACGAGCGACGGCCCGGGCCGCAGCCCGTTTGGCCGTTCACCGTCGATCGACCCGCGCACGACGGCGCCGTTTAGTGATCCGCTTGCCGACGAACCCGCGACGCAGTCGCCCGGCCGCTCGCCGCTGCCGCCGTCGAGTCTCGGCGCACGCAGCGCGCCGCCCGCCGCGGCTCCGATGAAGCCGGCCAACCGCCAGATCGTCAACGATTCGGAACTCAGTCTCGACTATTCGATCGAGGATGAAGGACCGTCCGGCGTCTCGGTCATCGAACTCTACATGACCACTGACCTGGGCCGCACGTGGAAGCGGATCGGCGACGACCCGGACCGTCAATCGCCATTCACGATCAACCTCGCGGGCGAGGGCATCTACGGACTGTCGCTCGTCGCGAAGAGTGGCGTCGGCCTCGGCGATCGTCCGCCGATCGCCGGCGACCAGCCGCAAATGTGGGTTGAAGTGGACAAGACGGCGCCGCACGTGCAACTCGATACGCCCGAAGTCGGCAAAGGACCGCAGGCCGGCAACGTCATCATCAACTGGCAGGCGGACGACGGAAACCTCGGCGACCGCTGCGTGAGCCTGTACTACACGGAGATCGGCAAGAACGACTGGAAGCCGATCACCGCGGGCGTCGAAAACACCGGCCGGTACATTTGGAAGATGGGTCCGCAAACCCCCTTCCGCTTCCGCGTCGCCATCGAAGTCTCCGACATGGCTGGCAACCGCGAAATGCAAGAGTCGGCCGAAGTCACGATCGACATGTCCAAGCCGAAGCCGAAGATCTCCGGCGTGAACACGGGAAAGAGCCTTCGCTAAATCGCTCGCACGGAGTTCGACGACTCCGCGTCACGAAATTCAATCAACCGCCGGCCCGCGCCGGCGGTTTTCTTTTGGAGTGCGGTCACTCGGCCAATTGCACCGAGTTGCCGCGTCGGTCGTTGGCCGTTCAAACTTGAATCGGAGGCTTGAAGATCATGCGGCGGCGTCGCGACGACTTGCCTGGATTCCTTGGCTCGTCGTGTCGCAATCGCGGAATGGCTCGGCGACATCGGTTCGGCGGCGATCATTCAATTCCGTGGACAGGCCGGCCGATAACTACACTCGACCGGTGGGCTCTCCAACGGGGGTCCCAAACACTACATGACGGCCGTTGCACCACAGTGCCGGCCTTCTTCAAGCGACGCTGCCCGTCGCAGGCCCAACTGGTTTTCACGGCCGCACGCCCTTTCTCGCAGAAGGGCGTGCGGCCTGTTGCTTTTCTTGTTGACGAACTACGCCATCGACCGGCCGCGATCTACACTCGCTGAGTGCAACAACAAGCCGCGCCGTTCAATCGGCGGTTCATGCGATCAGTGCGTACACCGGCTTTCCTTCGCACGCGCGAACTGGTCGGTCGGTGCGATCGTGTAGTTCGAGTTCGCCCGGCACTCCGAGCAAGTGCAGAATTGTCGCGGCCATGTCTGCGGGCGTGACCGGCGAGTCGGCTGGATAGGCCCCGACGCGGTCTGAGGCGCCAAAGACACCGCCGCGAATTCCCGCGCCGGCGAGCAGGATCGATTGCACGTGCGGCCAGTGGTCGCGGCCCGCCTTCTTGTTGATCCTCGGCGTGCGGCCGAACTCGCCCATGCAAATAACCAGCGTGTCGTCGAGCATGCCTCGCGCGGCGAGATCGGCGATGAGCGCGGCCGCCGCCTGATCCGTCGGCGGCACCAGCCGATTTCGCAAGTGATCGAAGTTGTTCCAGTGCGTGTCCCACACAGGCGAGTCGTCCGGTCCTTCGTAGTGCCAATACACCGTGACCAGCGCGACGCCGGCCTCGATCAGCCGCCGCGCCAGCAGGCAGCCTTGCCCGAACAAATGACTGCCGTAACTCGCCCGCAGTGACTCCGGCTCGCGGTCTAACCGAAACGCATTCAGGACCGCCGCCGACCCGATCAGCGTGAACGCCTGTTCGTAGAAACCGTCGAGGTCCGCGAATGCCGCGCGCGACTCCGCGTCGTGCATGATGCGTGCGAGTCGATCACGCAGCAGCCGGCGGTCGCCGAGCCGATCGGCCGTGACGTCGGGCGGCAGAAAAATATCCGGCAGCCGAAACGTCCCGCGCTCCGTGTCGCCCTCAATGCGAAACGGATCGAATTGCTTGCCCATGAATCCCGCTCCCTGCCCGGGAAACTCGTTCACCGCGGCATCCTTGATGACCTCCGGCAGCGACACGAACGTCGGCACGCCGCGCGGCGGCCTCAGCCGCGCGAGCAATGAACCGAAATGCGGGTGATCGTTCGCGGTCGGTTGAATGTTCGCGGCGGTCGCCGAATTCGCCTGCGGGTGCGGCACGCCGGTCAGCATCGTGTAGCCGGCCGACGTGTGAACCGTGTCGCCGTGCGTCACCGAACGTACGATGCGGAATCGGTTTGCCAGGCGCGCCAGTCGCGGGCACAGTTCCGAAATGTGCACGCCGGGCACGCTGGTCGCGATCGGTTTTAGTTCGCCGCGAATTTCGGCCGGCGCGTCCGGCTTCATGTCAAACGTGTCGAGTTGCGGCGGTCCGCCGGTGAGGAAGAGCACGATGCAGCGTTTCGCCCGGCCAAAACTACGTTCCTGCGTCGCAAGCTCCGCGGCGGCCCGCAGAACTCGCGGCAGCGCAAGCCCGATGCCGCCGAGCGAACCGACACGCAAAAACGCACGGCGAGTCGAACCGTCACACAATCGACGCGGGACACCTTGAACCGTAAGCACTAACGCATCCTCCAAATCGATCAGAAGCTTATCACGCCGAAGCCTAACGCGGCAACGATCGTCGGTGGTCCGACACGCTGACCCGCGGGCCAGCACGGCGATCCGAAGCGGATTTCGTTGGTACTTGCCACGGACCACTACTCATTCGCGAGATGCCGTGCTAGATTCGTGCAGTCGTGGATCGCTTGGTCTGCCGCGTCAGGCGCGCCATTCAGCGACGCGAGGCAATGATTGCGACGGGCGGCGACGTCGATCGACGGGAGGGAATTCGTGAAACAACGTGTGCTGGCGACAATCGTGTGCACGTGCACTTTCGCAATCGCTGAATCCGCAGCCGCAGCCGAACTCGTGCGCAAGCCACCCGCGCCGGACTTGGAACGCCCCAACATTATCTTCATCCTCGCCGATGATCTTGGCTGGCGCGACCTCGGCTGCTACGGCGGCACGAAGATTCGCACGACGGCGGTCGACCGGCTGGCGGCGGAGGGGATCCGGTTCACGCAAGCGTACGCGGGGAACGCGGTGTGCGCGCCGTCGCGATGCGTGCTCATGACCGGCAAGCATCCGGGGCACGCGTTCATCCGCAACAACCGCGAGTTCCAGCCGGAGGGTCAATACCCGATTCCGGCCGACACCGTGACGATCGCGAAGCTGCTCAAGGCGCGCGGCTACGCGACCGGCGCGATGGGCAAGTGGGGCCTCGGGCCGCCCGGCTCGGACGCCGATCCGACGCGGCAGGGATTCGATTGGTTCTTCGGGTACAACTGCCAGCGACACGCGCACAATTTTTACCCGCGCTACCTGTGGCGAAACGATGAGCGAGTCGAACTTAACGGCAACGACGCGGGTGTGACCGGCAAGCAGTACTCGCACGATTTGGTGGAAGCGGAGGCGCTCGAATTCATCCGCAAGCACCAGCGCGAATCGTTTTTCCTGTACGTTCCGTTCACGATTCCGCACCTCGCGCTGCAAGTGCCGGAGGACTCGCTCGCCGAATATCGCGGCAAGTGGGACGATCCGCCGTACGACGGCAAGAAAGGCTATCAGCCGCACCCGGCGCCGCGGGCCGCGTATGCCGCAATGGTCACGCGCTTGGACCGCAGCGTCGGACGCATCGCCGACCTCGTGCGCGAACTGGGCCTCGACGAGCGAACGATCGTCATGTTCTCGAGCGATAACGGCCCCGCGCCGCTCGATGTCGGCGGCTCCGACTCGCCGTTCTTCGAATCCGCCGGCTCGTTGCACGGACTCAAAGGCAGTTTGTACGAAGGGGGCATCCGCACGCCGCTCATCGCGCGCTGGCCCGGCAAGGTCAAGCCCGGCTCGACGACCGACTTGCCGACCGCGTTCTGGGACATCCTGCCCACGCTCAGCGAAATCGCCGGCGCCGACACGCCGCGCGACATCGACGGCGTCAGCCTCGTCCCGACACTCACCGGCCGCGGCGAACAAAAGCGCCACGAGTTTCTCTACTGGGAATTCGCCGGCTACGGCGGCCAGCAGGCCGTGCGACTCGGCGACTGGAAGGCCGTGCGGCAGAACCTCAACAAAGGACCGAGTGAGATCGAACTATTCAATCTTGCGACCGATCCAAACGAAACAGAGAACGTCGCCGCGATGAACCCGGACGTCGTCGCCCGCATCACGCGGATCATGATCGATCAACACAGGCCGTCCGAGGCGTTCCCGATCCGCGGACTGGATCGCGCAGGCCGCTAATTGCACGTCGTCGGCAACGTACGTCAGGCATTAGCCTGATCCTGACGCGCCGGCTTCGCGTGTGATCGGCCGCCGCACGGGCGTCGCCAATATATGATCGCCCAATGAGATGAACCGATGACAGTCGCAACGCACGAAACCACCGAAGACCGCCGGCTCCGCGAGGACGCCGGGCGCGAAAAGAATTGGAAACGATGGGGGCCGTACCTCTCGGAGCGCCAGTGGGGCACGGTGCGCGAGGATTATTCGTCGGACGGCACGTGCTGGGACTATTTTCCGCACGATCACGCGCGCAGCCGCGCGTACCGCTGGGGCGAAGACGGACTGCTCGGCATCACTGACCGCGAGTGCCGGCTCTGCTTCGCACTCGCGCTCTGGAACGGCCGCGACCCGATCTTGAAGGAGCGGCTCTTCGGCCTGACCGGCCCAGAAGGGAATCACGGCGAAGACGCCAAGGAGTGTTACTACTACCTGGACTCGACGCCGACGCACTCGTACATGAGGGCCTTGTACAAATATCCGCAGGCTGAGTTTCCGTACGCGTGGCTGGCGGACGAGAATCGTCGCCGCGGCAAGCACGAAAGGGAATTCGAGCTGGCCGACACCGGCGTGTTCGAGGGCAATCGGTACTTCGACGTTGTTGCCGAATACGCGAAGGCGTCGCCCGACGATATTTTGATCCGCATCACGGTCGCGAACCGCGGCCCGGACGCGACGACGCTGCACTTGCTGCCCACGCTCTGGTTTCGCAACACGTGGTCGTGGGGCTGCACGCACGAGGGCTGTGAACTCAAGCCGGCGATTCGCGAGATCGAACCGGGCGTTTTGCAAACGCAGCACGCGTCGCTCGGCCGCATGCGGCTCACGGCGTCGCCGCAGTCAAACGGCGAGCCGCCGCGATTTCTCTTCACGGAAAATGAGACGAACAGCGAACGCATTTTCGGCACGCCGAACGAAATTCATTTCGTCAAAGACGCATTTCACGACTACGTGATTCACGGCCGAGAGAACGCAACGAATCCGGCCGCGCTCGGCACGAAGGCCGCCTCGCACTACGCGCTGACGGTGCCCGCCGGCGGCGAATCGCACGTCGAACTGAGGCTATTCGCCGAAGTCGAGCCGCAGCGCGAGCCGCTCGGCCCGGAGTTTGACCGCGCCTTCACCGAGCGGCGGCGCGAGGCGGACGAGTTTTACGCGACCCGAATCGCCGGCGACCCGAGTCGGCCGGAAGGCCACGTCGCGCGCCAGGCGTACGCCGGCTTGCTGTGGTCGAAACAGTTTTATCATTACGTCATCAAGGACTGGCTCGCCGGCGACCCCGGCCAGCCGCCGCCGCCGGCCGAACGCCGCCGCGGCCGAAATCACGATTGGCCGCACGTTTTCAATCGTGACGTGCTCTCGATGCCCGACAAGTGGGAGTATCCGTGGTTCGCCGCGTGGGACCTGGCGTTCCACATGATTCCGATGGCGAAAATCGATCCGCAGTTTGCGAAGGACCAGTTGCTGCTGTTTCTGCGCGAGTGGTACATGCACCCGAACGGTCAGATTCCGGCGTACGAATTCGCGTTCGACGACGTGAACCCGCCGGTTCACGCGTGGGCGTGCTGGCGCGTGTACAAACTGACCGGCGCGCGCGGCGGCCGCGACCGGCTCTTTCTGGCGCGGGCGTTCCAAAAGCTGCTCTTGAATTTCACCTGGTGGGTAAACCGCAAAGACCCCGAAGGCAACAACCTTTTTTCCGGCGGCTTCCTCGGCCTCGACAACATCGGCGTGTTCGATCGCTCGCGGCCGCTACCGACCGGCGGCTACCTGGAACAGGCGGACGGCACGGCGTGGATGGCGTTTTACTGCGGCACCATGCTGTCGATGGCGCTGGAACTCGCCAGCGAAGACCCGGCCTACGAAGACCTCGCGTCGAAATTCTTCGAGCACTTCGTCGCGATTACCGACGCGATGAACACGCTCGGCGGCAGCGGCCTGCGGGATGAACAAGACGGTTTTTACTACGACCAGCTTCACGTGGACGGTCAGATGATTCCGATGAAGATTCGCTCGATGGTCGGGCTGATCCCGCTGTTTGCAGTCGAGGTGTTCGACGACCGCGTGCTGCGACGGCTGCCGGGTTTTTCGAAACGCGCTCGCTGGTTCATGGAAAACCGCAAGGATTTGTCGCGGCACATTTCGTACATGGATTGCCCGGACGATCCGTCGAACGCGCGGCGACTGCTGGCAATCCCGTCGCGCGAGCGGCTGGACCGCGTGCTGCGCTACCTGCTCGATGAGAACGAGTTCCTCTCGCCGTTCGGCATTCGCTCGCTGTCGCGCGCACACAAGGATCGGCCGTACGTTTTCCACGTGGGCAGCGAGGAGTACCGGGTCGATTACGTGCCGGCGGAATCGACGTCGGGCCTGTTCGGCGGCAACTCGAATTGGCGTGGACCGATCTGGTTTCCCGTGAACTTTTTGCTCGCCGAGGCGCTGGAGCGATACCACTATTATTACGGCGACTCATTTCGCGTGGAGTGCCCGGTCGGATCGGGCCGGATGATGAACCTTCGCGAGGTTGCGCAGGAAATCGAACGGCGGCTCTCGCGCATCTTCCTGCGCGACGGCTCCGGCCGCCGCGCCTGCCACGGCTCCGACGACCGCTACGCGAACGACCCGCACTGGCGCGACCTTGTGCTCTTCTACGAGTATTTTGATGGTGACAACGGCCGTGGCGTCGGCGCGAGCCACCAGACCGGCTGGACGTCGCTCGTGACGAGATGTTTGGACAAATGTGCGGCCGGTAATTCGTGCCCGGTAGACCACCGCTGAGATTCAGTGCTCTCACGGAGCAAGCGACTGTTGCTTCGGTCAGGTATTGCAGTTGTCGGGAGGACGCGGGCCGAAGAGCGATGGCGTGAAACGCGACTCGGGCGTCGCGGGCTGCGGACTGGTGACGCGCAGCGGCGGCATGCTGACCGCGTCATTGTCGTCCGGTGCTGGCAGTTCGTAAGCCGCGGTTTGAATCCCTTCGTCCAACTTGGGAGCGGTCGTCGCGGCGTCGCCCACCGGCGCGCGATTCGGCCGCGCGGCGAACCGCGACTTCGTGCCGCGGCAGCCTGACTGCGAGAGGAGCAAGCCGATGACGAAAATCGTTGCCGCATGCCTCATGCCTCTTCCCTCCGCCGGAAACCGATCGGTTTAGAACCGTGCTCCCGCGTCTGTCCGTGAGGCAGAGAGTTATCAGAACGGCCGAAAAATGAAAATGCCGGTTGGCCCCGGATGACCGCACGCATTAAACGTTCACGCCGCCGGCTTCGGCGAAATGTCGTAAACGCGTAGCACGCCGTCGAATTGGGCCACGGCGACTCGCTTGCCGTCCGGGTGCAGATCGAGGTCGCGGGCCACGGCGGGAAGTTTGAACGTGAAGAACGACTGCGGCTCGTCGGGTCGCCAGAACCACATCGCACCGCCGCCGCCACCACCGCCGACGCCGATCACCACGCCCGTCGGATGATAGACGACGCCCCACGACGCGCCCTGAAAGTCTTGCTGCGGTCGCAGCGGCGGTTTGGCTCGGCCCGTGAGCCAGTCGAAGACAACGATGACCGGCTTTCCCACGCCCGCGAATGCATTGGTCACGTCGGTGATCCCGGCGCACGCGAGCCATCGCCCGTCGGCACTGAACGACATGCCGCGGATGCCGCCGATGTCGGCCCGAAACGAGTTGTCGTATTTCCACAACACGGCAGCGTCGAGCGTTCGCACGAGCGTGCTCGTCGCAACGTCCCAATGCTTCACGACGCCCTTCAAGTCCGCCGAAACCAGGTGCCGGCCGGTTGGATCGAACGCGGCGTTGTATACGTGGCAGTTGTGGCCCGCGAGTTCCCGGACTAGCTTGCCGTCGGCCGTGGACCACAATCGAACCATGTTGTCGTTGCCGGCGGTCGCGATCAGTTGTCCGTCGGGACAGACCGAGATCGACCGCAGCCAGCCTTGATGCGCCTCGTGTGTCCGCATCGGCTGCGGCGATTCGACGGCGTACGGCCAACACGCGAGCCGCCCGGCGTAATCGCCGCTGTACAAGCAGCCGCCGCCCGGCAAAAACGCCAGCCCGCGCACCCAACTGTCGTGGCCGGCCAATTCCGTCCGCTGACCCGTCGCCAGGTCCCAGCGCTGCACGAGATTGTCCTGCGCGCCGGCGAACACGAACCGCCCGGTCGGATCGAAGCGGCACGAAAACAACGGCCGCGAATGCTTGAACTCCGCGGCCAGACGAGTCTGAGCTGGGTCGATCGTGAAATTCGTGCTGAGCATCTGGGGCATTTGAGTACTGCTCACGCGAGCAACTCCTCAATCGGACCGACCGTCTGATCGGCCACGGGCACGGGCTGGCCACCGACGTGGTATTTTTGTTTCGAGTCGAGTCCGAGCGCGCGGAAGTACGTGTGAAACAGGTGGCCGCCGTGTACTTCGCGGTCGGTCACTTGTGTGCCGTTCGGGTTGGTCTTGCCGACGACCGCGCCGTGCTGGATGCCGCAGCCGGCGAGGGCGACCGACCACGCGCGCGACCAGTGATCGCGGCCGAGTCCCGCGTTGATCCGCGGCGTGCGGCCGAATTCGGCCATGACCACAACGAGTGTCGAGTCGAGCAGCCCGCGATCGGCGAGGTCACCGATCAGCGACGCGAACGGCCGGTCGAACTCGCCGAGTTGCTCGATGTGAAAATCAAAATTCTCCCAATGCGTATCGTAGTTCGAGTGCGTCACCTTCACGCAGGTCACGCCGTTTTCGAGCAACCGCCGCGCGAGCAGGCAGTGCCGGCCGAAGTCGTGCGTGCCGTAGCGCTCCAGATCCTGTGGCGATTCCTTCGACACGTCGAACACCTCGCGGCGCTCCATAAGTTGCAGCGCCTGCTCGTATGAATAACTGTATGCCTCGGTCTCCGCCGTGCGTCGCCGCGCCGCGAACCGCTCGTTCGCCCGCTGCCGCAGCATGTTTCGCATGCGGTCGGCCGATTCGGTGAGCGACTCGGGCCGCACGACGTTTGGCGGCGGGTTGCCGTCGCCGAGCGACACGCTGGCGAATTTCGGTCCGAGGAACGCCGAGTCTTGCTTGTTGTAGCCGGCACCGCCGGGCTGAATGTGAATGTAACCGGGCAGCGGGCTGTCCGCCGGCCCGACGAATTTCGACATCACCGAACCGAGCGCGGGGAATCGCGTCACATTGTCGGGCCGCCGCCCCGTCTCCATGATGTACGCGCCCTGGCCGTGATCGTCTTCCGCCGTGTTGATGCCGCGAACGATCGCCATGCGGTGCATCTGCTTCGCCGAGTACGGCAGCAATTCGGAAATGTGCACGCCTGGCACCGACGTTGGAATCGCGCGGAACGGCCCGCCCGTGTCCGTGTTCGGCTTCGGGTCCCACGTTTCAAGTTGGCTCGATCCGCCCGCGAGAAAAATGATCAGCACACGCTTCTGTGCCGACTTCAATTCCTCCGCGACGGCCGGCACGGCGAAGCGACTGATGCCAAACGTGCCCATCGCGCCGCCGGCCAATCCGGCCAGCAGGCTGCGGCGCGTGATCTGATGTTCGGGTGAGCCACAGTCGTAGCGGCAAAGCATGGTTTGGTTCTCCTAGTGGTTGAACCGAAACTCGGAGGAAGTCAGCAACGCCCAAATCAGCTCCTGAATCGCTACGGCCCGGTCGGCCGCGCGCGGCTTCAGGTATTCGGCGATTTCCGCGCACTCGTCGGGCGTCGCGCGGCGCGTGAGCACACTGAAGTAAAGTTCGTCGGCGACCGCGTCGAACTGCTCCGCATTGAATAGTTTCACGAGCCGATCGGCAAGGTTTCCGGTCCCCGGCACGAGCCACCCACGCACCAAGCCGCCGTTCGACAGGAACAACGCCTGATCAAGGCTCGCCTGGAATCGCACATCCGGCTCGCCCGGCGCACCTGCGAACGTCGCGACGAATTCGTTCACGTTGCCCGCCAGCCGGTCGTGCAGCGTCTGCTCGGTGCACTTGTCGGCGAGCGCGGCGCAGGCCGAGTCCGTCACGCCCGTCGCCTGCATCATCGACCACGCGAGCTGTTCCGGCGACAGCGGCTTTATCAGTGCGACGGCAAACCGCTCCGGCGGCAATTCGCCCGCGGTCTCCGGCAGCCAACTCGCTCGCTGATACGTCTGGCTCAGCGCCAGCTCGCGCAGCAGCGCCCGCACGTCGTATTTCATCGCAACGAATTGGCTCGCGAGCAACTCGATCAATTCCGGATGCGACGGCGGGTTGTCGCTGTTGTCGAGATCGAGTGGTTGCACCAGGCCGCGGCCCATCATGTGCGCCCACAGCCGGTTCGCGATGTTGCGGTTGAACGGTGTGTTGGTCGGCACGGCCAGCAGCGAGGCGAGTTGTGCCCGGCGGCTGAATTTCGGCACCGGCTTCACACCGTCCGCCGGCGCGACCGCGTACTCCTGCCCCTTGTCGAATTTCGGCTCCGCGATCGGCGGCCCCGCCAAAATCCGCGGACCCGTCGCGTGCTCCGTCTTCGTCTTATCGAACACCGACTTGAACTTCACGTCGCCGTCGGCCTTCTCCGCGAGCGACACGAGGTTCTTGTTCTTCTTGTCCGTGAACAGGTAGCTGCGGCTGACGAACGCGTAGATGCCGTAATAATGTTCTTGTGCGTAGTCGCTCACGAGCGGGTGGTCGTGGCATTGGGCACACTGATAGTTCATGCCCAAGAACATGCGCGTGAGGTCTTTCGTGAGCACCGTCGGCTCGGCGTCGCGGTCGAGGAAGAACTTCGCGGCGGCTCGCGTCTTCGGGTCCGCGCCGTCGGACGAGAGGATCTCGCGCACGAGTTGATCCCACGGCTTCTTCTCGGCAAACGCGATTCGCAAAAACTCGCGCCACTCGTTCGCCGGCACGTGCTTGTCCGGCCGGCGCTCCATCAAGGTCACGTCGAACACGCGGCTCATGTGTCGCGCGAACTCCGGGCTGGCGAGCAGCTTGTCGATGAGTGCGGTGCGCTGGTCCGGCGCCGGCTGATCGAGAAACGTGCGGGCCTCCGCGGTGCTCGGCACGGAACCGGTCAGGTCGAGATAGATTCGCCGCAGAAATTCGGCATCGTCGGCGAGCGCGGCGGGTGTCGTGCCGTTCGTCTTCCATGGCGCGGACACGTGCTCGTCAATCAGCTCGTGCAGTGGCCGATTCGGTTCTTGCGCCGCGGTCGACCACGAGAAAAGCAACACGAGCGAGCACGCGAGGCTGGGTGGCGCGCCCGCGCACGACGAAATCCAAAACCGGTCTGGCATCCGTTCGTTCACGGCTCCTCGACAGGCCGATGGGCCATTCGTGTTCGCTCGGTCATTCCTCATTGAGGCCGCAACTCAGTTTCGGCAGCTAGATTCGGCGGGGCTAGCTCTCAGTGCGTCGGTGTGCAATCGATCCTTTTGGCAGAATCAATCTGTTCAGGATTGTCGGCTCTTTCGCGGAGCAGATCAAGGGAAATATCAGCAAACTTGCATGCGTGCGTGCAACGTCGTGGTCGATACTTGTAGGCGAGTGCCGCAGTCCGATTACGCGAAGAGTTCGACGAGTGGCCGGCCGCCTTCGACGACAACGCGACGTTGCGGCGCGACGCACAAACGCCGGCGGCCAGTTGCCTTTGCCTCGGCGCCGGACTATTCTGCTCGCCGACACACGTGGCGACGATGCGCCATCTTCCGGTGCGCTGCCGCGCCGGTGTTGTTGTCGCGGTCGAGTTCATTCGAGGGAGCTTCATTGTTAGAGAGGGACCAACTCATGGCCAGCACCAAGAAGATTCGCGTCGCCATCGTGGGCCTCGGATTCGGCGCCGAGTTCATTCCGATTTTTCAGCGGCACCCGAACGCGGAAATGCACGCCATCTGCCGCCGCGACAAGAAGGAACTCGACGCGTGCGGCGACCGATTCGGCATCAAGACGCGGTACACGAACTACGACGATGTGCTTAACGACCCGAACGTGGACGCCGTACACATCAACTCGCCGATCGCCGACCACGCGCCGCAATCGATCGCCGCGCTGCGGGCCGGCAAGCACGTCGCGAGCACCGTGCCCGCCGCGACCACGATCGACGAGTGCCGGCAGATCGTCGAGGCGCAACGCAACAGCGGCAAGGTTTACATGATGATGGAAACGGTCGTGTACAGCCGCGAGTACCTGTTCGTCAAGGAACTCTACGACAAAGGCGAGCTGGGCCGGATTCAGTTTCTCCGCGGCAGCCACCAGCAGGACATGGACGGCTGGCCGGGCTATTGGGAAGGATTCCCGCCGATGCACTACGCGACCCACTGCGTCAGCCCGTGTCTGGCAATCCTCGGCAAGCTGGCCGAGCACGTCGTCTGCCACGGGTCCGGCCGCATCGACGAAAAGCTGATTCCGAAATACGGCAGCCCGTTCGCGATCGAAACCGCCACGTTCAAGCTGCGTGACTCCGACGTGTGCGCGGAAGTCACGCGCAGCCTGTTCGACACGGCCCGGCAGTATCGCGAGAGTTTCGACGCGACTGGCTCGAAGAAGAGTTTCGAGTGGCAGCAGGTCGAAGGAGAAGACCCGGTGCTCCACACGAAGAGCACGCCGCAGCGACCGCTCACCGAGCCGCAAATCACCGAGCGCGTGAAGGTGCCCGACTACGCGCACCTGCTGCCCGAACCGATCCGCTCGTTCACGCAGCCGGCGGCGATTCAGGACGCGGAGCACCTGTCGTTCCTGCAAGGCGGCGGGCACGGCGGCTCGCACCCGCACCTCGCGCACAACTTCCTGCTCGCGTGTCTCGGCGAAAAACCGCCCATGCCCGATGCCGAAACCAGCGTGAACTGGACCATGGTCGGCATCTGCGCCCATCAGTCAGCCCTGAAGGGCGGCGAGAAGATCATGATCCCGCGGTTTTGACGCGCAACCGGCGCTGACCTTGACTCAAATTCAATCCGCCTCATAAACTTCGTTGACGATCAGCGAGCCACCGCCCGAGCGCGGTGGTTCGCTCTCGACGGTGGGCGTAGCCAAGTGGTCTAAGGCACCAGACTGTGGCTCTGGGTATCGCGGGTTCGAATCCCGTCGCTCACCCTTTCATCATTCGTGTGCAATCGACCGCAAGCAGCAACGGCTGATGACGATTGAGGCCTGCCAGCGATTCGGCTGGCTGCCAAGGGAATCGCTCAGCGGTTGCGGCACCATCCCGCCGAGGTCCAACCACTCACTCGCACCGGCCAGACGGTGGCTCACTCCACACCGTTTGAGGCGATTTCATGGTAAATTGAGAAGTATTTGACGTAACCTATTGCACGGCATTATGTTGGAGAGAAATTCTTCGAACAAATTCAGCCTCGTGGAGTGCCTAACGAGCCTCGTTACGGCTCTAACGAGCCTCGTTACGGTCAAAACGAGCCTCGTGGAGTGCTTCGCGAGCCTCGTTACGGCTCTAACGAGCCTCGTCGAGTGCTCCACGAGCCTCGTTGGGGTCGTAACGAAACTCGCGACAAGCGTCACGAGTCTCGGCGAGGTCAAAACGAGGCTCGATCCGGCCGTCACAGGCTTCGGGATGGTTTTGACGAGGCTCGTGGCAATTAACCTCGCTAACGCATCGGGTTAGTGTCGGCTCGTGGAAGCCGCCGGCGCGCCAAGTTTTCGCTGGCAAAGTGCCGGACCGCGGTTACAATCAAATCAATCCATCAACCACCTGGAGGACATTTCAATGGCCGATCGAATCAAGCGTCGTCCCGATCAATCGCGCGATCAACTGAACACGGCTGCGGCCGGGATCACGGCGGCCGGTGCGGCTTGGACGGGACCCGTGACCGCCGGGCAAGTGACCGCGGCCGCCGCGAACACCCACGCCGCGCTCACCGCCGTGAAAAACGCGAAAGCGGCCTTGAAGGTCTTAGAGCAGACCCTCAGGACGGTCGGCAGCGAGGGCATCGCCATAATGAAGCAGATCGATTCCGCCACGGATGCGCTGTACGGCCCGGCCGGTGCGGAGAAGGCCAATTTCGATCTGCGGCCCAAGGGCGTCACGAGCGGCCCGGCAGCGCTCGACAAACTGACCGACACCCGCACGTTCGAGGACCCCACACCCAACTCCATCAAGTTCGATTGGGAAAGCATCGTAGGGGCGATCTACGAGCTCAAGTGGTACTCGAACGCCGCGCTGACGCAACTGGTCGGCTCGGCCACCTCGACCGCCTCGGAGTACGTCATCACCGGCCTGACGCCGGGCCAACAATACTGGATGATCGTCCGCCCGGTGCGCGGCAGCGAAACCGGCCCGTGGTCCGACCCGGCCACTCGCGTGGCCAACGTGTAGCCGCGCCGTCTTGAGATGGCGAGCCGTGTTGCGTGCCATGCCGTCGGCTTTGCGTCGGCATGTGTGGCCGCGTTGGTTTCCGCATGCCCACGCAAAGCCGAGGCCATGACACCCGGTGTCATTTCGGAGGCTCCACTTTCGAGCGGGCCCTACGCGTAGTCACGATGATCGTGATCGCACTGACGAGAACCATGAGCAGGCCAATCACGCCACCGTAGTCCTTAAAGAACTCGACCGCCTTCGCGCTGCTGATGACCGAGACGCCGATCCCTACGACGGCCAAAAGCATCGAACCGGAGGCGAGCAACCATCGATTCTGGAGGCTGGCGGTTTGGTCTGTCAGTGCGGTGGCGATGATTTGGGGAATAGACTGAGTCACACTCTGATGGTCCTGCGTTAGGGTATGTACTTCCGCCTTCAGGCTCTTGAGGGAGTCGTGAATAGCACCATATTCATCGGACACGATTTTGAACTGCTGATCGATTTCCTTCAATTTCGCGCCAAGAACGTGCCATGGGTATCCTGACTTTATCAGGTTATCGAGCAGGACTTCTGGCCCGCCGTCAACAACAGAATCCGCCCACTCGCTGTCACGCATCCCAACCGGAGCCCCCTTGCGCTGCGAGCGGACGTAGCCGGTTTGGTCTTGATAGTCGCCCTCGTAAAACTTCAGCGGAACCTCACCTGACTCCAGCTTCAAGATCGTGAGGCGGAAAAGTCGCTCCCCGAGAAGGAATCGCCGCTCTTCGCTCGAAGTGTTCGAGATAGTCCAGTTCAGGGTGCCGTTATAACCCGCATCCACCTGAGTGGCCGGCGCAACGATGCCCTCGCGGGAGAGGTCGGTCGTTGGGCTGATGAACGCATGCAGGGCGCACCCCGGATAGATTTTCTCGACGGTCGCCGGTCGGAAGTCGACAGTTTCGAGCGCAGTCAGCGCCACCGAGTGGCCAGGAGGGATTTTTAAGCCCTTCTTCGAACTGCCAAGCTTGAACTCCTTGCTGGCCGTCAGGAATTCACCTTCGGAGCCCAAGCGAAGAATGTAGGAATTCGGCCGAATCGACGCGGCGTCGCCATCAATTATCACTGAGCCGAAGACCTTTTTTAGCTCGGCATCGTTGAGGATCGTTGCCATGATGACAGTATAGCAACCGAGTCGGTTTGGTCCAGAGGCGTCGGGCGGGTCGCGGCGTCTGGGCCAGCAGCCGCTCGACCACTTGGCCATGTACAGCGGCGTCCCGGCCACCTGGCCGAGCGCGGCGGGTGGCTGGGGTCGAGTCTTCGATCCCCCAGTCTTGTCCGAATGAAACGGCTTGATGCCGCCGCCTGCTCCGGGGCCATGTACAGCGGCGTGCCGGCCACCTGACCGAGCGCGGTGAACAGCGTGTGCTCCGTCAATCCCGGCGCGCCGGGACTCGTCGCCTTGGCAAGCCTGGAGTCGATCGCCTTCGGCACTGCCGGCGCGCCGGGTGCCGCTGGCTCTGCCAGTGCTCCGAATCACTTGCACAATTCCGCCAGGACGTGCCGAATCCGATTCAGCGTTGCGGCGTTCACTCGGCCGAATGTTTTCACGATGATGCTTTGGGACAAGGTGTAAATCTTGTCCACGCGAACGCGGCCGGGATGGTTCAATGTCCCGGACTCCAGGTCGGACGACGTGACGGTGAAACTGAATTTCGTCGCGGCGGGATTGGAGGTCATCGCCACGACGATCGCGTCGGCCGTCGTGCGGTTGTACTCGTCGTTCGAGATCACGATGACCGGCCGACGACGCACGGAAGAAAGGTCAGTGAACGGGATCGGCACGAGAACAATGTCGCCCTGGCTAGGCATTGTTCCAGTCCTCGTCGTCGATCGGGCTGTTCCAAAAATCGGTGCTGCTCGCCGACGCGGCGGCCAGTTCGCAGGACTCGGCGGTGCCTGGAACGACCACAATCACTTCCACGTGTGTACCGGCCGGCGCCGGAACGGCCAACTCGATCTTGCCGTTCTCCCCGGTTTCGATCTCGAACTTGTACGCTGTGTGTGACATGTTTCGCAACCTCCTCAAGTATTCTAACGAGACCGCGTTAAGTCAGTGAGTCGAAAGTTGGATCGTCGGCGCGTGGCATGCCGTCGGCTTTGCGTCGGCATGCTGATCGTCAATTGCATGGCGACCCAAAGCGGACGCCATGCCACCCGTCGCTGCGAGACATCGACAGAAGTCGTGCGCGATAGTCCGAATGCCGCTCAAGCGACGAAGCGCGGCAGCTCTTCGATCAATTCCGCGAGTTCTTCGAGCGACGCTCGCTCGGCCGCGTCTCCGACGGGCAGCCACTTGCGGCGCCGCACGGCTGACTCGGGCCATTCGTCGAGCACTTCTTCGACGTGCATTGTGAACACCTCGACGTCGCACTTGCCGCCCCACTTGCTGTATTCAAAGCGACCGACGGCCGCGCGCGAAACGCGGCCGCGCACGCCCGCCTCCTCCCACGCCTCGTTCGCCGCCGACTCGGCCGGCGTCATGTCCGGTTCGACGAGGCCCTTCGGCACTCCCCAGCGATCGCCGTCCGACGACGTGATCAGCAGCACTTCGAGCAAGCCCGCTCGACGCCGGTACGGAATCACGGCAGATTGTTGAATGCGACGCGCCAAGTCTGTTCTGTGTCTCCGAAATCCAACCTCGGCAACTGAATTCGTGCGACCTAGGCACGCGCTCCGTGCGAGCCTATCCGAGCAACGCCCGGATTGGTTGGCCGTACGAAATTGGAATCGGCCGATTCAGTTGATCGTGCATCTCCGTCGCCGGATCGAGGCCCAGTGCGGTGAAGAGTGTCGCGGAGAGGTCGTCGGGCCGGACCGGATTGTCTTTTGGGTAAGCGCCGGACGCGTCGGACGCGCCGAACACTTGGCCGCCGCGCACGCCGCCACCGGCCATGAGCACGCTGTAGCATTGCGGCCAATGATCGCGGCCAGCGTCGCTGTTGATCTTCGGCGTGCGGCCGAAATCGCCGGTCCACAATACGAGCGTCTCATCGAGCAACCCGCGCGACGACAGGTCTTCGAGGAGCGCGGAAACCGCCTGATCCGTCTGCGGCAGCCGGCTCGACTTGAGCGTTTCAAAGTTGTTCTTGTGCGTGTCCCATCCGCCGATTCCTGGCGAGTAATAAACCGTGACAAACCGCACGCCCGCCTCGACCAGTCGCCGCGCCAGCAGCACACTCTGGCCGTACATCGTGCGGCCGTACCGGTCGCGGGTCTTGTCGTCCTCGCGGCCAATGTCGATTGCCTTCTTCGTATCGGGCGACGTGAGCAGGCTGAACGCTCGATCGTAGTACGCGTCCACTCCGCGCACGGCCGTGTCGCGCCGGTCGGCGAGCCGCGACTTCGCGTCGATCCGGTCCAGCAATTCGCGCCGGTTGCCGACGCGGTCAAATGTCAACTCCGTCGGCAGCGTGAGTTCCTCGACGTCGAAACTCGGCGAGTTCGGGTCCTGTGTGATGAACAGCGGGTCGTGCATCTTCCCCAACAAGCCGGCGAATTCGCCCGGCGTACGAAACGGCCCGTCGGCGATCATCGTCGGCAGCGACACGGCCGTCGGCACGTGCGCCTTCGTCGGCGCGAACTTGTCCATGACCGAGCCGTAGGCCGGCCAGTCGTGTGCCGAGGCGTTCGCCGTGACAATGTCGATGAGCGGCTTGTGACCCGTCAGCGAATAATACGCGGCCGAGTTATGCGCCGACGTGCGATGGTGCACCGAGCGAACGATCGCATACTTGTCGGTAAGCCGGGCCAACCGCGGCAGGTGTTCGCAAACCTGCACGCCCGCAAGCGTCGTGGCGATCGGCTGGAACTGCCCGCGAATCTCCGCCGGCGCGTCCGGCTTCGGATCGAACGAATCGAGATGGCTCGCTCCGCCGAACTGAAACAGCATGATGCACGACTTGGCCCGGCCGCCGCCCGTTCGGCCCTGCTGTTCCGCCCGCAACAATCCGGGCAGACTCAATCCCGCGAATCCAAGTCCGCCGACGCGCAGCATCGTGCGACGATTCATTCGTCCTCGCAGGAATTCGTCGCAGCACAACAAGCGACCGGACATCAAGTTCTCCCGTTCGCGGCGTCGGCAAAATTGGCGGGATCAATCCATTCCAACTGCATCATTAGTGTCTGGAATCGGCGATCAAGTCAATTGCAAGATCGCAATCCGCCCCAGGGCGACTTGCTCCGATGCGCGTGCCGACGCACAATGATCGCCGTTCGCGCGGAGCCAATCGCCGATCCGACGACGTCGACCGCAACCCACTGAGACACGAACTTGCGATCCCGCCTGCTGAAGATCGTTCTGCTTGCCGTGTTCGCGGTCTTTCTGCTGTACCCGATCGGGTACGTTTTTCCGAGTGCCCTGCTCGAGCGCGAGGCGCCGTATCAAGCCATCTTAATGGACGCGGGGCCGCGTCAAACGGAATTGTTGAACGTGCTCGCGAGCGATTTCGGCGTCGGTCCGTTTGATGCGATGAAGATTGTCGCGCGGCCGCAGAGCGTCGTGGCCGAAAACCTCTCGTTGGACGACGCGATCAGTTTACAACAGGCGATTCGCAAAGCCGGCGGCACGGTGCGGCTGGTTGGCACCGTGTCGCCGACGCTGTTTTACGTGGGCCAGGTGTTCGCCAGCCCGTTTCTTTGGGAGTGCCTGGCGGCGAGCTTCGCGGTCGCGGTCGGATCGACGCTCCTGACCACGCTCGTCAGTCTGCCGCTGGCGATCTGGCTTACGCGATTTCGATTCCCCGGCCGCGGCCTGCTCAGCGTCCTCATGCTCGTGCCGCTCGTGCTGCCACCGTTCGTCGGTGCGATCGGCTTTCGGCAAATCTTCTCGCGATTCGGCACGCTCAATTTGTGGCTGATGAACGCGGGCATCATCGATGGGCCGATCGATTGGCTCGGCGGCAGCGGCCTGTGGGGGCTGATCGTGATGGAGGTGCTGCACCTGTATCCGATCATGTATCTTAATGTGTCGGCAGCCTTGGCAAACGTGGATCCGAGTCTCGAAGACGCGGCGCGCAACCTCGGCAGTTCGGAGTGGACGCTGTTTCGCCGCGTCACGTTTCCGCTGGTCTTGCCGGGCTACTTCGCCGGCGCGGCGATCGTCTTTGTGTGGGCGTTCACCGACCTGGGCACGCCGATCGTGTTGGGCTATCGACGCGTGGTCGCGTATCAGATCTTCGAGCGGCTCAGCGAAGCCGAGTCGAATCCGCTCGGCCACGCGCTCGTGCTCGTGACGCTGATCTTCACGTCCGGCCTATATCTGCTGGCCCGACGATTCACCGCGAGCGGCGATCGGTTTGCCATGGTGTCGAAGGGCGGCACAGGCACGTCGGGCCGACCCGCGGGCCCGCTACGCACGGCGGTCATCGTCATCTACGGCGGCCTGCTCACCGCGATCGCCGTGCTGCCGCACCTGTCCGTGGTCCTCACGTCGGTCGCGGCGAAGTGGTCGTTCACGCCGCTGCCGACCGAGTACACTGCCGATTATTTTTCGCTGGCACTCACGCACAAGCTGGCCGGATTGAGCATCCGCAACAGCTTGCTGTACAGTTCGGCGAGCACGCTGCTCGACATCGTGCTCGGCGTGACCATCGCGTACCTCGTCGCGCGGCGGCCGTCGTGGCTGTCGCGCGTGCTCGACACGCTGGCCATGTTGCCGCTGGCGTTGCCGGGCCTCGTGCTGGCGTTCGGCTACTTGACGTGTTATCAGCAGCCGGTCGGATGGTTGTCGACGAACGTGCCGTTTCTCGGCGGGCTCGCGGCGAGTTTCGATCCGCAGAAATCGCCGCTGCTGCTGCTCGTGATCGCGTACGCGATGCGCCGGCTTCCGTACATGTCGCGCGCGGCGCTCGCCGGCTTGCAGCAAACCTCAGCGACGTTCGAGGAGGCCGCGGAGAATCTTGGAGCAACGCCTTGGCGCGTGCTGCGCAAGATCACACTGCCGTTGATCGCGGCGAATATCGTCGCCGGTTCGATTCTGACTTTTTCGTTCGCAGTCCTTGAAGTCAGCGACTCGCTCATGCTCGCGCAGCGCGAGAATTTCTTCCCGATCACCAAGGCGATTTACGTACTACTCGGTCGGCCGGACGATGGCCCGTACATCGCTAGCGCGATGGGCGTGCTCGGCATGCTGCTGCTCACGGCGGCCCTTGCCACGGCCGCCGCAGTGCTGGGGCGGCGAATGGGTGAGTTGTTCCGAGCGTAAGCCGAGCGGTAATTACAAGCGGCAGTTTTTGCGGCCAGCAGGTCACACCTGCGGCGTGAAGCCGAGCACGATGTCAAATCGCGCGGCAAGTTCGCCGGCGCGCGATTCCTTGACCGGGGCAAAGTCGATCGTGATCGCGTCGCGGGCTTTCGGGTCGCGAACGCTCTTCCAGATGCCGTCGCGCTCGTTGCCCGGGTCGCCTTTGACGTAGCATTGCGTCGTCCACTTCTCGCGGCCCTTCATCTTGATCGCGAAATGAATGTGCGGCGTGCGACCGGGATACGGCACCGGCTTGATCGTGCGAAAGTAATATTCGCCCGTCGTGCCGGTGAGGAACCGGCCGAATCCCTGAAAGTTCTTGTCGCGTTTCTCTCGGTTCGACGTGCCGTCGTGCAGGTACGCGCCGTTGTTGTCCACCTGCCAGATCTCGACGAGCGCGTTGCGAATCGGGTTGCCATTGGCGTCGAGGATGCGGCCGCCCAAGTGCGTGATCGCGCCGACGGCGGGCGTGATGCCGTCGTTGATGACGAGCAGATCGTTGTCCGTGTCGAGTGGCAGGCGATTCGGGTAGAACGGTCCCTCGGTCTGTTGCGGCGTCCGCGTGAGTTCGTCCGCGAACAAGCCCGGCACGCTGAAGAATGCCGGCAGGCTCGCGGCCGCGGCGCCGAGCGTCACGTGATGAAGAAATCGCCGCCGATTCGAGGTGAGATTGAACTCGTTCATGGTTGTGCTCCCTGAAAAGTCCTTGGATGAGCGGACAGTGAGCGACCGCCGTCGCGGCTCGTCAACGGCAACGCGACGCTGACATGATAAGCGACAAGCGCTGATACGCGGAAGAGGCCGCGTGCTTCTTCGTGCCTTCTGCGTCAGACAGAACAATCCGTCGCCGTCGCTGTCCCGGCGGTGGCCGGTTCGCTCACGGCGGCCCGCGGAGCAATCGCCTGCCCAAGAATGTCGATCGCGGTTTGCACGTCGGTTGGCGTGATGCAAAGCGGCGGACAGAATCGAATCGTTCGCTCGCCGCAGCCCAACAATAGCAGGCCGCGATGAAACGCATCCTGCACGATCTGATCGCGCAGTTGCGAGACCGACGTCGGCGAGCCGGCGGGGACGACGACGTCCATGCCCACCATCAGGCCAAGCCCGCGGACCTCGCCGAAAATCGACGTGCGGCTGGCAAGTTGACGCAGGCCCGCGATGAGTTCGTTGCCGCGATCGCGCGCGTTCGACATGTACTCGGTTTCCAGCAGGTCGAGTGTCGTGAGCGCGGCGCGGCAGCTCACGGGATTGCCGCCAAACGTCGAGGCGTGGCTGCCGCGGGTCCAACTCATGACCTGCGTCGGCGCGATCATCGCGCCTAGCGGCATGCCGCTCGCGATGCCCTTCGCCAGACAAATGATGTCCGGCACGACGTTCCAGTGCTCGATTGCGAACATTCGGCCGGTGCGACCCATGCCCGACTGCACTTCGTCGGCCACGAACAGAATGCCGTGTCGGTCGCAGATGTCGCGCAGGCGCGGGTGGAACTCCGGCGGCGGCACGAGGTAGCCGCCCTCGCCCTGAATCGGCTCGACGAAGATCGCAGCCACCTCTTCCGGCGGGGCGATGTGCCGAAACAGCTTCTGCTCGATCCAGTCGCAATCGCCGTACGGCACGTGATGAATTTCGGGCACGAGCGGCTCGAAGCCGCGTCGATGTTGCAGCTTGGACCCGGAGAGCGACATCGCGCCGAAGGTACGGCCGTGAAAGGCACCGATGAACGCGACCACGCGCTGGCGGCCCGTGTGATAGCGTGCGAGTTTCAGCGCCGCTTCAACGGCCTCGGCGCCGGAGTTTGTGAAAAAAACTTTTTTCGGCGCCGGGCCTGGGGCGAGTTTCGCCAGCCGCTCGGCCAGATCGATCTGCGGCTCGTAATAGAAATCGGTGCCCGACATGTGAATGAGCCGAGCGGCCTGCTCTTGAATCGCGGCGACAACTTTCGGGTGACAGTGGCCCGTGGCGACAACCGCGATGCCGGCCGTGAAATCGAGGTAACGATTGCCGTCCACGTCCTCGATCATCGCGCCGGCGCCGCGCGCGGCTACCAGCGGATAAACTCGCGTGTACGACGGCGACAAGAATTGCTCGTCGCGCGCGAGCAATCGCTGGGCCGCCGGACCCGGCGGCGGCACGCGGATCATCGGCACGCCAGATCCGTCCCGCATTACTTCACCTCCGCGCTCAGACCCTGAGCCATCTGAATCTTTTCGGCGTAATTCACCGTCCAGGCAAATTTGTGCGTGACGCCGTCCACCAGCGCGGCCGCCGACGGCTGGCCCGTGCCGCTTTTCTTGACGCCGCCGAACGGCAACTGCACCTCCGCGCCGATGCACGGCAAATTCACGTAGCCCAAGCCGAACTCGCAGCCCTCGCGCACCGCACGCACTTTGCGGTAATCCTCGGTGATGACGGACATCGACAGGCCGTAATCCGTGTCGTTGTAAATCTCGATCGCATGATCGACGGAACGGAACGGAATGAGCGCCACGTGCGGGCCGAAGACCTCTTCGCGAATCGAGCGAATCTCCGGCGCGTGCTCGATTTCGTAGACGAACGGCCCGACGAAATAGCCGCGCGCGAATTCGCCCGAGTCGAGTCGCCCGCCGTCGAGCAGCACCTTGGCCCCTTCGCGCCGCGCCAGATCGTTGTAGCTCAGCGTCTTGTCAACGCCGGCCGCGTTGATGAGCGGTCCGGCGAACGTCTGCGGGTCAAATGGGTCGCCGAACCGGACGCGCCGTGCAACCTCGGCGAATCGCCGCGCGAACTCGCTGAAGACTCGTTCATGCACCAGAATTCGACCCGCCGACACGCAACGCTGGCCGGCCGTCTTGAACGCGCTCAAAATCGACGCGTTCACCGCGAGGTCCATGCGCGCGTCGTCCATGACGATCACCGCGCTCTTGGAACCCATCTCGCAGACGGCCATTTTGCGGTAATCTTCCGCGCAGATTCGCTTGATCTTCGAGCCGACCGCGTAGCTGCCGGTGAAACAGACGACGTCGACTTCCGGGTGCCGCACCAGTGCCTCGCCGGTTTCGCCGTCGCCGTGCACGAGATTGATTACGCCGCGCGGGAATCCGGCCTGCTCGAATAGTTCGACGATTCGCTGGCCGATCGTCGGCGTGTCTTCCGACGGCTTGAGCACGGCCGTGTTTCCCTCCATCAGGCTCGGGCCAACGAGCCAAAACGGAATCGCGAACGGAAAGTTCCACGGCGTGATCGCGACGACGACCCCCTTCGGCCGCCGCAACACGAAACTCTCTTTGTCCGCGACCTCGGACGCGACGACCTCGCCGTGCGGCATGCGCGCGGTGCTGAAGACGTACTGCACCATGTGCAGCCCCTCGATCACGTCGGCGCGAGACTCGTTGATCTGCTTACCGCTTTCGCGTGTGACGAGTTGCGCGAGCGGGTCGATTTCGCGTTTGATGAGTTGCGCGAGCGCGTCGAAGCACTCGCCGCGCGCGATGCGGCTCATGCGACGCCATTGCGGGAATGCGCGGCGAGCGGCGGCAAGCGCCTCGTCAACGCCCTCGGCCGACGTGCGCGGGAACTCGCCCAGCACCTCGTCGAAACAGGCGGGATTGACGCTCTCGAACAATTCAGTTGCCACGTCGCTCCAATGGCCATCCACGAAATTCTTGCCGACGATTCCGGCGGTTCGCGTGCATGTTCCAACTGCCATGAGGCACCTCCTTCGTCAACAACGTATGTCAGGCTTCAGCGTGTGCACCGATACGAGTTTCTGATGCGGCGGTCGAATTCACGCTGAGCGTTGCGATGAGTTCCTCGACTCGCGAGACGCCGGCGTCGGCCAGGGCCGCTGGCAGCGACTGCACGAGCCGCGCGGCGGCGGTCGGATCATAGAAATTGGCCGTGCCGACTTGCACCGCCGTCGCGCCGGCAACCATGAAGTCCAAGACGTCATCAGCGGTCGCAATGCCGCCAACGCCGACGATCGGCACCGTCACGGCCCGCGCGACCTGCCATACGACCCGCAGCGCGAGCGGCTTGATCGCCGGGCCGCTCAGTCCGCCCATCCCGCCGCCCAAAACCGCGCGGCGCTTGCGCCAGTTAACGGCCAATCCGAGAAACGTGTTTACGAGCGTCAGCGCGTCGGCGCCGCCGTCAGCCGCTGCCTGCGCGATCGGCACAATGTCCGTGATGTTCGGTGTGAGCTTCGCCAGGATCGGCAGGTCGCAGGCGTTTCGCACGCCGCGCACGACCTTCGCGGTCAATTCCGGATTGATGCTGAAATCAACGCCGTGGCTGACGTTGGGACACGACAGATTCAGTTCGATCGCGGCGAGGCCCGGCTGCGGTCCGAGCATTTCGGCAAGTTCAACAAATTCTTGCCACGTTCGGCCGGCAACGTTCGCGATGATCGCCGTGGGAATTCTTCGCAGGTCCGGCAGGTAATGATCGATGAAGTGCTCGATGCCGTCGTTGTCGAGGCCGATCGAGTTGAGCATGCCGGCGGCAGTTTCAACGGTGCGCGGCGGCGGGTTGCCGGGACGAGCTTCGCGAGTGACCGTTTTGGGAATGATCGCGCCGAGGCAGGAGCAGTCGAAGATACCCTCAAATTCACGCGCGTAGCCGAACGTGCCCGACGCGACCATGATCGGGTTCTTGAGAGCGAGGCGTCCGAGGCGGACCGACATGTCCATGCGATGCGACTCCCGGCCACGCACGTGCCGACGCGCACAGGCGCGGCACGGGTGGCCGACCGAATCATATCGCCGGCCGCCAAACTGAACAACCTCGGACGCGTGCCTTACATGCCGCCGTGCACGCGATAACGCGAGATGTGCGAGGGCATGTCCAGCAACCAGGCACGCTCCCACTCGTCCGTGATCATGCGCAAGTTCTCCGACGTGCTGAGCAATTGCTCCATTCGCCGCGTCCGGTCCGGCGAGTAGATGGGCACGACGCACCCCGTATTGCTCAGCAGACAGACGGCCGCCATCGTTCCGAGCACAAGCTTTCGCATTTCCGTCTCCCTCGTTCCATCGCGGTTCGCCGCGTTGCAAAGACCGAATGAACCGCCGGCAGCCACGGCGAAGCGCAAGCGCGCCGCGAGCGCCGACAATCCATTACTTCAACTGGAAATCGATTGCGTCAGGGTGAAATGAGTCGCCGTGTCACGGCACTCAGTTCGTCCCCGAACATTAGGGAGAGGACGTGCGGGCAAATTAGTTCTTGCCCGGCAGAGTCATTCGATGGGTCAACTAATTAAGAGACGCGTGAATCGTCGCAACTAAACACACAAAGTTCATCGCTACGTGCTGGCCGGCGATCCAGCCGCAGTCGCCTTGGGTGCGGTTTCAGCTCCGGCGGTTGCCGAGGCCATCTCCGGTTCCTGCGCGCCTTCCTCTTCGCTGGCGTCCATTGGGAGATTCGCGGGATCCATTGTCCGCACCCGCTCCTCCATCTCCTTGCCCGGCTTGAAGGTCACAACATTCTTCGCTGGCACGAAGACCTTGTCGCCAGTCCGCGGGTTTCGCGCCTTTCGCGGCGCCCGACGCTTCACCTCAAAAACGCCGAAATTTCGCAGCTCGATGCGACCGTCGCGCACCAACGTCGCGACGATGGCGTCAAACGTCTTCTGTACGATTTCCTTCGTCTTGAGTTGCGTCAGGCCGATTTCTTCCGCGATCGTTGCGACGATTTCTTTTTTGGTCACAGCAGGATACTCCGACTGGCAGTTGAAGTGCCTGGCGAATAAGAGTCGGCCTTGGACCGTTGCTCAACTCGCCGATCGGGCCAGCGCCAGCGATCTGCGCTGCCGCTTTTCTAGCCCAGTTGTGCTTCAAAGGTAGAAATAGCATGGACTAATGTCAAGCCCAATTGCGATTCTACAGTCGAATCACTGCTGCCTGTCTCTGGACCTCGGCAGCGGGAATGAAATCACCGCTACCCGCGCCGGGACAAACCTTGCACGTCTCCTCCCACGCTTCCTTGTTTCGTAAGTTACTGTGCCAAAAGGGCCAAGTGCGACATTGACGCGGCCGAGCAGGATAGATGCTGCAGCCGCGATTCTCGCGGTTGTAAAAAATACAGTCGCCGTTTTGAAGCTCAATCAGGCTGAGCGATGATCCGACGAGGCGAACGAATTCCTTCGTAACCTTTGCCACGGTCTCACTTCGGAACGCAGCAATCCCAGCGATTTCGTCGTCATTCACCCAGACGAATCCGGGCGCACCGGTGCAGCAATTTCCGCAACGCGTGCAGGCGAACTGCAATCCGTCGCCGCACCAGGGATCAACCGCACTCATGCTTACCCTCAAAACCGTTATCGGCGTTACAAACAGCAAAACTTGACTGTCTTCTCAACTTCCAATTCGCGGCCTCAACCGCCGATCGCGTACATCGGCCGCAGCGGTTTGATGAACCGGGCCGTGTTAATCTCGTGACCTTCCCACTTGGCGATCACCGCGCGGCGAACGACCGCGGCGATCTCGTCGTCGTCGCCGCCCGACCGCATGATGTCCTTCACGTCAAACTCATCGAGCGCGAACAGGCAGTTGCGAATCTTACCGTCGGACGTCAGTCGAATCCGGTTGCACGACATGCAGAACGGCCGGCTCACCGACGCGATGATGCCAATGCGGCCGACGCCGTCCTCGAATTCAAACTCGCTCGCCGGCGCCCGCGGATCCTGATCGGGCACGGGCACGAGCGGCATGATTTCCTCGCTCAGCCGGTCCATGATTTCCTGAGCGAACAGAACTTTGTCGCGCTCCCAGCGATTCTCCGCGTCGAGCGGCATGAACTCAATGAACCGGATTTCGACGCCATGCTCGCGCGCGAATCGGCCGAGCGGCACGATGTCGTCCTCAATGTAGCCCCGCGCAGCGACGGCGTTGATCTTGATGGGCGAAAATCCAAGTTTCTTGCAGAGGAAGATTCCGGCGAGGACCTTCTCGAAGCCGTCGCGCCGCGTGATCTTGCGAAATCGCTCCGCGTCCAGCGTGTCGAGATGAATGTTGATGCGACGCAAACCGGCGGCGTACAGCGACTCGGCCTGATCCGGCAGCAGGATGCCGTTCGTCGTGAGCGCGATGTCGCGAATGCCGGGCACGCCGCAGATTTTTTCGATGAGCGTCGCGAGGTTGCGGCGCACGAGTGGCTCGCCGCCGGTCAGCCGAACCTTGTTCACGCCGAGTTGCACGACGACCCGCACAAATCGCTCGACTTCCTCAAAGCTGAGCAACTCGCGGCGATCGACGTACACCGGATTCTCTTCCGGCATGCAGTAAAAGCAGCGAATGTTGCAGCGGTCCGTCACGCTGATGCGCAGGTTGTCGTGTACGCGGCCAAACGTGTCGATCAATTTGTCGGTGGTGCACAGATTCATGCTTTCCCCGCAGGTGCGCTGGCCGGCGACGCGTCGAGACCGGGATGCACCCACTCCGTCTCGCCGCTCGACCGGTGTTCGCACTTCCAAATCGGCACGACCTCTTTGACGCGATCGATCAAGTGCCGGCAGGCGTCAAACGCCTGGCCGCGATGCGGGCAACTCACGGCGATCGCGACACTCACGTCTCCCAACTCGAGCCGGCCAATTCGGTGCACCAACGCAACGTGGGTGATCGGCCAGCGAGAGCGCGCTTCAGCCTCGATTTCGCGCATCTTCGATTCGGCCATTTCGACGTATGCCTCATATTCCATGCAGGTCGTTCGCCGTTCGCCGGTAAATTCGCGTACCGTACCGAGAAACGTGACGACGGCGCCGGCCGCCGCGGACCGCACCCGCTCGGTCAGCGCCGCGTGGTCGATCGTGTCTCGCGTGATCGCAATCATCGTTCACCTTGGCCGCCGCTCACCGGCGGAATGCAGGCCAATTCAGACGCCTCCGTCACCGGCCGCGACTCATCCGCGAATTCGGAATCCACGGCAAACATCATACGCGGCAACAGCCCGCGCAGGGCCGGGCACGATTCGCCCAGTTCGCGCCGCACGTCCCGCACCGTCGCCGGCGCAGCAACCGAAACGACAACCGAATCGGAACCCGCCAACTGACGAGCCAGCGCGAAGAGTTTCACTCGAAGCTGCATCAATATGCTTCAATCCTCCAACCGATTCTAAGCGGCGATTCGCTGAGCGGCAATCGCTTCCGAGTGAGTCCGACTTGCGCGGCATTCACTTTCGGCACGTGGTCACGCGGAATTTGGTCGATCCGAATTTGAACTGCCGGATTTTCGCAACGTCTCGAGCCGAATCTTCTCCTGCCGATACCGCTCGCCGATCCCCAGATCGAACAATTGATGTTCCGGGTTGCGCTCCGTCCCGCGAATCTGCGCGAGGCAACGGTAGCACACCAGCACCTCGCCGATCGCGTAGTACAAGCACAAGTCGATAAACGCGGTCACGAGCAGGATCGCGATCGCGTGTGGGTATTTGTACTGATACCACGCGACGCAACTCAGCGCCGTTCCGATACCGACGATCGTCAGGCCGAGCCGCTGCGGAAAATCCTTCTGCATGTACAAGTCGCGCGTACCGCACAGCGGACAGGCGACCAGCCGCGGGCCGGCGACCGCATCGGATCGTAACGCGATCTCGCGCGAGCAGGCCGAGCACGTCACGGCCGGTGTTTCGGCCGTGGCGACATCAGCCCGGCTCGATGCGTGACAATACGGGCATTCAAACGTGACGTTCATGGTGATCTACAATGCCAACCCGGCGTTCGTGGCCAGAAGCTGTCCCACGAGTTCCCCGAAGAAGATCAGTATCACGGCGGCGTACAAAATTCCCGTCGCCGATTGCGTGGCAGGAATCCGCGTCGTCTGCCAGGTCATCCAGGCGAGCACCGCCGGCGCGACGAACCCAATCAGCCAACGCGCGGCGAGCATCGTCCACCAAAACCCGCCGCCAGCCCGTCTGGAATCCGCCAATTCGCCGCCCCAAAAAACCGCGAGCACAACTCCCGCGAGTACTGCCCGCGCGGCGATCGACGCGCCGAACCAGACGACGAGCCGCTGCAGCGGCTCGATCGACATCGCCGGCGCGATCAGATACGAATGACCGAGTAGCATCGCGGCCACGATCGACCCCAGCAGCAGTGCCGAAACGAGCGATACGGCCGCTACGGCAATGCTCACGCCACCTGCACGATCGACCGCGTCGCGCGGCCACACGAGCGCTGCGCACGACAGCAGCATCAACAAAACTGCCAGCGACCACCCGGCCCCGACGCGTCCGAGCGTCCAAGCGACCGAGCCGCCGAACGCCGTCACCGAACAGATCAGCAAAAGAATGCCCGTCGCGTGGCCAAGTCCCGGCCCGACCAGAATCGCCAGCACGTCCAAACCGAGCACGGTGAACATCATCGTGCGAAAAAACTGAACGCCGACGGCCCGCGTGGACGTGAACGCCATCATGCACGCCAGACCGCACGCGAGACGGCCGCAAAACTCGGCGAGTAAACTTGGACTCACGGCGAAATTGCCTCGGCTCGCTACACGCTGGCCGTGCCGCGAATCAGTGCAAGCACCTCGGCTCGTGTCGATTGGTTGTCTCGGAATTTGCCCCGCATCGCGCTGGTGACACAGAGGCTCGCCGGCTTGCGCACACCGCGAATCGTCATGCACGTGTGCGTCGCCTCCACCACGACCGCCACGCCCCGCGCGTCCAGTTCCTGCATCAGTAACTCGGCGATCTCCTCCGTCATTCGTTCCTGAACCTGCGGCCGATGCGACACGTCTTCCACGACCCTGGCCAACTTGCTGAGTCCGACAATCTTTCCGTTCGGCAGGTAACCGATGTGTGCCGACCCAATGAACGGCAACATGTGGTGCTCGCACAGACTCGCGAAGCTGATGTCGCGCACGACGACCATCTCGTCATATTTTTGCGTGAAACATTTTTTCAAATGCTCAGCCGGATCGCGGTGCAGACCGCGGAATAGTTCGGCATACATCCGCGCAACGCGGGCCGGCGTCTCGCGCAGGCCCTCGCGATCCGGGTCCTCACCGACCGCTATCAAAATCTCGCGCACCGCCCGCTGAATGCGCTCCTGATCGACCGCCGCGAGCGTTTCGTCCGATTCCGGCGGCTCAACTTCCATCGCCAGACTGCCGGCCTCGCGAGATATGCTCGGTTTGATCGTGGGCTGATTCATGCATGGCTCGATTCGATGCTGTGCTCTTGGTTGCGCCGTCAATGAGCCGAACCGACAAGGCGGGCCACACCGACTAATTCATTCTAGTGGCACGTGGTGTGAGCGGCAATTCGCCGTCAGCAACGTAGGTCGGCCTCTCAGGCCAATCTACAGGCACTTCGGCGGCATCACTTCGCGACCAGCTTCTCCAACTCCGATTCCGAGATGACCGCGACGCCGAGTTGTTGTGCCTTGTCGAGTTTCGATCCGGCCTCGGCGCCGGCGACGACAAAGTCGGTTTTTTTTGATACGCTGCCGGAGACGCGGCCGCCGTGTTGTTTGATCAGCGATTCGATTTCGCTGCGGCTGTATCGCTCCATCGTGCCGGTGACGACAAAAGTCTTCCCGGCCAGCTGCTCGCTGACCGGTTTTGGCCGGAGCGAGCTTTCCATTTTCAGTCCAAGCTTGCGCAGTTCGGCGATCAGTGCGCGGTTGTCCGCGTTGGCGAAGAACTGATGAACGCTCGCGGCCATGATCGGCCCGACCTCGTGTACGCCCTCGAAGTCCTCGGCCGACGCGGCGAGCAGCCGGTCCATCGAGTTGAATTGCTCGGCAAGAATTTCCGCCGTGCGCGTGCCGACGTGCCGAATCGCCAGGCCCGTGAGCAGTCGCGACAAGTCGCGGTCCTTGCTGGCCGCCAGAGCGTCGATCAGATTTTGCGCGGACTTTTCGCCCATCCGTTCCAAGGCGACGAGTTTTTCGAGCGTGAGGCGATACAGATCGGGAATGCTTTTCACGAGGCCGGAATCGACGAGTTGCTCGATCAGCTTTTCGCCAAGTCCTTCGACGTCCATCGCGTCGCGGTTTGCCCAGAAGAGGAGCCGCTCTTTGAGTTGGGCCGGGCACGACGGATTAACGCAGCGCCGGTACACGCCGCCTTCGTCATTCTCGACGCGGCCGCCGCAGGCCGGGCACTTTTTCGGGAACACAAACTTGCGTTCGCCGCCGGTCCGCTTCTCCTTGAGCACGCGGACGACGTGCGGAATGATCTTGCCCGCCTTCTCGACGACGATCGCGTCGCCGACTTGCACGTCTTTGCGTTCGATCTCTTCGGCGTTGTGCAGACTCACGTTCGATACGGTCGTGCCGGCGATTTGCACGGGTTCGAGGCTGGCGACCGGCGTTAGCGTGCCGGTCTTGCCCACGTTGACCGTGATGTTGAGCACGCGCGTCTCGGCCTCCCACTTTTCCATTTTGTACGCGATGACCCAGCGCGGGGCCTTCGACGTCGAGCCGAGTCGCCGCCGCTGCGCGTACTCGTTCACCTTCACGACGAACCCGTCGATCTCGAAATCGACTTCGTGAGTCCGCTCCGCCCATTCGTGGCAATAGTCGAGGACCCGATCGATCGATTCGAGCACCGGTGAGTGCGGGGCTGCGGGGATGCCGAGCTTGCGAACCAGTTCAAGAAACTCGCCGTGCGACGCAAGTTCCAGCCCGTCCACTTCTCCGAGGCCGTGCGCCAAGAATCGCAGTCGCCGCTCGGCGCAGATGCAGGGATCGAGCAATTTCAAGGTCCCGGAACTCGCGTTGCGCGGGTTCGCGAACAGTTTGTCACCGCGCTCGGCGTGCCGTTGGTTGAGCCGCGCGAGGTCCGCGTTCATCATGTAGACTTCACCGCGCAGCTCGATCAGCCGCGGCACGGATTCGCCGGCGAGCCGCAGCGGCAGATCGCGCACGGTCTTCAAATTGTGCGTCACGTTGTCGCCGCGCTCGCCGTCGCCGCGCGTAGCGCCGAGTTCGAGCAGTCCGTCGCGATACGTCACCGACACGGCGACGCCGTCGATCTTCATTTCGACGATGTAAGAGGGCCGTGCCGTGCCGAGCGCCTTGCACACGCGCCCGTCAAACTCGCGCACTTCCGACTCGTTGTACGTGTTCTCGATCGACAGCATCGGCACGCGATGCGTCACCGTTTCGAAGCGGCTGATCGGCTTGCCGCCGACCTTTTGCGTCGGGCTGTCGGGCGTGACGAGTTCCGGATGATTGCCCTCAAGCTGCTTCAACTCGTCGAGCAACCGGTCGAATTCCAAGTCGCCGATCTCCGGCGCGTCGTCAATGTAATATTTGTAGTTGTGGTAGTTGAGCTGCCGCCGCAATTCGTCGATGCGTTTTGAGTCTTCCGAAGCGGCCATGGCTTAGGACCCCGAATTTCGCGAGTCTCGATGCGGTGCCGGCGATGCGAGCGACTCCGCGCGGCGGCCCTGCCACGATCGCCAGCGATCGAGGCCCATCGCCAGTATCGCGGAGACCGTCAATCCCGCCGCTTCCCACAACATCAGCGACTCGCCGCGCCGTTCGATGAACGTCATCACGGGACTGGTGGGCAGCGGGGCGGCGGCCCTGCCGGCTGGCTGCTGTAACCGCACCAGCGACACGACGTACGCGAGCGCGGTCATGACGAAGGCGATGCCGACGATCACGACGAGCGCGTAGAACGGATTGAAATCTTGTTTGCGACTCACGGCGAAATTGTAACGCGGCTACGCGGGTGGAACCACCCACCGGCCGCTCGCGAATTCGTAGGTCGTCAGTTCGCTCGGTTGGAAGAGTACGCCGATTTCGCGCGCGGCACTTTCCGGGCTGTCCGACGCGTGGACAAGATTGAGTCGCGAGGAGATTCCGAAGTCGCCGCGGATCGTGCCCGGCGGCGCTTCCGTGCCCGCGGTCGGGCCGAGCATGCCGCGCACGACCGGAATCACCGACGGCCCTTCGAGCACGAGCGCGATCGCGGGCGACGAAGTCATGAACGCGAGCAGCGGCTCGTAAAAATCGCGGCCCTTGTGCACCGAGTACAGCCGTTCCGCGAGCGGGCGATCCATCTGAATCATTTTCAGCGCGACGATCCTGAGCCCCTTGTCCTCAAACCGGGCGAGGACCCGGCCGATGAGCCGCCGCTGTACGCAGTCTGGTTTCAGAATGACCAGTGTTCGATCCATGCGCGATTTCGTCCGATGATAAAACTGACAACAGTGCCGGCGCGGTCGTGAGACCGCGCCACAGCGCGATGGCGATTCGCGACGACGATTCTAGGGCCGGTCCAGCGGTCGTTCAACACGCCCTGCGGACGCAGACTGACTCCTCGAATCGGTCGCCGAACAAGCGAAACGCCTTCACGACTGGAACGCTGGCGGCGAGCGACACGATGATTCGCGGAACGTCGCCGTAATAGTTTTCCGCCAAATCGCGGCGGCTCGGCCGGGCCTCGGACGTCGGGTGCGAATGATAAATTGCCACAACCTCTTCGCCCGTGTCGCGCCGCGATCGTTCCGCCGCAAACAGATCACGCGGGTCGGCGCTGTACGCCATCGGACTGGCCAATTCATTGCGCAGCCGGATCAGCCGCGTGACGACCGAACAGCGACCGAGTAGCAAGCCGCAGCACTCGTTGGGCAACTCCTGCCGCGCGTGCTCCACCATGTCGTCAAAAATCGGCGCGGGAATCTCAATCATCGTGAAAAACCAGAGCCACAGGGGCCGCCCCGACCCCTGTGGCTCGTCGTAGAGCAAGCGACTCGCTTGCTGAGTTCGCAACCAACTGTGAAGTGCGTCTCACTCCGGGAACAACACGGTCGAAAGATATCGTTCGCCGAGGTCGGGCAGCACGACAACGATTGTCTTGCCGGCGTTCTCCGGGCGTTTCGCGACTTGCACGGCGACATGCGCAGCCGCGCCGGACGAGATGCCGCACAACATGCCCTCTTCGGACGCCAACCGCCGCGCCGTCGCGAATGCGTCTTCTTCTTGCACCTGGACGATCTCGTCGATGACTCCCATGTTCAAAATGTCGGGGACGAATCCGGCTCCGATGCCTTGAATTTTGTGCGGACCGGGCTTGAGCGGTTCGCCGTTTCGCTTCTGCGTGAGCACGGGCGACTTGGCCGGTTCGACCGCGATGCACCGGAAACTCGGCTTCTTTTTCTTGATGACCTCGCCGACGCCGGTGATCGTGCCGCCGGTGCCGACGCCGCTCACGAAGATGTCGCACGCGCCGCCCGTGTCGCGCCAGATTTCCTCGGCCGTCGTCTTGCGGTGAATCTCCGGGTTCGCTGGATTCTTGAATTGCTGCGGCATGAACGCGTTCGGGTTGTTCTTCACGATGTCTTCGGCCCGGCGCACCGCGCCCGGCATGCCCTCCGCCGCGGGCGTCAGCACAATCTCCGCGCCGAACGCCTTGAGTAGCCGCCGCCGCTCAAGGCTCATGCTCTCCGGCATCGTCACCATCAGCTTGTACCCGCGCGCCGCGCAAACGAACGCCAGGCCGATGCCCGTGTTGCCGCTCGTCGGCTCCACGATGATCGTATCCTTCGTGATCTTTCCGTCGCGTTCGGCCGCGTCGATCATCGACACGCCGATGCGGTCCTTCACCGACCAGCACGGGTTCGCGCTCTCAAGCTTCGCCATCACGATGCCGGCCGCCCCGTCGGTCACGCGGCGCAGTTGCACCAGCGGCGTGTTGCCAATCGTGCTCGTGATGTCCTCGTACGCTCCCGTCGTCGATTGCGTTGCCATTGAGGCTCCTCGTGTGACTGAATTGACGGCTGCTCCCATGTGAATCCCTCCACCACGTGAGTCGAGACGGGCCAGCCGGTGCAGAAATTCGCGTACGTTTGTCCGCCGTGAACCGGTCACGGAGCCGGCCGCGCTCCGGTCGTGAATTCGAGCCGGAGTATAGGACCGCCCAAAAAGTCGGTCAAGGTCGCGGTCGCGGCGTCGCGCGTGGTGCAGCCCGCTCGCGCTTCGCCGGCCGCTTTCGCTTCAAAACGCAGGTTTCTGGGGAAAGTGAATGGTGGGATAGCGTCGCGGCTGCAACGCCGAAGACATCCCGCAACCGTGCCGGCAGTCTTCGCCCAAATTGCCAACCCACGCGCGTTCCGCATGACTGAACCTCGCCTGCGATCGAAATGAAAAATGTGATTGCTTTTCCGAGCCGGCTTGGACAAGAATATGTAACTCAAATTTGAGGGACGCCGGGCGGACGATCAGTCCACCGGTCTCCGCACGCGAGACTCGAACAGAAATGGAGTTCGCCGATCGGCCGACGCGGTTCAGCCAGACCTTTGCCACACAACGATAATCTAATCCTCGTGGATGGATTCTGCGATCAGAGCGAGGTGCGTATCCAGGGAGTTGGGCCATGAACATACGAGAAGTGAGTGAGCCGTTGGCGGTATCGGCACTGCGTCAAAGTCCGTTCTCCGCATTGCACAGTCTCGAGGTCGTCGAAGAGGGGGATGTGATCGTGCTCTCCGGCAAGGTAGGCAGCTACTACTACAAGCAGCTTGCCCAAGAGACGGTGATTTCCGTCGCCGGCGATCGCGAGATCCGCAACAACATTCGTGTGTTGAAGTCGGGACACGCGTGATCTCCGATCCACTTGTTTCCGACGTCGAAATAGAGCTGGCTGACGCAACGCCGCGCGAACTATATTGATCGTTGCGAGCGAGCACCGCGCCGCTCGCGGACTGCCTGTTTGCTGTTGCACCCATTCCAGATTCACGCCCGCGCCCCATCTGTCGGCGAGGAGGACGAGATGGAAATCGAATCGAGCCGCATCCGGACCGCCGCTTCGTTGTACGGCGACCGCACTGTGGCGTTTGACGATTTGGCGCTGTCGGTGGAGGGCCGCATGGCAGGGCAAGTGCGCGACCTGATAGTCGAAGTGAGCGCGGGCCGGCGCATCGTGCTGCGCGGTCGCACAACGACCTATCACGCGCGGCGGCGCGTCGAACAGACGGTGCTGGACTTGCTCGGAGCCTCCGTGGACTTGATCGACGAGATTGACGTGACGTAGATCGCGATCGCACCAGACACAAGCGCGACGTCGCGGCGGGCTGATTCGACTATCCAATCATTGGCTGCTTGGAGCGACCCGAATGCGCGTCGTCGATTCCACGACTCGCCGCGAGCTGCTGCGATTGGGCGGGCTTGGCCTGATCGGCCTGTCGCTGCCCCGGCTGCTGCGCGCCGAGTCGGCGAACGCGGCCACCGCGCGACGGACCGAGCAGCCGACGCCGACGGCGAAGTCGTGCGTGCTTTTTATTCTGCACGGCGGTCCGAGCCAACTCGACGTGTGGGACATGAAGCCGGACGCGCCGGCCGAAGTGCGCGGCGAATTCAAGCCAACGACGACGAGCGTGCCGGGCGTGCAGATCGTCGAGCACCTGCCGCAACTCGCAAAGCTCGCTCACCGATTCACCATCGTGCGGTCGATGACGCACGGTTCGCTGTTCCACAATTCGGCGACGTATCTCGTGAGCACCGGTCAGACGCCGCTACGTGAGTTGATCGCGTTCACGGTGTCGGAGAACGACTTTCCGCATCTCGGCGCCCAACTCGCGCTGCGCCGGCCCAACACGAGTGACGTACCGACGTCCGTGCTGCTGCCCGATCCGATCAGCGACGGACCGTACACGACGCCGGGGCAAAATGGCGGATTCCTCGGCGCGCGATACGCGCCGTTTCGCGTGTACGGCGATCCGAATGCGGACGACTTCTCCGTGGACGGCCTCGCGGACGACACGCTGCTCGGTGCCGACGTGATCGCGCGGCGCCGCTCCATGCTGCGAGCCGTCAACGAGCAACTCGGCCGGCTCGCCGAGCATCCGCGCATCGGCGAGCTCGATAGCTACCAGCAGCGGGCGTTCGCATTGCTCACGTCGCAGGCGACACGTCGAGCGTTCGAGCTATCGCGCGAGCCGGACGCGGTGCGCGAGCGTTACGGCCGGCACAAGCCGGGTCAATCGCTGCTGCTCGCGCGGCGGCTCGTCGAGGCGGGTGTGCGGCTCGTGACCGTCTACTGGGGCGGCAAGGTCAATAACCCGCTGCCCTACTGGGACACGCACTTCAACAACAACCGCCGGCTCAAAGAAGAACTGCTGCCGCCCTTCGACCAATGTTTCTCCGCGTTCCTCGAAGACATGCACGAGCGCGGGCTGCTCGATTCGACGCTCGTTGCGTGCATGGGCGAGTTCGGCCGCACGCCGCGTTTCGGCCAGTTCACGGGCAACGGCGTGAACGAAACCGGCCGCGACCACTGGTCCGCCTGCTACTCGATCGTCGTCGCGGGCGGCTCGGCCCCCGGCGGCCGCGTGCTCGGCCGTTCCGACCGCTTCGCCGCCTACCCGGCCGACGACCCATACACGCCGCAAGACCTCACGGCCACCATCCTCCACTCGCTCGGCGTCAACCCGCTCGACGAAGTCCGCGACGCCTTCGGCCGGCTCGTGCCGCTGAGCAGCGGGCAGTTGCGCGAATCGCTGTTCGGAGCGTAGCCGACCGGGATTAGTAGAATTGTTCCACTCGCTGACCGCCGCTTCTACGGCAGCGCTACCGGCACGACGATCTCGGCCACGTCGCTGGGCGGGCTGGGGTTGTTTTCGCCGTTCACCGCGATGATGCGCACGCGCACGGTCGCGCCGGCGGGAAGACCGGAAATCGTGGCGTCGCTTTCGCCGACCGACTGGTCGAACCGAAAGTCCGCGTCCGTGCCGACGATCT
>Ga0247727_10001151_pt1 | contig 64628 bp, 58 predicted proteins | sample WisWelCaveWW1625_FD_202498 | JGI IMG/M metagenome (GOLD analysis project Ga0247727, IMG submission 202498) | Biofilm microbial communities from Wishing Well Cave, Virginia, United States - WW16-25 | ecosystem: Environmental > Aquatic > Deep subsurface > Groundwater > Cave microbial mat | place... | reverse complement strand
TCCGTCCTCATGAGCGTCCTGCGCACGACGCAGCAGCAGGGCCGCCTCGTCCTCGAAGTCGTCGCTGCCATCCTCCGCGATCCGATCCCTCGCCCGCACCTCTCACCCGGTCGGTAAACAGATACGAACGATCTTACGGGGGGCTAAGCGCCCCCCGGGCCCCCGCTAGCGTAACTGAACCTGGTCGCCGAGCATGATCTCCTTGCGCGAGTAGGTGATCTTCGCGGTCGAGGTCCGCTCGCGCACCGCGACCACGGTGGCCTCGCCCACTACGTTGCGGGGCGTCGGGACGGAGGGGTACATGGTTCGGTACACGGAGAACACGCTGCCGGGCGCGACGCCGTCGTCAGCGCCGGCGTCGATCGTCACGAACAGGCCGGTGCCGGCGATCGAGACGTCGTCCTGCAGGTCGACGACGTGCCGCGTCGTCTTGTCGTTCTCCGTCGAGCAGCATTCCTCGGGCGCACGGCGGACGACCATCGGGACGTTGACCTTCTCGAACGGCTTCAGGTAGTCGCCGGCGTGCACGTCGGTGCACGCCTGCTCGATCACCACACACGCCGTGTTCTCCTGCACCAGGATCACCTTGACCCAGCCGGTGGTCTCGATTTTCGTGCCGAGCTTCTTGCCGCTCAGCGGGTGCTTCACGTTGTAGGCGACGTGATGGAGCGTGTAGAGGTCGCCCGCCTTCACGCCGGAATTGCTGCCCTTGTTGAGGTAGAGGAGGTCGCGGTCGCCGAAGGCGAGCTTCTCGAAACCCTCCTCCGAGCCCACCACGAACAGGCTCTCGTCCTCGCGCTCGTTCACGACGTACTGGGCGCATTGCAGGGACATCTCCTCCGTGACGGGGCCGAGGGCCGCGGCGGCGCTTCCGGCCTCGCCGGGCTCGACCATGCCGGGGATGCCGACTCCGCCCTCGGGTGCGAGGCCTTCCGGCTGGCCGGCGCCCGGAGCCTGGCCGGCCTGTTCGGCCACGAGCGCGAGCTTGGGGAGCACCAGGGGGTCACCCGGATAGATCCAGTGCGCATCCTTGATGTACTTGTTCTCGTTCCAGATCTGCGGCCAGAGATAGGGGCTCTTCAGGAAGCGTGCGGAGACATCCCAGAGCGTGTCGCCCCGCGCGACGACGTAGTAGACCGCGCCCTCGGGGATCTCGGTGGGGAAGGACGAGTTCTTCGTCCAGTGGGGAGCGATCGTGGCCGGGCCGCTCTGGAGCTCTGCCGCTGGCGGTGGCTGCTGCGCGGCAACGGCGCCGGCCACCATCGCGACCGCCACGAGACCACACAGGATCAGCTTCGGTCTCACTGCCTCTCCTCCCGGACGGAACGCCGCCCCCGTCCTGTACAAGCTCCAGCCCCGCCTTGGGGGACCCGAGGCTCTGCGGGACGGTATCAGGAAAAAAGGCTTGTCGTCAAGGGGTGTTTGGTCAAATCCTCAAAGTGACACTTGAGGTTGAGCCGCCGGAGGGCCCGCAGGCGCTGGGGCAGAGGGCGCTGCCGGCACGGAGGCTGGGAAAGCGGCTTCGAGCTTGTCGGCGTCGGCAACATAGGGGCTTTCGGGGAATTCGCTCCGAAGCCGGGCGAGGTGCGGCCGCGCCTCGGCGTACCTCCCGGAGAAGGACAGCACCTGGCCCAGACGAAACAGCACTTCGTCGATCCGCTGGTAGTCGGGGTACTGGGAGAGCACGGTCTCGTAGCGGCCGATCGCCGAGCGCCAGGAGCGCCTCGTCTTCTGGTAGAAGTAGCCCACCTGGTGGTGCGAGCGGGCGAGCGTCTGGCGGCTCTCGCGGATCCTGTCCCGGGCGGCTTCGACGTACTGGGACCTTGGGTACACGTCGAGCAGGCGCTCGTACTCCGCGAGCGCCTGGCGCGTCGCGGTCTGGTCCCGATCGGAGCTGTTCTTCTGCTTGAAGTAGGACTCGGCCGCCTTGAACTGCGCGTAGTCCGAGCGCGGGTGCTGCGGGTAGAGCGTCAGGAACTCCCGATAGGAGGAGACCGCGAGCACGTAGTTGCCCGAGCCGCCCTCGGCGAAATAGCTGTCGGCCAACGCGATGCGCGCGTCGGGTTGATGCTGGCTCTGCGGGAAGGCGTCGATCAGGCGCCGGTAGTACTGCCGTGCCGACTCCCAGTCCTTCTTCGCGGAGGCCTTCTCGCCGGCCTCCCAGACGATCTCGTCCGAGGCGCTCGAAAGCGTCTCGAGATCGAGCTGGTGGCTCGAGCAGGCCGGCAGTGCCAGAAGCACCAGCGCCAGCCGAAGCACACGGCTCACGCCAGCTCCCGGATCCACTGCCACTCGCGCGCGAGCCCCTCCACGAGCGTGACCGTCGAACGAAATCCCAGATCGCGGCTGGCGAGAGACGTATCGGCGAACGTGTCTTTCATGTCGCCCATCTGGGGTTCCTGGCGCTCTATCTGGAGTTGTCGCCCGGTGACGCGCTCGATCAGGCGCAGCACCTCGTTGAGGGCGACTCGCTCGCTTCCCCCCACGTTATACACGCAGCCGGGCCGGCCGGAAAGCGCCGCAGCGCGGGACGCGGTCACGATGTCGTCGACGTAGGTGAAGTCCCGCGTCTGGCTGCCGTCTCCGAAAACCGTGACCGGCTGAGCGTCCCGGGCCGCCGTCAGGAAGCGGTGGAAGGCCATGTCCGGGCGCTGGCGCGGCCCGTAGACCGTGAAGAAGCGCAGGCTGACCGTGTGGAGGCCGTGGTTGCGATGGTAGAGCTGCGCCAGGTGCTCCGCGGCGAGCTTGGTGACGCCGTAGGGCGAGACCGGCCGGCAGCGCGCGTCCTCCCGCAGCGGCAGCACGGCCGCGTCACCGTACACGGACGACGACGAGGCGTAGACGATCCGCGGGCGCCCGGCCTCGAGCGCCGCCTCGAGCAGCCGCTGCGTGGCGAGGACGTTGTGCTCGGTGTAGTGGGCGAACTCGCGGCCCCACGAGGCCCGCACCCCGGCCTGCGCCGCGAGATGGAACACCTGCTCGGCGCCCGCGAGGTGGCGCGCGAGCGGGGCATCCTGCAGCCGCTCCTCGACCAGGCGGAAGCGCGCGTGGGCGCGCAGCGGCGCGAGGTTCGCCTCCTTCAGCGGGCGCGGGTAGTAGTCGGTGAAGCAGTCGATGCCGATCACCTCGTGCCCGTCGGCGAGCAGGCTCAGGGCGAGGCTTGACCCGATGAAACCGGCCGCGCCGGTGACGACGACCTTCACCGCAGCAGCCTTGTGAGCTCGCGGCGCATGAGGCGCGGCCGCCCGCGCCCAAAGGCCACCGCCCCGCGCAGGCGCGAAACGGACCCGGCGCTCACGCGGCTGCCTCGATCAAGCGGCGGACCGCCCCCTCCGGGTCGGAGTCGGCGAACGCCGCCGCCCCCACCACGACGATCTCGGCGCCCGCCTCGACGACGCTGCGGATGTTGCCGGCATGCACCCCGCCGTCGACCTGCAGCCGGGCGGAGAGGCCTCGCGCGCGGACCGCCTCGCGCAGGCGCCGGAGCTTGTCGAGCGCCGGCGGCAGCTGCTTCTGCCCGGCGAAGCCGGGGTTGACGGACATCACCAGCACGTAGTCGAGCTCGGGCAGGATCTCCTCGAGCGTCGCGATCGGCGTCGACGGGTTGAGCGCCACGCCGGGCGCGATGCCGCGCCCGCGCAGGTGAGCCACCGCGCGCTGCAGGTGGCGGAGCGCCTCGACGTGCACGCTGATCGACGTGGCGCCGGCGTCGACGAACGCGTCGAGGTAGCGCTCCGCGTCCTCGATCATCAGGTGGACGTCGAGCGGCAAGGCACTCGCGCGCCGGCACGCCTGGACCACCGCCGGGCCGAGCGTGATGTTGGGCACGAAGCGGCCGTCCATCACGTCCACGTGGATCATCGACGCACCGCCGCGCTCGACCGCGTGGATCTCCTCGGCGAGGCGGCCGAGGTCACAGGCAAGGATCGAGGGGGCGACGATCACGAGGCGGGCCTGCTGACGTCGAGGCTGAGCGCGGCGCGCGAGCTGACCCTTTGGCCGGCGGCTGGGCTCTGGCGCAGCACGATGCCGGGCGCCACGCCCGGATAGCTGCGGTAGCGCACGTCGGTCACCTTCAGCCCGGCCTGATCGAGCGTCTCGAGCACGGCTCGCGCGTCCCGGCCGATCAGGTCGGGCATCACGTAGCTCATGTCGCGCAGGCCGCGGCTCACGAGCAGCGCCGCGCCGTCCCCGGCGAGGTCGGCCTCTCCCGCGGGCGGACGCTGGACGAGGACGGTGCCCTCGGGGGCGCGGTCCCGGACCTCGATCGCGCGTGCGAGGGGCACGCCGGCCTGCTCGAGCGCGCTGCGCGCCGTGCGCACGGATTCCCCCTCCACGCGGGGAACGGTGACGCGCTTGGGGCCCAGGCTGATCCAAAGCCGCACGGCGCGGTGTGCCTTGAGCGTCGCACCCGGGGGGGGCTCCTGGGCGACCACACGCTCGGCGGGGACGCTGCCATCGTGCCGACGGCCCTCGATGCGCAGCGCCAGGCCCCGCGTGGCGACGAGCGCCTCGGCCTCGGGGAGCGTCCGGCCGGTGAGCGGAGGCACCGCGACGTCGCGCGAGTCGAGGACGACCCGCATCGTGAAGAGCGCGCTCGCCGCGAGCGTCGCCAGAAGCGCCGAGCCGATGAGCGCGTTCTGGGCGAGAAGTCGGAGGATCCGTGCTGGCTTCAAGGCGTGGGATGCCGCGTCACGCGCGGCGACTCAGACTACCACAGGCCCGCGGGACCCCCTCTACCCGCGGGACCCCCTCTAAGAGACCCGCAGCAGGCGGACGGCGAAGAAGCCGTCGCCGGAGCGATGCGCGGGGTCGAGCTCGACGCAACCGGCGGTCTCGAAGCGGCGTGCCCACTCCGGAAGCTCGTCCCGTACGAAGTGCGGGCTCCTGGCGAGGAAGGGATCGACGACGTCATGGGTCTCCTCCGGCTCGAGCGAGCACGTCGCGTACACGAGCTGGCCGCCGGGGCGGACGAGCCGAGCCAGGCTCTCGAGCAGGGAGCGCTGGCGATCCCGGTGCCGCTCGAGGTCCGTAGCGCTGATCCGCCAGCGAATGTCCGGGTTGCGAGCGAGCGTGCCCAGGCCGCTGCAAGGGGCGTCGAGCAGGACGGCGTCGAAGTCGCGGCGGAACGGGGGCCGCAGCGCGTCGGCGCCCAGCAGCAGGAGTCGTGTGGCCCCCCAGCGTCGGGCGAGGCGCCTCATCACCGCGAGTCGATCGCGCGAGGCTTCGGCCGCCACCACCCGCGTGTCCGCTCCGGCCAGGTCCGCGAGCAGCAACGCCTTGCCGCCGGGCGCCGCGCACGCGTCGAGCAGCAGGCCCTCGCGCGCGGCCAGGCGCGCCACGAGCTGCGAGCCTTCATCCTGCACGTAGACGACGCCGCTCTCGGCGAACGGGAGGATGGGCCCGCCGCTCACGCTCCACGCCCCCGCTACGGCTGCGGGCTCGAGCGCGATGCCCGCCGCCAGCAGCTGCTCGCGCGCGTCCGCCACGCGGGGGTTCAGCCGGACGAAGCTGGCTGGGGCAGAGAGCGCGGCCCGGGCGCGTGCGAGTGCGCGCGCGGGGCCGAGACGGGCGTGCCAGCGCTCGGCCAGCCAGCCCGGCAGCGAGCCGGCCGTGCTCATCCAGCCCACCGAGTCGGTCGCCGGGTCGGGCTCCGCGGGCGGGCCCTCGCGCTGCAGCCGGCGCAGGATCGCGTTGACGAAGCCGGCCGCGCGAGGCTCGAGCTCTCGCGCGAGATCGACCGACTCGGACACGGCCGCGTGCGCGGGGGTGCGCAGGAAGAGCAGCTGGTAGGCGCCCAGGCGCAGCGTATCGCGCGTCGTGGAGGAAAGCGTCTCGAGCGGGCGGCTGCTGAGGCGACCGACCACGTGGTCGAGCCAGCCGCGGCGCCGCAGCGTGCCGAGCACCAGCTCGTGCAACAAGGCCCGGTCCCGAAGGTCGGCGAGGCGCGCGGCCGTCCTGTCGAGCGCGGGGGCGAGCGGGCTCCCGCGCCCCACGCGTCCCAGCACGAAGATCGCGCCCCGTCTCGATGCGGAGGCCACGCTCAGCCGAGCCGCGCGCCCGGCCGCAGCCGCGCGCCCTGCGCCCAGGCCGAGGCGGGCATGGCGCGGCGGCTCTCGGGCTGAACCTCCTCAAGCCGCAGCAGTGTTCCGCCGCCGCACGCTACGGCCACGCCCGCGGCGTCGACGACCGCGACCCGGCCTGGCTCGGCGGCCGCCAGTCCGGGCGGCGCCTCGAAGACACGGAGCAGCTTGAGCAGGCGGCCTTCGTGCTGCGTGAAGGCTCCGGGCCAGGGGTGGAAGCCGCGCGCGCGGCAGGCGATCGCGCGAGCGGGCAGCGACCAGTCGACCCGGCCGTCCTGCTTGTGGAGCAGGGGGGCGTGCGTGGCTCGGGTCGCGTCTTGGGGGACCGGCTGCAGCGTGCCCTTCTCGAGCCCCGCGAGCGTCTCGACCAGCAGCTCGCCACCGAGGAGCGCGAGGCGCGGCTCGAGCTCGGCCGCGGTCTCGTCGGGTTCGATCGCGAGCGTGCGTGCGAGCAGGAGCGGTCCCGTGTCGAGGCCTTCGTCGATCTGCATCGTGGTGACGCCGGTCTCGGAGTCGCCGTTCGCGATCGCCCACTGGACCGGGGCGGCCCCACGCAGCCGCGGGAGCAGCGAGGCGTGGACGTTGACGGTGCCGCGCGGCGCGATGTCGATCACCGCGCGCGGCAGGATCTGGCCGAAGGCCACCACGACCTGGAGCTCCGGGTGGAGCGCGCGAAGCGCCGCCTGTGCCTCGGGCGCGCGCACGCGTGGGAGCTGCAGCAGCGTCACGCCGTGACGCTCGGCCACGGGCTTGACCCGCGGCGGAGCGAGCGCCTGCCCGCGGCCGCTCTCGCGATCGGGCTGGGTGACGAGGGCCACGACGTCGTGCCCGGCGCCCAGGAGCGCCTCGAGGCTCGGGATCGCGAAAGCGCCGCTCGCCAGGAACACGACACGCACGCGGCTACTCCTCCCACCCCTCCCGCGCGCGCTTGCGCAGCTTGCGCCGCATGAGGTCCCGCTTGAGTGGCGACAGCCGGTCCACGAACAGCAGCCCGTCGACATGGTCGATCTCGTGGCAGAAGGCGCGCGCCAGAAGCTCGCGGGCCTCGCACACGCGCTCCCTGCCGTCGGGATCCAGGCCGCGCGCGACGACGCGCGCCGGGCGCGTCGGCGACCCGGCGTAGCCCGGGACGGACAGGCAGCCCTCCTCGTGCTTCTGTTCGCCTTCCCGCTCCACGATCTCCGGGTTCACGAGGCGGATCAGCTGCTTCTCGTCCTCGCCCACCGACAGGTCGATCACGATCACGCGCAGCGCCACCCCGATCTGGGGCGCCGCGAGGCCGATGCCCGGCGCGGCGTACATCGTGGCGACCATGTCCTCGAACAGGGCCCGAGTCTCGTCGTCGATCCTCTCCACGCGCAAGGCCGGCGCGTGCAGCACCGCGTCGCCGTACTTCACGATCGGTCGAATGGGCATGGAACGGCGATTATCTATCGCTCTCGCGGGCCGGCGAGCCGCTTTTGGCCCGCTCGGGTCGCCTCCAGGTGCGCGAGCAGCTCCTCGAGCGAGTCGCCCCCGGTCTTCTCGAGCAGGGCATTGGCGAGGACCAGCGCCAACATCGCCTCGGCCACGACACCGGCGGCCGGCACGACGCAGGTGTCGCTGCGCTCGACCGAGGCCTTCTGCGGCTCCCGGGTGCGAAGGTCGATGGAGCGCAGCGGGAGGAGGAGGGTGGGGATGGGCTTGACTACGGCGCAGGCGCGGATCTCCTCGCCGTTCGTGATCCCCCCCTCGAGTCCGCCCGCGCGGTTGGTCGGCCGCTCCAGCCCGCGCTCCGCGTCCCAGAGGATCTCGTCGTGAAAGGCCGAGCCCCGCATCTCGCCGCCTTCGAAGCCTTTGCCGATGGCGACCGCCTTCACGGCCTGGATCGACATCAGGGCCTGGGCGATCCTGCCGTCGAGCCTTCGGTCCCACTGTGCGAACGCGCCGAGCCCCGCGACCACGCCCCGCGCGACCACCTCTACAACGCCGCCGAGCGTGTCGCCATCCTTCTTGGCGCGGTCGATCTCCGCGATCATGGCCGCGGCCGCCCGAGCGTCGGCGCAGCGCACGGGGCTTTCCTCGACTCCGGCGAGCGCCTCCCAGGGCAGGCCGCCCGCTTCGACCGCCGCGGCGCCGATGCGGATCACGTGGCTGCGAATCTCGGCGCCGGCCTCGAGCAGGAGGGCCTTCGCCAGAGCCCCGGCCGCTACGCGGGCGGCGGTCTCGCGAGCGCTCGCGCGTTCGAGCACGTTCCGCAGGTCGGAGGTCCCGTACTTCAGCGCGCCGGCGAGATCCGCGTGCCCGGGCCGCGGATAGCGGAGCCTGCGGCGTTCGCGGGCCTCGTCCGGTTGCGGCTCCGGCGACATCACGTCCTTCCAGTTCTCGTGGTCGCGGTTCCTGACGAGGAGCGCCACGGGGCTGCCGAGGGTGCGGCCGTGGCGCACGCCCGACAGCACTTCGACCGTGTCCCGCTCGATCTGCATGCGCCCGCCCCGGCCATATCCGCCCTGGCGACGCCGCAGCTCCGCGTCGATGCGCTCGCGCTCGACCGCTACTCCCGCGGGCAGGCCCTCGACCACGACGGTAAGCGCGGGCCCGTGCGACTCGCCCGCGGTGAGAAAGCGCAGCACGTGCGCCATCGTGGGGTACGCATTGCGTGCTGTCAAGAAACGCGTGGCTTGTGACGCTCGCGGTTGTGTGACACGCGTCGGTGGCGGACACCCGCGATCGCGTAGGCTGCCGCCGTTCTCCGCAGAACCAGACCAGGGAGGGATGAATGCGCAACGGGGGAGGAGCGATCGCGGGCCTCGTGGGTCGTTGCCCGGCGATCGAGTCCTTGCGGCGGGAGGTGATGCAGCTCGGCCCGAGCGACATGCGCGTGCACGTGTTCGGCGAGACGGGCACCGGGAAGGAGCGCGTGGCGCGGGCGCTGCACGAGCTGTCGCCCCGGGCGACGCGCCGGTTCGTGGCGTTGAACGCCGCCGGCTTCGGCGACGAGCTGCTGGCGGCCGAGCTCTTCGGCCATGCGCGGGGCGCCTTCACCGGGGCGGTCATGGCGCGCGAGGGTTACGTGGCCCAGGCCGAAGGCGGCACGCTCTTCATCGACGAGGTGGCCGAGCTGTCGGCCCTCGCCCAGGCGCGCCTGCTGCGCTTCCTGCAGGAGGGTGAGTACCAGAGGCTCGGGGAAACGGCGCTGCGCAAGGCCGACGTGCGCATCATCAGCGCCACCAACGTCGAGCTCGCCCGCCGGGTCGACGAGGGACGCTTTCGGAAGGATCTCTGGTACCGGCTCAACGCCGAGCGGCTGGTGGTGCCGCCGCTGCGCGAGCGTGGACGCGACGTGCTGCTGCTGGCGCGGCACTTCCTCGCGCTGCAGGCGGCGGCGCGCGGCGTTGCGGCGCCCAGCCTCGCTCCTGCCACGGAGGACGCCCTCGTCGCCCATTCCTGGCCGGGCAACGTGCGAGAGCTCGAGAACGAGGCCGAGCGGCTCGTCGTGCGCGCGGCCGGGCGCGTCGTGGGGCCCGAGCAGCTCTCGACCGGGATCGGCACCGTCTCCCCGATGCGCGGCACGCTGCGGCTGGCGCTACGCCGCGTCGAGTCGGAGATGGTGCGCGAGGCCCTCGCGCGACACGCCGGCCGACAAGCGAGCGCCGCCGCCGAGCTCGGGATCACGCGCCAGGCGCTCTGGGCCAAGCGCCGGCGGCTCGGAGGCGAGCTCGAGAGCCGGTGATTCCACGAGGGTGCTATCCTCGCCGCCCATCGGGAGGGACGCTGACGCAGTCGAGTGCGGACCAGGACGCGGGAATGAGCGTGGGTATTCGCTCGGTCGCGGGCAGCTGGCGGCTGCTCTCCGTCGTGCTTCTTTCCTTCGCCTCCGGTCTCCCGCTGGGCCTCGTCTGGTTGGCGATTCCGGCCTGGATGGCCCGGGAAGGCGGCGACATCCGGGTGATCGGGCTTCTCACGCTGGCGCAGGCGCCCTGGTCGTTCAAGCTGCTCTGGTCGCCGTGGATGGACCGCTACCGTCCGCCGTTGCTGGGCCGCAAGCGCGGCTGGATCCTGATCGGCCAGCTGGCGCTCTTCGGCACGACGCTCTGGCTCGCGGGCGTCTCCGACCGGCCCGACGCGGTGTGGGTGATCGGCGCGCTCGCGCTCGCGATCGCGTTCGCGTCCGCCACCCAGGACATCGCGATCGACGCCTACGCGGTCGAGGTGCTGCGGCGCGAGGAGCAGGGAATCGCGACCGGCAGCCGCACCGCTTTCTACCGCGCCGCCATGCTCGTCGCCGGCGGGGCGTCGATCACGCTGGCGGCCGCGACCTCGTGGGCCTTCGTCAACCTGATGCTGGCGCTGCTCTACCTGCCGCTCATGGTCGTGACCGCCCTCGCGCCCGAGCCCGACGTGCTGCCGCCCCCGCCGCGCACGCTGCGCGAGGCGATCTGGGGCCCGTTCGTAGGCTTCCTGGCGCAGCAGCGTTCGCTCGAGATCCTCGCCTTCGTCGTCCTCTACAAGCTCAGCGACAACCTGACCCAGGCGCTCACCGGGCCCTTCCTGGTGCAGGTCGGCTTTGGCGACGTCGACGTCGGCATCGCGCGGACCACGATCGGCCAGGCGGCGGCCATCGGCGGCACGTTCCTCGGTGCCGTGCTGACGAGCCGCATCGGGCTTGGGCGAGCGCTCTGGGTCTTCGGCATCTTGCAGCTCGTTTCCAACCTCGGTTACGCCGTCGTCGCCGAGGTCGGCCCGAACCGCTCGGTGATGTACGCGGCCCAGGCCTTCGAGCATGGCTCGAGCGGCCTCGGCTCCGGCGCTTTCGGGGTGCTGCTGCTGAGGCTGACGCAGAAGCGGTTCTCCGCGACGCAGTACGCGCTGCTGTCGAGCCTCTTCACGCTGCCCCGCGTCCTCGCGGGTCCCGTGACCGGCGTTCTCGCCCACGCCATGGGCTGGCGCGACTTCTTCGTCCTGACGGTCCTGTTCGGTGTCCCGGGGATGCTGATGCTCGCGCGCTTCGTGCCGTGGCACGCACGCGACGTCGCGTTCGACGTGCGCGCGCCCGCATGGGGACCGCCTTTGTCCCGCGCCGGGTTCGCTTGGCGCGTCGTGGCGGGCGCCGTGGCCAGCGCGCTCGTGGGGCTGGGCGGGCTCGCGCTGGTCGCGGGGCTCACGGGCGTGCGCGCCGGCCGCGGTTTCAGCGCGGGGCCCTCGCTCGTGAGCGCTTTCGCTCCCGAGACGGTGGCGGACTGGACCACGAGCGCCGGGCTGCTGGTGCTCGCTCTCGTCGGCGGCCTCGCTACCGCGGCGACGCTCGTCGCGCGGCGCGGCGCAGGCTCCGGCGCGGGCGCCTCGTAGCTCGGGTACCGGCTCTCGGAGCCACGGCGGAATGCAGGGCCCCTGGCAGGGGTACCATGTGGGAGGGGAACGGAGCGGAGCGCTTCGGTGTCCAAGTTCGGAGAGCGCGGCAGGAGAGCTTGCGTGGGCACGAGCGGGATGTCGCTCGTAGCGGGATCACTCGCGGGGGCGCTGCCCGAGCGAGAGCTCGTCGCCTCCTGCCGCGGCGGCGATCCCGAGGCGTTCGCCGAGCTCGTGCGCCTCCACGAGGGCATGGTCGTGAACCTGGCGGCTCGCCTGCTGGGCGATGTCGAGGAGGCCCGCGACGTGGCGCAGGAGGTGTTCCTGCGGGTCTACAGGATGCTGGGCGCCTTCGAGGGGCGCAGCAGTCTCAAGACCTGGATCTACCGGATCGCCGTGAACCAATGCCACAACCGCAGGCGCTTCTGGCACCGGCGGCGGCGCGACCGTGAGACGCCGCTCGACGAGAGGGTGCTCGCGCCGGCGGCAGCCGAGCGGCGCTACGGCCCGAGTCCCTACGAGGAGACGCTGCGGCGCGAACGGGTGCGTCAGGTGCAGGCGGCGCTCCTGGAGCTGCGCTTCGAGCACCGCTCGGTCCTGGTGCTGCGCGAGCTGGAGGGCCTGACCTGCGAGCAGGTGGCGGCGGCGCTGGGCGTGCCGCAAGGCACGGTCAAGAGCCGGCTAGCGCGGGCCCGCGAGGCGATGCGGCGAAAGCTCGCGAGGCTGCTCGAGGAAGAGGTGCGCTCATGACGTGCGCGTCCGCTCGAAACCGCCTCTCGGAGTGGCTCGACGGGGATCTCGTGGCCGGCACCGCCCGCGGCGTGTCCGCCCATCTCGCGAGCTGCCGCGCGTGCTCGCTTCGCGCGCGGGAGCTCCACGTCATGTCGGGCCTGCTCGCGGAGCTGCCGCGCCTGGAAGCGGCCGCAGGGGTCGCGACGCGCGTGGCGCTCCGGCTCGAGATCGCGGGCGGGTCGCGGCTTCCGGCGCTCGCCTTCCTTTTCCGCGGGTTCGCCGCGGCGCGGCCCTTCATCCTGCCGAGCCTCGTCCCGGCCGCGAGCCTGCTGCTGCTGGTGTTCGGCGCCCTGCTGGCGCTCGACCCCGGCCCGCTGCCCGAGGTGCGCCCGGCGCCCGGCGCCTGGGGAGCGGTCCCGGCCTCTGGAACCGAGGGTAACCCGATGTTCCCATCGGCCGAGGTGCTGCTGCCGCAGCAGCTCGCAGCCATAGCGCTCCCCCCCGAGGTGCTCGCGGGCCACGGCGAGGGGTCGCTGTTCCTGGAAACGGTCGTCGCCCGAGACGGCTCGGTGGCGGGAGTGACGCTGCTCGAGGGCGACGCGGGGGACGAGCAAGAGCTGATCGAGGCCCTGCGTCAGCAGCGCTTCGAGCCGGTGCGCTATCGCGGCCGCCGCGTCGCCGTGAGTGTCTACCGCTTGATCAGCCGGATGGAAGTCCACTCGCCGCGGACCTGAGCCCGCGGCCGGCCTCGACCACGGCGTCGAGCGCGAGGCCGGCGAGCGACGCGCTCGCTCCGCGCAGGGTCGTCACCCGCGGGCCTACGGGCGCCCAGAGCGCCGGTTCGGTCGGGCCGAAGAGCGCGAGCGTGGGCGCGCCCGCCGCGGCGGCGAGGTGCGAGACGCCGGAGTCGTTGCCGAGAAAGAGAGCGGCGCGGCCGAGCGCGGCGCCGAGCGAGCGCAGCGGCCAATCGCGCGCCAGCATTGTGCCTCGCGGCGCCACGAGCGCTTCCTCCGCCGGTCCAGCCACGATCAACCACGGCTCGCCGCCTGCGAGCCTGGCTGCGGTTTCGACGAAGCGCTCGAGCGGCCAGTTCTTCGCGGGTGACCCGCTGCCCGGGTGGACCGCCAGGAATCCGGGGCGGAGACCCCGCAGGCGAGCTTCGGCGTCCCGGTGCTCGCTGTCGGTGAACGCCAGGACGCCGCCTTTGGCCAGGGACGGCGAATCCGTCAGCGAGGGGAGGAGGGGGGCGATGGCCTGCGCGAGCCAGACCGCGGCGTGCGGGCCGGCCGCGGGCGGGGTCGGGTCGTGGACGATCACGCGTTGCGCGCGCTCGGCCAACCGCTCGAGTAGGTCCTCGCTGCGCGTGTAGGCCACGACCACGTCCGCCTGGGCGAGCGCCAGCGCGATCGGCCCGTCACGAAAGCCCCCCGCAAGAGCGGCCGCGAGCTCTGGTCCGTCCGAAGCGAGCACCGCCTCGGCCGCCCCGGGGCCGCGCAGCACGCCTCCCGGGCGCCCGGGTGCGACGAGGCGCACGCGGTGCCCGGCCGCGCGCAAAACCGCGATCGCCGGTCGCAGCAAGAGCAAGTCGCCGAGAGCACCGGCGCGGACCAGCAGGGCGTCCAGGGCGCGCCCTCGCTTCTCTATCGCAGGTCGACCCGAGCGGTGGCGACGTTGCCCAACAAGTCGCTCGCGCGCAGCACCACGATGCGCCGCCCGGGGAGGCCGCCCGCCATCGGGATCTCGACCCGGTAGCTCTCGCTGGTGGCATCCGCGATGCCATCCTCCGGGTGGATGTCCTCCCACGGCCCTGCGTCCACGGAGAGCTCCAGCCGGCGCAGCGGGCTCGCGTCGTCCTGCACGGTCACGCGGATCAAGCCGGGGGTCGCCGGGTCGGCCACGGCCTTGATCCGCGGCGGCGCGTTGTCCACCTCGAACGACCCCGTGTCTTTCGACCCCGAGAGCGCGAGCGCCCGCGGGTTGGCCGGCGCGTCGGAGGCGGTGACGCGGAGCAGGTAGCGCCCGCTCGGCACCGTCGCGGTGTCCCACGCGAACACGGGCTCCACGAGCCCCGCGCGCAGGAGCCGCCACGCGTCCTCGCCCTGGCTGCGGTAGTGGACGGCGAAGAGCAGCGCGTCGCCGTTCTGGTCCTCGGCCTGCCACGAGAACGTGCGCAGCCCGCGCTGGCTCAGCTTGCGGCTGAAGCTGATGGCGGGCGGGGTGCCGGCCGGCGGGCGCGCCGCGGCGGCCCGCTCGCTCTGCGGGTCGACGTCGAGACCGAGGACCTCCGGCTCGCCGCTCGCCGTGATGGGCTTCTGGAACGCCTCGCCGGGCGGATGGACGCTGATCGAGCGGATGATCGGAGCCAGGTTCCGCTGGAGATAAGCCGCGCTCACGGCCTCGACGGTCGGCGTAGTCCCGGAGGCGCCGAGCAGGACCAGCCGCAGCTGGAGGAAACGCGCCTTCTCGGAGGTGGCGAGTCCGGCCCGCGCCGCTTCGGCCCACTCCGTCCACGTCGCGTCCGGGGTGGCGGTGTTGCCGGCCCGCGTCTCGATCCGCACCGCCGTGCCGGCCGGGGCCTCGCCCTCCCACGTCAGACGGCCCCAGGCCGCGAGCGAGCTGGCGTCCTTGACCCGCGAGACGAAGCTGCCGCGTGTGGCGGGTCCGCTCTCGAGAGCCAACACGCGGGCCGGGTTCGCGGTCACGAGCGCCGCCGCTCCGGGCAAACTCGCGACGATCCCCGTGACCTGCTCCGCCGGCAACGTCGCGATGAGCGCCCAACGCCGGTCGTCGCCCACGCGATACACCTTGGCGCGGCCGCCCGTGCCCACGAGCACGCCTCCCTCGAGCCAGGCCGCGGAGTAGGGCACGTCGTCGGGCGAGCTCCAGAGCGTGTCGACGTCACCCGAGGGATGAATCCGCAGCAGGGCGCCCTTCGGCGGTGCCTCCGGCAGTGGGCCGGCCGCGAGCGGCACCCCTGCCGCGCCGGCCGCCGTGGCGAGGGCGAAGCTCTCGGCGACCGTGACCTCGGCAGTCACCTGGCCGGCCGGGGCCTGCGCCGGCGCGGCGGCGGGTCGCGGTGTCGTCTCGGGCGCCCGCCCGTCGATGGCGGCGGCGTAGACAGACCCGTCGGGGCCGACGGCGAGGGCCTTGATCTCCCGGAACGGCGAGTCGACGATCACGAACGGCCGGCTGGAGGCGGACAGTCGATAGACGAGGCCCTCCGGCGCGCTGCCCGCGTAGACGCGTCCGTCGCGTGCCACGGCGAGCGAGAGGATGTGCGTCTCCGTCGAGGCCAAGAGCGTCGCCGCGCTGCCGTCCTTCTGCACGCGATAGATCCGACCTTCGCCGCCCGTAGCGACGTACAGCGCGCCGCTCGCGTCGAACGCGAGCGCCCAGACGTACTTTTCCGCTGGATCGAAGAAGCGCGTGGCTTTGCCCGCGGCGTCGATCGCCCACACGGCGCCATCGGGCGACGTCGCCGCATACACCCGGCCGTCCGGCCCGACCGCGATCGCGTGCACGCCCAGCTCCTCCGCGTCGAAAAGAACCGAGCCCCGCGCGCCCTCGATGCGCACCACGCGGCCCTCGTTGCCGGTGCCGACGTAGAGCACGCCACGGGCGTCGCGCGCCACGCACCACGCGTTGGGCGCCTCCGGGTCGAAGAGCGGGCGGGGCGCCGCCCCGAGCCGCAGCCGCCCGTCCGAGTCGACCTCCACTCCCTCGAGCTCGCCCTCGAGGAACGCCCGCGCCCCCTCGATGCGCCAGAACTGGGGCGCGGCGGCGCGCAGGGCGGTTGCGAGGCCGAGCGCGAGCAGGGCGATCGCGGCGATGCCTCTTGCTTCCATCTCTAGCGTTCGACCGGCAGGCTCAGCTGCCGCCATCCGCTCACCGCGCGCGGCGCGCGGATCTCGCCCTGCCAGACCGCGGCGGCTGGAAGCGGGACGACGCTCGTGCCCTGGTCGGCCGAGCTCAAGACGGACAGAACCGAGCCCGGCAGCGCGGGCAGGTATTCGCCGCCCACGACGGCTCCGCCGGCCGTCCGGGTGAGCCGGGCGTAGATGCGGTTGCCCGTGCGCAGCCGGTTGAGGGCGCGCAGCAGCTGGTCCATGTCGCGCGGGGCGAACGCCTGTCGCATCTCGCGCTGCTCGATCGCGTCCATGGTTCGGGCGTCGGCGATCAGCAACGTGTAGCTGCCGCCGGTGGCGCTCGCGGGAACCTCGAGCGACAGCGTCTCGGTAACGGTGTCGCCGCGCCTGGTGCGCAGCTGCACCCGCACCGGCACGACGCTGCCGGGGCGAAGCGGAAGCGGCGCGTCCACCCAGGCGCGCACCAGCGTCGCGGCCTCGCGGCTCTCGACGGCGTCGACGCTGAGCGTGAGGCGCTCGACTGCGACCTTCTCGAAGTCGTTGCCCGCGAGGAGCGCGAGCGGGCCCGCGACCACTGCGGCTGCTTGCTGCGCCGGCTGCTCGCTCGCGACGACGTCCTCGACGCGCACTTCGCGCCCGTCGGCGAGCGAGAGCTTCGCCTCGACCCGCAGCGTGGCGGCGCCGAATGCCCGCTCGTGGCCCTGCAGCACCGAGAGCAGCGAGACGTACGTCACGAGCGGAGTCAGAAGCTCGTCCTCGACGACGCGGAAGCGGAACACGCGCTCGCTCGAGCGCGGCGAGCGCAGGCGCACCTCGACCGGCATCATTCGCGGCAGCGGGCCGAGCCGGCCCGACACGGCGGTGGTGCGGTCCTGGTCGAGCGTGCCGATCGCGTCGAGGGTGGACGCGATCTTCCACGACACCTGCAGGCTCGGGAAGATCGCATGCACCCAGGCCTTCTTGAGCGGGAACTGGGTCGGCCCCAGGTTGTAGAACGGGTGGCCGAACGCGTAGACACGGCCCTCCCGGATGTGGGTGACGGTTCCGCTCACCGACAGGTCGAGGTCACCCTCGACGAGCGACACCCCGACGGTAGCGCCGGGAGCCAGGTCCGGGACACGCCCCGGGCTCGAGCCCGCTCCGCCTCCCATCACCGGCGCGAAGCCCATCGCGGAGAAGACCCCGCGGGCCCAGTCGAACGTGTCGGGGTCGAACCCCGAGAACACGAGCGGCAGGGCCAGCGGGTGAAGCGTCGCTCCAGCGAGACCCGACGGGAGCGGCTCTCCCCGGAAGGGCCCCGGGACGAGCCCCCGCACCGGCCGGGCGAGGGCCGCCGCGACGGCTTCGCCGTCGAGCGGCGCGGCGAATGCGGTCCCGCTCCCCGAAAGCCGCAGCCGCGCCCCGGCCGCGCGCGGCGCCCCCGGGTCGACGGTTTCGAGCATGTCGGCGATCGGCGTGATGCCGGCGATCGGCTCCTTGCCGAACGGGAAGGCATACGCGACGGCGCCGAGCAGGCGGCCATCCACGAAGACCGGGCTTCCGCTCATTCCGGCGATGACCCCGGTCCGCTCGAGCGGGCCGCCCTCGAGCCGCGCCAGGACCAGGCTCTGGCGGGGCCCGACCGCGTTGTCGAGCACGCCCAGGATGCTCACGCCGAAGCTCTCGATCGTGGCGCCCTCGAATACGGTGAGGCCTATACCCTTCATGCCGGGACGGACCTCCGACAGGGGCAGGAGCGGCGCTTGCGGCGACGCGGACTGGGCGAGCGCCGCGCCCGACACGAGCAGGCCAGTGATCACGAGACGCATGAAGCGCGAAGCCATCAGCTCATGTTAGGGTGCGATCCGCGTGCGCGCAACGCGCGCTTGACCGGCCGCTCCGCGCCCCGCTACGATCGTCCGATTCGGCGCTGCCCCGCTCGCGAGGAGCCGGGGGGAACCGATCGAGGAGAGCACCTGTGTCCGAGACCAGGACCGCCGCGGCGGCTCGTGATTCGTCGCGCATCTGGGCCGCGAGCCTTTTGGCCTGGGTCTGGCCAGGTCTCGGGCACCTGTTCCTGGGCCGGCGGGGCAAGGGCCTGGTCCTGATGGGCTCGATCCTCGGGCTTTTCGTGATGGGCCTCGCGATGGACTCGCGGCTCCAGCTGCACCTGGGTCTCGAGGACCCGCTCGCGCTCCTCTTCAGCGCCGCCCAGATGGGCATCGGGGCGCCGTACGTGCTCGCGCGGCTGGTCGGGTACCAGGCCGGGCTCGTGACGTCGCCGACCTACGAGTACGGCAATACCTTCACCGCCGTGGCGGGCCTGCTCAACATCCTGGTCCTGCTCGACGCTCTCGACACCGCGCGCGGAGTCCGGGGCAAATGATGCGCTCCCACCTCCTGAACCTGCTGATGTTCTCCGGCCTGGTGTCGACCGTATTCGCGACGCTCTTGCGCGACACCACGCGCGAGCGGCTCCGCTTCGGCCTGATGGCCTTCGCCGCGTTCGTGCTGTCGACTGTCGTGATCGGCTGGCTGACGAATCCGTTCCCCCGCTAACGATGTTCCGCTCACCTTCCGTTTCCGTTATCGAGCGGAACATCGTTTTCTAAGCAGTTCCGTTGGCCCGTTGTTCGTTGTCCGTTTTCCGTCGTCGCAGTCCCCGCTGCCCGATTCACCGCCATCGCTCCCACAACCCGACCTAGCCTGTCCGACGGAGACGAGCGGACGGAGACGAGCGGACGGAAACGAGCAGACGGAAACGAGCGACGGAAACGAGCGGACGGAGACGAGCTGACGGAAACGAGCCAGGGTCGGCTCAGAAAGCGACGTTCCGCCAAGGTAACGGAAACAAATCTTGCGCGGAACGTCGCTAGTTTAACCAGCGCGGCGAACCCATGCGGAAGGCGGAGTTCTCGGTGCGCAGCACCGTGCGGCCGCTGCCGTCGGGCTGGATCAGGACCAGCTGCGAGCGCCGCGCCTGGGCGTCGGTCTCGACGAACAGGATCCCCGCACCGCCCCAGTCCGGCGCGCCGCGGTAGATCGGGCCGCTCGCGATCGTCCGCGGTGAGGTGCCCGGCGCGCCCGTGGTGGTGAGCAGGTCCCAGGTGCCGAGCCCAGCGTTGCCCACCCCAGTCAGCCGCCGGAACACCACCGCGCTCGCGTCCGGCGCGAAGGCCGGCTCGGCATCCGCGCCGACGACGTAGGGCGTGCCCGCTAGCGCCGGCCCGGTCGCGGGACCGCTCGTGAGCGGGCTCTCGCGAAACAGGTAGATGCGGCTCACGCCAAGGTCGTCGATCCGCTCGAAGACGGCTGTCCGCCCGAACGGGTCCAGCCGCGCCCGACGCTCGCGCACGTTCAGGGATTGGGTGAGGTTCTGCTCATCGGCGCCGTTCGGCTGGGAAGTGAAGAGATCCTCGTTACCCGTTTGCACGCTCGCCGACGTGAACAGCAGAAACGAGCCGTCTTTCGACCAGTCGGCCGAGTCGACCCGCCGTTGCGGGAAAACGATGGTCTCCAGGGAGCGGGCCAGGTCCATGAAATAGAGGACTTGGGTGCCGGCTTCCGCCCCGGGCGTCGTGCGCACGGCGATCACGCGCGCGCGATCGGGCGAAGGGGCCACTTGCAGCATGTCGCAGGGCTGCGCCGCGCGGGCGCAAGTGGTGAGCTGCTGCGGCTGCGTGCCGTCCGCGCGGGCCGCCATCAGCTCGCGGGGCGCGTCCGGCTGGGCGGACCACGAGCCGCTCACGAAGAGGATTGCCGCGGACGCATCCGGCAGGCGCGACGGAGAAACCGAGCTGAAGGGATTGCCTCCGGGTTCGCCGCAGGCCAGGGCAAACGTGGCCGTGCCGAGCAGCAAGGGACGACGCAGCATGAGCGAGCCTAGTCCCGCGCCTTCACTTCAGTCAAGGCCGCCTGGAGCGCGTGGTATAGTCGCGTTTTCGTGCACCACGGCCAAGAACGACGAATGAAGGCGGCCCCGATCGAGCGCCGCTCGGCGCGCGGACTGCGCATCGCGATCTTGCGCTCGCTCTTCAACCCGAGGGTCAGCGACGGCCTGCTGCGAGGCGCGCGCGAGGCGCTTGCCGAGCTGGGGGCGGACGCGCGCAGGGTGCGGGTCTTCGATGTTCCCGGCGCCTTCGAGCTGCCGCTCGCCGCGAAGGTGGCGGCGAGCTCGGGCCGATTCGACGCGATCGTGGCGCTCGGCGCGGTGATCCGGGGCGAGACCGACCACTACGAGCACGTCGCGCGCGAGGCGGCCGCGGGACTCGCTGCGGTCGCACGCGAGAGCGGCGTTCCCGTGGGCTTCGGCGTGCTCACCGTGAGACGCGCGGGCCAGGCGCTCGCGCGCTCGGGCGCGGCCAGCGACAACAAGGGCGGGGAGGCCGCCCGCGCCGCCGTGCTGACCGTCCACACGCTGCGTGCGCTCGGCGCCCGGCGCAGGCGCCAGGCATAAGGCATGGGCCGCCGCACGAAAGCCCGCGAGTGCGCCTTCCAGATTCTCTACCAGTGGCAGATCACCGGCGAGCCGATGAGCGCCGTGCTCGAGGGCTTCTGGCGCGTCCGCTCCGGCACGCCCGCGGCCAAGGAAATGGCCGAGCGGCTGGCGCTCGGCGCGCAGGCGCGCGCGGCCGTGCTCGACGGCCAGATCCAGGAGGCCGCGACGCACTGGCGCCTCGACCGCATCGCGCCGGTCGACCGCACCATCCTGCGCCTCGGGGCCTACGAGCTCGCGGAGGAGAGGCAGACACCGGCGGCCGTCGTGCTCGACGAGGCCGTGGAGCTCGCCAAGCGCTTCGGCGAGGCGGACTCGCCGGCTTTCGTGAACGGCGTGCTGGACGCGATCCGCAGGCGCGTGCGCGGCGGGGAAGCGGAGATCCGGGAAGCGCCGGAGCGTGAAGCATGAGCGACGAAGAGGCGCCGCCCGTTCCCGGCTGGCCCGCCGAGTCGGCCCAGCGGCTGCTGAAGGCCCGGGCCCTGCGCGAGCTGGGCAGCGAGCTCTACCCGACGCGCTTCGAGCGCAGCCACCGCCTGGGTGAGCTCGTGGCTGCGCACGGCGGGCGTACGCTCGAGGAGCTGGAGGCGCTCGCCGTCCCGGTGCGCGTCGCCGGTCGCGTGCTCACCAAACGGGGCCACGGCAAGGCTTCTTTCGCGACGATCGGAGACGGCGAGGCGCGGCTGCAGCTCTACGTGCGGTCGGACGCGGTGGGCGATGCGGCGTACCGGCTCTTCGAGCTCGTCGACCTCGGCGACTTCGTGGGCGTCACGGGAACGGTGATGCGCACGCGCAAGGGCGAGCTGAGCGTGCTGGCGCGCGAGCTCTCGCTGCTCGCGAAAGCGCTCCTGCCGCCGCCCGAGAAGTGGCACGGGCTCACGGACGTCGAGGCCCGCTATCGGCAGCGCTACCTCGACCTGATCGCGAACCCCGAGGTGCGCCGCGTGTTCGTGGTGAGGAGCGCGATGGTCGCGGCGATGCGCCGCTTCCTCGACGAGCGGGGTTACCTCGAGGTCGAGACGCCGATGATGCAACCGGTCGCCGGGGGGGCCGTGGCGCGACCGTTCGTGACTCACCACAACGCGCTCGGAGTGGACCTGTTCCTGCGCATTGCACCGGAGCTCTACCTCAAGCGGCTGGTGGTGGGCGGCTTCGAGCGGGTATACGAGATCAACCGCAACTTCCGGAACGAGGGGATCTCGTCGATGCACAACCCCGAGTTCACCATGCTCGAGTTTTACACCGCGTACTTCGACTGCCGCGACGTGATGGCGATGACCGAGGAGCTCGTGGCCGGGGCCGCCGCCGTCGCGGGGGACGCTCCGCTCGAGTACCGCGGCCGCCCGCTCTCGTTCGCCCGCCCCTTCAGGCGCGTGCGCATGACCGAGGCGATCGCGGAGGCCGCCGCCGAGCTGGGCTTCGGCATCGACGAGGCGGGGCTCCGGGATCCGGGGACGCTCACGGCATGGATCGCATCGGCTCGGCCGACCGGAATGACCGCGGGCAGCCGCGAGCGCGACGTGTTCGAGGCCGAGCGCGTAAGGCTCGGCCCGATGTCGCACGGGCACCGCATCGCGCAGCTCTTCGAGGTGTGGGTCGAAAGGCGCTGGGAGCCCGAGAAGACGCGGCTCTTCGACCCGACCTTCGTGGTCGACTATCCGGTCGAGATTTCGCCGCTCGCCAAGGCGCATCCGGACCGGCCGGGCATCGCCGACCGCTTCGAGCTGTTCGCGGCCGGGATGGAGATCGCCAACGGCTTCTCCGAGCTCAACGACCCGCTCGAGCAGCGCGGGCGCTTCCTCGACCAGCTAAGGGCGCGCGAACGGGGCGACCTCGAGGCCCACCGGATGGACGACGATTACGTCCGCGCGCTCGGGCACGGGCTGCCACCGACGGGCGGCTGCGGCGTGGGCATCGACCGCCTGGCGATGCTGCTCACCGGTTCGGCTTCGATCCGCGACGTCATCTTGTTCCCGCACATGCGGCCCGAGGCCGGCCGCGGCCACGACGAGGATTCGCCGGTCCAGGCCGAGTGATGTGCTGGGAGCTCCGCGTCGCACTGCGCTACCTGACGGCGCGCCGGAAGCAGGCGTTCATCTCGCTGATCTCCGGCGTCGCGGTGCTCGGGGTCGCCGTGGGAGTGATGGCGGTGCTGATCGCGCTGGGGCTCATGACGGGCCTGCAGACCGAGATCCGCGCGCGCATCCTGGGCGCCACGGCCCACGTCAGCGTGTTCAGCGCCCAGGGCGCCTCGCTCGACGAGCTCGCGGCCGTGCTCGAGGAGGTCCGCCGCGTGCCGGGTGTCGCAGGGGTGGCGCGCTCGGTCTACGGCAAGGCGCTCGTCACCACCCCGACCGGCGCCGCCGCGGCCACGCTCAAGGGCATCGTGCCCGCCGAGGAGCGCACCGTCACCGAAGTCGTCTCGAAGCTCGCCTCGGGCAGCGCCATCGAGCTCGACACGCCGGGGGAGGGGCCGCCGCCGATCCTGCTCGGCAGCGCGCTCGCCGACTCGCTCCACGTCGGGGTCGGCGACGTCGTCACGATCACCTCGCCGCGCGGTCGGCTGTCGCCGGTCGGGCTGCTGCCGCGCGTGACGCGCGCGCGGGTGGTGGGCACGGTGAAGACGGGCCTCTACGAGTTCGACGCGGCCTGGGGCTACCTGCCGGCCGAGGCCGCGCGTCGCCTGCTGGACGAGGAGGGGCGCACGGCGCACCTCGAGGTCCGGCTGGACGACATGTTCGCGGTCAAGCAGGGAGCGCGCGCGATCCTCGAGCGCCTGGGCGAAGAGTACGTGACGACGGACTGGGTCGAGATGAACCAGGCGCTCTACTCGGCGCTGTGGATCGAGAAGGTCGCGGTGGGGATCGCGATCGGGCTGATCGTGGCGGTGGCGGCGCTCAATATCGTCGCGACGCTCGTGCTGATGGTGATGGAGAAGCACAAGGACATCGCGATCCTCGTCTCGATGGGCGCCTCGCGCGGGTCGATCATGCGCGTCTTCATGCTCCAGGGCACGCTGATCGGCGCGATCGGCACGTCCGTAGGCGGCGTGCTGGGCGTGACCGCCTGCTTCGTGCTCGACCGCTTCCGGCTGGTGCGGGTGCCCGAGACCGTCTACCAGATCGCCTGGGTGCCCTTCCGCCTGCAGGCCGCCGAGGTGGTGCTCGTGCTGGCGGTGGCGCTCGTGATCTGCTTCGGGGCGACACTCTATCCGTCGATGGGCGCCGCCCGGCTCGATCCGGCCGAGGCGCTGCGGTACGAGTGATGAGCGAGCCGCTGCTCATGGCGCGCGGCCTGGTCAAGGCGTACGGCACGCCCGCCGGAGAGGTCAGGGTGCTGCAGGGCGTGGACCTCGATGTGGCGGGAGGCGAGCGCGTGGCGATCGTCGGCGCATCGGGCGTGGGCAAGTCGACTCTGCTTCACGTGCTCGGGACGCTCGACCGTGCCGACCAGGGCACGCTGCGGATCGGCGGCGACGACGTACTCGCGCTCCCGGAGGCGGAGCGCTGCTCCTTCCGCAACCGGACGCTCGGCTTCGTGTTCCAGTTTCACCACCTGCTGCCCGAGTTCACGGCGCTCGAGAACGTGGCGATGCCGCTGCTCGTCGCGAGGCGCCCGCCGGCCGAAGCCCACGCGGCGGCGGCCCGCTTGCTCGAGGAGGTGGGGCTCGCCGAGCGAACCGAGCATCGTCCCGGCATGCTGTCGGGCGGCGAGCAGCAGCGCGTGGCCGTGGCACGGGCGCTCTGCGGCTCGCCCCGGCTGCTGCTGGCCGACGAGCCCACCGGCGATCTCGACCCCGCGACAGGGGAGCGGCTTTCGACGCTTTTGCGAGAGCTCGCCCGAGCCCGTGGGCTGACGGTCGTGGTGGTGACCCACAACGCAGCCCTCGCGCGGTCCTGCGATCGGACGCTCCGGCTCGACGCGGGGCGGCTCGAACCGGCCTGAGGCCGGAGCCGAAGGCCGCGCGCGGCGCGCCTGCGAGCCGCCGCGGGTTCTGGGCTATCATGAGTTCGTCGTCGTTTCCGGCAGATCCCGGGGTATTTCGAGCGATGTTCGAGCGCTACACCGAAAGGGCGCGGCGGGTCATCTTCTTCGCCCGCTATGAAGCCAGCCAGCTGGGAAGCGCGGCCATAGAGTCCGAGCACATGCTGCTCGGCCTGATCCGTGAGGGCAAGGGGCTCACCTCGCGTCTGTTCACCAAGAGCCACTTGTCGATGGAGCAGATCCGGCGCGATGTCGAGGGCCGCTCGCCCTATCGCGGCAAAGTCTCGACCTCGGTGGAGATCCCGCTCTCGGTGGAGAGCAAGCGCGTTCTCGGCCATGCCGCCGAGGAAGCCGAGCGCATGCTGCACAACTACATCGGCACCGAGCACATCCTGCTCGGTCTGATGCGCGAGGAGCGGAGCGTCGCGGCCGGGATCCTGGGCGAGAAGGGGATGCGGCTCGCGTCGGCGCGCGAGGACATCCTGGCTCTGCTGAACGAGAAGGCGGCCGCCGGCAAGTCGAAAGAGACGCCGCTCTTGTCCGAGTTCTCGCGCGACCTCACCGAGGCCGCCGCGCGCGGCGCGCTCGATCCCCTGGTCGGCCGCGACGAGGAGCTCGAGCGCGTGATCCAGGTGCTGTGCCGCCGCACCCGCAACAACCCGGTGCTGATCGGCGAGCCGGGTGTCGGCAAGACCGCGCTCGTCGAGGGCCTGGCGACCAAGATCGTGCACGGCGACGTGCCCGTCTACCTCGCCGAGAAGCGGGTGCTGGCGCTCGACATCTCGCTGATCGTCGCGGGCACGAAGTACCGCGGGCAGTTCGAGGAGCGCCTGAAGACGATCATGCGCGAGCTCACCGAGACCCCGAACATCATCATCTTCATCGACGAGCTGCACACGCTGGTGGGAGCCGGCTCCGCGGAGGGCTCGCTCGACGCGGCCAACATCCTGAAGCCGGCGCTCTCGCGCGGCGAGATCCAGTGCATCGGCGCGACGACACCCGCCGAGTACCGCAAGCACATCGAGAAGGACAGGGCGCTCGAGCGCCGCTTCCAGGCGGTCAAGGTGGCCTCGCCCACGGAGCTCGAGACGGTCGAGATCCTGCGCGGGGTCAAGGAGCGCTACGAGAAGTTCCACAACGTGCTGTACCTCGACGAGGCGATCGAGGCGGCGGTGTACCAGTCCAGCCGCTACATCACCGACCGCTTCCTGCCCGACAAGGCGATCGACCTGATCGACGAGGCCGGCAGCCGCGTCAAGCTGCGCGAGGCGGGCGCTCCGGCGCTGGTGCCCGAGCTGTCGGGCCGGGTGCGGGTGGTGCTCGAGGCGGACGGCTCGGAGCGGGGCGGCTTCTTCCGCGAGGAGGAGCAGGGCGCAGGCGAGCAGGTGCACGTGCTCTCCGAGCAGTGGACGCTCGGCGGCGACGGCCGTCACTCGGTCGGCAAGGGCGACATCGATGAGGTGGTCTCGCGCTGGACCGGGATCCCGATCACCGCGCTCAAGGAGGAAGAGTCCGAGAAGCTGCTGCGCATGGAGCAGGAGCTGCACCGCCGCATCGTCTCGCAGGACGGTGCGATCAGCGCGGTGGCGCGCGCGATCCGCCGCACGCGCGCGGGGCTCAAGAACCCGAACCGGCCGGTCGGCTCGTTCCTGTTCCTGGGGCCCACCGGCGTCGGCAAGACCGAGGTGGCGCGCGGCCTGGCCGCCTTCCTGTTCGGCAGCGAGCGCGCGCTGGTGCGCTTCGACATGTCGGAGTACATGGAGAAGCACTCGGTCAGCAAGCTGATCGGCTCGCCGCCCGGCTACGTCGGCCACGACGAGGGCGGCCAGCTCACCGAGCGCGTCAAGCGCAACCCGTACTGCGTGGTGCTGCTCGACGAGATCGAGAAGGCGCACCCCGACACCTTCAACGTGCTGCTGCAGGTGTTCGAGGACGGCCACCTGACCGACGGCATCGGCAACACCGTCGACTTCAAGAACACGCTCTTGATCATGACCTCCAACATCGGGGCGCGCTTCATTGAGAAGAAGGGGCGGATGGGCTTCGCGGCCGGCGGCAGCGGCGAGGTGCTGCAGGCCACGAACGAGATGGTGATGGGCGAGGTGAAGCGCACCTTCAACCCCGAGTTCGTCAACCGCATCGACGAGATCATCATCTTCGACGCGCTCACCGACCAGGACCTGGTCGCGATCACGCGGCTGCTGGTCGAGCAGCTCAACTCGAACCTGAAGGAGAAGGGGATCGCGATCCAGCTCGACGCCGCCGCAGTGGAGTGGCTGCTGGCACGCACGCTGGGGGACCGCAGCTACGGCGCGCGGCCGCTGCGGCGGGCGATCCAGCGGCACGTCGAGGACGCGTTGTCGGAGGCGTTCATCCGGGGCCAGATCCGGAGCGGGCGCCCGATCGAGGTGGGAGTAAAGGACGGGGGACTATGGTACCAACAGGACGAACGCGGCGGGGCGCTGTCGTCGTGAAGTGCTCATTCTTCGTCTCTGCTCTGCTCGCGGTGGTGCTGGCCGGGGCGGCTCCGGGCCGGCTGCTGGCGCAGGAGCCCGAGGCCGGGCCCGTGATCGAGCGCATCGAGATCGCGGGGAACCAGTTCCTCCAGCGCGAGACGCTGCTGTTCTACGTTTCCTCCAAGCCGGGCGATCCGTTCGACGAGCGTAAGCTGCGCGAGGACTTCCGGCGCCTGTGGGACACGGGCTTCCTGGACGACCTGCGGATCGAGGCTGTGGACGGACCGGGGGGCAAGCTGGTGACGTTCGTGGTGCAGGAGCGCCGGCGCATCCAGATCGTGGACTACCGGGGCAGCAAGGAGCTCACCAGCAGCACGATCGACGACGAGCTCAAGAAGCGCGACGTCCAGGTCAAGCTGGACAGCTTCTACGACCCCAGCAAGGCCCGCAAGGTCGAGGCGATCGTCAAGGAGATGCTGGCTCAGAAGGGCCGGCCCTTCGCCACGGTGAAGCACGAAGCCAAGAACATCGGTGCCTCCGGCCAGCAGCTGTCGTTCGTGATAGACGAGGGGCCGAAAGCCAAGGTGAAGGAGATCGTCTTCGACGGCAACGCGGTCTTCGCCGACGACAAGCTGCGCGGCCGCATGAAGAAGATCAAGACCCCGGGCTTCTTCAACCTGAGCTGGCTCGGCGGCAAGACCACCTACACCGAGGACAAGTGGCTCGGCGGCCAGGAAGACCCGCGCGGCGACCGCGGCAGGATCGAGGACTTCTACCTCGACCAGGGCTACGTGACGGCGCGGGTGGGCCAGCCCAGGATCAGCTACACGGACGGCAAGTCCGGGTTCTTCAAGAAGAAGCCCGTCAAGCTGATGAAGCTCGAGATCCCGGTGACCGAGGGCGAGCAGTACAAGATGGGCGCGCTCAAGTTCGAGGGGCTCACGGTGCTGAAGGAGGAGTTCGTCCGCTCCTTCTTCAAGATGCAGGAAGGCGACGTCTACAACGACTCGCGCTTCAAGAAGGCCTACGAAAAGCTGCGCGACGTCTACGGCTCGCTCGGCTACTTCCAGTGGACGGGCGGCACCGAGCGCAAGCCCGACGCCGAGCGCAGGGTGGTCGACGTGACCGTGAAGATGGAGGAGGACAAGCAGTACTTCCTCGGCAAGATCAACTTCACCGGCAACGACTCGACGCGCGACAAGGTGATCCGGCGCGAGATCTACATGAACGAGGGCGACGTGTTCAACACCGAGGCGCTGAAGCTCTCGATCAAGCGCGTCAACCAGCTCGGCTACTTCAAGCAGATGGAGAGTGCGCCGGACATCCAGCCGAGCCAGGACGCCGACAACAAGGTCGACGTGAGCTTCAAGGTCGAGGAGCAGAACCGCAACCAGTTCACCTTCGGCGGCGGCGTCTCCGGCCTCGAAGGCACCTTCATCAACGCCTCGTTCTCGACCACGAACTTCCTGGGCGCGGGCGAGACCTTCCAGGTCTACGTGCAGCGGGGGCGACGCACCAAGAACTACTCGCTCTCGGTGAGCGAGCCGTACTTCCTCGACCGCCCGATCACGGCGGGCGTCGACCTCTTCAAGCGCAAGATCACGTACTACAGCTACGCGAACGTAGCGGGCTACACGCAGGAAAGCACCGGCGCGAGCCTCGTGACGGGGTTCCTGGTGGGGAAGTGGTCGCGGGCCTTCCTCAACTACACGTACGAGGTGATCAAGCTCTCCGAGGCCGACCCCGCCGACATCACCGACCCGTTCTTCCCGGGCGCCTCGGGGGGCGCTAACGCGCCCGCCTTCGACCCGCTGCTGTTCGGCGACTTCGGCGAGCGGACCGAGAGCCGGGTCACGCCCAACCTCGTCTACAACACGGTCGACAACCCCTACACGCCGCGCGCCGGCATGCGCCACACGGCCACGTTCATGTTCGCCGGCGGGCCGCTCGGCGGGACGGTCAACTACTACCGCCCCAGCCTCGAGGCGATCGTGTATCTGCCGGTCGGACGCAAGATGTCGCTCGGCCTGCGCGCCGAGGCCGCCCTGATCCAGCAGTTCGGCGACACCCAGGTGCTGCCGCTCTACCAGCGCTACTTCCTGGGCGGGGAGACCCAGATCCGCGGCTACCAGATCCGCAGCGTGGGCCCCGTCGACTCGCTGGGACGCGTGCTCGGCGGCAACAAGTTCGGCCTCTTCAACGCCGAGTACTACTTCGACGTGTTCGGTCCGCTGCGCGCGCTCCTGTTCTTCGACGCCGGCCAGGCCTTCCTCGAGGGCGACAGGATCAAGCTCAGCGAGTTCCGCATCTCGACGGGCGCCGAGCTGCGCTTCATCATGCCCGTGCTCAACGTGCCGTTCCGGCTGATCTACGCGATCAACCCGAACCGCAGGACCGTGTCCGAGAAGCTGTTCACGCCCCAAACGACTTTCAAGTTCGCCGTCGGTACCACCTTCTAAGGAGAAGACATGAAGAAGCCGTTCGTCGCCGTCCTTTGCGGGGCGCTCGTGAGCGCGGGCGCGGCATTCGCGCAAGAGGCCGCACGCGCCCCGAAGATCGCAGTGATCGACATGGCCCGGGTCTCGGCCGAGAGCCTGCTGGGCAAGAGCTTCGCGTCTCAGCTCGAGAAGCTCCAGAACGACATCAACGCCGAGGCCACCCGGAAGCAGAGCGAGCTCGGCAAGCTGGACACCGCGCTCAAGGGGCTCCAGGACGAGCTCGAGAAGCAAGGCGCCGTGCTGAGCCCCGAGGCACGCGACAAAAAGCAGCAGGAGATCGTGCGCAAGACGCGCGAGCGGCAGGCCTTCCTCGAGGACGGCCAGGCCGAGATCAACCGCATGCGCGAGCGGGCCCAGGGGCAGGCCCAGGGAATCAACGCCGAGTTTCAGCAGAAGGTGCGTCCGATCGTCGAGCAGGTGGCGAAGGACAAGGGCCTCGACCTGGTCCTCGACTCGCAGGTCGCCTACACGATCAACCGGGATTTCGACATCACTCGGGACGTCATCGCCAAGGCCGACGAGGGAGAGAAAGCCAAGGCGGCCGCGGCGCCAGCGGCGCCGGCGGCGCCCAAACCGTAGCCCGGACTGCCGAGCGCGGGTGGAGCAGGGGCCCGCTCTTGGCCCCTCCCCCCGGGCCCGACCGTCCCTGCCAAAAAATGAACTCCGGCGAGATCGGACGTCTCGTCCGCCAGATCCCGACGCAGTACCCGTTCGTGCTCGTGGACCGCATCCTCGAGCACGACGCGGGCGGCCGCCTGGTCGCGGCGAAAAACGTCACCGGCAGCGAGGATTTCTTCGCCGGCCACTTCCCGCACCAGCCGGTGATGCCGGGGGTCCTGATCCTCGAGTCGCTCGCGCAGGCGGCGGGCATCTGGCTGCTCAAGACGGCGCCCGACCCGCGTGCCCTGGAGATCCGCGTCGTCGGCTTCGACGACGCGAAGTTCCGCCGGCCCGTCGTGCCCGGCGACCAGCTGCGCCTCGAGGTCCAGCTCGAGCGCCGCCGCGGCGACCTCGCGCGCTTCCGCGGCTCCGTGCGCGTGGGCGACGCGCGCGCGGCCGAGGCGCGCCTGCTGCTCCAGGTGGCGACGCTGCCCGAGCCTGCAATCGACCCGCTCGCGCGGGTGGCAGCTGCCGCCCGGCTCGAGCCGGGCGTCAGGGTCGGGCCGTTCTGCGTGGTCGGGGCCGGGGTCGAGCTCGGGCGCGGCACGCTGCTCGATTCGCACGTCGTGATCGACGGAAACACCAGGGTCGGCGAGCGGAACCGCTTCTTTCCCTTCAGCTCGATCGGCCTCGCACCCCAGGACCTCAAGTACCGGGGCGAGAACACGCTCGTCGAGATCGGCGACCGGAACGTCTTCCGCGAGGGCACCACGGTCCACCGTGGGACCCCGGGCGGAGGCGGGCTGACGCGCATCGGCTCCTCCAATCTGTTCATGGCGCAGGTGCACGTGGCCCACGACTGCCAGGTGGGAAGCCACACCATCTTCGCGAACGCGACGGCGCTCTCGGGCCACGTCGAGGTGCAGGATTACGCGACGCTCGGCGGCTTGTCGGGAGTGCACCAGTTCTGCCGGGTGGGCGCTCACGCGTTCGTGGGCGGCGCAACGGTCGCCACCAGGGACGTGCTGCCGTTCTCGCTCACGGTGGGCAACCGCGCCCGCTTCCTGGGCTTGAACCTGGTCGGTCTGCGGCGCCGCGGGTTCTCGCCCGAGGCGGTCGCCGCGCTCAAGGAGGCGTGCCGCCGGCTCGCGGCGCCCGGGCTCCCGCTCGCCGACGCGCTCCAGCGCATCGAGGCGGAGGGAGCGATGACGGACGAGGTGCGAACGCTCGTCGAGTTCGTGCGCTCGTCGAAACGAGGGGTCGTACTGCGCCACCGCGCCAGGGGCGACGAGGCCGAGGAATAGCGCGGCCGGTGGCGGACCACGCGCCTTTCGGATGCCGCGGATGACCGGAGAGGTGCTCGGGCTGATTGCGGGCAACGGCCGCTTTCCGTCCCTGGCCGCCCAGGGGGCCAGGCGCGCGGGACGCCGCGTGGTGGCGCTCGCCCTGCGCGAGGAGACGGCACCCGAGCTCGAGCGCGAGGTGGACGAGATCCACTGGATCTCGCTTGGGCAGCTTGGCCGCGGGATCGAGATCCTGCAACGCGCCGGGGCGCGCGAGGCGGTCATGGCGGGACAGGTGAAGCACCGCCAGATCTTCTCGGACATCGTTCCCGACTTGAAGCTGCTCGGCGTGCTGGCGCGGCTGGCGTTCCGCAACAGCGACAGCCTGATCGGCGCCGTGGCGGACGCGCTCGAGCGCGAAGGCATCACGCTGCTACCCTCGGTGGCGTTTCTCGAGGACCAGCTCGCCGGCCCTGGGCCGATGACGCGCAGGCGCCCCGACGCCCACGAGCGGCGCGACATCGCCTACGGCGAGACGGTCGCCCGTGCCCTCGCGGGGATGGACCTCGGGCAGACCGCGGTCGTGAGCGGACGCACCGCGGTGGCGCTCGAGGCGATGGAGGGCACCGACGAGACGATCCGCCGCGCCGGCCGGATCGCCGGGCCGGGAACGACGGTGGTCAAGGTCTCGAAGCCGAAGCAGGACATGCGCTTCGACGTGCCCGTGGTGGGGGCGGGGACGCTCGACGCGATGCGCGAGGCGGGCGCGCGCGTGCTCGCGGTCGACGCCGCGCGCACGCTGCTGATCGACCGTCCCGCCTTCCTCGAGCGCGCCGACTCCGAGCGGGTGGCCGTGTTCGGCCTCGACCCTGGCGCGGCCATCGCCGCCGAGACCGATGCCTGAGGTGGTTCGCGCGGGCGTCGTCGGGGTGGGGGCCCTCGGTCGTCATCACGCTCGGGTCTGGGCGGGGACCCTAGGCGCGCGGCTCGCCGGGGTCTACGACACGGATGCGGGCCGCGCCGCGCGGGTGGCCGAGCAGCACGGCTGTCGGGCCTACCCCGACCTCGGGTCGCTGCTCGCCGAGACCGACGCCGTCTCCGTGGCGGTGCCGACCGTTCTCCACCACGCCGTGGCCTGCCAGGCTCTCGATGCCGGACGCGCCGTGCTCGTGGAGAAGCCGATCACAGCGACGCTCGTCGAGGCCGACGATCTCGTCGCGCGCGCCGATGCGCGCGGTGCCATCCTGCAGGTCGGACACGTCGAACGCTTCAACCCCGCGACAGCGGCGCTCCTCACGGCGGGCCGCGGGGCGCGCTTCGTCGAGGTGCACCGTCTCGGCTCCTTCTCGCCGCGCAGTCTCGATGTCGACGTGGTGCTGGACCTGATGGTTCACGACCTGGACATCGTGCTGGCGCTCGACGGGTCGGACCCCGTGCAGATCGAAGCGGTGGGAGTTCCGGTCCTCACGCCCCGCGTGGACATCGCCAATGCACGGCTGCGTTTCGCCTCCGGGCTCATCGCCAACCTGACCGCGAGCCGTGTCTCGCTCGAGAAGGTGCGCAAGTTCCGCGTGTTTGCACCCCGAACCTACGTTTCGGCCGATTTTACCGCCCGCGAAGCCCAGATCTACCGACTGGAGGTCGACGGGGGGGTGCCCCGCATCGAAGCGACCCGCCAGGGGGCCCCGGACCAGGAGCCGTTGCGGCTCCAGATCGAGGCCTTCGCCCGTGCCGTCCGGGACCGCTCGGCACCCTCCGTCTCGGGGAGCGACGGCCGGCGCGCCCTGGCCTTGGCCCTGGCCATCCTGGAGCGAGCGGGCGAACACTGAGTTTTGCAGGCGCTCGCGGACGACCGGTTGTGGCCACTCACTCCACAACTCCCAGATATAGTAGGGATTAGTTGATCGAAGGCCAGTGGCGTGTTACCTTTCAGGTCAAGGGGTAGGATCACGAGGGGCGTAGTGTGCAGCGGTTCAACCAGCGCCAGGGCTTCCTCGTCTCCGCGATCCTTCACCTCACGATCCTGATGATCCTGATCAGCCGCCCACCGTCGCCTCTACGGATCCCGGACGAGATCGACCCCCGCACGCTGGAGCGTCGGGAGGTCGTCCTGCTGTCGCCGTCGCAGCTCCGGCAGTTGCTTCCCCAGCCCCGCCGTCCGGCGCCGCCTGCTCCGAGCCCAGTTCCCGCTCCGACGCCACCCCCCTCCCAGGCCAAGGACCGCATCAGCGTGGGGCCGCCGTCAGACGTGCGTCAGAAGGGGCCGATGATCCTCCGGCGGGAAGACGACCTGACGCTGGCCCCGAGGGGCGAGATGAACCCCCTGCCCGCGATGCCTGCGCCCCCCTCGCCGGCGCCAACCACTCCAGCTCCGGCGGCGGAGAAGGCGGCGGGTGCGACCGAAAGAGCGGGGCTCCCGGGCCTCCGGCTGCCTCCGGGGCTCCTGGGCACGCAGCCCCGTGGGGAGGACGGTGTGCGGCCTCTCCCGGGGCCCATCGGTCCCGCGATCGCTGGGGCCGTCGAAGGCCTGACGAGACGTGCACAACGCGAGTCGAGGGCGGGAATCCCCACCGGGACGGGTCAGAACCTGGGTGGTCTCTACTTCGACCCCCAGGGTGCGGACTTCACGCTCTGGATCAATCGCTTCAAGGACGAGGTCTACCGGAACTGGATCGTCCCCCAGGCGGCGCTCTTCGGAGCCGCCCGCGGTCACGTCGACTTCGAGTTCACCGTCCTCAGGAACGGATCGATGTCGGCGCTGCGGCTCGTCAAGTCCTCGGGCACGGCTTCGCTCGACCGCGCGGCGCAAAGCGCGCTCACGAGCAGCCGGCTGTTGCCGCTCCCGGACGACTACGGCCCGCCGCGCGTGACGATGCAGGTCAGCTTCTACTACAACGAGGCGCCGCAGGGTTCTTGACGCGAGCGCGGGTGGTTCATCACGCCGGCGTGGCCTGGGTGGCGGCGGTCGCGGGGGCCTGGCTCGTGGTGGCCAGCTGCCGCACCGTGCGCGAGGCCCCGCTGCCCGCACTCGCTCCTGAGCCGCTCTCGCGGGCGGGGGCGGGTGCTTCCGATCGCCCGGTCCGTGTCGGCGTGCGGGTCGCGGTCGAGCGCGCGTCGATCGCCGCCACGAGCGGCGTGATGGTGCGCGGCGCGGCCGCGGGCGAGAACGTGGCGCTCGTGCGCTCTCTGCCACGCGCGACGTTCGAGCCCTCCTTGACCGCTGGCCGGCTGCGGCTGCTCGAGACGGGCGACGAGCTGGAGCGCGCGCTGGTGTTGCCGGCCGACGCGTCGGAGCTCCTGGCCGCCGACGCGACGCCCTACCGGGGCGTGCTGGAGCTGCTGCCGGCCGAGGACACCCGGATCACCGTCGTGAACGTGGTGCCGCTCGAGGAGTACCTGCGGGGAGTCGTGCCGAACGAGCTCGCGCCCGAGGCATTCCCCCAGATCGAAGCACAGAAGGCCCAGGCCGTCGCCGCCCGTAGCTACGTGCTCGCGCACCTGGGCGACTACTCCTCGCGCGGTTACGACGTCTGCGCCACCGCTGCGTGCCAGGTCTACCGGGGATCGTCGTCGGAGCACCGCGTCAGCGACCGCGCCGTTGCGGAAACGCGCGGCATCGTGGCGACCTGGCGCGGCCGGCCGATCCACGCGTTCTACACGTCGACCTGCGGCGGCCACACCGAGGAGGGCAGCGCGGTGTTCGAGGACGGCGCGCCCTACCTGCGGGCAGTCGCTTGCCCGACCGAGCGCGCGGCTTTGGACGAGAAAGGTCGCGGCGGACACTGGGAAGTGCGGCTGCGTCCGGACCAGGTCGCCCGTGCCGTGGCGCGCTACGGGAGCGTCGGCAAGGTGCTCCGACCTCGTGCCCACGCGGGTCGGCGTCTCCGGCCGCGTCGTCGAGCTCCGCGTTCTCGGCAGCGAGGGCCAGCTCGACCTTCGCGGGCAGCGCGTGCGGCTGGGGCTCGGGCTTCGCGAGAGCCTGTTCGTGCTACACAAGGAGACCGGAGCGCTCCACGAGGTCGAGCGCTTCGTGATCACCGGGAAGGGCTGGGGCCACGGCGTGGGCCTGTGCCAGGTCGGCGCGTCGGGCATGGCCCGCGCCGGAGCGTCGTTCGACGCCATCCTGAAGCACTACTACACGGGCGTGGCGGTCTCTGCCTTGGGTAGGCCCGGGCTTTTTGACACCCGCCCGGGCCGCTCCTAGAATCCTCGGGCCGTTCGACTGCGCAATGAGCACCCCCGCGAAACGCCTCGAGCCCTTCGCGGTGCCCGGCGGCCTGCGGGGCACCTTGGCACGGCTGCCTCTGCCTGACCTTCTGCGCGAGCTCCAGGAGCGCGAGGCCGCAGGCATCCTGGCGCTGACCTCGGGCGGCGCGCGCAAGGCGCTCTACTTGAAGGCCGGCCGCGTGGTGTTCGCGAGCAGCAACCTGCCCACCGACCGTCTCGGGGAGGTGCTGCTGCGGGAAGGCCGGATCACGCGCGACCAGAACGAGGCGTCGGTGCGCGCGCTGGCCCAGGGGCGCCGCCAAGGACGGGTGCTGGTCGAGACGGGCGCGCTTTCGCCGCAGGAGCTCTGGTCCGCCGTGCAGACACAGGTGAGCGAGATCGTGTTCAGCGTGTTCGAATGGGACGAGGGTCAGTTCCACTTCGAGGAATCGGTGCTGCCGGAGAAGGAGCGGATCACGGTCGACCTGGACGTGACCGCCCTCGTGCTCGAGGGACTTCGCCGCTCGGATCCCGCGGCCACGCTCCGCGGTCGCGAGCTCGACGGCTACCTGGTGCTGGAGCGGGGCAGCACGTCGGCCGACGGCCTGCTCCAGCCCTGGGAAGCGCACGTGTTCTCGCTGGTGGACGGCGAAAAGAGCGTCCTCGAGCTGTGCAGCGAGAGCGAGGCCGGCGAGGGGCAGACGCAGAAGGCGCTCTCCGCCTTCCTGGCCACGGGCATCGTGCGCGCCCGCGGGCGCAAGGTGCGCGCGCTCGACCAGGACTTCGTGCCCGAGGACACGGAGATGGCGCTCGTCGACTCCTTCAACAAGATGTACCGCAACGTGCTCGCCTACATGGTGCGGGAAGTCGGTCCGATCGCCGAGAGCGTCCTCGCCAAGTACCTCGGCAACGTGCGGCAGGCGCGGCCGGAGATCCTCCAGGACGTGTCCCTGCGCGGCGACGGCACGCTCGACGAGGCGGCGCTCGAGCGGAACCTCGCGCGCTTGCCCGAGGAGAAGCGGCGCCCGGCGCTCGTCGACGCGCTCAACGAGCTGCTGTACGCGGAGCTCTTGGCGGTCAAGCGGACGCTGGGCCCGGACCACGAGACGGCGCTCGTCCGGGAGCTGCGCCCGCCGCGGTGAGCCGCGGGGTGCGGCTGCAGCTCCGCGGGGCGGTCCTGCTGCTCTCGGCGCTGTTGCTGCTGGTGCTGTGGCGGCTGTGGCCGCTCCTCTGATCGCGATCGTCGGGCCTACCGCCTCCGGCAAGAGCGCGCTGGCGATGCGCCTGGCCCGGGAGCGGGCGGGCGAGATCGTCTCGTGCGACAGCCTGCAGGTCTATCGGGGCCTCGACATCGGCAGCGCGAAGGCGACCCCCGCCGAGCGCGCCGCCGTCCCGCATCACCTGCTCGACGTCGTCTCGCCCCACGACGCATTCTCGGCGGCCGACTACGCGCGCCTGGCCCGCGCGGCGATCGCCGGGATCGGGGCGCGGGGACGGCTGCCGATCGTCGCGGGCGGCTCCGGGCTCTACCTGCGGGCGCTGCTCCATGGCCTCTTCGAAGGCCCCTCGCGAGACGACGCGCTGCGCCGGCGGCTGGAGGAGCTCGCCGAGCGCTTCTCCGACCGGCGCCTGCACCGCCTGCTGGCGCGGGTCGACGCCGCCGCGGCCGCCCGTACGAACCCCAACGACCGCGTCCGGATCGTGCGGGCGCTCGAGGTCTACTGGCTGACGGGCCGCCCCATCACGGCCCACCGCGGCGCGGGTAGCCGTCCGCTCGAGGGCTTCAAGACGTTCGTGTTGGGCCTCTGTCCCGATCGGGCGCTCTTGCGCGCGGCGGTCGAGGCCCGCACCCGGCAAATGCTCGAGGGAGGGCTGCTGGCGGAGGTCGAGACCTTGCTCGCTGCCATCGGCGGGGCCGTGCCCCGGCCGCTCGCTGCCATCGGCTATCGCCAGGCCGTGCGGGTGGTGCGGGGCGAGCTCGACCTCGTGCAGGCGGAGCGCGCCATCGTGACCGAGACGATGCGCTTCGCGAAGCGGCAGATGACCTGGTTCCGGCACCAGGCCCCGAGGGACGTCGCTTGGTTCGAGACCCCGGATGCCGCGCACGCGGCCGCTGTGAGATGGCTCGACGAATAAAGAGCGCCTCGACAGCGGGCGGACACGGTGTCGGCCGCCTTGACGGAACCGGGAACATCGGTAGAATTTGTAGGTTTGCGGTTCCCCGCATGCTGCTCATAGAGATCCCCAGGATTCCGCCGGAGGGCCTCGACCTGGACGAGGCGCTCGACCCCCCCTCGCTCCACCTGGAGGGCGAGACGGAGTTCGCGCTCCGGCCCGGCGCCCGGCTCCAGTGCCACGTCGAGCGCGTCGACGGCACCACGCTGCACGTCCGCGGGCGTCTCGAAGGCGCACTCGACACCGAGTGCGGGCGCTGCCTCGAGCCCTACCTGCTGCCGGTGGGGCAGGAGCTCGACCTTTTCTACCTACCGCGGGCCAAAGGCCAGCCCTTGGAGCAGGAAGAGGAAGTAGAGCTCAGCGATCATGAGGTGGTCGTCGGGTACTACGACGGGGACCGGCTGGACCTGGGCGAGGCGATGCGCGAGCAGATCGTCCTGGGCCTGCCGCTGAAGCCGCTGTGCCGCGAGGACTGCCGCGGACGCTGCCCGAGCTGTGGTCAGGACCGGAACCGGCAGGCCTGCGCCTGCCCGCCCGCCGAAGAACCGGTCGACCCGCGCCTCGCACCCCTGCGCAAGCTGTTCGACAAGAACTAGGAGCACCGATGCCCAATCCCAAGCGCCGCCATTCGAAAGCCCGTCGTGACAAGCGTCGGGCGCACGACCACCTGCAGGCCCCGGGCCTGAGCGTGTGTCCGAACTGCCACGAGCCCAAGCTGCCGCACCGGGTCTGCCCGCGCTGCGGGCACTACAAGGGCAAGGCGGTCGCCGGAGGCGAAGAGGCCTGACCCCGCGCGTGGCCGTAGACGCACAGGGCGGCGACCACGGTCCCGGCGTGGTCGTCCTGGGCGCGCTCCAGGCGAGCCGCCGCCACGGGGTCGCGGTGTCCCTGGTGGGTCCCGAGCGGATGCTGCGCGAGGAGATGGCGCGCGCGGACTCGGCTGGCACACCGCTCGAGGTGATCGACGCCCCCGAGGCCGTGGGAATGGCCGAGAAGCTGAGCCTCGCCACGCTCAAGAAGCGCTCCTCGATCCAGGTGGCGCTCGAGCGCGTCCGCGACGGGCAGGCGGATGCGTTCTTCTCCGCCGGCAACACCGCGGCGTGCTGGACGATCGCACGGCGCGTGCTCGGCACGCTCGAGGAGGTCGAGCGCCCGGCGCTCGCCGCGGTGGTCCCGAATCACCACGGTCGTACGGTGGTGATCGACGTGGGGGCGAACGCTCAATGCAAGGCGCGCCAGCTGGAGGAGTTCGCGATCATGGGCAGCGCCTACGCCCGCGGCGTGTTGGGAGTGGCACGCCCGCGCGTCGGGCTGATGAGCGTCGGCGAGGAGGAGACCAAGGGCAACGAGCTCGTGCGCGAGGCGCACGAGGTGCTCAAGCGCTCGAGCCTCAACTTCGTTGGCAACGTGGAAGGCCACGATCTCTTTACGGGCAAGGTGGACGTGGTCGTGATGGACGGCTTCACGGGCAACGTCGTGCTCAAGGCGTCCGAGACGGCGGCCGAGCTGGTGTTCGAGTTGATTCGCGAAGCCATGCCGGGCGGCCTCAGGGGTGCGCTCTTGACTCGGCTCGCGCGACCCGCCTTCGAGGCCGTCCAGAGGCGCAGCGACCCCGCCCTGATCGGCGGCGCGCCGCTCATCGGGCTGCGCGGCTGCTGCGTGATCGGCCACGGCAAGTCGAGCGCGCGTGCGATCGAGCACGGCATCCGCACCGCGGCCTTCTTCCACACGAGCGGCGTGAACGCTGCGATCGAGAACGAGCTGCGGGCGCTCGGACGGGCGCCTGAAGACACGGCCCACCCCGAGGCCGAAAGCGCATGAGCGTCGCGTTCGTGTTCCCGGGCCAGGGATCTCAGCAGGTCGGGATGGGGCGGGCGCTCCGCGAGGCGTTCGCCGAGAGCCGCGAGGTCTTCGCCGAGGCCGACTCGGCCCTCGGTTTCTCGCTCTCCCGTCTCTGCTTCGAGGGGCCGGAGGCCGAGCTGCAGCTCACCGCGAACACGCAGCCGGCGATCCTCGCCAGCAGCATCGCCGCACTGCGGCCGCTCGTGGCGCTCGGCCTCGGGCCCGACTGGGTGGCCGGGCACAGCCTCGGCGAGTACAGCGCGCTCGTGGCCGCCGGCTCGCTCCCGCTCGCGGATGCGCTCCGCACGGTGCGCCGGCGCGGCCAATACATGCAGGAGGCGGTGCCCGTCGGAACCGGCGCGATGGCCGCCATCCTCGGGCTCGAGCTCTCGGTGGTCGAGGCCGCCTGCCGCGAGGCCGCGCAGAGCGAGGTGGTCTCGCCCGCAAACGTGAACTCGCCGGGGCAGGTCGTGATCGCCGGCCACAGGGGCGCCGTCGAGCGGGCCTCCGCCGCGTGCAAGGCCAAGGGTGCGAAGCGGGCGGTGCCGCTCCCGGTGTCCGCGCCCTTCCACTGCGCCCTGATGCAGCCGGCGCAGGACCGCCTGGCCCCCGAGCTCGCGGGCCTGCATTTCGGCGATCCCTTGCCGCCGCTCGTGAACAATGTCGATGCCGAGGTGGTTCGCGACGGGGCTGCCTGCCGGGCGGGGCTGGTGCGCCAGGTGTCGGGCAGCGTGCGCTGGCAGGAGTCGGTTGAGCGGCTCGTGCGCGAGGGCGTTACCACCTTCGTCGAGGTGGGCCCCGGGACCGTGCTGAGCGGCCTCGTCCGGAAGATCTCGAAGGGCGCACGCGTCCTGAACGTCGACGCGCCCGACACGCTCGAAGCCACGGTCGCCGCCCTGCGGAAAGGCGCGGAGGGATGATGGGTCTTCTCGAAGGACGGGTGTCGCTGGTGACCGGCGCCTCACGCGGCATCGGCCTCGCAATCGCGCGCGCCTTCGCTGCCGAGGGTGCTTTTGTCGTCCTCGCCGCGCGCGACACGGCCAGGCTCCAGGACGCGGTCTCGCAGATCCAGGCGGCGGGCGGGCGGGCCGAGGTGCTTGCACTCGACGTGGCCAGCCGGGCCTCGGTGGAAGCGGGCATCGCCGCCATCCTCGCCGGCCACGGGCGCATCGACCACCTGGTCAACAACGCCGGCGTGACGCGGGACAACCTGCTGCTGCGCATGAAGGACGCCGAGTGGCAGCAGGTGATCGAGACCAACCTGACGGGCGCGTTTCTCTGCACCCAGGCCGTGCTCAAGCCGATGCTGAAGCAGAGGGGCGGCCGCATCGTGACGATCACGTCCGTGGTGGGCCTCGGCGGCAACGCGGGCCAGGCGAACTACGCCGCGAGCAAGGCGGGCCTCATCGGCTTCACTAAATCGGTCGCGCGCGAGGTGGCCTCGCGGGGCATCACCGCGAACGCGATCGCGCCCGGCTTCATCGAGACCGACATGACCGCCGCCATGACCGACAAGGCCCGGGAAGCGGTGCTCGGCGCGATCCCGCTCGGCCGGGTCGGACGGCCCGAGGACGTGGCCGGGGCCGCCCTGTTCCTGGTATCCGACGCCGCCGCCTACGTGACCGGCCAGGTGCTGGCAGTGGACGGCGGCTTCCACATGTAGAATCTCAGCCTCCCCGTTTGCCCGCCGGGCAGGGGAGCTTTCCGGAGGAACCTTCGCATGGAGCCGATTGCCGATCGCGTCAAGAAGATCATCGTGGACCAGCTGGGCGTAGAGGAAGAGACCGTCACGCCGGAGGCCTCGTTCGTCGACGACCTCGGCGCGGACAGCCTCGACACCGTGGAGCTGGTGATGGCGCTCGAAGAGGAGTTCGGTGTCGAGATCCCGGACGAGGACGCCGAGAAGATCACCCGCGTCAAGGAAGCGATCGACTACATCGAGAAGCACTCGGGCAAGAAGTAGCGGGAGAGCGGCCGAGGACGCCACGTGACCCCCAAACGCAGGGTCGTCGTCACCGGGGTGGGGCTCGTGTCCCCGCTCGGGATTGGCACCGAGGAGACCTGGCAGGGTCTTCTCGCGGGCCGCTCCGGTGCGGCGCCCATCACGCTGTTCGACGCTTCTCAACACTCCACCCACTTCGCCTGCGAGGTGAAGGGATTCGACCCGCTGCGCTTCATCGAGAAGAAGGACGTGAAGAAGGTCGACCGCTTCATCCAGTTCGCGATCGCGGCCGCCGAGTTCGCGCTCGCGGACAGCGCGCTCCAGATCACGCCCGAGCTTGCGCCTCGCGTGGGGGTGTACATCGGCAGCGGTATCGGAGGCTTCGCGACGATCGAGCGTGAGCACTCCGAGCTCCTGAAGGGCGGGCCACGCCGGATCAGCCCGTTCTTCATCCCCGCCGCGATCGTCAACCTGGCCTCGGGCTGGGTCTCGATCCGCAGCGGGGCGAAGGGCCCGAACTCGGCCACGGCCACCGCCTGCACCAGTGGCGCCCACGCCGTGGGGGACTCGTTCCGCCTGATCCAGCGCGGCGACGCGGACGCGATGATCGCGGGCGGCTCCGAGGCGGCGATCACGCCGCTCGGCGTTGGAGGCTTCTGCTCGATGCGCGCGCTCTCCACGCGCAACGACGCCCCCAAGAAGGCGTCGCGACCGTTCGACAAGGACCGCGACGGCTTCGTGATCGGCGAGGGCTCCGGCATCCTGGTGCTCGAGGAGCTTGAGCACGCGCGGGCGCGAGGGGCCAGGGTCTACGCCGAGCTGGTCGGCTACGGGATGTCGGGCGACGCCTTCCACATCTCGGCCCCGAGCGAGGACGGCGACGGTGGCGCGCGCGTGATGCGGGCGACGCTCCAGGACGCGGGCATAGCACCGGACGCCGTGGACTACATCAACGTGCACGGGACCTCGACGCCCCGCGGCGACGTGGTGGAAGTCATTGCCACCAAGACAGTCTTCGGCGGGCACGCGCGCAAGCTGGCGCTCAGCTCGACGAAGTCGATGACCGGGCACCTGCTGGGCGCGGCGGGTGGCTTCGAGGCCGGGGTCTCGGCGCTCGCGCTCCACCACCAGGTGATCCCGCCGACGATCAACCTGGAGAACCAGGACCCCGAGTGCGACCTCGACTGCGTGCCGAACCAGGCCCGCAAGGCCGAGCTGCGCTACGCGCTCAGCAACTCGTTCGGCTTCGGCGGCACGAACGGCGCGCTGTTGCTCGAGCGCTACGAAGCCTGAACATGAAGACGCCATGAAGCTCGTCGTCTGCGTCTGTCAGGTCCCGGACACGGAGACGCGCGTCCGCATCGCCGCGAGCGGCGCCGCCATCTCGGAGGCCGACGTCCAGAGCTGGATCGTGTCGCCCTACGACGAGTTCGCGATCGAGGAGGCGCTCCGGATCAAAGACGCGAAGGGCGGCGAGGTCGTGCTCGTCACCGTCGGCCCCGAGCGGGCGCAGGCGGCGCTGCGCACCGGACTCGCCATGGGCGCCGACTCGGCGATCCACGTCAAGGACGCGGCGCTCGACGCGACCGACACGCTCGGGACCGCCCGTGCGCTCGCCGCCGCGATCCGGACGCTCGAGCCCGTCGACCTCGTGCTGTGCGGCCAGCAGGGCGTGGGCGGCGATCACAGCCAGATCCCCGGCATGCTGGCGGAGCTGCTCGACCTGCCCCAGGTGACCGTGGCGGTCAAGATCGAGATCGGCGACGGCCAGGCGACGCTCGAGCGCGAGATCGAAGGCGCACGTGAGAGCTGGACGACGCCGCTGCCGGCGCTCGTCTCCGCACAGAAGGGCCTCAACCAGCCGCGCTACGCCGCCCTGAAGGGGATCATGGCGGCGAAGAAGAAACCCCTGCAGGTGCTCGACGCAGCGGCCCTCGGCCTCGAAGCGGCCGCGCTCGCGCCGAAGCTGCGCGTCACGCGCCTGGAGCTGCCGCCGCCCCGACCGCCGGTACGCATGATCGAGGGCGATCCGGTGACGCAGGCAAGGGAGCTGGTGCGTTTGCTCCACGAAGACACGAAGGTGATCTGAGCGTGCGCGTGATCCTCACGTTTGCCGAGCAACGCGACGGCCGGCTCCGCCGCGCCGCGCTCGAGGCCGTTTCGGAGGCACGGCGGCTCTCTGGGCCGCTCGCTGGCACGGTGACGACCGTCGTCGTCGGCCCGGGTTCTGACGCGCTGACCTCCGAGCTGGGTGCGCAGGGCGCCGACCGCGTCGTGGTGTTCGACGACCCGGCTTTCGCCACGTATGCGACGGAGTCCTACGCTCGGGCGCTCGCCCAGGTGATCGTGCAGACGAAGCCGTCGGTCGTGCTCATCCCGTTCACGGCGATGGGCAAGGACATGGCGCCGCGCGTGGCGGCGCGGGTCGACGCCGGGCTCGCTTCGGACTGCGTCGCGCTCGAGGTGAAGGAAGGCCGGCTCGCCGGCCGCCGCCCGATGTACGCGGGCAAGGCGTACGCCACGGTCGAATGGGCGGGGGAGCCGCAGATGGCCACGTTGCGCCCGAATGTGTTCCCGCTGGGACCGGTGGATGCCTTGCGGCCGGTCGAGGTCGTGCGCGGCTCGGTCGAGACAAAGGCGCGTGCGAAGGTCACGGCCGTCACCGCCACGGCCCAGGGCCGCGTGCAGCTCGGCGAAGCGCAGATCATCGTCTCGGGCGGCCGCGGCCTCAAGGGGCCAGAGAACTTCCACCTGGTCGAGAGCCTGGCCGAGGCGTTCGGGGCCGCGGTCGGCGCGTCACGTGCCGTGGTCGACGCGGGCTGGGTCGACCACCAGATGCAGGTGGGGCAGACCGGGCGTACCGTCTCGCCCTCGCTCTACGTCGCGTGCGGGATCAGCGGCGCGATCCAGCACTTGGCCGGCATGTCGTCGTCCCGCTACATCGTCGCGATCAACAAGGACAAGGACGCCCCGATCTTCAAGGTCGCCGACTACGGCGTCGTGGGGGACCTGTTCGAGATCCTGCCCCGGCTCACCGAAGCCGCGAAGGCCCACCGGGCCTCGCGCGGCTGACCCGAGGAGTCCCGGTCGAGGTGCTGTGATGGCCGTGCTCGCGGTCCTGCAGTCGGTCCTGGTCGCGGCCCTCTCGGCGATGGCGTTCGGCTTCATGGCGCTCCAACTGCGCCGGCTGGCCCATCTGATCGCGAGCGGTACACCCGGCGACGAGGTCCTGACCGACGCGCCCGGCGAGCGCGCCTCGAAGCTCGTCAGCTTCTCGCTGGGCCACCGCAAGGTGAGGGAGGACCTGGGCGCCGGGGTGCTGCACGCGATTTTCCTCTTCGGCTTTTTCGTGTTGGGGGTCGGCCACCTCGAGGTGCTGATGGAGGGCGTGACGTCCTTCCTGGTGGCGTTCGGGGGCCGGCCCTTCATGTACGACAGCGTTCTGTCCGCCGGGCTCACGGCCGCGTACCACATGAGCCAGGACGTCTTCGCCGCGGCCGTGCTGGTCGCCGCGGCCATCGCCCTCGCGCGGCGCTTCGCCGGCCGGCCCGCGCGTCTGCTGCCCCGCTCGGCGGACGGCGAAAACATCCTGTGGTTCCTGCTGGCGCTCTACGTGACGTTCTTCCTGCTGGCCGGCCCGAGCCTGCTGCTGCGCCAACGGGCGGCCGGAGCGGCGGCGTTCTCGCTCGCCCAGCCCGTGACGTCGCTCGTGGCAGGAACGTACGGCGCCCTCGGCACGCCCGCGGTCGAGGCGCTGCGGGCGCTCGGCTTCTGGGCCCACACGCTCGTCTTCCTGGGCTTCGCGGCGTACCTGCCGACCACGAAGCACATGCACCTCGTGTTCGCCTGGCCGAACCTCTACTTCTTCCGTCGCGAGCGGTACGGCCTGCCGCCGCGCGTCGACTTCGAGAAGACCGAGACATTCGGAATAGGCGCCGTGCAGGAGCTGCCCTGGAAGAGTCTGCTCGACTCGTTCGCCTGCACCGAGTGCGGCCGCTGCAACACGGTCTGTCCGGCGCACGCCACCGGCAAGCCGCTCCAGCCGATGAAGGTGCTCCGCGACATCAAGCTCAACCTGCGCGACCACAAAGCCCCGCTCGTCTCCGAGGCCGAGATCGACCGCTCGCGGCCGGGCGTGGTGCGCGAGGACGGCGGCTACGTCCAGGTCGACGGCCAGGTCCACGTGGACGAGCTGTGGGCCTGCACCACCTGCGCGGCCTGCGTTCAGGCGTGCCCGGTGCTGATCGACTCCGTGCCGGGGACGCTGATCGGCCTCCGCCAGGGCCTCGTCATGATGGAGTCGCGCTTCCCGCAGGAGGCCACGAACGCGTTCAAGGGCCTCGAGACGAAGGGAAACCCCTGGGGCCTCGGCCCCGACCGCCGGATGGAGTGGGCCGAAGGGCTAGACGTGCCGCTCATGAGCGAGCAGGGCGGGCGCGAGGTCGAGTACCTGCTCTGGGTGGGCTGCGCGGGCGCGACCGATCCGCGCGCGCGAAAGACGAACCAGGCCCTGGCCCGGATCCTGAAGGCGGCGGGGGTCGACTTCGCGACGCTCGGGACGGAGGAACGCTGCACGGGCGACCCGGCGCGGCGCCTCGGCAACGAGTACGTGTTCTCGCAGCTCGCCCAGGAGAACGTCGAGACGCTGAAGCCGTACCGTTTTCGCAAGGTGCTCGTGACCTGCCCGCACTGCCTCAACAGCCTCGGCAAGGACTACCGCGAGCACGGCGGGAGCTACAGCGTCGTGCACCACTCGCAGCTGCTGTCCGAGCTGCTCGCGGCCGGCCGGATCCCGCTCGACCTCGCGAAGACCAGCGACGAGCTGGTGACGTTCCACGACCCCTGCTACCTCGCCCGCTACAACGACACGGTCGAGCCGCCGCGCGAGGTCCTCACGCGGATCGGCGTGAAGCCGGTCGAGATGGCGAACAGCGGGAAGAACGGCTTCTGCTGCGGCGCCGGCGGCGGACGCATCTTCCTCGAGGAGCGCATCGGCAAGCGCGTGAACGTCGAGCGCACCGAGCAAGCCCTGGCCACCGGAGCGAAGACCGTGGCAGTCGGCTGCCCCTTCTGCATGACGATGATGACCGACGGCACGAAAGCCAAGGGCGTCGACGAGCAGGTCAAGGTGAAGGACTTGGCGGAGCTCGTGGCAGAACGGCTCCGGACGCAGGCTTCGTAGTCGCGCATCCCAGAAGGCCTTCGTGGTGATGCTCAAGCAGGGCATTCACGAAGTCCTCGCTTTCGACCGCCGTGACTTCACCCACCGCTTCGTCGTCCTTCCCCCGAAGTAGCTCGCGAGAACGGCCCCCCGCTGGGTTGCTCGTGAAGCTGCGTGCTAAGCTGGCTCGTTCTGAGAGCTATGTCTGATTACGACTTTCACGAGATCGAAACGCGCTGGCAGAAGACGTGGGCCGAGAGCGGGGTTTTCGAGGTCGCGGAGGACCCGAAGCGGCCCAAGTTCTACTGCCTGGAGATGCTGCCTTACCCGTCGGGCGACATCCACGTCGGGCACGTGCGCAACTACTGCATCACCGACGTGATCTCGCGCTGCAAGACGATGCGCGGGATGAACGTGATGCACCCGATCGGGTGGGACGCGCTCGGGCTGCCGGCCGAGAACGCCGCGATCAAGAAGGGGATCCATCCCGAGAAGTGGACCCGCAGCAACATCGCCTCGATGAAGCGGCAGTTGCAGCGGCTCGGCTTCAGCTATCCGTGGAGCCGCGAGATCGCGACCTGCGACCCGGAGTACTACCGCTGGAACCAGTGGTTCTTCCTGCGCATGCTGGAGAAGGGGATCGCCTACCGTGCGAACGCCCCGGTCAACTGGTGTCCGTCGTGCCTCACGGTGCTCGCCAACGAGCAGGCCGAGGGCGGCCTGTGCTGGCGCTGCAAGAGCGTCGTCGAGCAACGCGACATGGAGCAGTGGTTCCTCCGCATCACCGCTTACCAGGACGCGCTCCTCGACGACATGGCGCAGCTCCCGACCTGGCCCGAGCGCGTGCTGCAGCAGCAGCGCAACTGGGTCGGCAAGTCACACGGCGCGGAGGTGGAGTTCCCGGTCGAGGGCTTCTCCGCGATCCGGATCTTCACCACCCGCGTCGACACGGTCTGCGGAGCGACGTTCATGCTGCTCGCTCCCGAGCACCCGATGGTGGAGAGCCTGCTCGCGGGGCTTCCCGACGCTGCCCAGCGCAAGCAGGAGATCGGGCGCCTGCGCGCGCAGGATCGGCGGGCCCGACTCGAGGGCCGGGTGCAGAAGGAAGGCGTCTTCACCGGCCGCCACGCCACGAATCCCTTCACCAACGAGAAGATCCCGGTCTGGGTCGGCAACTTCGTGCTCATGGGCTACGGCACCGGCGCGATCATGTCGGTCCCCGCGCACGACCAGCGGGACTTCGAGTTCGCGCGCAAGTACGGGCTCGAGGTGCGCGTCGTGATCCAGCCGGAAGGGGAGAGGCTCGAGGGCGCGACGCTCGCGGCCGCCTACGACGGTCCCGGGCGCGTGGTGAACAGCGGAGTGTTCGACGGCCTCGTCGCGGAGGAGGCCATCCCGCGCATGGCGGCGTGGGCGCAGCAGAAGGGCGTCGGCAAGCCCACCGTCACCTACCGCCTCAAGGACTGGCTGATCAGCCGGCAACGCTACTGGGGCACGCCGATTCCGGTCGTCTACTGCGAGAAGGACGGCATGCAGCCGGTGAAGGACGCGGATCTCCCGATCGTGCTCCCGCAGGACGCACCCTTCACGGGCGAGGGCGGGAACCCGCTCGAGAAGGTGCCCGCGTTCGTGGACGCCCGCTGTCCGAAGTGCGGCGGCCGCGCGCGGCGCGAGACCGACACCATGGACACGTTCGTGGATTCGTCCTGGTACTTCTACCGCTACCTCTCGCCCCGGAAGGACGACGGTCCCTTCGACGCGCCCGCGGTGAAGTACTGGTTCCCGATCGACCTCTACGTCGGAGGCATCGAGCACGCCATCCTGCACCTCGTGTACTCGCGCTTCTGGACCAAGGTGATGCGCGACCTCGGCCTGGTCACGTTCGACGAGCCGGTGACGCGCCTCTTCCCGCAGGGCATGGTGCACAAGGACGGCGAGGTGATGTCGAAGTCGTTGGGCAACACGGTCGCCCCCGACGACGTGATCGCCCGCTACGGGGCCGACACCCTCAGGCTCTACATCCTGTTCGCCGGCCCTCCGGAGCTGGCGATGGACTGGAGCGAATCCGGCATCGAGGGCCCGCACCGCTTCCTGCACCGCGTGTGGCGGCTCGCGGACCGGCACGCCGAGTCGTTCGCGCGCGAGCCACGCGCCCCGCTTGCCATCGAGCTGCCCCCGGCTGCGAAGGAGCTGCGCCGCAAGCTTCACCAGACCATCGAGCGCGTGACCCGCGACATCGAGGAGCGCATCCAGCTCAACACCGCCGTGGCCGCGCTGATGGAGCTCGTCAACGAGATCTACCGCGTCGAGGCGGACGTTGCCGCGGGGGCCGGCCGCGAGGTGCTGCGCGAGGCGCTCGAGACGCTCGTGCTCCTGCTCAACCCGTTCACGCCCCACGTGTGCGAGGAGCTCTGGGCCCGTCTCGGCCACGCCGAGAGCCTCGTGCGCGTCGCCTGGCCCGCCTTCGACGCCGTCGCGGCGCGCGAGGACGCGGTCGAGCTCGCCGTGCAGGTGAACGGCAAGGTGCGCGGCCGCGTGGTGGTTTCGCGCGAGGCCGGGGAGGACCAGATCCGCGCCCAGGCGCTCGCGGAGCCGCGGGTCGCGGAGCACGTCCAGGGTAAGCAGATGGTGAAGTTCGTGGTGGTTCCCGGGCGCCTCGTCAGCATGGTGGTGAAGTGAGGCGCCGCCACTTCCTGGCGCTTTCGGCCGGCGCCCTGGCGCCGGGCTGCGGCTATGCGCTCCAGGGCCGGGGCATCACGACCGACGCCTCGGTCAAGCGCATCGGCGTACCGCTCTTCAAGGACCGCACCGGCAAGCTGGGTCTCGACACGATGGTGACGCAGGCCGTGATGGCCGAGCTGCTGAAGCACCCCCGCTTCACGGTGGTCCGCGACACCGCGAACGTGGATGCCGTCGTCGAGGGCGAGATCACCGCCTTCAACGTGGTGCCCGTGAACTTCTCGAGCGAGCAGGGGTCGACCCAGGCGACGCGCTACGCGACCTCGGTCACGGCCGCCGTCAGGTACCGGAAGATCGGTCAGAGCGAGCCACTCTGGTCGCACGACGCCTTCTCCCAGCGCGACGAGTACGACATGGGCGAGAACTCGGAGACCTACTTCGATCGCGAGGAGCAGTCGCTCGAGCGCCTCGCCAGCGCTTTCGCGCGCAGCCTCGTGGCGGCCATGCTGGAGGCGTTCTAGCAGGGCGGATGGCGCCTGCCCGCCGGCCCGCCCCGATCCAGGCCATCGTCGGCGAGGACTCGTACCTCGCCGAGGCCGCCCTCGAGCAGGTCCTGGCCGAGGCCGTCGGGGCCGACACCCGGGAGTCCGTGCGCGTGCTCTATGGCGACGAAGCTAAGTGGGAGGACGTGCTGGCGGCTGCGCGCGCGGGCTCGCTCTTCACCGCGAACCGGGCGGTGGTCGTGAGGCGCGCGGAGCTCCTGAAATACGCCTCGGCGCCGCGCGACGACGAGGCGGCGGGCGAGGCGAAGGGACGCGGCAAGGGCCGGAGCGACGACGACCCCGTCGAGGCCTACGCCGACGCGCCCGCGTCCGACGCCACGCTCGTGCTGGTCGCCGCGCGGCCCGACAGGCGGCGCCGGCCCTGGAAGAGCCTGCTGCCGCGGGCTCTGGTCCACGACGCCGCGCCCCGGAAAGGCCGCGCGCTGCGGGCGTACGTGGAGCAGGAGCTACGGCGGCGAGGGCTGCTTATCTCGCGCGAAGCGACGGACCAGCTGCTCGAGGAGGTCGGCCAGGATCTGCGGCGCCTGATGGGGGAGGTCGACAAGCTCGAAGCCTGGGCCGCGGGCCGCCAGGAGATCACGGGCGAGGACGTGGCGTCGCTGCTGGGCCACGGCCTCGGGCAGCCGCTCTACCTGCTGAGCGACGCCTTCGCCGCCCGCGACAGGGAGAAGGCCCTGGAGCTCCTGGAGCGGCTGCTGGGGGACGGGGAAGAGGGCCTGCGGGTGCTCGCGACGCTTCACCGCACGCTGCGGCAGGTCCGCGGAGCCGTGGCGCTGCGCGAAGCGGGAGTGCCGCGGGCCCAGCTCGGGGCGCGGCTGCTCCCGCCGAACATGCAGTTCAAGCTCGATGCGCTCCTCGAGGCCTCACGCCGCTGGAGCGAGCGGGACCTGGCTCGCGCTCTCGGGGTGCTGGGCCTGACGGATCGCCAGATGAAGCGGGGTGCGGATGCGGCCGTGGCGCTCACGAGCGCCGTCGTCGCGGCGTGCGGCGGGCCGGCTACTTCGCCGTGGCGAGCGCCCTGACCTTGCGAGTGAGCCGGCTCTTGTACCGCGCGGCCGCGTTGTCGTGCACGATGCCCTTCTTCGCGGCCTTGTCGATCTGGCCGACCGTCACGGGCAGGAGCGACTGCGCGGCCTTGGCGTCGCCTTCGGCGATGGCGCTGCGGAGCTTCTTCACCTGGGTCCTGAGCTGGGAGATGTTCTGGCGGTTGCGTGCCCGGCGCTTCTGGCCCTGCCTCATCTGCTTCTGGGCTGACGCGTGGTGTGCCACTCGAGTCCTCCTCGCAAGTCGAACAAAACTTTAGTTTAGTGGGACAGGGCATGGAGGTCAAGGCCAAGGAGGAAGCGACCCGCATCGCGCGGGCGGCGAGCCTCGTCTCGGCGATGACGCTCGTGTCGCGCCTCCTCGGCCTCGTCCGCGAGCAGGCCTTCGCCGCCCTGCTGGGCGCCGGATCGCACTCGGACGCCTTCCGAATCGCCTTCCGCATCCCGAACCTGCTGCGCGACCTCTTCGCGGAGGGGGCGCTCTCGGCGGCCTTCGTGCCGACCTACGCGCGGGCCCGGAAGGACGGGGGGCCGCAGGCCGGCTTCCGCCTGGCCAACCGCATCCTGAGCCTGCTCGCGGTCGTGCTGGGCCTGCTGGTGGTGCTCGGGGTCGCCCTGGCCTGGCCTATCGTCGCGGGAATCGCCCCCGGGTTCGACGACGTCCCCGGCAAGGCCGAGCTGACGGTGCGGCTGACACGGCTGATGATGCCGTTCCTCCCGCTCGTTTCCTTCGCGGCGGTCGCGATGGGGATGCTGAACTCGGAGGGCCGCTTCGGCATTCCGGCGCTCGCGCCCGCGCTCTTCAACGTCGTCGCCATCGTGTGGGCGGTCGGGCTCTGGCAGCTGGGCCTGGGCATCGATCAGGTGGTCCTGGGCTGGGCCCTCGGCACCCTCGCGGGCGGGCTCGCGCAGTTCCTGGTGCAGGTGCCCTCGCTGCGGCGCCTCGGCTGGCGATTCCGGCCGGAGTGGGCGCCGCGGGACTTGGGGCTGCGGCAGGTCGGTCGGCTGATGGCGCCGGCCACGGTCGGCCTGGCCGCGGTGCAAGTCAACATCTTCGTGAGCAGCATCTTTGCCTCTCACGAGCCGGGAGCCGTGTCGTGGCTCGACTACGCCTTTCGCCTGCTCTACCTGCCGATCGGGGTTTTCGGCGTCGCGCTCGGGACGATCGCGACGGCCGGCCTCGCCCGCCGGGCCGCCGAGGCCGATCTCGAGGGCCTCCGCACCACGCTGCGCCAGTCGCTTTCGATGCTCGCCTACCTCACCGTCCCGGCCTCGGTCGGCCTGATGGTCCTGGCCGTCCCCGTGGTACGCCTGGTGTACGAGCGTGGCCGCTTCTCTCCCGAAGACACCGAGGCGACCGCCGTCGCGTTGTTCCTGTACTCCTTCGGCCTCGTCGGCTACACCGGCGTGAAGGTTTTGGCCCCGGCCTTCTACGCGCTCGGCGCGCCTCGCGCCCCGCTCGCGGCCAGCGTGCTCGCCGTGGTCACGAACCTGGTCGTGGTGCTCCTCGGCCATCCCACGTTCGGGTTCCGCGCGATCGCCCTCGGGACGGCGATCGGTTCGCTGCTGAACGCTGCGCTCCTCGTGGCGCTCTTCGAAAGGCGCATCGGCGGGCTGCGGGGACACGGGCTGCTGCGCCCGGTGGCGCGCATGCTGCTCGCGGCGCTCGTGATGGGCGGGGTGGTGCTCGCGCTCGCGCGCGGCCTCGAACGGCTCCTGGGTGGCACCGGGCTCGCGGCCCAGCTGGTCACCGGCCTCGTGCCGGTGGCGGCAGGAATCGTGGTGTACTTCGGCTTCACGCAGCTCCTGCGCGTGGGGGAGGCCGAGGTGCTGAGGTCCCTGCTTCTGCGGCGTCTCGCCGCCCGCTAGCGTGCGACGCGCACGCGCCACGCGAGCGTCCGGGCCGTCCGCGGAGCGGAGCGCGCGCCTGCGCGCCGCACCCGTGCGCGCGTGGCTCGAGCACCTGCGCGCCGAGCGGGGGCTCGCCGCGAACACGCTCGTGGCTTACGAGCGCGACCTGCGCGCGCTCGCCGCCTTCGCGGTGGAGCACGGCCTCGAGCTGCTCGAGCTCGCGCATGCCGACCTCGCCGACTTCACGGGCTCGCTGCGCGAGCGCGGGCTCAAGGCGCGCTCGCAGGCGCGGCACGTGTTCTCGATCCGGGGCTTCTTCGGCTTCGCCTTGCGCGAGGGATGGCTCGCCAGGGACCCGACCGAGAACCTTCGCCCGCCGCGCGCCTTCCGCGGGCTGCCGCGCCACCTGAGCCCGGTGCAGGTCGAGGCCCTGCTGAAGGCGCCCGACGTGGCGACCGCGGTGGGCCTGCGCGACCGTGCGATCCTCGAGGTCCTGTACGCGACGGGCCTGCGCGCGTCGGAGCTCACCGCTCTCGCGCTCGACGGTCTCAACCTGGAGTTGGGCCTCGTGCGGGTTCTCGGCAAGGGCGGCAAGGAGCGGCTGGTTCCGCTCGGACGCGAGGCCCGGCGCTGGATCACGCGCTACCTGAAGGAGACACGGGGCGGCTTCGTGCGCGAGCGGTCGGGGAACCTGCTGTTCCTGAGCCAGCGGGGCGGGCGACTCACGCCGATGGGCCTGTGGGGGCTCGTGCGGCGCCACGCGGTCGCGGCCGGAATCGAGCGCGTTCTCACGCCCCACGTGCTTCGGCACTCCTTCGCAACGCACCTGCTCGAGCGCGGGGCCGACCTCAGAGCGCTCCAGGTGATGCTCGGGCACGCCGACATCTCCACGACCGAGATCTACACCCACGTCAGCCGCGAGCGGCTGCGCCAGATCTACGACCGCCTGCACCCCCGCGCCTGAAGCGCCGGGAGCTTCGCGCGGGCGGGCCCGGCTGGTATACTTTGACGTTCGCCGCCGCGCGACGCGCCCTCTCGGGCGCTCAGGCACCAGAACCAGAACCAGGACCAGGACAAAGGAATGGCCAAGAACGACCGTCACCTCTTCACCTCGGAGTCAGTCACCGAGGGCCACCCCGACAAGATCGCCGACCAGATCTCCGACGCCGTCCTCGACGTGCTGCTGGCCGAAGACCCGGAGAGCCGCGTCGCGTGCGAGACGATGGTCACTACGGGCCTCGCGTTCATCGCCGGCGAGATCACCACCAAGGCCTACGCCGACCTGCCGACGATCGTGCGCGAGACGATCAAGGGCGTCGGCTACACGCGTGCCAAGTACGGCTTCGACTACGAGACCTGCGCGGTGATCTCGGCGATCCACGAGCAGTCACCCGACATCGCGATGGGCGTCGACCCGGGCGGCGCCGGCGACCAGGGCCTGATGTTCGGCTACGCGTGCCGCGAGACCGACGAGCTGATGCCGCTGCCGATCATGCTCGCGCACAAGCTCACGCGCCGGCTGGCGCAGGTCCGCCGCGAGGGCACGCTCGACTACCTCCGCCCCGACGGCAAGAGCCAGGTCACGATCGAGTACGAGGGCGACCGCCCCGTGCGGGTCGACGCCGTGATCGTGTCGACGCAGCACAGCAGCCTGGTCCCGATCGAGACCGTGCGCGAAGACGTGATGGACAAGGTGATCCACGCCGTCGTCCCGGCCGAGCTGCTCGACGCGAAGACCAAGTACTTCATCAACCCGACCGGGCGCTTCGTCGTGGGCGGGCCGCAGGGCGACTGCGGTCTCACCGGCCGCAAGATCATCGTCGACACCTACGGCGGCGTCGGCAGCCACGGCGGCGGCGCTTTCTCGGGCAAGGACCCGACCAAGGTCGATCGCTCGGCGTCGTACATGGCGCGCCACGTGGCGAAGAACGTGGTGGCCGCCGGCCTCGCCGACAAGGTGGAGCTGCAGATCGCCTACGCCATCGGCGTCCCCGAGCCGGTCTCGATCATGGCCGACACGATGGGAACGGCGAAGCTGCCCGAGGCCGAGCTGGTGCGGGCGATCCGCGAGGTCTTCCCGCTCACGCCGAAGGGGATCATCCAGTACCTCGACCTGCGCCGCCCGATCTACAGGAACACGGCGGCCTACGGGCACTTCGGCCGCAACGAGCCGGAGTTCACCTGGGAAGCGACGGGCAAGGCGAGCGACCTGAAAGCCTTTTTCAAGCGCTAGGCGCGATCCTTGAGTCCAGGCCGACGGCGGCCGCGGGGGGTCCTGCTCCTCGCCGCGCTCGGGGCGGGAGCGTTCCTGCTGCTACGAGTCGCGCTGTTTCGGCCGCTGGCCGTCGTCGGTGAGGCTCCGAACGACGGTTTCGCGCGGGTGCCGGCCGTCGTCCATGTCCACACGACGCTCTCGGACGGCGGCGGGGCGCCCGACGAGGTCGTACGTGCGGCTCGCGAAGTCGGCGTCGCCGTTCTCGTCATCACCGACCACAACCACCTCGACGCCATGCCCTTCGAGGGCTACCAGGACGGCGTGCTCGTGCTGGTGGGATCGGAGCTCTCGACGCCGGTCGGCCACGTGCTCGGTGTGGGGCTCGATCGCGACTCGGCGTTCCGGTTTGCCGGGGACGGGCTGGACGCGCTCGACGACGTGCGTCACCTGGGTGGAATGGCGTTCGCCGCCCACCCCTTCTCGACGCGCGCGGACCTGGCCTTTCGTGGCTTCGAGCTTCCGGGCCCCTGGGGCCTCGAGCTCCTGAATGGCGACAGCGACGCCCGCCGTGCCGGCCCGCGGCTGCTGCTGACCGCGGCCTTCTATCGGTTCAACCCGGACTACGCCCTGCTCGCCGCCACGCCGAGCGTCGACGAGACGCTGCGGCGCTGGGACGCCCTCCTCGGCGAGCGCGATGTCACCGGCCTCGCCGGGGCGGACGCCCACAGCCGGCTGGCGATCACCCGCACCCGCGCGCTGCGTTTCCCGTCGTACCAGGCTCTCTTCCGCCTGGCGCGCAATCACCTGTTGCTGGCCGAGCCGCTGCGGGGCGACGCCGCCCGCGACCGCGCGGCCGTGCTGGACACACTGCGCGCCGGCCGCTTCTACATCGGGCTGGACGCGCTCGCGCCGGCTTCCGGCTTCTCATTCGTGGTCGAGGACGGCGCGGGCCGCCGCTTCACGATGGGAGACCAGGTCGATGCCTCGGGCTCGCTCCGCGCCGTCTCCGGAGGGCGCGTGCCCGAAGCCGCCCGGGTCATCCTGCGGCGCGATGGGCAGGTGCTGGCGGAGGCCTCCTCGCGGATCGATCTGCGGCTACCCGGGCCGGGGGTCTATCGCGTGGAGGCCCGGCTGCCTGGCTGGCCGGTCCCCTGGGTGATCACGAACCCCGTGTACGTCTTCGACCCGGCGACGCGAGCCGCGCGACGGCAGCGGGCGGCCTGGCCGGAGCCGCCCACGCCGCCGCGGGAGAGCGCGCTCCTCAGCTTGACGAGCGATCCGCCGTTCACGGCCGAGCACGATCGGCGCTCGACGATGGAAGGGTTTGTCGTCGAACCAAGAGCCGGGCCCGGCGGCGCGGACGCTTTCAGGCTCGGGTTTCATCTGGCGCCCCCGAGCCCGGAGCCATTCACCTGGTGCGCGCTCGTGAACCGCGAGGCCCGGGATCTGTCCGCCTGGAAGGGCTTGCGTTTCAAGGTGCGCGCGGACGGCGAGTACCGCTTCTGGATCCAGCTCCGCGACCTCAACCCGGCCTCCGCGGACGAGGGCCTCGAGTGGTGGATGGCTTCGGCGCGCAGCTCGACCGAGTGGAGCGAGGTGCAGCTCCCGTTCGACCGCTTCCGCACGCTCAACCCGAAGAGCGACGGCCGGCTCGATCCGGACGAGACGCGGGCCGTCGTGTTCGTGCTCGACCACGCGACCGTGAAGCCGGGGACGCGAGGGACGATCTGGCTCGCCGACTTAGGTGTCTACAGGTAGTCGAGCGCGAACGCCGTAAGCCGCGATCGTCCCTCGGCCGATCGTAGAATGGGTCGGTTCGACCCGGGAGAACGATTGGCTCGAGGCCAGACACGCGGCCGCACCGGCACGGGCGGCCGTGGTCCGCTCGCTCGCCTGCGCGCGATCTGCCTCGCTTTACCCGAAGCCAACGAGAAGCTGTCGCACGGCGAGCCCACCTGGTTCGCGGGCAAGGGCCGGGTGTTCGCCATGTTGGACGACCACCACCATGGAGCGCCGCATCTCTCGGTGTGGCTGCCCGCGGGACTCGGCGCCCAGGAGGCGCTCGTCGAGTCGGAGCCGAGGCGCTATTTCCGGCCACCTTACGTGGGGGGCAGCGGCTGGGTGGGCGTGGTGCTCGACACACGGCCCGACTGGCGCATGGTGGCGTGGCTCGTCGAGCAAGCCTATCGTCTCGTGGCAGCTCCGAAGCTCGTTGCGAAGCTGCCAGCGAGGGATGGGCCATGAGACTCGGCGCACGCCATCTGGCGCGTTACGGCTTCACCGATCTCGACGGCAGCCAGCCCGATGCCTGGAGATACGTCGTCGAGATCCAGGACGCGGGCAAGCCCGCCGACGTCACGGGCTATGCTGACACGCGAGCCGGACCCGACTGCCCCCGGGCGCCAGCAGGGCGGCTGTCGCCGTGGCCCGGCCGGATCACGTCTCGAGCGTCAGGATCAGGTACAACCCCGTGGCGCCGAAGATCAGGTTCGGGGCCCAGGCGGCCAGGGCCGGATGCAGCAGCGCGTTGTTGCCGAGCGCCTCGAAGATCCCGAGCACGGCCCAGTACACGATCGCGATCACGATCGCCAGGCCGATGCCGTAGAGCGCGCCGCGTCGCGCCACCACGAACGAGAACGGCACCGCAAGCAGCGTCATCACCAGCGCGACCATCGGAAAAGCCAGCTTGCGGTGGAGCTGCACGCGCAGCCGCGCCACGTCGAAGCCGCGCGACTCGAGCGACTCGATGTAGCCAGCGAGCTCGGCAAAGCCCATCGTGTCCGAAGGCCGCTCCTCGCGCTTGAAGTAGGCCGGAGGCTCGATCTCGCCGCCGGGGTCGCGACCGACCGCGCGCACGCGCTGGCTGACGAAGGGGTGGAACGTGGGCCGAGCGCCGGTCGTCCGCCGCCAGCCGCGGTCGAGCTGGTAGGCCGCCTCCGCGGCGTTCCAGGACGCGCGGGTCGCGAACAGCCGCTCGTCGAGCTCCCAGCGCACGGGGTCCACGGCGTAGATCGAGAAGCCGTGGACGGAGAACTCGCCGCCCGTGCCGCGCTCGGCGACCCCGCGCCGGGCCTTTAGCTCGCGCTCGACGATGTAGTCGAAGTTGTAGAAGCGCTCGTCGCTCGCCAGCATCCAGCGCCTGTCGAACTGGTCCGACGACTGCGCGGGGCGGCCCTTGATCACGTTGCGCTCGGCTGCGGCCAGCTTGTTCGTTTGCGGCAACACCCACTCCTGCAGACCGTAGAGCAGCAGGCTCGAGACGAGCCCCATCCCCAGCACCGGCACGGCCGCGCGGTAAACGCTGATGCCGCCGGCCTTCATGGCGGTGATCTCGTTGTGCCGCGCCAGGATCCCGAGCGTCGCCAGCACGCCCACCAGCACCGCGATCGGCGCCACGGTGAAGAAGATCTGGAACACGTGGAAGGCGTAGTAGCGCAGCACCACCCGCCCCGGGACCCGGTTCTGCTGGAAGTCGTCGATCAGGTCCATGAAGTCGGCGAGGAAATACACCGCCGCGAAGGCGAGCGTCACCAGCGCCACGTTGCCGAGCCACGCCCGGGCGATGTAGCGATCGAGCAGGGAGGGGAAGCGCAGGCTGAGGCGGGGGATCCGGACCACTACCACCGGCCGGGCCGTGGCCGGCCGCGGCAGCGGGACCGCCGTCCCCCGCTCTGCCGGCCGCCGCCGGACCTCGGGAAGGAAGCGGAGATAGTGCGATCCGTCGAGCGGATCGAAGGCCGCCTCGCGGTGGTTGAGGAAGAGCAGCACGAGAGCGAGCGCGCCCAGCACCAGGTTCGCGCCCCACATCGCGAGCCACGGGCGCATCGTCCCGCTGTCGGCCGCCTGCTCGCCGAGCCGGATCAGGACGTAGTAGACGAAGATGACGCCGATCGAGAGCGCGAACGCCGAGGAGCGCGCTTCCTTGCGGCTGCCGAGCGAGAGCGCCAGCCCCAGCAGGCCGAACACCAGGCACGCGGCCGGGATCGCGAACTTCTTGTGCCACTCGACCGCGAAGCGGCCCCACTCGATGCGCGGCTTCCCCTGGGCCCTGATCTCGGCCACCTTGTCGGCGAGCTCCGGAAGCGACATCTCGCGGTCGCCCTTCGCGAGCAGCAGCTTCTTGCGATCCGGAAAGAACTCGTCGACCGGCAGGTCCCAGCCCATGCTGCCGAACGAGGTGCGGCTGTACGCGCGCGGGTCGGCCCCGAAGAAGCTGTGCTGGCTGCCGGGCCCGAGCTCGACGCGCACGATCTGCCGATCGCGGTCGACCACCAGCTCGCCCGTGCGTGCCAGGATCAGCTTTCCCTCGGCGATGTCGCGGGTGTCGTAAATCAGCAGGTTCTTCCACAGGCCCGTGCTCGGCTCGATGTCCTGGACGTAGAGCATCATCCGGCCCGGCAGGAGCTTGTCGGTGAAGGCGCGCGGCTTGACGTCGGTGCGCGCCTTGCTGACCACCAGCGAAAACACGATCTCGCGGTGCGCCTGGTTGGCAGCGGGCAGCGCGACGGCGTTGATGTAGAAGCTGACCGCCGTCATCACCAGCGCGAGCATCGTCACCGGCGCCAGCAGCCGCAGCGGGCTCACGCCGACCGCGCGCAGCGCGACGATCTCGCTGTCGCTCGCCATCCGCCCGAACGCGAGCAGCACGCCGAGCAGGAACGCCATCGGGATCGTGATCGCGAAGATCGAGGGCAGCAGGTTCAGGAACACGCGCAGGATGGTGGGGAAGTCGGCGCTGCGCGCCACCAGCACGGCCAGGAGCCGCGGGATCTGGTCGATCAGCAGCACGAAGCTGAAGACGAGCAGCCCGATCCCGGACGGCGCCAGCATCTCGCGCACGATGTAGCGGTCGATCAGGCGCGGCCGCGACAGCGCGAGACCTCCGAGGAGGGACATCGGATCGATCCTAGCACGCGCTCCCGCAGCGGCCGGTGCCCTGGCTCGCGTCCCAGCATCCTGCTCCGCTGCCGAATCCCCGCCGGCGCGGGCGTGCCACCCCGCGCGCGGTTTTGCGGTATCGTTTGCGGCCGCCATGGATCGCGTCACGGCCTACGCGCCGGGCTCCACCTCGAACGTCGGGCCCGGCTTCGATTGCCTGGGCATCGCGGTGGCCGGGATCGGCGACCGCGTGACGGCGACCTTGGCCGCGGAGCGCGGTGTGCGCGTGCTGTCCGTCTCCGACCCGCGCATCCCAAGCGACGCCGCGAAGAACACCGCCGCTCTCGCCGCCGCGGCTGTTCTGCGCCGGGTAGGCGCTTCCGCGGGAGGCGTGGAGCTCGTGATCCAGAAAGGCCTTCCGCTCTCGGGCGGCCTCGGGGGCAGCGCGGCCTCCGCCGTGGCGGGCGCCGTCGCCACGAACGCGCTCCACGGAACGCCCCTCGATACGCTGGCGCTGCTCCACTGCGCGATCGAGGCGGAAGCGGCCGTGGCCGGACGCCACCCCGACAACGCCGCGCCCTCGCTCCTCGGCGGGGCCGTGTTGGTGCTCGCCAGCGAGCCGCTTCGCTACACGCGCGTGTCCGTCCACGCCTCGCTGCGGCTCGTGCTCGTGACCCCGTCCTACGCCGTGCTCACCGCCGATGCGCGGGCGGTGCTTCCGGCGAGCGTCGCGCGCGCCGACGCGGTAGGGCAGGCCGCGGCGCTCGCGGGCCTCGTGCTCGGCCTCGAGCGCGGGGACGGCGAGCTGCTGCGAGCCTCCATGCTGGATCGCATCGCCGAGCCGAGCCGGACCTTGCTCTACCCCGGCTTCGCGCGTGCGCGCGCGGCCGCGCTGGCGTGCGGCGCCTTCGGCGCCACGGTGAGCGGCGCCGGACCGACGCTGCTGGCGGTCGTGCCCGAGGCGTGCGGCGCCGCGGTCGGCCGGGCCGTGGCGGCGGCGTACGACGCTTTGGGCATCGCCCCTTCCGCGATCCACGTCGCGGGAGTGGACGGCGAGGGAGCGAGGCTCGAGTGAGCGCCACGCTCGTGTGTGCCTCGTGCGGGGCCGTGCTGCCCCCGCTCAGCCGGCGCTCGAGCTGCGCCTGCGGCGGGCTCCTGGACGCCGTCCAGCAACCGCGTGAGACGGGCCGCACGCTGCGCGCCCGATTCGACAGCAGGCTCCGGGACGGGGACCGAGCGTCGCAAGGGAGCGGCGTCTGGCGCTTTCGAGAGCTGCTCCTGCCCGGACGCGGCAGCGTTCTCACGCACCCCGAGGGGCGCACGCCGCTCTTTCGACGCGATTCGATCGCGCGCTTCGTGGGCCACGATGAGCTCGCCCTGAAGCACGAGGGCCACAACCCGACGGGCTCCTTCAAGGACCGCGGCATGACCGTGGCGGTCACGCACGCGCTGCGCTCCGGCGCTTCCGCCGTGGCGTGCGCCTCCACCGGCAACACGTCCGCCTCGATGGCGGCCTACGCGGCCCAGGCCGGGCTCGCGGCGTTCGTGTTCGTGCCGGCGGGCTGGGTCGCGACCGGCAAGCTCGCCCAGGCGCTTGCCTACGGGGCCCGGACCCTGCTCGTGAACGCCGACTTCGACGGCTGCCTCGCGCTCGCTCGCGAGGCCTCCGAGCGGCTGGGGATCGCCCTTTTGAACTCGATCAACCCGTGGCGGATCGAGGGACAGAAAACGATCGTCTTCGAGCTTCTGCAGCAGCGAGGCTGGGAGCCGCCCGACTGGATCGTCGTCCCGGCGGGCAACCTCGGAAACACCGCCGCCTTCGGGAAAGCGCTCGGCGAAGCCCGCGCGCTCGGGCTGCTGCGTCGCATGCCGCGCCTCGTGGCCGTCCAGGCGACGGGCGCGAGCCCCTTCTACCGGAGCTACCGCGGCGGCTTCGCGAAGCGCTACCGCGTTCGGGCCGAGACCGTCGCCACGGCCATCCGCATCGGCGACCCGGCGAGCCACGACCGCGCCGTGCGGGCGATTCGCGAGACGCGCGGTCTCGTCACGGCCGTGAGCGACCGCGAGATCCTCGAGGCGAAGGCCGTCGTCGACGCCGCCGGCATCGGCTGCGAGCCGGCCTCGGCGGCGGCGGTGGCGGGCGCGCGACGGCTGGTCCGCGAGCGTGTGATCCGAAAAGGCCAGTCCGTGGTGGCGGTGCTGACCGGCCACCTGCTCAAGGACCCCGGCGCCGTCATGGACTTCCACTCCCGCCCGGGCGCACGACGCAACCCGCCCGTCACGATCGAACCGCGGCTTGCCGAGGTGGAACGCCTGCTGTCGCGCGCGGGGGGTCGGGGGGGCGCGTAAGCCCCCCAGTGTGCTGCGCGTGGTGCACAGCCTTCCTGGCCGCCCGCTCCTGGATCGCTTGAAGGCAAACAAGACGAGCCTGAAGGGGAGTGGGCCTAAGAGAACGAGAGACCTAAACGGAGGGCAAGATCTTTTGGATTGAGCTTTCGGGCGGCTCCGCGCCCCCCGTGCCCCTGCTGGCGGTGGGGGAGTCGACGCGGTCCCCGCTCGCGGGCGTCCGCTGCGCGCTGCGGGCGTCGACGGGCAGCGCCAGGCCGAAGGTGCTGCCCTTGCCGAGCTCGGACTCCACCCAGATCTGCCCGCCGTGGCCCTCGACGATCAGGCGCGAGATGTAGAGCCCGAGGCCGGTTCCCGAGACTTTCAGGTGGTCGTCGGTGCGCACGCGCGCGAACTTCTGGAACAGCTTGCCGACCTGCTCGGGCGGGATGCCGAGCCCGTGGTCGACCACCTCGACCACGATGTGCTGCGTGCCGCGCTCGCGCACGCGCACCACTACCGAGCTGCCCGCGTTCGAGTACTTGATCGCGTTCGAGACCAGGTTGTTGAGCACCTGGCGCAGGCGGTCGGGGTCGGCCCAAATCCTCGGGAACGCGGGCGGCACGTCCATCAGCACCGAGTGGTCCGCGAGCCCGAGCGGGACCGCCTCGAGCAGGAACGGGCCGACGTCGACCTCGCGGAAGTTGTAGCTGAGCTGCCCGGTCTCGATCTGCGTGATCAGCAGCGTGTCATTGGCGAGCAGCGCCAGGTGGTCGGTCTCGTTGATCACGGTGCGCATGAACTCGAGCCGCGTCTCCGCGGGCAGATCGGGCTCCTCGGCCACGAGCTCCGCGAAGCCGCGGATCGCCATCAGCGGGCGCCTGAAATCGTGCGCCACGATCCCGACGAACTCGCTCTTCAAGCGGTCGTACTCCTGCAGCAGCAGGTTCGCCTTCTTGATCTCCTCGTGCAGCCGCAGGTTCTCGACCGCGATCGTGGCCTGGCCGGCCAGTGCGATCAGCAGGTTCAGGTCCTCGTCGGAGAACGGCGCGCGGCCGACGCGATCGGCCACCGCGAGCAGCCCGAGGATCTTGGGCCCGCGCGTGATCGGCGCGACCATCAGCGACTGGAGCGATAGCTCGCTCACGACTTCCGGCAGGAGCCGCGTGTCCACCTGCGCCTTGTTCGACAAGAGCGGGCCGTTCTTGCGGAAGTTCCAGCGCGAGTCGGCCTCGCCGTCGACCGAGTAGCGCACGCGGCGCACCTGCTCGGGCAGCAGGCCGAAGCCGGGCACCTGGCCCACGAGCTGGCGGCGCTCGCCGTCGTAGAGCAGCACCAGACCGCGCTCGGCCTTCAGCATCTCGGCGCTGTGGCGCGAGAGGTGGGCGTAGAGCGCGTCGGCGCCTCCGGCGAGCGAGAAGGCCCACGACATCTTGTAGAGCCCGAGCAGCTCGCTCGTCTTCTTCTGCAGCACGCGCCGTTCGGCGAGCTCCTGGAGCAGGCGCGACACCCGGATCGAAAGCTCGGTCGGCTGGAGCGGCTCGGCCCGCTGCACGTCGTCGACCTCGATGGGGACGCCCTGCGGGTCGAAGCCGTAGAGCACCAGGATCCGCACGTCGGCACCCAGCGCCTGGCGCACGCCCTTGACGACGGACGCCATCGGCGGGTCGACGAGCGAGTGCGAGGCAAGCAGCAGGTCCGGCGAGCAGTCGACGACGCCCTGGACGATGCGGCGGCCCGGGACGACCACCGTCACGCGGTGGCCGGCCGTGCGCAGCAGCCGGGCGAGATCCTCGGCGCGCTCCGGGTCCTCGTGGACGAGTGATATGTGACCGAGCGGCCCGCTCGCCGCCGCGGTGATCATTCGGCCTTAGTGGGACGCCCGCTTCGCGCGCTCGATCGAGGTGAACAGGTTGACGATCGAGCGAAGCGCGGCCCGGGCGATGGGCTTCACGAGGTAGGAGTCGCCGCCCGCCTCGCGGCCCGCCGTGTAGTCCTTGAGGTCGCCCTTCGCCGTGACGAACACGATGGGAACCTTCTTGTCGACGTGGCGCAAGGCCCGGCACACCGAGTAGCCGTCCATGTCGGGCAGGTTGACGTCGAGCAGGATCAGGTCGAAGGGACCCTGCTTGTCCGCCGCCTTCAGGCACTCGGTGCCGGTCCCCGCCTCGAAGACTTCGAACTGCTCCGTCTTCTCGGCCTCGAGGATCGTCCGGATCAGGGCGCGCGTGGGAACGTGGTCGTCGACGATCAGGATTCTCTTGGCCATTCGTTCTCCTCGCGGGCGGTCCCTTCCGGCCGGCTATTGTAGCCGACTCCGCAGGGCTGGCGGCAAGCTAATCCGTCGACCGAGTAGCGCACGCGGCGCACCTGCTCGGGCAGCAGGCCGAAGCCGGGCACCTGGCCCACGAGCTGGCGGCGCTCGCCGTCGTAGAGCAGCACCA
>Ga0247727_10001150_pt1 | contig 64634 bp, 44 predicted proteins | sample WisWelCaveWW1625_FD_202498 | JGI IMG/M metagenome (GOLD analysis project Ga0247727, IMG submission 202498) | Biofilm microbial communities from Wishing Well Cave, Virginia, United States - WW16-25 | ecosystem: Environmental > Aquatic > Deep subsurface > Groundwater > Cave microbial mat | place... | reverse complement strand
ATCCGAATAATCCTACTTTGCAAGCCACTCACCCGCATCACAAACACGTTCCACCCGAGATCAAGCACAATAGAATTACCGCGCCGAGGCTTTCCTTTCATGAACCCAATCTTACGTTCTTGATTCGTGAGATTGAAAGCCAATTTTTCATGGAGTGACGACTAATCTCAGCTATGCGCCATGCGCTCTGCCTTATTTGACCAGCAATAGCTTTTTAGTCATGATGTGATTGCTCGCTAGCATGCGATACACATAAACTCCACTTCCCACTGAAATTCCATGCTTATTTCTCCCATCCCATATCGCCACATGATACCCCGCGGCTTTTTGCTCGTCATTCACCAGTGTCGCCACTTCCTCGCCGAGCACGCTATAAATTTTCAGCGTCATGCGCTCGGCTTGCGGCAGGCCATAGCGAATGGTCGTGACGGGATTGAAGGGATTGGGAAAGTTTTGCGAAAGTTCATACGTGGCCGGTATGTGATTGATCTCCGCGAGTTGTTGCGTGATAAACTCGCGTTTGCCCACCACGAGCTTGAGGGCTTTGGGATGCTCCGAACCGGCAACGGAATAAGCTACGCTTGCGCGTAGGTTTTGCGTGATCTGCAACGCTTCATCCATGAGCCACACTTCAAACTCGCTCGGCACGCTGGCAATGCCTTCGAAAGATAAATTCACTTTATCGCGGAGGTTGGTTTTCACTTCGAAGTCCCATACTTCGCCTTCGGTGGGTTCGGGACGGGCATCGATGCAATACGTTTTGGCGAGCGTGCTCCATTCGCGATGAGGAAAATAGACGGAAACGTATTCGCCGATAACCGGAGGCTCGGGCTGGTCGAGTTCGTCCCGCGTGCTGGAGGCCTTTGCCACGATGGCCGCGAGGTTGTCTGCATCGCGTGCTTGCTGGCATTGCGCCAGGATGCGAATCGACCATTCGTAGCGTAGACTTCCAGTCTGCTTCGTTTGCAGGCTGGAAGCCTGCCCTACAAGCAAAGCAGAAGTCGTATCGGTGATTTCAGGATTAATCAGAAGCGTGTCTTGAAAAGTTGAATCATTCGCCACGGCATAACCTTCAAATGGCTGCAATTCTTCAATCGGATTTGTATTCCAGATGCCTTTGTAAGCGCGAAACGTTGGAGATTTGCCCGTGCTCGTCAAACGGAGGTTTTGTACCGGAATAGCGAAGTTAAAGGGATTGCCAATGAAGTTCCAGCCCGGATGCACGGAAATAGTGAACACCGTGTCGGTGCGAATCGTGACGCCCGCGCCCGTGCTGATTCTTTTCCCCGGTTCTTTGACAATCAGCCAATACCCCTTGCCCGGCGTTATCTCGATGCTGGTCGCGGGATATTCATTGTAACCCCCATCTGAGCGCCGCTCATAAAAGCGCCATTCGGAGTTTTTATAGGGTCCCAGATCATCTTCTAAAACAGAGTGGGCGGATTTTTCTTTCAGCTCCAACGGTACCGAGACGAGACGATAAGCGGTTTGGTCTGATCCAGTCGGTTGGGCGTTGGTATTGGTTATGCCAGGAGTAGGGATATCGATTCGAATGGGATAAACACCGTCCGAGGGTTGCCGCGCCCTCTGGCCATCAACGTCGGTCGCCTCGAAGTAGTATTCCAACCCAAAGGACGTCACTTCTTTCTTGGGTATGGTGCCTTGGCGCAGGCCGGCGCTGCCGCGCAAATTGACCACGGCAAAATTCGTTTCACCGCCCTGCCGGAAGAACAATCTCGCATCCGCAATGCCTGAGTTGTCGGTGATCTCAACCGAGATAGTGATCGTTTGTCCGAGAGGTTGCGGAGAAGTCAGCAGTACCGGAGTGATGAGCGGAGCCAAGTTTGCCTCTTTGACCGAGACATTGAATGTCAATAATGTCTTTCCTCCCTTATTATCATCGGCCTCGACCGTTACTATTGCCTCACCCACAGCAACCGGTGCAACGGTAAGCAGACTACCCGAAATACTCGCTGTCACAATATTCGGGTTTGAGCTGCTGGCTGAATAGATCAATTCATCTCCGTCGGGATCGGTAAATACAAATGGCGAGGTGCTCAGATCGAACAGAAGACTAGTGCCGCCTCTCGCCAGAATAGTATCACGAATCGCACTGATAATAATCGGAGGGCTGTTGACCGCCACCTGGAATGTTAATGAATCGGCGCCGCCATAGCCATCATTCGCCACAACAGTTATTATTGCCTCGCCTGAAGCAATGGGCACAACTCTAAGTAAGCTGCCCAAAACTTCGGTTGTTGCTATAGAACGACGCGAGCTTCTTGCTGAATAGCTTAACGTATCACCATCAGGGTCGGTAAACATCACTAGAAGATCTTGTGTGAATGACGTCCTCGCAACAGTAACATGTTGTTGCGGTATCATGTCGGTTCTTGCCGGTGAATGGTTGAGTGTTGTAAACATCTGATCCATGCTCCGCGCTGTTCCCATACAACTGGTAGCAACCAATTGATAATGATAGGTGGTATGGGAAGAGAGGTTGGAGAGGTCCGCACGCACTGGCATTACATCCGTACCAATGACAACTTCTGGCGTCGCCGCAACCGCATTGCCATAGCTTAAGGTTGTGCCATATTGAAATCTGGCCGTGGTGCTGAAGTTATTTGGATTTATCGTGCCGTTGAGCGTGGCAGAAGTGTAGTCTATATTGGTAACGACATTTGTTGTGGCGACGGGCGACAAAGTTCGCGGATACTTAATGGTCGTATAAACGCTGCGAGAGTCAGGCCAGGTACTACTTCCCGTTACATAGACATTCCCAGCAGTGTCCGCAGCAAGGGCGATGGCATGATCAGAAGGATTCCCCGGCCCATTGTAGCGCGCCACCCACTGTTCAATTCCTGAAGCGTTGTATTTGACCGTAGCGTAATCTTCAGCCGTACCTACAGCATAGCTATACCCCGTCACATAGACATTCCCGGCAGCATCCACAGCAAAAGCGCGGGCTACATCAGTAGAATGGTCCGGTCCTTGGTAGCTCGCCACCCACTGTTCAATCCCAGAAGCATTGTATTTGATCGTAGCGTAATCAGCCGTACCTACAACATAGCTATATCCCGTCACATAGACATTACCGGCAGCGTCCACAGCAAGAGCGTTGGCGTGATCAAAATTATTTCCCGGCCCATCGTACCGTGCTGCCCACTGCTCAATTCCAGAAGAGTTGTATTTGATTGTAGCGTAATCCTCATCTGTACCGGAACCTCCGCTAGATCCCGTCACATAGACATTCCCGGTAGCGTCCACAGCAAGGGCGGCGGCTTGATCGTCAGAATTTCCCGGCCCATTGTAGCGCGCCACCCACTGTTCAATCCCAGAAGCGCTGTATTTGACTGTAGCGTAATCATTAAATGTACTTGATCCTTCGCTATATCCCGTCACATAAACATTCCCCGTAGCGTCCACAGCAAGGGCGGCAGCTTGATCCTCAGAATTCTCCAGCCGATTATAGCGCGCCACCCACTGCTCAATTCCAGATGCGTTATATTTGACTGTAGCGTAATCATGAGATGTACCTGAGCCTCCGCTAAATCCCGTCACATAAACATTACCGGTAGCGTCCACAGCAACGGTGGCGGCTCGATCGTCAGAATTCCCCGGCCCATTGTAGCGCGCCACCCACTGTACAATCCCAGATGCGTTGTATTTGACCGTAGTATAATCATCATATGTACCTACAGCTAAACTAAATCCCGATCCCGTTACATAAACATTCCCGGTAGCGTCCACAGCAAGGGCGGCGGCTTGATCGTGAGAATTCCCCGGCCCATTGTACCGCGCCACCCACTGTTCAATCCCAGATGCATTGTATTTGATCGTAGCGTAATCATTCAATATACCTGAACCCTCGCTATATCCGGTCACATAGACATTCCCGGTAGCGTCCACAGCAACAGCGGCGGCTTGATCGTCAGAATTTCCCGGCCCATTGTAGCGCGCCAACCACTGCTCAACTCCTGAAGCGTTGTATTTGACCGTAGCGTAATCAGCAGCCGTACCTAAATCAGGGCTATATCCCGTTACATAGACATTCCCGATAGCATCCACAGCAAGAGCGGCGGCTCGATCGTGAAAATTCTCCGGTCCATTATAGCGCGCCACCCACTGTTCAATCCCAGAAGCATTGTATTTGATCGTAGCGTAATCATCATATGTATCTGGACCCTTGCTATATCCCGTCACATAGACATTCTCGGCAGCGTCCACAGCAAGGGCGATGGCCTGATCAAAATTATTTCCCGGCCCATTGTAGCGCGCCACCCACTGCTCAATTCCAGGTGCGTTGTATTTGACCGTAACGTAATCAGAAGATGTACCTGAACCCTCGCTATATCCCGTCACATAGACATTCCCGGCAGCATCTACAGCAAGAGGAGCGGTGGCTCCATCAGAATAATTCCCCGGCTTATTGTAGCGCGCCACCCACTGCTCAATCCCAGAAGCATTGTATTTGACCGTAGCGTAATCAGAATACGTACCTGAACCTTCGCTAGATCCCGTCACATAGACATTTCCGGCAGCGTCCACAGCAAGAGCGGTGGCTCCATCAGAATAATTCCCCGGCCCATTGTAGCGCGCCACCCACTGCTCAATCCCAGAAGCATTGTATTTGACCGTAGCGTAATCAGAATACGTACCTGAACCTACGCTAGCTCCCGTCACATAGACATTCCCGGCAGCGTCCACAGCAACAGCGGCGGCTAGATCGTCAGAATTACCCGGCCCATTATAGCGCGCCACCCACTGTACAATTCCAGAAGCGTTGTATTTGACTGTAGCGTAATCATAACCTGTACCTACGCTAGCTCCCGTCACATAGACATTCCCGGTAGCGTCCACAGCAACAGTGGCGGCTCGATCGTGAGAATTCCCCGGCCCATTGTAGCGCGCCACCCACTGCTCAATCCCAGAGGCGTTGTATTTGACCGTAATGTAATCCTGAGATGTACCTGAGCCTTCGCTAAATCCCGTTACATAGACATTCCCGGTAGCGTCCACAGCAAGGGCGGCGGCTCGATCGTCAGAATTCCCCGGCCCATTGTAGCGCGCTACCCACTGTTCAACTCCCGAAGCGTTGTATTTGACCGTAGCGTAATCAGAATACGTACCCGAACCTTCGCTAGATCCCGTCACATAGACATTTCCCGATCCGTCAACAGCAACAGCCTGAGCGTTATCATCCACAGGGATTAGCCCAGAGGCATAATGACTCACCCAGAGAGGTTGCACGCAATCGGAGAAGCTTTGGCTCAGGCCTAAAGCATTTTGTGCTTGAGTGTTCATGCTTCGACTCCGCTCAGCATGACGGCGCTCAGGAGGCTGCGGTTTCCCGTCCAACGCCTCCAGCGAATCGCTGGGAAAAAGCCAGGGCTTTATGCGTTTGAGAAAATCTTGCGCAGATGTGGGTATCGCGTGCAGCGTTGCCACGTAGAAGAGGAAAACAATGGCTGATTTGGGTTTCATGGTTCACCCTCGCTATTACTGACCGGTCGCTGCTAGCGACCGGTCAGTCTACACTACACACAAGCGATACACATAAACTCCACTTCCCACTAAAATTCCATGCTTATTTCTCCCCTCCCAAATTGCCATATGATACCCCGCCGCTTTCTGCTCGTCATCCACAAGGATCGCTACTTCTTCGCCGAGCAGATTGTAAATCTTCAAGCTCACACGACCGGGCTGTGGCATGACGTAGCGAATAGTGGCGACTGCATTGCCACAGAGCAATTAGGCGCGTCATTTCTCTTAGGGACTCTTCACCAGAATCAAACTTGAGTGTTCAGCACCACAAAGGCGCGAAGAGCAAAATTTGCTTGATATTTGTGATTTGGATTTTGGGACTTCTTTGCAATTTGGAAGTTGTGAATTGGAATGGATAGTATCATCACTGACCGGTCGCTTCGAAGCGACCGGTCAGTAAAATTTCTCAATCTCTCAAATGCTCTTTAAAATAATCCGCATACAGTTGGCACCGCGGCAGCTCTTTGCCTTGCTCCCGACGCACAAGGCCGGCGCCGCGCAGCCGGAAGAAGATTCTCTCGTCCGGGCATTTGTTGTTGCGCATCACTTGCCGCATGGCTTGGATCAAATCTTCTTTGCCGTACAAGCGGAACAAATGATAGCGCAAATGATCGCCGAACGGGCCTTTGTCGTCCGTGGCTTTGTCAAACAGCTCGGCAACCTTCATGCGGCCGCTGGCAAGCAAATACAACGCGCGGCGAGTGAGATAAGGATGCCCGCAGATGAGAGTCATCAGTTGGGATAAGTGATCTGTATTCAATGGCGAGCCGTGGCGGGTGTTGAGGTCAGCCACTTGCTCGCGCGTGAAATCCGGCAAATCAATCACCACGCCGACGTTGAACGGCGATTGATTGAGATTTTCCACAAGCTGGTACGGTTCGGTGGAGGTGATGAGTGCGAGATCAAGCTGCTTCCAAATGGGTTTGATGGCGCGGCTGTTGTGCCAGTTGCGCAGCATGGCAAAAAAGTCCGAGCGAAACTCCGTATCGAAAATGCTTTCCACCTCGTCCATCGCCAGCAGCAACGGGCCGCCGGCTTCTTTCAACAGATAGCGCTCGAAATAGCGCGTGCAACGCTGGCTGTTGCCCAGCGGGCTTTGCCAATACTCTTCGGTGCGATCTTCCATGCCCAGCTCGTCCGTCAGAAAAGCGCAGAACTGGCGGAAGAAACGATCGGCGTTGTTGAGCGTGGCTTTGTCGAACAACTGAAAATCGAGGAACACGGTGCGCTTGCCCGCCTTTTGTGCGGCTTGCAGGATGCGAATGAGCAGCGAGCTTTTGCCCATTTGCCGCGGCGCCTTGATGGTGATAGTCACCCCCTGCTCTGCAATGGTTTGCAAGGCCGTGCGATCACCGTCGCGCTCCACATAAAATTTCGATTCCGGGTCCATCGTGCCTTCGGGCATTTCCAGTTTTTCCGGTTGGCCAAACTTGGGCGGCGGTTGTGCTGCGGGTCGAGGTTCGGCTTCGGCGGAGGCCAGGCGCGCTTGCAGCAATTCGGTTTTGGCTTTGTAATCGAGCGCGAGCGCGCCGCCGGCAATGGCTTGCAGCAGGTCATCGACCAGCGGCTCCGTATCTTTTTCTTCCTGCCAAAAGGCCCAATTGATATGATCCAAATACGCGTTCACAGGATAGGGAAACGGCTCACGATAGTTCAGGCGCACCGGCAAAATTTGCGGCCGGCCGTTTTGCTCTTTGGCCAAACGATGCGCGGTTTCGATCTCAGCTTTGACCATTTCGCTATTGACCGAATGAGCCGAAAGCAGAACCACAAGAAAGTCGCTGCGCTTGAGCTCGGCTTCGATGCGCTCGGCCCAGGGCGTGCCCACCAGCATTTCCTGATCGATAAAAACGTCGTGCTTCTGCCCGAGAGCTTGATGCAACCGCAGTGCGAGCGGCTCATCGGGTGTGACTTCGCGTTTGTAGCTCAGAAAAATGCGTGCTTGCTTGACAGGTGCAGGCTCAACTTTTTTCGCCAAATCGAAAATGCGACCGTCAGGCGAGCGCATATACAAAACCGGCGTGCCCCATTCGACATTATTGCATTCGGCAAAGATGGCTTTGCGCGCTTCCGCCAGGGCATAGTCTATGGGAAAGCCCTCGGCCAGCGTTTCATAAAACACTTGCGATAAAGTAATCGCAGCCTGATCAGTGACTTCAAACTGCATGGCAATCACCGCGGGAATGCCTTGCCGCACCAGGCTTTGCGCCGCCCCGGCGAACGGATCCGTGGTGGAATGGCGGGCGCCTTCACAGGCATTGAGCAACACCAAGCCCAGCGTATGCTCGTCGTGCAGCAACATGCCGAGGTTGCGGCCGCTGACGCGCTGGCCTTGTTTGGCCTCGTCTTCCAAAATCAGCACGCCGTCCTGCGCTTGTGCATCAAAGTCGCCGTGGCCGATGTAATGAAAAATGTGATACTCGTCGCGGCGCAAATGTTTTTGCAAAGCGCCCAGGCTCGCCTTTTCCAAACGTTCGAGTTTGACCAGGCCGCGCCGCGCCAGCGGCTGCACGGCTTGGTTAAGCTTGTCCCACTCTTGTTCGACGTCGAGCTTGGGGAGATTGAAGGGGCTGGAAAGCATCGCGAGAATGCGAATCGGCGGCTCGACCGCGAGGGGCCGCGTCGGTTGCGGCAAGTCGATATAACGCACGATGGGAGTGCTGGTGGAAAGACCCAAAAAACTATCAAAGGTCGAGTTGTAGTAGAGATATTCCCACGGCACGTTGGCCAGCTCCGGCACTTCGGTCAAGCGCAAGCGCAGCCGCAATCCGGCTTTCTGGCGTGAAGCTTCATCCATGCTGCGATGAAAACAACCATGGAGAGCTTCGCCAAAGACGGCGCGAAACAGGCGGTCGCCAAAGGCTTTGGTGAGGGCGAGATCGGTGTTGGCCGTCGAGCGCGTGCTGCGGCGCGGACGGCCGATTTTCAGCAGAAAATTTTCCAGCTCCAGCTCGGAATGGGGCATGCTGAACTCGATCGCCGCCTGGCCGGCGGGAGAATTGAGCACGCGCGCTTTGTATTTTTCACCGAGGCGCTCAATCAGCAAGTCGAAGTCTAAATAATTCATGGCGACGTTTCTCTGTTTTGGAGTGACCGGCCGCAACCGTAAAGAAGCCTTAATAAATAGACCCTTCGGAGAGCTCGTTTCTCTCGCTTCATTGACGGGCGACCTAAGCTTATTGAGGGAGTGCGATTCAAAAAGTGAGGGAGCAATCGGGCTGGTGCATCAAGTATTCAAAACCACATGCACGAATATACTTTCTGCGGCAAAAAAGTGCAAGCGTTTACTCGAGCTTGTTCGTATCCGGGCAATTTTCCAATTATAAATGAGGTGAAAAATAGAGCGCCTATTTGTTGAGTGACTCGAGTTTTGAGCCTGGAAATTTATTTTCCGGGCGCCGGCGTGCGCGCCATGTTTTCCTGCAAGGCCGCCAACGCTTGTTCTACATATTCCGGCGCAATACCGAAAACTTCGTTGATGGCATGATGCAGGTTGCGCTTGAGGTTGAGGTTGCGCTTGCCCGCCGGCGAAGTGATGCGCATGAAATCCTTTAAAATAAAAATCAATTCGTCCTCATGAACCCGCGTTAGGCACAGCCCGTGCATGCTGTTGCGCTGAAACGAAGCCTGCCAATGTGCCAAAAAATCTTCCGCCGGCGTGGGCTGATCCATGAAACGATAACGCCACTTTATTTCCGTGCGCGTGAACGTGAACAAATCATAGCTTTGCGCCGCCGGGTCGAAACGAATTTCCACGCCGTTGCCTTCGTGGTGATACAGCCGGGGCTTGGCCGGGTCCAGCGCCATGGGCCGGCGCAGCACATAACCCGGATCGACCAAATACTTTTCGCCTTCCAGCAAAACCACCAGCGCACAATGCAGATTGCGTCCGGCCTTCATGTCGCCCATGACGATATAGCAAGCGCAGCCGTGATGTTGCAAAATGCTGTGCAGAAAAACCGTGAGCGAAAAACACGTGCCGCCGGTGCGATAATGCAAATGGTCTTCCATCACTTCTTCCGGCAAACGCAAGCGCGCCCATTGATTTTCACTATGGCGATTGAACTTGATAATCTTGCTCAAATTTTCATAAGGAAGCTGCGAGAAAGCCGCGATGATTTGCTGCAAAGATTCGCACGAAGGCCGGGAAGGCGCGAGAGAAAAATGCGAAAGAAAACGCTGAATGCCCGGCAGATGCCGGCGCGGATCAAAAATATCGGTGTGCATGTCGGGCGCAATGATCATCCCTGAACTCGCCGGTTATTGAGATTATTCCATTGAAGTTTGCACAACGAATATAAAACGCGCCTTGCAAAGGGGCAACGGGTTTTTTGCAGCGCCGGGCGGCTTGCCGTTAAAAGCCTTGCCGTGGGAGGAAAAATTATTTACCATATTGTGCAAATTTGATGTCATTCAGGAGGAATCAGATTGTGTGAAAACGTCATTGCGAGCGGAGCGAAGCAATCCCGGCGCATGCACATATTGGATTTAGAGATTGCTTCGCTCCGCTCGCAATGACAAATTCGAGCGTTTTCACATAGTCTGAATCTTTTTACGCACTGGGACCGCAGTCCATTTTGATGCGGTACTCGAAAATAGTTTTGATAGTAGGCCTCTTCGAATAATGGACTCACTCAGCACAAGATGATCCTCACCGTCACTCCCAATCCCCTGCTCGACAAGACGCTCGCGTTGGACGCGCTGCGTTCCGGTGAAACGCATCGTGCCCGGCGCGTTGAAATGATCGCGGGCGGCAAGGGACTCAATGTTGCGCGCGCTTTGGTGGGATTGCAGGAAAAGACGCTGGCCACCGGTTTTCTCGGCGGCCACACCGGTGCTGTGGTTCGCAAGCTTCTCACGCGAGAAAACATTCCGCATGATTTTGTCGAAATCGCCGGCGCCACGCGCGAGGGATTTACATTGCTTGAAGAAAATTTCGGGCGGCGCACGACTGTTTTTGAACCCGGGCCGCAGTTGCACGCGCATGAAGTCGAAGCTTTATTGCAGCACATTGAACAACGGCTGCCGCATTGCCGGGCTTTGGCCCTATGCGGCAGCATGCCGTGCACCGGTTTCGATGCCATGTATGCCAATCTCATTCAAATGGCGCATGCGGCGCGCGTTCCGGTTTTTCTGGACAGCTATGACGCGCCGTTGAAATTGGGATTGCAAGCGCAGCCGCAATTTCTCAAACCCAATCGCGAAGAAGCGCTGCAAACCTTCGGCATTGACAGCCGCACGCCGGGCGGTATGCAGGAACTTTTGCAACTGCTCGCAAGCTCCGGGCCGCATGGTGTTTTCGTGACAGATGCGGATCGCCCCCTCGGCATTGTGCTGAATGGAAAACAGTATCGCGCGGCGCCGCCGGCAATCCCTTGCCGCAATCCGCTCGGCAGCGGCGATGCCATGGTCGCAGGATTTTTATATGGCTGGTTGCGTGGCATGACGGAACTCGAGGTTATCCGATTTGCCGTTGCTGCCGGAACGGTGAATGCCATGCACACGGTTCCAGGTTATGCCGATTTGGAAGAAATTCAAGCGTGGACGCAAAAGGTTGAAATAAATTTTTTATAAGGAGCATGATCCGATGAAATTGCTTGCCATTATCGTCACGGCCCTGGCGCTTGCCGCCATGATTTTTGCCGGCTACTTTTTCTTGATCTATCAAAAAATGAAACCCGAGTTGCAAACGCAGCGCGATTATGCCACGGAGCAGGAATTTAAAGTGCGCCAGCTTGAAACGCGCGTGGCCGGGCTTTCCAAACAATTGGAGGAAGAAATCGCCAAGGTTTCCAGGGAAAAGGAAGAAGAGATTCAGCGCTTGAACAGCACACAAGAGCAATTGATCAACGAATTGAAAACCGAGATCGATCAAAAGCAAATCGAAATCAAGCAGCTTGCCGACCGTTTGTCCGTCACCATGGTCGATAAAATTCTTTTTCCTTCCGGCGAAGCAGACCTGACCGCGGAAGGCTTGCGCGTTCTGCAAAGGATCGGCGTCATCATCAAAGGCGTGGAAGACAAAATCATTCGCGTAGAGGGCCACACCGATAACGTACCGATCGCGCTAAAGCTGCAAAAAAAATTTCCCACCAACTGGGAGCTGGCCAGCACGCGCGCCACGAACGTCGTGCGTTTCTTGCAAGAAACCGTAGGGATTCCCCCACAGCGTTTGCAAGCCGTCGGCTTGTCGGAGTTTCATCCCGTTGCCAGCAACGGCACCCCCGCCGGCCGCAGCACGAACCGGCGCATCGAGATTGCGCTGCTACCGCTGGCGGAAAATAATGCCGGCGGAGAAAAATGATCGGCATACATTCAGTGGTAATCCAATCTAGCCGTTTTGAAATGAATGAGTAGTTTCACCCTAATATTTGTCATTCAGGAGGAATCTTTTGAAGGACTTGGCTAATCCTCAATTTCTACGTGTCATCTTGGTGCTCAAAAAGATTCAGGCTGCGTGAAAATGCTCGAATTTGTCATTGCGAGCAGAGCGAAGCAATCTCTAATTCCAATACGTGCACGCACCGGGATTGCTTCGCTGCGCTCGCAATGACGTTTTCACACAGTCTGATTCTTCCAGAATGACATATTCTTCCAGAATGACATATATATAATGACATATAATGAGGCGTCTTTTTCACGCAAACTAAAACTGTAAATTCTCATCAGCATAACAAAAGCCCGATCGTCATTCCGGGCTTTTTTATTTTGGATTTTAAGTTTACGTTGCAGTTGTGCTTTCGATATGCTCAAGATGAATTGTACCAAAGCATCTCAAAAAATTACACTTTACGTTTCATATTTTACGTTTCACCCTTCCCCCTCCAATGGAGACCCGAATGAAATTGCCCGCAACCCTTGCCGCATTATCGTTATTCGTTTTTGCATATCCTCTCTTCGCGCAAAACACTTCGAATTTGCACCTGCTGCAAGTGATCGATCCGGTGCCGGCGGAGGGCAATCCGTTTCGTTATAGCGAAGTGACGGGCTGCGGAGATATTGCGGTGATCGTGGGCTGGAGCTTCAATGGCACGGGCAGAAACGTTTATCTTTACGACGTCGGCGCGCCGCAGTCGCCGCGGCAGCTTGCGGTGGTGCCGAGCACGGCCTCGGTTTATGACGTTCAAATTCACGGGCGCTATCTTTATTTCGCGGTGCAGAATCAAAGCTATATCGATATCTTCGATATCATTGACCCGGCGCGGCCGATGCTCGTCAACCATTTTCAACCCAATGCGCCGCCGATCAGTCCGCACACGCTTTGGGTGGCGGGCAACGGGCTATACGTGGCCAATAATTTTTTGCAAGGCGTCACGGTTTTCGATATTACCGACAAACGGAATCCCGTATATAAAGGCCTTTTCAATACCGATTTTGGCACCTCGCACGACAACACGGTGATTCACGGCAAGCTGTATGCGTCATTTATTTTTTCTCCGGCCGGAATTTGGTATGCCGACGTGCGCGATCTTTCCGCGCCCCGGTCGATTGCGTCTGCGAAATATCCTGGCGCGGGCACGCACAATGCCTGGCCGACGGAGGATGAACGTTACATTCTAACCACGGATGAGATCGGCATGACCGCGCATAGCGTTAAAATTTGGGATACGCAAGGCGGCGCGCTGGAGCTGGTGGCGGAATATCAAACCCGAACCGGGGCCATCGTGCACAATGTTTACGTGCGCGGCCGCTATGCCTACATGAGTTATTATTGCGACGGCATCCGCATCATCGACATCGCGGATCCGCGCAATCCGGTGGAGGTAGCGGCTTACGATATCAAGGGCGCCGAACCGTGCGAAGGCTTTGCCTCGACGTGGGGCATGTATCCCTTTTCAAAATACATTTACGCCAGCGACATGAATCGCGGGCTGCATATTTTCGAATTTGATCAGCACCCGCCGGCGAATCTCACCGGCACGGTGAGAGACGCTGAAACCGGCGCTACGATTTCCGGGGCGTATGTTTATTTTCCGGAGGAATATGCCACTTCGCGCACCAATGCCGGGGGCGCGTATGAAATTCCCTGGTTGAAAAACGATCGCGTACGCGTGGCAGCCGTGGCCCCCGGCTATCATGCAGAAACGCTAACCGCCAATACCGCGGCCAACGGCAACACGCGGCTTGACTTTGCTTTGCGAAAAATTCCCACGGTGCCCCAAGAGTTTGCTCTGCATGCCAACCATCCCAACCCGTTCAACGCCGCAACGATGATTTCATACGAGACGCCAATCGCCGCTCGTTTGAGTTTGAAAATTTATAACTCGCTCGGCCAGGAAGTGCGAACCTTGATCGATGCGTTCCAAACCGCTGGCTACAAAACAGTGCCATGGGACGGCCGGAACTCCGCCGGAAAAATTCTGAGTAGTGGCGTTTATTTCTATCGCCTGCAAGCTGCGGGGTTTGCGCAAACGAAGAAGCTGGTGATGGTGATGAAATAAGGAGGTTTTGCAATCATGAGCTTTGGTTTCTGCACGGCAACAATGCTCGTTGCTGCACTTTTGGATCTTGGGCGGAGAGGCGCCTGCTTTTGTAAAAATGGAGGGACCTCTTTATGTCGGTGGGCCGATCTGGCGGATAGAGTTGGCGAGCCCGGTTTGGCCGGCGGCTAAGGCTGCGAAGCCTTGAGCGCTGTCGGTAATGGACAAAGCATCAAACAGTCAAATGAATCTCTTGACCGATGATTTGTCGGGAATAAACGTCGGGGGAATAGAAATTGGCGACAATTAATTTGAAAATGATTTCCAGATCAACCGGAGGAGCATTAAAATGCGGCAGGTTTAAAACGACGTGCATATGGTATTCGGGCTTGCGAACGAGGTCGATTGTTTCTTCGCGTTCGTAGCGGAAAAAGTAGCCGTTGGGGCGTATCATAATGATACGAGTATCGTAATAGCTTAATCTCACCATTGACCATCCGAACTTCTTCTTGCAGGCGAAGTATGGCGCCGTCTTTGAATCTTAAACTCGGGTCGGTAGCTCGAATCGCGCCACCTTCATTTGGATGAATTCCCTGCGAAGGCAAGAAATGGACTGGGGTGGAACCAACAAGCAGGCTTTGCCGGCCATATTCTGTTACCAAATTGCGAATATGTCTTTTGTAATCTGCATGAGTCGTCTTCATCATTCTCCCTCCAGTTAGCTTACGGTTTTGCCGTTCATAATTTGGTAGGCCTCGAACAGCAAGCTCCAATCTACTGATTCAGCGACAAAATCTGTTTCCCCTTTTTTCCATTTTGTATAGAACTCTCGGGAAACCATCCCATACTTTCGTTCGTACTTTTTTAAAGCATCGGTGACTTCATCAAGAGTCATGTCGCGTTCTTCAATGTCGAAGCCTGTTTCAGCCGTAGCCGTCGCTTGATTTTTCGGATTGCTGAGGTGGGCTTGATAGGCTCGAATAACCCATGCCAGGCCACCGATTCATCAACCCACTCGGTTTCGCCCTTTTTCCATTTTTCCAGAAACTCTTCCGAGGTCATTCCATATTGGCGCTCAAATCCATCCAGTATGGCTTTGACCTCTTCCAAGGTCATTTCATGTTCTTCGTAATAAGCAGGTTGTACCATATAACATGCGCCTTCAATTTGATTTCGCCGGCCGGCTCAATTTGATCGCGCGCTGCGCGACTTTGCGATACAACCCCGCAGGCACGATTTGCGTCAAGCGATACAATACTTTCATCGGCAGCGGATAAATCACCACGCGCTTGCGTTTGGCCACGGCTTTGATCATGCGCTGCGCGGCTTGCGGCGGCTGCATCAGCCAAAAGCGATTAGGATTGCCTTGATTGATGGGGGTATCGACAAAGCCGGGATGAATCATGGTGAATTGAATTTCCGGCAGCTCGACCGCCATGCTTTCGAGAAAATAATGCAGGCCGATTTTGGTGAGACTATAAACGCCGCGTGCGCCCAAACCGCGCATCGAAGCGGCAGAGCCAATGCCGATGATGGTTCCCGATTTTTGTGGGACCATGATTTGCAAGCAGGCCATCGTCGTGTAAATCGCGCCGTTGAGATTGGTGTCGATGAGATTGTCATAATTCTCCCATTTCCATTTGCGAAAAGAAGAATCCGCAACCACGCCGCTATTGACCCACGCGGCCTCGATCCGTCCCGCCGCTTTTTGAAAATCATTTACTGCAGCAAAAACTTCTTCACGCCGGCGCACATCGCAGGCTCGAATCCAAAACCAGCTGCCGCTCTTGGAAAGCCGGTTCGCTAATTCTTGCAATTTTTCTTCACGCCGGCTCAACAAGCCGAATTTGACGCCAAACGGCGCGAGCGCTGCGGTGACCGCTGCGCCCAAACCCGAGGAAGCACCGGTAATCAAAACGGTTTTGCCACGCCAATAATCTCGCAGGCGGTTAGACATCTTTATCCTCCTCATTTGCGTAGAGCGGTTTTGGAATGAGATTCTGTTCTCGGGCAAGATAGCCACAAAACCTGCGGGAAGCAAGCGGGCGGTAGTATAGTATTACCCTGAAAAACTATCATGACCGCGAAGGTTTTTTAAAGGCAAAACCATTATGGGCAAAACAATTAAAAATGCGAAGGCCGAGCAAAATAGTTTTGCCCTAAATCGTTTTGCCTTTGATCGATCGCTTGCGGCTGTTGCCGAGCTACGGGGTGGCGGCGTAATCCCTGGGTTCAGACTATGGTAGAATGGCGGCAAAACTCCTCTTGCGTCTCTGCCGGAAATTTTATTTTTTACGGCTGATTGAGTTTTGCCGGAATTGCGCAATCCTGCTGCGGCGCAGGTAATGAAAGTTACCTGTCATTACAAAGAAATCCTTTCGTTGCTTGAAATCATTCACTATCATTTCAGATCATGAACAGAAATTTGGCCGGGCTTTCGCATAAAGTTTTTGACCTTCTCATCATCGGCGGCGGCATTTATGGCGCGAGTGCGGCCTGGGAGGCGGCGGGCCGCGGCTTGTCCGTGGCCTTGATTGAAAAAGGCGATTTCGGCGGCGCGACTTCTTCCAACAGCCTCAAGATCATTCACGGCGGCTTGCGTTATTTGCAGCATGGAGATTTCAAACGCATGCGCGAGTCCATTCACGAACGCAAAGTGTTGATGCGCATTGCGCCGCATCTGGTGCATCCTCTGCCTTGCGTCATGCCCACCTACGGCCACGCGCTCAAGGGCAAAGAGGTGATGGCCGTGGCGATGCTCATGAACGATGCCGTCGGCTTCGATCGCAACCGCCTGCACGATCCGCAAAAATTCATGCCGCGCGGCCGCGTCATTTCCAAAGCAGAATGCCAAAAGCTGATTCCCGGGGTTGATGAAAAAAATCTGACCGGCGGCGCCTTGTGGTATGATTGTCACGTTTACAATTCCGAACGCATGTTGCTGTCGTATTTGCATTCGGCGGTTGCCGCCGGCGCACAGGTTGCCAATTATGTGCAAGCCACGGGTTTTCTCGTCAAAGACCGGCGCGTGCTCGGCATTCAAGCGCAGGACGTTTTTTCGCAGAACGATTTTGAGATTCGCGCGAAACTGGTGATCAATAACAGCGGGCCGTGGGTCAACAACGTTTTGGGATTGGCGCACGGCTTGTATTCCGGCAAAAAAGTTTTGCTGTCCAAAACGATGAATCTCGTGCTGCGCCGCCAAATCATTCCGGACTATGCCGTGGGGGTGCCGAGCAAATTCGAGTTCATGGACCGCGATGCGGTGATCAACAAGGGCGCGCGCTTGTTGTTCATGAAACCCTGGCGCAACCTCACGGTCGTGGGCACGACGCACGCACCCTATCACGGCGAGCCGGAAAATTTTCGGGTGACGGAAAAAGATATTCAAGAGTTCATTGATGAATTGAGCGCGGCCTATCCGGCCGCAGGCTTGTCGCGTGCGGACGTGGCGTTTTTCAATGGCGGCTTGTTGCCCATGGAAAGCTTCAATCCGCGCACCGGCCACGTGCGTTTGCTGAAGCAATATTTTTTGCGCGATCATCAACTAGAAGACGGCATCGCGGGATTGCTGACGATCGTCGGCGTCAAATACACTACGGCGCGCGACGTGGCTGAAAAATCAATCGACCTGGCGATGCGCAAGCTGGAGGCGCCGCGGCGCAAATCCATTTCGCAATACACGCCGATTCACGGCGGGCAGATCGAGCGCTTTGAAGATTTCCTGCAAAACGAAATACGCCAACGGCCGCGCGGCTTGACCGGCGAAATCACAAAACATCTCGTGACCAATTACGGCGCGAGCTATCCGGCGTTGTTCCGCTATTTTGATGAAAATTCTGATGGGCAAAAAACTTTAAGCCGCAACACCGAAGTTTTGTCCGCCGAAGTGATTTACGGCATTCGCGAAGAAATGGCGCTCAAATTGGCGGACGTGGTCATGCGCCGCACCGAACTCGGCACCAGGGGACATCCGGGCAACGAGGCGTTGCATAAATGCGCGCAGATCATGGCGCAGGAGCTGGGATGGAATGAAGCACGCCGGCAAGCGGAGAGGGCGGAAGTCGAGGCGCTTTACCTCCCGGCTCAGGTTTAATTAAAGAGATTGCATAAATTGAAATTTGTATTATCTTCAGCAGAAATCATGGAAATATTGGCTGGGTTACCTACCCCCGAAGAAGTCCTAACCCTTCGCCCTTCTGCGCTTATGCAAGCACGAATTGAATTGCTGCTGGAGAAAAACCGGACCAAAGGATTGACAGAAGCCGAAGAGCAGGAATGGGAAAAGTACCAATATTTGGAACACCTGGTTCGCCTGGCCAAAGCTAAGGCTCACTTGAGGCTGAGTAAATCCTAAAGGCGGTTATGGGGAGCGCATATATTTCGCCTGGTTTGCGGCGATTAGTTTACGAGCGCGCCGGAGGACGATGCGAGTACTGTCTGATCCCGGCGTCTGTAGTTTTCGCTAACTTCGAGTACGATCATATTTTTTCGCAGAAGCACGGCGGCAAAACTCATGCGGGAAATTTGGCTTTGTGCTGTACGCTGTGCAATAAGCTTAAAGGCAGTGATCTTTCGTCTTTTGACCCTATTACCAATGAGGTTGTTCCATTTTATCGTCCCCGTCGCCACCGCTGGCTTGATCATTTTGAATTGCATGGCGCTCAAATCACTCCGGTTACTGCAATTGGCCGGGCAACAGTCCAAGTCTTGAAGCTCAACCTCGCTGCCCGTATTCAAGAGCGCGAGCATCTTATTTTGGCTGGAATATTTAAAGTGCCCGCGTAAAAAATTTGCCTATTGCTCCCGCCGTTACTTTTTCTTAATTTGAGTTATCGAAAATTTTATACGGACGGATATTTCACTTACATTTACGTCTTTCCTCATTGCTTATGAAAACGATTGGCTTTAAAAAACTCCACCGCCGGTTGAAAAAAATCTCTCTGCCGGCGATTTCGCTCGCCTGCTTTCTGAGCTGCAGCTACGATCACGGCGTCGATCCCGTGCGCACGCGCATTAGCGGCGAAGTGGTTTTTACCGGTGTGCCGCCGAAATACGTGCGCGAGGCCGTGTTCATCGCGGCGAAAAAATTGCCGCCGGATAATTTTCTCACCGACATCGTGTTCAGCGATCCGCTGGTGTTCGACACCAGCAGCACGCGCACCACGCCAGACACGGTGAAATTCAATTTGATTGCCGACGCCGGCAAATATACCGCCGCCGGCGTGCTCTGGCGGCGCAGCGGCGAACCCTGGGATATTGCCAACATCCTCGGCATTTATACTGAACCCGAACAAATCATCCCGAAAGAAATCGAGCTCAACGCCGAACACCCGGTCGAGGAAGGCGTCAGCATTCCCGCCAACTGGGCTTTAGCCAATCGCGATTCCTACATCGAAGGCACGATCACATTTGCGGATGAATGGCCGGCCAATACCGAAATCGTGGCGCTGACTTATTTTTCCCAAATCCCGCGCAATGTTTTCGAGTACATTATTTACTTGAAGGGTCTGGACATTAACGTGAAAAAATTCGCGCCGAGCCATCGTTATCGCTCGGCCGTGAACAGCGGCGAATACAAATTCATCGCGCTGTTTTGGTATGCCAAGGGTGCGAGCTTGAACGACATCCGCGCCGTGGGATTTTATCATTGTCCCAGCGACAGCGAATCCTCCATTCCTCGCAAAGTGCTGGCGCCGCGGGACGGTGAAGTCAAAAACATTGACTTCACTGTACGTTTTTCTACTCTGCCGAACGGCGTGAATTTTTGTAAGAATTGCGGTGATTGCAAGTGATATAAGCGAGGCTGCCATCGCACAGGCTCGCCCGCGGGCTGCACCCGCGAACGCAAAGATGAACAGCGATTTTATTGGCACGACAAACCGTGTTAGGTTTTTTTGATGGAGTATTGCATAGATGGCGAGATGCAAAGCAACCACAAAAAAGGATATGAGTGCAAAAACCTTGCTCAACAAGGAAGTCGATTTTGTGCAACCCACAGCGATAAGATGGATTTCAAAAGAATTGGTGTAACGCTTGCAGGCTCCGCAGTCGGAAACCTGATTTTACCCGGCATGGGTGGAGTTATTGCTGGAGGAGCCGTTGCTAACCTTATCGATAGAATTCGCTTGGAGGACGACATGTCAAAAACGAAGGTATTCGTCAGTTTTGATTTTGATAATGACAAAAGCCTTAAAGATTTCATAATTGGACAAGCCCGATTGGCCGATTCTCCTTTCGATGTTGCCGATCATTCACTCAAAGAAGCTGCTCCCGAAAAAGATTGGCTTGACAAAGCCCGAAAAGCCATAGGTCGTTCTGACGTAGTTATTGTGATGCTCGGTTCCAAAACACGCACTGCTTCTGGAGTTCTTAAAGAAGTGAGGCTCGCAAATGAACTAAAGAAGCATATCTTCCAAATAATTGGATACAGGGATGGTAGCGAAAATTGGAGGCTTCCCAATGCCGGTCGGGTCTACCGATGGAATTGGGATAATCTTAAGAAGTTATTGAGCTGATTTGCAATTCATAAATTCTTGGAAAGCATTTCGAACAAACGAATGCCTATCTATTATGGACAAAATAGTTAATGAGCTAATAACAACTTTCACACAAGCACTGATTGATCAGAATGCCGCGATATTCGCGGGAGCAGGACTTTCAGTTCCTTCTGGCTTTGTGAATTGGCGAGAACTTATGCGTTCGATTGCTGATGAACTTGGCTTGGACGTTGATCGTGAGCACGACCTTATTGCACTGGCCCAATATCATTTAAATGAACGTGGCGGCAGACATCGTATTAATCAACTCTTATTGACTGAATTTACAAAAAATGCTAAGCTCACAGAAAATCACAAGATACTTGCAGGCCTACCTGTGAAAACATATTGGACCACCAATTATGATAAGCTAATTGAGTTGGCTTTGCAACAAGCAAGGAAGACCCCGGATGTTAAGATAACGTCAGATAACCTTGCTACGAATCTGCCAAGAAGAGATGCAGTTGTTTACAAAATGCATGGAGATGTTTCTCAACCAGAATCCGCCGTAGCAACCAAGGATGATTACGAAGCCTACAATCAGAGCAGGCAGTTATTTTCAACAGCCCTTCAAGGAGACTTGGTTTCAAAGACATTTCTCTTTTTAGGCTTGAGTTTTAGTGATCCTAATCTCGATTATATTTTAAGTCGTATTCGTGTTCTGTTGGGACAAAACAGAAGAGACCACTATTGTTTAATGAAAAGAATTCATCGCTCAAATTTTACAACAAAAGAAAAGTATATCTATGCTAAGACAAAGCAGGAGCTACAAGTCAAGGATCTTCGACGATACGGAATCACTGGTGTACTTGTCGATAATTATGGAGACTATACAGAAGTTCTCCGAAGAATTGATCTTCGTTTTCGACGAACACGTGTCTTCATATCTGGTAGTGCTGCAACATATGAACCGTGGTCAGCGGAGGAAGTACAATCGTGTATCGAAAAAATGGCAGCTATGCTTATTGAACGTGGATATCAAATTGTATCTGGTTTTGGTCTTGGAATTGGAAGCTCCGTCATAAATGGTGTTCTCCAGCAATTGAAATCGATGAATTCAACAGCAATTGATGAACGACTCATTTTGAGACCATTTCCTCAATACTCGCCATCATCAAAGAATCTTAAAGATCATTGGAAAGAATATCGAGAAGAGATTGTACCTCTTGCGGGCATCGCCATTTTTTTGTTTGGAAACAAGAAGGCAGAAAATGGCACACTTTTGAATGCAACTGGCGTTCTTGAAGAATTTGAGGTTGCAGCACAGCACGGTCTAATTTTGATTCCCGTCGGTGCTACTGGATACGCTAGTGCAATTCTTCATCAAAAGGTGTTGGACAATTTTGAAAGCTACTATGGAAAGGATTCAGGCTTGAAATCGAAATTCAGAGATCTTATGAAACCAGAGAAGGAACTTCATAGAGTCTCCAAAAAGGTTGTCGATTTCGTTGATGAGGTTAGAAAGAAAAACCTCTAAAACAAAGGTTGAATAGACTGTTATATGAATGACTATCCCAAGAACATCAAAACAGGAGCAACGGTATGGCAAGGAGAGTTTTCTTCAGCTTCAATTATTCAAAAGATGTTTGGCGAGTGAATCAAATTCGCAGTATGCCGAACATTATCGGTAGTGCAGCCGCGGGTTTTCAAGATGCTTCTTTATGGGAGGAAACAAAAAAGAAAGGGGACGCTGCGATCAAGAAATTGATCGATGAGGGACTGAAAAACACTTCAGTCACTGTTGTGTTCGTTACTTACGGGACGTCTACCCGTAAGTACATAAACTATGAAATCGATCAATCTTTGAAACGTGGAAATGGTCTCGTTGCGGTTCAGATACATCACCTCAAAGACCAGAATGGTGAAACAACCACCGCAGGTGCAATACCATCTCAAATCGAAGAAGCAGGATTTAAGGCGTACAAGTATACAACCAAAGAGAAATTGGCAGAGTGGATTGAGGAGGCTGCCGAGCTCGCGGGTAAGTAATGTTGTACAAAACCTAACTTCGTTTCCAGCGGACGGCGCAGCCGTGGCATGATTTTCATGATCGGGTAACTCCAACGTCCGTTCTTCGATCAAACTTTATCTTTGCTGCGCCGCCGCTGAAACGCGCGTTCGGGAGTGCAACTCCTGAACGAGATCGAGTTGCACTGTGCAACTCCCGACGAAACGTAGTTTCAAATTTTCTTTGCCGCATTTGACCAACACCTCGGAGAGGCTTCGTGAGAAAAGATTATTTAGCCCCGTTGTGGCGGGGCTTTTTCATGTGTATCGGCGGAGTTTTGTTTTTTTCATACGGCGCCCTGGCGCAAAATCCATTTTATGGAAACCTTCTGGGAAAGGTTAGGGATGCGCAAAGCAGCGCGCCTTTGCCGGGCGCAAACGTGCAGATTCAAGGCACGGTTTTGGGCGGCACGACGGATGCCGAAGGGATTTTTACCGTTAAAAAATTGCCGCCTGGAATTTATACTTTGCGCGTGAGTTATATCGGTTATGATATCGCTCGCGCCACGGTGGCGGTGTTTGCCGATTCCACCAGCCGCGCCGATTTTGCTTTGCAACCCGCGGTGCTGGAGGGCGCGCAAGTCGTGGTGACCGCCACGCGCCAGGTGGAAGAAATTCAAACGGCAACGGTGAGCGTGAGCGCGTTGACGAATGAGGCGGCGATGCGCCGCCAGCCGTTGCGTATCGATGCGGCGCTGGAAAGCATTCCGGGCGTGAGCCTGGTGGGAGAAAACGTGAATGTGCGCAACAGCACCGGCTACACGCGCGGCCTCGGCAGCCGCGTTTTGATTTTGCTCGACGGCGTGCCGGCGCTGCCCAGCGATTTCGGCAACATGAATTGGGATATTTTACCGGTGACGGATTTCGAACGCATTGAAGTGATCAAAGGCCCGTCGTCGGCGCTGTACGGCTCATTTGCTTTGGGCGGTGTGATCAACATCATCACCCAGCCGCCGCGGCCGGAAGGCCGTTTCGCGCTGCGCACCAGCGCCGGCATGTATGATAAACCTTACGAGCCGGAATGGCGCTGGACCGAGCGCGCGCTCAATTTCAACCGCACGGATTTGAGTTATTCGCGGCAAATCGGCAAGCTGGGACTTCGCCTCTCGTTAGGCCGGCACGAGTCCACCGGCGACCGTGAAAATCGCCATTTCAAACGCTGGAACAGCACGGCAAAACTCGATTATCGTTTCACCGACGCCTGGGATTTGACTTTGTTTGGAGCCTATGCGCGCGATCGGCGCGGTGAATTTGTCTGGAGCGAAAACGGCCGGCCGTTCGTTGCGCCGCTGGCGTTCAAAGAGTATCGTATATTTTTGAATGCTTATACTTTTTACGCGCGCTCGCGTTATCGCGTGAAAGACTGGCTGGAGTTTTCCATGCGCGCCTCGCTGGTGCGGCAATTGACCGGCAATCAATTCCGCGTGCAAGGCGATTTTGCCCCGGCGCAAGGCCCGAGCGCGGATTTTCACGTGTACGCGCGCGTGGACAGCAGCATGAGTTTCACTGCCGGCCTGGAATATCGCTACGACTTTGCCGAGCAGCGGCAAATCGGCCGGCATTTCGCGTATACGCTTTCGCCTTACTGGCAACAAATCTGGCAGCCGCATCAAGCCTGGCGCTTCACGCTCGGCGTGCGTTACGATCATTATTATTTGATGCGCGGGCCCAAAATCTACACCAAAACGGTTTATAATCCCGGCAAAGATCGTTTTGAGCCGGTTACCGTGGTCAATCCCTTGCCCGAAGGTTTGGAAGAGCAGCATCTCAGCCCGCAACTGGGCGCGAGCTATCAACTGGCATACGGCACGGTGGTGCACGGCGCGATCGGGCGCGGCATTCGCATTCCGGTGTTAGGCGGAAGATTTTTGCAATTCGATCAGCCCCTTCCGTTTCGCCCGAATGCCAAAATCATGACGGAAACCTCCTGGTCATATGAGCTCGGTTTGCGCCAGAGCTTTGGCGCGCATGCCAATTTCGAGGTGGTGGGATTTTACAATCGTTTCGACAATTTGATCGAGCCGGTATTCGTGGCGAGCGGGACGAATTTTTTTGCGACGCTGGTCAACATCGCGCAAGCGCGCATTCCCGGCGTGGAAGTATCGGCGCGCACACGGTTTTGGAAAAATCGTTTGGGGCTGGAGGCTTCTGCCACCTGGACGGATCCGGTTATTACAAAAGCGGGCAGCGCGGACGCCGTTCCGATTACATTCCAGGACGGAGATCCGCTCACGTATCGTCCCAGCTTCATCGCTTACGTCACGCCCGCGCTGCATCTTGGCGCATTTTCCGTGGAGGCAGATTACAGCTATGCCTCCACGGTTGCAGTGCAGCTTTTCATCGGCGATCAGCGCGTGCCCAAAAAGCAACTCGATGCGCGGCTGCTCTATCAATGGTCGAACCTCACCTTGCAATTCGCCGTGCGCAATTTGTTGCAATATTATTACACGCAAGTCGACCGCAATTTTAACGAGGTGAGAAATTTTTCGATGGGGTTGAGGTGGGAGTATTGATTGGTTTCACTTCTTCGGCGCTTCTTTGCCCTTGCCTGCCGAAATTTTTTGAAAGACGCCCGCCTGAATGAAAATCCCGAGAATGGTGAGCAACAGCATCAGCCATTTGCGCAATTCGTCTTCCAGCGAAAAATATTGCAAAATCAAATGCGCGCCGAGAAGCGAAGATAGCCCGATCAATCCGGCCTCGGGCGCAAAGGCGGTGAGCACGGAGCCGGCGATGCCGCCCAGCACGAAAGACAAACGCACGTCGCCGGGCGCGGTAAGGCCCCACGCGCTGCTATTTAACGACAAAATATAGCCCGCAATCGTGTAGCCGGCGATGCCGAGGGCCGCGTTGCGCGACCATTTGGTAAAGACGCCGGCGGCAATTCCCACCAGCACGGACAACAGCAAAATCGTCGTGCGCGCATCCTGGGTCGCGTCGCCGATCCGCACTTTGGCGGCCTGCGCCGCGATGAAAAAACCCAGCGCTGCAACGGATATGAAAAAATATTTTCTGCCGGCGACCAGCGAAAAAAGTCCTAACAACGCCGCGATCAAGCCGGCTTCCGGAACGAGCAATTGCTCAAACACGTGACGTCCTTTTCATACGGAATTTTGTTTTGCCGCCTTTTCCTCGCGATCTTTTTGATTCGCGAGCTGCAACACTTTGTAGGAATCGATCGCATTGATCAAAATCAAAATCACCGAGCCGGCAAAGCCGAACTGCAGCAAAGTATTGGGCCGATAAATTTCGGCCAGCATGACGAATGCGAGCACGAGGCGCAGTTCCGTCGGCCCGAATTTGAAGGTATCGATCGCATATTTATCCGTGATTCTATAACGCAACAATGCTACCACCATGGCGCCGCCGTATGCGACGACGAATACGAAGGCGACGATTTTGAAGCTGGGCAGATAAAAATAAAATCCCAACCCGATAAAACAAGCCGAAGTCCAATCGACGTTGATGTCGAGCGCCCAGCCGTACCATTTGCGCGGCGTATTGCGGTAATACGCGAGCCGGCCGTCGAGCGAATCGCCGAACCAATGAATCGCCAGGCCGAGAATCGCCAGCAACAAAAACATTCGTTCGCCGCGCCGCGCCAGCCACAGGCCGGCACACACTACCAAGCCGCCGCCGAAACCGATGGCCGTCAATAAATCCGGATAGACCCACCGCGGCATATGCGCACAGAGAAATTGAATGGCGGCCGCCTCCGCTCGTTTAAGCAGATTGGTTCTTTCGCGCTCATTGCTCATAAAGGCCTTTAGCGGGCGTAGGGTTTCTGCATTCTTTTTTGAATTTGAAAACTCATATTGCCGCGCTCGGCATCGATTTCCAAACATACGGCCGTAACCGGCAGCGGCGAATCGGCCGGCGGAATTTGCCGGCCGCTCAGGCCTTTGATGCCGGACAGCGGCACAAACAGCCGCAAACTCAAGCTCGCGAGCGTGAGAATGACGCTGCGCGAAGGCGGCGGGCTGTGGCAAATTTCGGCGGCAAAAGCTTCCCCCAAATTCTGATTGAGATAAACACATTTATAAAAAAATTCGGCGCGCCCTTCCAGCTTCCCGAGGCGGCGGGCGGCTTCTTCCGCGGCGAGCGCGCGCTGCCAAAGCGCATCGGGCGCATAAGCCGCGGCTTTTTTTTCCAGAAAAGATACGATTTGCCGCTGAATCATCAAGTCCATATAACGGCGCAATGGCGAGGTGATTTGCGTGTAGCCCACGATGCCCAGGTCGCGATGCGGCGCAATATTCATATTGAGCTGCGGCCGCACAAAACTGCTTGCGGCCTCAGCGCCTTCTTCTTCCGCGCGCACACTCGCCGTTTCTTGCACACGATAAATGCACGGCAAGGCATGCTGATCGCAAAATTTTGCCGCGGCATGATTCGCCGCGATCATCCATTCCGCCACCATTTTGTGCGAAGGCTCGCCTTGCGAATAGCGCCGGAGCATCACTTTGCCGTCCGGCTGCACTCTAACGTCCACTTGCTCGCGATCGAAGGCGCGGCCGCCGGCTTTCATCCGGGCGCGCTCGAGTTGTTGCGCGCCTTCCCACCACACTTGCACCGCGGTTTGATATTCCGAAGGCCGGCTGCGGCTTTCTTTGACTTTCCATTTGCCCGCCATTTTTTCCTGCAATGCGGCGGCAGCGAGCCATTGCGAGACTTGATCGTAATCGGCATTGCGGCTGATCGTGATGGACTCGGCTTGCATACGCTGAAACTGCGGCGGCCGCGCGCCCTCCTTCCGAAAGTAAACGGACAGCACTGGCCTAACCTTGCCCGCATCCAGGCTGGCGCGTTCTAAAAAAGCGGGCGGCAGCATGGGAATCTGCCGGTGCGGCATGTAAACCGAAACCCCCATCTCGTTGGCCCAACGATCCCAGTCGTCCTCTTCATGAATAAAATTTTTGAGCAGCGGAATGTGTACGCCGATTTCATGTCCCCCCGGCGCCGGCCGCAAGCTCAACGCATCATCGCGATCGACGGTTTCAGCATTATCGATGGTCAACACCACCAATCCCTCCCCGTTCGCAGAGGCGCCGGCCAGGCCATGCGCGGCCGGCACATTTTTGTCCGCCTGCGCGAGCCGGCGCAAATGTTGGCGAATTTGTTGGGAGGAATAAACAAAAATATCCGCGCCCGGCGGCAGCAATTCGCGTTGTTTGAGCCAGACGAAGAGCAATGCGCGCACGTCGCGATAGCCGGTGAGCGAATGCAAGGTCTTGAGCTGCCGCACGAATTGCACGCGCCAAGCCTCGGGATAAAGCTTTCTTTGCTGCAATGTGGCGCGCACCAAACGAATCAAGCGCTTGCCGTGCTCCTGCTGCTCCACTTGTGCACGCGGCCAATGATGCTGCCAGGAATTTTTGAACAGCGTGAACACCGCTTCAAACAGCGTTTGTTGCTCAGGCTGTATCACCGGAATACTTTTGGTTGTGGGCGAGACAGTTTTGCCCGCAGTTACAGGCTCGACATGAGCCGGCGAGGGTTCGTTTTGTGGAGCGAGACCGGAGGCCATTGTTGTATGTCCTTGTTAGCTTTGACTTCCGAAAGAGCTTCTTCTCGCAAGCAACGGTGCGGTGTCATCCTGAAAGGGCTTCTTCAGCACTAAAAAAAGCAGCCGGGCGAAAGAAGATCCCGCGAGGGCGAGAGCACGCGTTACCTGGAATGAATAGCGTGCAATATAATTAAAATTGTTTCTCTGTCAAACAAAAGTTGTCAGCCGTCCTCCGCATTTGATTTGAGTTGCCGTAACTTTCAACGAGTTTGGCTTCGGGCTAGGCGCGTTGCCAAATCGGCTTGAGATTTGCAACTTTCGGTCTGCAATCATTCCGGCAGGAGACTGAAATTTTTTTTTATAAAGAATTCGAAGGCTTTTTTCGATCATCAAACTTGCAGGAACACTATGAGAATCTTTGCCACGCGCTGCATGCTCTTGTTGAGCTTGATTTATGCAAATTTTGCCGCGGCCCAGCTGTGGAGTGATCCGATCAATTTAGGCAACGGCTATACGCCGGACATGGATATCGATCCGGTCACCGGCAAAACTTACGTCGTGCATCATAACAACGGCTTGGTGTATACGTTGCTGGATGCCAAAGGCGTAATTCTCTCGCAGGAAAATGTGCCCGGGGCCAGCGGCGATGCCATGGGCCGCGCGCAGTTCGGCGCGACTATCGCCTTCGATCCGAAAACGCAGCAGCCGCACGTGTGTTATCGCATCTTGAGAAGCAACGATCGTTATGACATTTTTTACATTCGCCGCCGCGCCGACAATACTTGGACGCCAACCCTCAAAATCGTCAATAGCCTCGAGCGCGCTTATAGCGTGCGTTTGGAAGTGGACACCAAAGGAGTCGCGCACGTCGTGCATGGGCAGACTGACATTCGCGGTGTGCCCTATGGTTTGGCAACGTACTTGCGCATCGCCAACGGCGCCGTGACGCAAACCATTTCGGATTTGAAGGAATATCGCGTGGATGATCGTGTGGAAATCGCCGTGGGCAGCGACGATGTGGTGAATGTAATTTTAAGCAGCCCGGATGATACTCCGGTCGGCAGCTCCGTGACTTATTTTCAATCCACCGATGGCGGCGCAACTTTGACGAAAGTTGCCGATGTGCCGGACGCCGCGGCCAAAGGCCGCAACGGCAATGCCGATATTTTTCAAGATAAAAACGGCGCCGTCCATATTGCTTACGGTTCCGCCGGCTATCCCAACAGCAGCGGGCCGCGCACGCTGCGTTACGCGCGTTATGAGGGCGGCGCCAAAGTGAGTGACCTGGTGGTCAATGATCCCGATGAATTGCAGCCCTGGCATCACAGCTTGGGCATTGGCTCAGTCGCGGCAAGCGACGACGGCAGATTCGTGGTGATGGCATATCTGGTTAGCGATGGCGGGCAATTGCGTGCGCGCTTGTCCACCACCGGCGGCGACACCTGGTCTATCCCGGAGCCGCTGGCGAGCCAATGCGGCGGTGAAGAAGGGCGCGACAAGCAAATCGTGCGGGCGCGCAACAATACATTTTATCTGGCTTACCCTTCGGCCAATCGCGTTTATTTGCGCATTTTAAAAGCCGCCAACGATGCGCCCACGGCGGTCGCCGGCGGGCCGTACACCGGTACTGAAGGCACGGCCATTCAATTCGATGCCACCGGCTCGACGGCCGACGGCAACATCGTGCTGTATATCTGGGATCGGAACGGAGACGGCGTGTGGGACGACAGTAGCGCTGCCATCAGAACCTCATATACTTATCCCGACGATTTCACCGGCACGGCAAAATTGGAAGTGAAAGATCTCAACGGCGGCCGCGGCGTAGCATCGGCGCAAGTCACAGTTAGGAACGCTGCACCCCGGGCCGAAGCCGGCGGGCCTTATTTTGGCGGCGTGAATCGTGCCGTGGCATTAGGCGGCAGCGCCAACGATCCCGGAACGTTGGACACTTTTATCTTCAAATGGGATTTGGATAACAACGGCTCCTTTGAAACGAACGGCAAAGACGTCAGCGTCACCTATAATAGCTTGGGGGTTAAAAAAGTAAGGATGCAAGTGACGGATGATAACGGCGGCGCCGGCGTGGATTCCGCCACCGTCGATGTTCGTTCCGGGGTGCCGCTGGTGAGTTCAATTCCGAATCAAACCGTGACCGAGGGCGCTCCGTTCACGCCGGTGCAATTGGACAACTTTGTGGCCGACGTCGATCATGGTGACAATCAAATGATTTGGACCGTGGCCGGCAACACCAGGCTGGTGGTCACGATTCTCAATCGCGTGGCGACGATTGCCTTGCCGGATTCGGAATATGCCGGCCAGGAGCAAATCACGTTTACTGCAAAAGATCCGGACAACAACACCGCTTCTACTACTGCCACGTTTCGCGTCACGGCGGTGAATGATTTGCCCATCGTCAGCACGATTCCTTCGCCGCGAGTCAATGAAGGCAGGCCTTTCGATAAAATCACGCTCGATAATTTTGTTTTCGATGCGGATCATAACGACGCGCAGATTGCCTGGCGCGCGGAAGGGCAAGCGAATCTCACGGTTTCCATCGTGAATCGTCTGGCCACGATTGCGCCGGCGGATTCGGAATGGGCCGGGTTCGAGCGCATTACTTTTATCGCGAAAGATCCGGCCGGGGCCGAGGCCGGCACACTGGTGCGCTTCACCATCGATCCCGTCAATGATCCGCCGCGCCTCAATGCCGTGCCCGAGCAAGTCATCAATCGCAGCGCGAATTTTCCGCCGTTGGATTTGACCTCATTTACCAAAGATCCGGACGATGCGCTGCCGACGCTCGAGCTGACGGCGACGGGCAATACCAATTTGACCGTCGTCATCAACGGCTTGTTAGTGACGGTGTTGACGCCGAGCCCGCAATGGGTGGGGAGTGAGCAAATTACTTTCACGGTGCGTGATCCCAATAACGCGACCGGCACACGCGCGATTCGATTCACCGTGCGCGATGTAAATACCGCACCGCGCTGGCTGAACGTGCGCGATTACACTTTCAACGAAGACGATACTTTGGAAATTCCGCTAACACAAATGCGCGCCCGCGTGGCGGACAATGAGGATCCGGCAGAAAATTTTTCGTTTTATTTGACCGGCGCTCGAAATATCAAAACCTTCACCACGCCCACGCATTTCAATTTGTTCGCGACGCCGAATTGGAGCGGCGAAGAAAGCGTGAACCTGGTCGTGCACGACGGCCGCGGCCTGCGCGATACCGTGACGGCGCAAGTGACGGTGCTGCCGGTGGTTGATCCCTTGAAAGCTTTCAGTGTGATCACTCCGATTGGGGTATTTTATTCCATCCGGCCCAACTCGGTGGTATTTATTTGGGAAGCAACGACCGACCCCGATAATCCCGGCAGCACGATTGATTATCTCTGGACCATAAGCGAAAATCCAGAGTTCACAAAAATCGCGGATCAAAAATCCGTGAAAAATACCACCTTGACCTACAACCTCCCCAGTGCTTTGACCAGGAGCATGTATTTCTGGAACGTGCAGGCTTTCAGCAGCAGCGGTTTGAACGCCAAAACTAAAAACACGGGCAGCTTCGGCATGCCCGTGTCGGTTAAAGAACGAGAATCAGAATTACCCGTAACTTTTGCGCTACAGCAAAACTATCCGAATCCATTCAATCCTCAGACCACGATTGCGTTTGATTTGGCAAAAACGGCGCAGGCCATCGTTACCATTTACAATGTCGACGGCAAGGCCATCAGCACGCTGGTGAATGAAACTTTGCAAGCAGGCCGGCACGAGAGAGTGTGGAATGCACAAACTTTGGCGAGCGGAATTTATTTTGCCGAATTGCGCGTGTTGGATGACGGCAAGTTGCTTTATCAATCACGGCAAAAGATGTCTTTGGTGAGATAGATGAGCCAGTAGCCCACCTTTTTCAAGGTTTAAAACCTTGAAAAGGGTGGTTTCTTGATTCATTCCCCCTTTTCTCTTCTGGGCTGCAACAGCTTCGCCACCAATCCGGTCCATCCCGTTTGATGCGCGGCGCCCACACCGCGGCCATTGTCGCCGTGGAAATATTCGTGGAATAAAACATAATCCCGAAAATTCGGATCGGTTTGCATTTTTTCGCTGTAGCCGAGCACCGGACGCTTGCCGTTTTCATCGCGCAAAAAAATGCGCGTTAAGCGGCGTGCCAGCTCGTCCGCAATCTCATTGATGGTCAGAAACCGACCCGAGCCGGTCGGGCATTCCACGCGGAAATCGTCGCCGTAATAGTGATGAAACTTTTGCAACGACTCGATCAGCAAAAAATTCACCGGAAACCAAATCGGCCCGCGCCAATTGGAGTTGCCGCCGAACAAGCTCGATTCCGACTCTCCCGGTTGATAGGTCACGGTGAAAGCCTGGCCTCCGGCATAAAACACATAAGGCTGGTCCTGGTGCACGCGCGACAAAGCCCGCACGCCATAATCCGAGAGAAATTCGGTTTCATCCAACATGCGTTTCAGCAAACGTTTCATGCGGCGGCCACGCAACAACGAAAGCAGCCGCCTCTCGCCCATGCCTGGCTCCTGCCAACGCGAGACCAAGCTGGCAAGATCCGGCCGATAATTGAGGAACCATTCCAAACGCTGCTTAAATTCCGGCACTTGTTCCAGCAATTCCGGATCGAGCGTTTCCACTGCAAACAGCGGAATCAAACCGACCATCGAACGCACTTTGAGGGGAATGCGCTCGCCCTGCGGCAAATGCAGCACATCGTAAAAAAATTCATCGTGCGCATCCCACAAGTCCGCGCCGTCGCCGCCAATGTTGGCCATGGCGCCGGCGATATACAAAAAGTGCTCGAAAAATTTCGTGGCCAGGTCCTCATAAACGTGATTGTGCCGCGCCAATTCCAGCGCAATGCGCATCAGATTCAGCGAATACATTGCCATCCAGCTCGTGCCGTCTGATTGTTCGATGTGGCCGCCGGTGGGCAGGGCCGAACTGCGATCGAACACGCCGATGTTGTCCAGCCCCAAAAATCCGCCTTCAAAAATATTGCTGCCTTCGCTGTCTTTGCGGTTCACCCACCAGGTAAAATTCAACAGCAGCTTTTGAAATACGCGTTCGAGAAAAGCGAGATCGCCGTTGCCGCCGCTCATTTTGCGGTCGATTTGAAACACGCGCCAGGCGGCCCAGGCATGCACCGGGGGATTTACGTCGCCGAAGGCCCATTCATAAGCCGGCAATTGGCCGTTAGGGTGCATGTACCATTCGCGCGTGAGCAGCACCAGTTGGTCTTTGGCAAAATCCGGATCGACCATGGCCAGCGGCAGGCAATGAAAGGCGAGATCCCAGGCCGCATACCAGGGATATTCCCATTTGTCTGGCATGGAAATGATGTCGGCATTGTTGAGATGAATCCATTCGCGATTGCGGCCGCGCTTGCGCTCTGCCGGCGGCGCGGGCTGGCCGGGGTCGCCATTCAGCCATTGCGGCACGTCGAAATAATAAAATTGCTTGCTCCACAACATGCCGGCGAAAGCCTGGCGCTGCACTTGCTTTTCATCTTCATTTTGAATCGGCGCTTGCAATTCAGCGTAAAACTCCCCGGCTTCCTGCCGGCGCGCTTGGAAAAGGCGATCGAAATCGGCAAAAGGCTTTGACGCAGGTGCACCGCTCAAGCGCAAACGAATCGTGAGCGCGCTTCCGGCCGCAACTTCCACGGCATACTGCGCCGCCGCTTTGGTGCCTTGTTGCATGGGGTTCACGGCGTTCTCTATGCTTTGCACAATGTAGTCGTTAATGCCGTCTTTAAAATAACCCGGCGCGCCCGGAAAATTGTACAACCGCCGGGCATTGGTTTCATTTTCGCAAAACAGCAAATCGGGTGCGCCCTCACAATATAGATTATATTCGCCGAGATCGCCCTGTTTAATTGTAATCGCATTCTTGTTCGCCGCAGACAGCGCGGGCTTATGGCCGTTCTGTCCCCAATTCCACGTATTGCGAAACCAAATCGTGGGCAAAAGATGCAACGGCGCAGCTTCCGGCCCGCGATTGTGCGCGGTAATGCTAATCAAAATATCTTCCGGGCCGGCTTTGGCATATTCCACAAACACGTCGAAATAACGATCCTCGTTGAAGAGGCCGGTATCTAGCAATTCAAATTCGTGCTGGTCTTTGCCGCGGCGGCGATTTTCTTCCACCAGCCGGGCATAGGGAAATTCGGCTTGCGGATATTTGTACAGCATTTTCATATAGGAATGCGTGGGCGTGCTGTCGAGATAATAATAAACCTCTTTCACGTCCTCGCCATGATTGCCTTCATTACCGGTTAACCCGAACAGGCGCTCTTTCAAAATCGGATCGCGGCCGTTCCACAACGCCAGTGCGAAACAAAGCAATTGCTGCTCGTCGCAAATGCCGGCGAGGCCTTCCTCCCCCCAGCGAAAAGCCTTGCTACGCGCCACGTCGTGCGAGACGTATTCCCACGCCGTGCCGGACGCGCTATAATCTTCGCGCACCGTGCCCCATTGGCGGTCGGTAACGTAGGGCCCCCATTTTTTCCAAGCAGCCTTCTTCGAACGCGCTTCTGCCAGGCGATTTTTTTCAGCGGTCATGAATGACTCCGGTTGCAATTTTGGAATACGAATGAATTTTGACGGTCAAGTTCGGTAATAAACAACTTTCCCATGTTCTCTGGGAAGGAATTTTTTCAGCATCAGCACGATACTTCATTTAAAAATCCCGAAAAAGCCATTTTATTTCGGCACGGAGATTGGTCGTAACGGAACGGAAATCCTTACTTTAAAAAACCTCTTGCATCTTACCAAATGTTTGTTATGTTTTTTGTCACTTTTCCCAAACGCGTGGCTGTCTTTCATAACCTTTTAACACGGAGGAGGAAAAATGAAGCTCTCCGCACCGACACAGATGGTATGGGTGATTGCACTCGTCCTCGGCGTTCTCGGCATTTTGGGAAAATTTGCAACGCTGCCGGTCGTCTCCGAGCATCACTTTACACTGGTGGCGTTGGGATTCGGCGTGCTCGCGCTGGGTACGTTGTTCAAAGGGGCATGAGGTAGCTCGTGGGCCGCGGGTTTTATTATCTGAAAGCAACAAAAAATCCCATCGCATGCAGCGATGGGATTTTTTGTTATGCAGCAGGCATCTCACTTCATCAACACCATGCGCTTTGTTTGTTCCCGGCCTTCAGTTTGTTCCGTTCACAGCCACGGCGACGGCCAAGCCGACCATGATCAAAGTTGGAAAGGCATCAAACTGACGTCCCTCTGCAACCGGCTCGCTTTCAATCAAAGCGTCGCGTATTTGTTCGAGATTGATGACCAGCAGCCGCCCGTCCTCCGTGCGTCCCACTAGAACGCGCGACTGGTCTTCATATCTTTCGAGATAACGCGCACCGCGACGATCGAAGTTCACAACTTCGCCGCCGGTCAAAGTGACTTGAATGATTTTTTCGCCCGACAAGCGCGAGGCGCTTTCCGTGCGAACGATTTGTTCCGAGGGCATCATGCAACCGGCGAGAAGCAAAGAGGCCAAAAGAACGGCGAGGGATAGAAATCGACGAAACATGGCAACCACTCCTTTCTTGAGCCGGCATTCAACACCGGCTCATTTGATGGCGGCCCTTGCAGTTTGCTACTTAATGAATGCCCTTTGCAGCATAATAGTTCCTGCACTAAACATTCTTTGGTGAATTCATCTACACCTCCGCATTAGGATTCAAGTCACTGGCGACTTCAACCAGTGCGGGTCGGCCCGAAAGGTCAATTCGGTTTCACAGAAATAGACGGCGTTGCTTGGAAATGTGTCGCCTCTTCAGCCGTTTTAATAAAAAACGCCGCGAGCGCGATGTTTTGCGCTCGTGGCGTTTATGTTTCCTGGGATCACTTTGTGGATGTAAGCAGGCTGGACGCCTGCGCTACATCATTTCCGTGAATCTAATTCGTGATGGTCAACTCAACCATTTCACCGGGCTGTACACTGATCTCCTGGCTGATGGGCGTTTGATTGCCTCCGATGGGATCGGCGACGAACCGTAGCGTGCTGACACCGATGACGAGACCTTCCGGAATGAACAAGACCTCGGTGCTGTTGCCGGTGACCGTGCCGAGGCGAATTTGCTCGGAGTTGCGCAGAACCACATAAATTTTCATATCAAGAAAATTCCGGTTTTCCACGCGCACGGCGGTCTTGGATTCTTCGCGGTTTCCAGCTTGCCGAGAACTGGTGCAGGCCGAAAGCGAGATTAAGATGATGAGAATGGGGGTGGCGATACGCATAAAGTTCTCCTTACTTTCAAATGAAATTAATCCGCTCCTTGCAATTCTTCTCGAATGACACGGCGCAGAACACTCTCGATATTCTGGTCGCGAATTTTTGTCTTCAAAGCTTCATTGATAAGCTTCTGAAAATTGCGTCCCCGGGCTTGTGTTCTGAAATATGCCACAACGCTGGCATCAAGTGAAAGATTGACTTGAACCTTGCCTTTGTGCACTGGCTTGCCACCAACGCGCAACACGGATCGCGCCATTTGTTTGGCCGTAATTTCTGGAATTTCAGACAAATCGATATCTTCGTCTCGCATTTTATAGATGCGGCTCCAATCAGTTTGAGAGGTTTTGGAAAAATATTTCTTGTTCATGTTTAGTAGCCTTTCGCATTGAAATAACACGAATCGCTTCGCCTCTCTCAGTATGAGCAATCACAATAACGACGCCTCGCAATAATCCCATTGTGAGGAATCGTTGTTCTCCATAATCAAAACGATCATCTTCAAAAGTAAATGTTGCACCTGAGAATACCATTTTTGCATCAGCGAAGTCCAAACCACGTTTTTTAATGTTGGTTTTCCTTTTCTTTTCATCCCAGGTGAATTCCATAAACCATAATACCGATATTCTCTCACTTTTTCAAGGATGATTTGAAGGTCGTGTTATTTCTGAATATCATGACCGTGTCATTGTTGCGAGCTGCCATCACCAACGTTTCACCGGTAGCCGTCTGCAATGATTTGATGGCGCGCACTTCGCCAGTAACGATAAATCCGCTGTTTTGCAAACTGACCGGCGCGAATGCTCCCTCGCCATCACCGAGCAGCAAGCTTCCGTAACTGGCGTCATTTCGGCCCTGATCGGGAGGCACGCCGTAGAAATTTCCGCCTAACAGCAAATCGTGATGGCCATCCCGATTAAAATCCTCAACCAGTATTGAATAGAGCGGTGAAAACTGCGCTTCAATTGGGAGCCGTTTTAGGCTGAAAGTTTCATCACCGTTGTTCATCAGGAGAGTGGAAGCGAATTCCGTGGCGATCCGGACCGAGGCCGTATCCAACTGCTCGCGAGAAAAAATATCTCCAATAGACTCGCTCGCATAGTTTGTATAGGCGGTATATTTTTTCCGTAAAGCTGAAAAATGGGAAAGCATAAGCTCGGATGAGGCCAAGGGATAAGATTTTTCGCCGTTATAATAAGTGAGAATCTGATCCTGTTTTCCATCACCGGAGAAATCATTGATGAACAGTTGCACCGGTTTATCTTTGCCGGCTTTGAGAATGGAATTCAATCCAAGATTTCCGGCCACCAAATCGACGAATCCGTCTTGATTGAAATCTGCCGCAGCTACGGTATTCCACCAGCCCTGCATGTCTTGCAGCCCATATTTTGCGGTCACCTCGATAAATTTTCCGCGTTGATTATGAAACACCGTCACCGGCATCCATTCACCCACGACGATCAGATCTTGATCGTCGTCCTTGTTCAAATCAATCCACACCGCATCGGTGACCATCCCAACCCTGGACAAAGCCGGTGCACGCGAGACCGTCTCATCCGTGAATAGTCCTCTGCCATCATTGATCAGCAGGTGGTTTTCGGGAATGATGCCATACTGCCACGGCACGGAGCGGCTGCCCACAAATAAATCCACGTCACCATCATGATCGAAATCTGCGGGCTTCACGCAGGCGCCGTTCGCATAAATTTCCGGCAACATGGATTCCGCTTTATGAAAGCGGCCATTTCCGGCATTAAGATAAAGCCGATCTCTCAACGGTTCAGCGTTTCCAAAAAATTCATTGCCGCCGCTGACGACATAAAGATCGGGAAGGCCGTCACCATCGGCATTGAAAAAAGCCGCGTCCACATCTTCACAGCGGCTGTCCTTGATAAACACGGAATCAAGAACAGCATCAAATCCGGATTGGCGATTTTGTAAAAAGATGCCGCCCGCCTGATTTTTTGCGCCGCCAAGATACAAATCTTCCAAGCCGTCGCCGTTGACATCCGCAATTGCAAAGGCCGGTCCTTCCGTGGATAAAAAATGCGGAATGAACGGCTCACGATTGTATTCGATGAAGGTATTTTCCTCATGCGCATAGTCGAGCTGAACTTCTTGGGTTATATCATGGAACATCGGCTCACTGAATTGCTGAAGGACTGATTTGTAACCCTCCTCTAAAAATGTCATTCTGGAAGAATCTTTTTCGGCGCTGGGTAAATTGGCCGGGTTGTGGGGTGTTGCAAACCAACCTCCGCGCACATAAGGGTAAATCCCTAACGCGTCACTCTGGCGCGAGGTTATCGTTTGATTGGCCTCGACATTCTTCAACACTTGATATTCACCGGTTGGCCAAATCACTTGCAACGAATCGAGACGAGTGATGTTTCCCAACCCGAAATTCAACACCGGCTCCACGGATGATTGAAATCCGCGCGTGGGCATGAGTTCCTGAAAAAATATTTTTTCTCGATCATGCAAAACGACTTTAGCGCCAATACCGAAGGTATTTTGTCCCTTTCCGGTTAATCTTACTTTGAGATAATTGGCGGACAAAGAATCTTTGGCGTTTTGATCGAGCAGGTTTTTATAAATGGCCGCGGGAGTATTGACGTTATTCACCACCAGATCCATGTCGCCGTCGTTATCAAAATCCGCATACGCCGCCCCGCTCGAAAAACCGGGATCGCCTACTCCCCATTCAGCGGCGCGATTGCTGAAGGTGAGATCGCCGCGCGAATGAAAAGCGTAATTGGCCTGCGGCACGCTGGGCATGTGGCCGGCGATCTGTTTTAGTTTATCCTGTGCGATGGCGACGGGAGTTGCCGCAGGATCTTGCCTGCCAATGTGCGTCTGGGTCTCGGTTTGCCGGATATAATTTAGATAATCCAAATCATTGGGCCGGCGAAAAATGCCGTTGGTGATGAACAAATCTTTGTAACCATCATTGTCGAGATCAACAAACAGAGGCGCCCAGCTCCAGTCCGTGGCGTAAACCCCTGCCAGAGATGCAATTTCGCTGAATAAATGAACTGTCGCTTGCGCGGAAGCGGCATGGTTGCCGGCAATCGCAGGCCCTCGATTCAATTGCAGCGTATTCCTGCGAAGCTGGTGATAATATCCGAAAGCCAGCTTCGCGTCGTAAATATCAAAAGCATCCGCGCTGACGGAGGAGTTACGAATTTCCTCTTGCTCCGGCAACATGTCCACGACCACAACATCCAGCAGGCCATCGTTGTTGTAATCCGCCAAATCGTTTCCCATCGAGGCGCTGCTGGTGTGTCCCATGGATTTTTTCAAGGCTTCAGTGAAACTGCCGTTGCCGTTGTTATAGTAAAGATAATCGTCTTCATGAAAATCATTTGAGATATAAATATCCGGAAACCCGTCCCAATTGATATCGCCAATCGCCACGCCCAATCCGTATCCGAGAATGCTTTCAGAAATGCCTGCTTGTGCCGTGACCTCGATAAACCGTCCTTGCTCGTTTTGGTATAGTTTATCCCCGGCTTCATCGTCGCGGACGGGCCGCAATTTTTCGGCAGAGCCATAAGTTTTTTTCGTATGCACCGAATGCGTCAACAGGAACATATCGAGGTCGCCATCCAAATCGTAATCGAAGAAAGCAGCCTGTCGCGAAAGCCCGAAATAAGCGAGGCCATACTCCTCTGCGCTTTCGGTAAAAGTCAAATTGCCGTTGTTGATGAAGAGTTGATTCGCGCCTTTTCGGTCCATATAGTTCGAGCGGCAAACATAAATATCCAGCCAGCCATCGCCATTAACATCGGCCATGGTGACGCCGGTCGTCCATCCTCCAGCTCCACCTCCCACGCCGGACGTTTCCGTAATATCATCAAATTGAAAATCGCCTTTATTGAGATACAAGCAATTGGGGCGCATGTTGGCGGTGAAATAAATATCCGCCAGGCCGTCGTTGTTGATGTCGCCAACAGCTACGCCGCCGCCGTCGTAGAAATAGAGATAATTGACGCTGTTGAACAAAGGCTCTTCTTCAAGAATGTTCTCAAAGATAATATTGGTTTCACGAGGCGTTAGCTTTTCAAACAAAGGCGGGATTGAATTTTCACGCTGGCAGGAACAAAGAAAAATGGCTGTAATCGAAATGATGACAAAAAAAGATTTCAGCATATTATCACAGGCGTATAAGGTAGAATGGTGGGTTTAATCGAAATGCTTTAGGAAGTCCATCGAGCCGTGCAAGATTCTGATTATCTCAATTCCATAGTCAGCAGGATGGTAGAAAATAACGTGTCGCCCTTCATGATATCCGTATGGGGTTTCCGGCAACTCATGACGTTGTCGCCCCAGCTTGGGGTTCTGCGCTAATCTTTGTATTCTGGTTCTTATTTGGCTAAGATATTTCTTGCGCTGTCGTTTTCCCCATTGTCTTTCCGTATAAGCGCCGATACTGATTAAGTCTCTCCTGGCTTTGGGAGAGATTATGATTTGAGGCGTCATTTCGTGTAGCCAAGCTCTTTTTCTACTTCCTGGTTTATTTCATCTATATCAAACGGTATACCTTCGCCACGATTGAGTTCATCAAGGCCAAGTTGTATTTCCCGGCGGAGTCTTTCAAGTTTGAGCCGATCGAATTCTTCCGCTCGTAAAAGAATGTCAGTGACAAAAGTCGCAGCATCCGTATAGGCCCCGGATGCCACTTTTGCCTTTACGATCTCTTCTGCTTTTCCTGAAAGCTGTATTTCCATAGCATAACCTTTCGAATTTTTTTGCCGTGTTAAATATACCCAGTGGCATGATTTGTCGCAATCAAAATCTGTAGCACCTTTACGTTTCACCTCTCACTTCACAAACGCCATCCGCTTCGTCTCGCTAAACTTCACTGCGCCGTTCTCGCCGGTCACGATGAGTTTATAGAGATAGACACCCGCGGCTACGGCGTTGCCGGACTGGTCGCGGCCATCCCAGCGCAGGGTTTGAAAGCCCGCCTGGAATGAGGTATTCGCCAGCGTGCGCACTTCCTGGCCGGTGGTGTTGAAGATTTTCACCGTCACCTCGCCCGCTTCCGGCAGCTCAAAGCGAATGTTGGTGGCTGGATTGAAGGGATTGGGATAGTTCTGATGGAGCTGAAATGAGGCCGGCAGCGTTTCGGTTGCGCTCAACGCATTGCCGCTTTTGGCCAATGCAACGCCGGCCGATCCTCGGAACTCGATCTCGTCGATGTAAACGTCGTCATTGTTGTCGCTCGCGTCGCACATGAACCGAATCTTCGCGTTGGTTGGGAAGGTGTACGTGCTTCGCGAGATGGTAACGACTTGATGATAGAACGTGTTATTCACGATGCTGCCCGCCCGCACAATGTTGGCGACGGTCTGCCACGCGGAACCATTGAAGTATTGCACCCAGAAGTTCTCGTTCGTTTCCATGCTCACCATCTTAAACCAGAAATCAACTTCCAGCGTCGTGTAGCCGGTCACATTATAGCTTGCCGTGTGATAGAATGACGAAGCCGTGCCGCTGTTGTCCTGAATGTCCGCCGCCGCAACGCCTTGATGCGCGTGCGTGCCGCCGGTATAACGCGACATGTCCGCGCCGCCGTCGGTGTAGTTGCCCATGCCGCTTTCGAAGTTATCATAGGTGATAACCTGCCACGCGCTCACTGGAGTTTGGAAAGTATGATCGGCCGAAGTCGCGGTATTGCCCAACGGATCAGTCGACAAAACGCGATAGTGATAAAGCGTGTTGCCAGCAAGACTGTTCAGAGAAACGCTGTGGTTCGTGACATACGTGGCGTTCTCCGCCGTATCACCGGCCCGATTGCCATAAGCAGCGGTCAAGCCATATTCGACTACGGAATTGGAAGCTTCGTCAGTGGTCCAAGTGATGAGCGCGCTGCTGCCGGTCACGTTGGTGGCTTGCGCGTTTGCAATAACCGGCGGCGTGACTTCACTCACGCCTGCGGCCAAAACCAGATTGGGATAAACATTCTCATCCGCCAGCGGAATGATGCGGCTCTGGCTCGGCCAAAAGCCGTCGCTGCCCGTGCCGACTTCCGTGGTAAAGCCAAAGACCTTGCCCTTCTGAATCTGCTCGCCATAGAACCAATCATTCGCTTCGCCGTTGACCAAATACCCGACGGTTTGATTGGCGGTGCCCTCGACATAGTTGTTGAATTGCGTCATGTCCTGGCCCCAGGCGACATATGTTGAATGATCGGGCGTGAAAAAGTTTGCGATGAAACCCCAGGGAAAGATCAACAAGTTGCCATACGAATGATAATTGTTGGCCATGCGAAATTGGCGGCTGAGGGCGAAATCGCGCATCACTTGCGTCTCGGGCTCCGAAAATGCCGCAGCGCCGCGATAGGTTTCGCTCGAGGTGTTGGGGCTGGAGCCGGAGTTGTCGTAGCCCCAACGATAGCCATAGTTGCGGTTCAAATCAACGCCGAACGTGCCGTTGCCGTTGTTGCGCCGGTTCTTGCGCCACATGCCGCCGCCGTTCGGGTTCGTTTGCTGGTTGTAAACGTAGCCGTCAGGATTCACCACCGGCACGAAGTACAACTCGCGGTTTTCAACGAGATTCGTCACCGTCGGATCCGTGCCGTAATTTTCCAGCATGTACCACATGAAGTAGATCAATGTGGTCATGCCCTGCGGCTCGCGCGCATGGTGCAGGCCAGTATACAAAATCTCCTGCTCGCTTTCATCCGCATCGGGATTGTCGGAAATCTTCACCATCCAAATCTGGCGGCTTTCGAGCGAGTTTCCAATAGCCTGTCGAACGGTGATGAGATTCGGATACAGCGCGCGCATATTATCCAGCTCAACGACCACTTCCGCGAACGTGAGGTAGCCGCCCATGCTGCCGTAATGAAAATTGCTGGGCGTCGCGTAGAGTCGGCTCATCTGCGTTTTCAACGCCTGCTGTTCTGTGCGGCTCAACTGTTGGCGCCGGCGATACTCCGCTTCCATGTCGCCAATGAGAACATCGAAGCTTCTGCCCATGCTTCTCAGAATCGTCACTTCCTCATTGTTGAGAACCACATCGAAATACGCGCCGCGATAATCGATGTGATCAACGGCCAATCCGGCTTGGGCCAGCGCGCCAATATCCTCTTTGCTCGTGATATAAACGCGCACCTGGCTGTATTTCACCGGTCTTGCTTGCGCCGTTGATAAATCTTGCGCTTGCACCGTTGAGAAAGCAATGAGGGCGAAGCTCAACCACGCCAAGAGTGGCGCGAAACGGTGAAAGACTTTCGCGTAACGCATAGGTGTTCCTTCCTGGTTAAATGGTTAGACGTGCAGCCGGACTTTCATGACGGGGCTTGCGAAAGCCCGGTTGCTTGCCCTAGCGTAAAACGCAATGCGTCAAATGTGAACGTTAAAAGTTACTGAAAAAATCTTTGCAAACAAGCAGGTTTTTAAATATGCGGAGAAGACGGGAGGGGTTTGTGCTGAAAGAAATTTTACCCAAAAATAATCAAGAAACAAAAACGCCGCTTGTTCGAGTTGCTGAACAAGCGGCGTTTTCTTTATCCTAAAACGAGTGCGCATAAAGCGAAGGAGGCTGAACGAACGGCGAAAGGCGCATCTCTCACCCAATGACGGTCACCTGATTATTCCGCCGTTAAATTTTGCTGCATGGCCCTCAGGTTACCTTGTCCAATATCCGTCAACAATGTCCGGCCATTGAGCGGTTGCACCGGACGGCGGTTGCCATTTGGAAATTCTTCACCGGAAAAAATGGCTTGAAAGGCGTTAATCTGGTTGCGTGACATTGCAATGGGCTGCGCCATCACGTTCCAATTCACACCTTCGCTGCACCCCGGCGTGGTGAGTGAGCCACTGTAACGGAAGGTCTCATCATTACGCGGCAGAATCCGGCTCAATCTGAAATCCTCCACCGCAAATTGGTCGCCCTCGTTCTGCGGCAAACTGCTGAAGATTTTGTCGAGTTCTTTATGCTTGCTGCCTTGCACGATGAACACGCCGACAACGGCCAGCGCGCCACTGGCAGAACGGTGAACCAGATGCATCTCGATCGGCAATGCGCTGCCCAGCACGTTGTGCTCGCTTTCGGTGTGAAAATGAAATTGCAGCAGATCGTAAACTGTTCCACCGATGGTCAGTGTGGCTTCGCCCGCCGGCACGATGGCTTCGATGGTATGGCCGTTGTGCTCAACCTCAAGCTCCGTGATCGGATAATCGAAATCCAGGTCCGGCAGATCGGTGAATTCCAGCGCCTCGGGCGTGATATTCACCGGCGTCTGCGCGACGCCCTCGCAGCACAGGCTATATGCCGGGTTGAGATTGCACCATTGATCCGGCCCATTTTCTTCACCGTAACCCCAATCCGATTCAGTAGTGTTCGGTGTTCCCTGCTTCGCCAGTTGAGTCAAAGCCGATTCCCCGGCCGTGGGAGAATAGGGCTTTTCCTGTGAGCAGGCCCAAAACCCCAAGGCTACGATGAGTGGAGAACACCACGTCGCGAGACGAACTTTTTGTTTCATAACAAATCTCCTAACAGTTAAAGGGTTAAAACATGTGAGTTAGTCCGACTTTCGTGCCACAAGTGCGGGTCATAAGTAGCGCAGGCATCTTTGCCTGCAGTTTGGATGACTGCGCTACATATTCCACCCACGCCTGAGGCATTACGAAAATAACCTGTTTGGTTAGAATTTAGCCGTCTGAAATTCGGAGTGCAAAACTTTAGTTTTGCGATTTTTGACCCATCGTAATGCTAAAGCATTACACTCCGGTTCGGATGGCTAAATTCGTACCTTAGTTTGTTTGTCGGGAAAACTATAGAGGTGAGTTCGCGTGCTAAAAGATACAATATTCCGGAGGGGAAAGCCTATCAATTTTGTTCCAAATAGCTATAACAAATCTTCCCTCGGCAGGGAAGAGCGGGAAAGGCGAGCCATTATAGCGGCTTTCTTATGGCTGTACATGTTCTGAGTCATGCTGAGCGGAGTCGAAGCATCCCCAATGACCCTTCGACTTCGCTCAGGGTGACTTCAATACCTAATTTTATTTTATCTCACCCCCTTCATGAACTCCGTGGGCGAGCAGCCGAACTCTTCGTGGAAACATTTGCTAAAGTACGCGTGGCTATTGAAGCCCACCCTAAACGCCACTTCATTGATCAGGCTGCCATTTTCGCGCAGGAGTTTCCTGGCATGATGCAGGCGAAGGGAGCGAATGAAGCGCGTGGCCGGCTGATTGGTGAGCGCGGTCAGCTTGCGATGGAGCTGGGTTCGGCCCATCCCGAGTTGTTCGGCCATGGCTTCGACGCTGAAATTCTCGTCGCTGAGGTGCTTCTCCACGATGGCGGTCGCGCGTTTCAGAAACGCCTCGTCGATCCGGTTCTCGACCAATCGCCCGGACTTGAGAAAGCTTTCGGTGCTGAATTTTTGTCTGAGTTTTTGCCGTAGCCGGATGAGGTTTGCCGCCAGCACCAACAATTCTCTGGCGTTGAAGGGCTTGGTGAGAAAAGCATCGGCGCCGGTTTCCAGCCCTTCCAGCCGATTTTCCTCGCCGGCCCTGGCAGTGAGCAGAATCACGGGAAGATGGCTGGTATTCTCCTCCGCTTTCAGCGCGGCGCAAAGCTCGAAGCCATCCATCCTGGGCATCATCACGTCACTGATCACCAGATCGGGAATCCACTCCCTGGCCATCTTGAGTCCGGCTTCCCCATCGCTCGCCGCGATGACCCGATAGCCCGGCTCAAGACACGCCCGCAGGTAGCTTCGCATATCCGCATTATCTTCCACGATCAAGATGATGGTTTCGTCGTCCCGATGGATCGGGATCTCCGCTTCGCTCCGACTGGATGGTTGGATCACTGGATTGATGGATTTCTGGGTCGATGGAGTACTGGATTGTTGGATGGCTGGATTGTTGGGTTGCTGAAGCAATAGCACCCTGCTCACTGCCTACTGACAACTGATCACTGGTCACTGATGACTGATCACTGATAACTAAATACTGATCACTGTCTACTGGCAACAGCAGCGGCAGCCGCACCATCACCTCCGTCCCGAAACCTTCTTCGCTGCTAAGGTGAATCGTGCCGTGATGCAGTTCAATCAATTCTTTGGCCAAAGAAAGGCCGATGCCCGTGCCTTCGAATTTCCGCGTGCTCGCGCTTTCGGCTTGATAAAAGCGGTCGAAAACATGCGGCAGCTTATCCGCCGGAATGCCGAGGCCGGTGTCCTTTACAGTGATCAGTAAACAGTGATCAGTAATCAGTTGATTCACTGACAACTGATCACTGATAACTGGACACTGATCTTCCCGCCGTCCGGCGTAAACTTAAACGCATTGGAGAGCAAATTGTAAAAAACCTTTTCCAGCGCGTCGCGGTCGAAATAAGCCGGCAGAGATTCCGCCTCGGCATGAAAGAGCAACTCCATATTGCGGCGTTCGGCCAGCGAGGCAAAGGCCATCGTGAGGTTTCTCAGGAAGGGCACGAGATCTCCGGCACTGGCGTGCAACGGCAATTTGCCGGCCTCCAGCTTCGCCAGCTCGAGCAACTGGTTGACGAGCCGCAGCAGGTTGGCGGCGTTGTCGCGCATCAATTTCAATTCTTGCTGGGCTTTTTTGTCCTTGAACCTGGCCAGCATCTGCTCAAGCGGCCCGAGAATCAGCGTCAGCGGCGTGCGAAACTCGTGGGAGAGGTTGGCAAAGAAGCGCGACTTGAACTGATCCAGCTCACGCAGCTTCTCCGCCTCCAGGTATTCAATCTTGACGCGATTTTTCCAGAGTATCCGGTTCATCTCATAGCGCCACAGGCCGTAGAGTGTTCCGAAGAAAATTACACCGTACAGCGTATACGCCCACCACGTTCGCCACCACGGCGGCGTGATGGTGATCTTGAGAGCAGTGCCGGCTTCATTCCAAACGCCATCATTGTTCGAGGCCTTTACGCGAAAGGTGTATTTCCCCGGAGCCAGATTCGTGTAAACCGCCTCTCGTTTCGCGCCGATCCTTATCCAATCGCGATCGAACCCCTCCATCATGTAAGCATATTGATTCTTCGCGGGCGCGGTATATTCCAGGGCCGCAAATTCGAACGAGAAAACATTGTCTTTATAGGAAAGGCGAATTTCATCGGTTTCAGCGATCACCTTTTTGAGCGGCGTTTCTTCATTTGTTGCCAGGCCCACCGACTGGTTGAATAGCTTAAAATCAGTGATCACCACCGGCGGCAGGTGGGGATTATCTTTTATGGCCGCCGGGAAAAACATATTCAGCCCGTTGATGCCGCCGAAAAACATTTCACCCCGCCTTGTCGCAGACGCCGCGCCACGCGGTGCGGGGCATTGATAATAAGCCGCGCGGTTAAATTCATTGCTTTGCAAACCATCCGAGACGTCAAAATTTCTGAAAATCTCTGCATCAGGATTGAACTGGGAAAGGCCTTTATTGGTGCTGAGCCAAAGATTGCCCGCCTCATCCTCCAGAATGCCATTGATGAAGTTGCTGGGCAAACCGTTCTTTTCAGTGTAATGAACGAAGGTCGCGCCGGCCTCGTTGCTCCGATTTTCCCTTGGATTTTTATTAAGGGAAGTCGGGGTTGGCAAAACCAGCCGATTCAATCCGCCGCCGGTGCCAATCCAAATTCTGCCGCGACGATCCTGCTTGAGGCAAAGAACTTCATTATGGCTGAGGCTTTGGGGATTTCGCGGGTCATGCGCAAAATGAGTGAATTGTTCCGTAGCGGGATCAAAACAGCTCAGGCCGTTCGTGGTCGCGAGCCAAAGCACGCGCCGGCCCACATAACGTGATTCGCAAATGGACAAAATAAAGCCCCCCCGCAGGCCGGCCGGGTTCCTGGGATCATAATTGTACTGGGTGAATTTCTCCGCCCGCTCATCAAAGCGATTCAGCCCCGAATTCGTTCCCACCCAGAGCGTGTTGGAAGAATCGCGATAAATCGACAGGACGAAATTATCATTTAAGCTCTGTGGGTTTCCCGGCGCGTTTTGATACCGCGTAAATTTCTCACGGGCGCGATCAAACCGATAGAGTCCGCCCCTCTCAGTGCCGATCCAAAGAATCCTTCCCGCACGCAAAGGATCTTCATAAATGGCCCAGGCCGTTTCACCGCCATAACCGGTCGCTTGGCGGGGGTAGTGGGTAACTCTCCCGGATTTGCGGTCAAGTTTATCCAGGCTGCTATAACCGCCGATCCACAACGTGCTGTCGCCGGCTTCGCAAATGGCGCGAATGCTGTTGCTGCCCAGGTTGTTCGCATGATTGGGGCTGTTCGTCAATCGGCCAAAACGTTGTCGCGCCGAACGCCATTTATAAATGCCGTTCCCATTCGTCCCCAGCCACATCAAACCGGAACGGTCTTTATAGATGGCAGTAACCCCAAGATCGGACACCATGAGAGTTACGCGCCGATTGTCCCTGGCAAGCTTTGTGGAGGAAGGCCGAGGGTCGATATCATAGAAGAACAGGCCGTGTGGTGATCCAATCCAGAGATCGCCGGCCTCGTCCTGGCAGAGCGCCGTAATAATCTCTCTGAATGAAGCCGCCGCCAGGACAAAGCCGTCGTGAGAGCGAGGCCGTTCGTTCGGTGAGGGATTGCCAACCTGATCGAGCAGCCATTGCTCATTGATCCGAAAAAGGCCGGCAGCATCGCAAACCCAAAGGTTTCCGCTTTGATCTCGACAAATCGCTCTGATGATTAACGGAAACGATTGGATGAAATTCTTCGGGTCAACTTTGAAATGTGAAAAAGTTTCCGTGGTGCGATTGAAGTAAAGCAGGCCGCTGTATTCATACCGTGTCCCGAGCCAGAGATTGCCATCCGTCGCTTCAAGAATGGCAAAGACGGAGTTATACTTCCAGCGCTCCGGATCATCCGGCTTATAAATGAAAGAGGTGAATTTTCCCGTCTGCGGATCAAAACGTTTCAAGCCCTCGGCGGCGCCAAGCCACAGCATGCCGGATCGATCCTCGTGAATGGGAAAGGCAAAATTGTCGGAGGGAGTTTCCTGCTCGTAGCGATAACGCACAAAGCGATCCGTGGCGCGGTCGTACTTATTCAGCCCGCCGAACCAGGTTCCGACCCAAAGATTGCCGCGCCTATCCTCAAAAATGGCTTGAATCGCGTTCTCTGAAAGCGAAGTCGTATCGTCCGCGTCAAAAGAATACACTTTGAATTGATAGCCGTCGTATCGGTTCAAGCCGTCGCGCGTGCCGAACCACAGGAAGCCCTGGTGATCCTGAAGAATGCGCGTCACAAAATTTTGCGACAGGCCGTCATTCACCGTGAACTGCTCAAATTCGAGCCGGCGCTCGCCTGCGGTCTGTGCAATGAGAACAGGCGTCTGCAAGAGCAGGGCAATTGCAAACGCACCAATCAGCAATGCGGCGATATACCAGCGCCTGAAGAAGAGTTTAAAGCATGTAGCCGAAACGAGCAATGGCATGGCAAGTCCTATGTCACTATTCGAAATCGTCGTGGAATCCGCTGGATTGTGTGAGAGAAAGTTCAATGGATTCGAGCTGTGAAATTGCTGACCAATCGGATACGGAATTTAACAAAAATGTTTTCAGGGCAGTGATTGCGAGAGGAAAGATCAACGCTTTGTACATCAACAGCTCCCCCCAAAATCATTTGAGTGTGTTATAAATCGCAGGCGCGGTTTATTTCCCTAAGCGGTGTCAGGAGGAATCTTTTTCAGCATGAGCACAGTGGCTTGACTTAAAAAGATTCCTCCTGAGATAGGTGAGGTGAAGGCTCCTGTAAAATGTGACACACTCAAATCATTTTGCCCGACATCAGTTTGTCTTCTTATCTTTTGTCTTCATGTCAAAGAGAACCCGTTTGAATGTTTCGGCGGTTATTTTTCTGGTGTTGTACGTTTGAAGAAAGTTTGCGTGTTCCTCATCGTTGGGATATGATTCGTCCTGACTATAAGGATAAGAGCTCATGCTTTGAAACGGAAATGGTTCCACCGTTTGTCCGTGTGCGGTGTTGAGATCGCCGTCCTTCACCCAACCATCGTTGTAAAATAAAAAATCCCGCTTCCAGCCCGAAGGCAGCGCCGGGAGCAGCGCCGCATCAAATTCCAGCGTAAGCTCATCGCCGGCGTTCATGATCACATATCTGCTGTCCGAGGCCGTGAGCAACGGCAACACCTCGCCGTAGCGAGTGTAGTGGCCGGTCAAGTCCCGCCATTTTGGTGCTGTCGTCACGGTTTGATAATCCGGCATGTGCGGACTATACGGCGTCTCGCGCGTGACCTCTGAAAATCCTCGATAATGAAGATCGGCTGCCACCGGTTCCAGGTTCACTCTTGGTAAAGAGCTTTTGGTTGCGGTGGTTGTATAAAAAATATAATCCCAATAAATTTGCATGTTGGTGCGTATGCGAACGCGACGATCTGCGCCGAGAAATTTATTACTCAAATCCACTATCACGGTTTTATTTTTGCCTTTGGGGAATCCCAAATTTTTGGTCACTGTTTTCCAATTGCGTTCTTCATCAATAACCTGAAGAAAGGGAGGCATTGAGTTGACGGCGTTAGATTGCGCCATGTTCACGTTAATGCTGGCATCGGTGGGAAACAGCCAGCCCTTTAAGAAAAGAAAAACATTATCGCCTTGGGATAAGTCCCCTAGATCCAAAATGAGATCATGAGGCTCGGTTACTCCTTGATACTTGGCTGGAGTCAGAGAAACATATTCTCCGTCCTCATCTGCAATTTTCTGCAACACGCCGTTTCCTTGGCCATCACGAGCTGATACCGGCAATCGTTTATCTGCAACGGCATAAATACGAAATGCCGGGAACGGAGGAGGCGTGAATTTTTCATCGACAAAAATGTCCACACTATCCGGATGATCTACTGCCAGCAATTTGATCTGATCAACATAAGAGGCCTCCCACAACTCGCTGGTGAATTGCAACGAGTACCTGCCGTTCTTCACTTGGAGTTTCTCGCCGTGAATTTTGAAATATTCTTTGCTCGAATGAGGAAAAGCATAGCTCATTTCTTTTCCCATAATTCCCAAAGGCATGCCTAGAGCGCTGGTCCACAGGACATCGGTGAAAAACTCATATTCTTTTCCATTCCAGGCATAGAGCCAGGGACACGACCCCTTCAAAGTTTGATCTTCCATGATGGTTTGGTTTTTTTCGGGATTGAACCAATTTTGCGCCACACCATTGCTCCAAACCACCCGCACCAGATCGGCGCGTTCTTGATTGCCGAGGCCGAAATGAGCAATGGGATCGCTCATCACACGGGTTTGATTGAGCGCGCCGGCTTTCACCTCCACTTTGGCGCCGATCCCGAAATAATTATTTTTGCCGCTGCCCGTGCGCAGCGCGGCCAACCGCACGACGATATAGTTATTCAAATTGCCGCCGTCATTACGCAACACGTGGAGCGAGTTGAAACCAACCAAGAAAATATCCAAATCGCCGTCATGATCGTAATCAAAAATCTCCACCTGACTTGCTGCCGATGGCAGCTCGGGCAGCAATGATGAAGCATCTGAATATTTTCCTTCGCCATTATTGTAAAACAGCCAAAGACCATCACCTCGCGCAGTTGTCCCGACTGCAGGCAAGATGCCTGCGCTACCTGCGGCCAACAGATCTAGAAAACCATCATTATCCGCATCAAAAAAAGCGGCATCAAATCCGGCAATTCCTTTCAGGCTTGCAAAAGCACTGTCCGAGCGAGCCTCGCGTTCAAAAGTACCGTCGCCGCGATTGCGAAACAATGAATGCTGCTCGCCGGTCAAGTCCGTCACAAATAAATCCAAGTAGCCATCGTTGTTATAGTCGCCCACTGCCGTCGCGCCGGAGCCGCCGGCAGTTGCCAATCCGGTATGCCCGGTAATATTTCGAAAATAGCCCTGCCGCAAATTGTCGAAATATTGATTGCCGGCGTTTTGATTGGCCACGAAAAGATCGATATCCCCGTCATCGTCAAAATCTCCGAACGCAGCATCTCTGCTCGCCATTTCCTTTCCAGTGATGCCCGCCTCTTCTGCAATTTCCGTGAAGGTGCCGTCGGAGTTATTGCGATAAAACCAGTTCTGAGAATTGCCGGCGATAAAGAGATCCAAATCACCCTCGAGATCGAGATCGACGAACAGCGCTGCCCGGCTGTTGGCCGTTTGGATTCCAGCCGAGGAGGTAACTTCGCGGAAACGGCCTTCTCTGGTATTGTGATATAATCTGTCAGCCTTGGTATTGGTGACGAATAAATCGAGATAGCCGTCATTGTCATAATCGGCAAAAAGAGCAAAGAGGTCCCGGCCTTTATGAGAGATGCCAACTTTCGCCGCAACCTCTGCGAAGAGGCCTTGATTGTTGGCAAACAAATAATGCCGGCTCGCTTGTTCTTCTGCCAGCCATTGCGAGACAAAAATATCCTGATCGCCGTCACTATCATAATCGCCGTATGCCATCACGATCTTCGGATTATCATCGCCTGGCGCTGTTGCCTCGCCCGATGACACGATATTCAATCCACTGGCAATCGTCACCTCTGTAAAGCTGAGAGCCTCGGGAATACCGGTTCGTTCGTGAATGTGCAATGAGAGCTCATGGCTGAAACGAGGGATAGGCTCACCAGAGATAGCGCTGCTTGTTCCTTTCAATTCGATATTTGCCGCCTGATAGAAGGAGCTCGACTTCAGCACGTTGTGAAACATGCGGGTGGGTGTCAAAGCCTGTTCTGCATTCGCGTCGCGCATGAGTTCCAAACTTTTTTGGAACATTTCCTGCGAACCCTCCGGCAATTCCGGCAGAATTTGGCGAATCATTTCCATTTGTTCCACGGCCTGAGCCGGCTTTTCATTGCGCAATAATAACTCCACGAGCTCGAGGCGAACTGCCACATTCGCGGGCAGAGCATGCACGACTTGAGCTAAATAATCTTCTACTCGCAAGAGCCTTTCGGCTTTCTGTCTCTTGCCGGGATCCGGTGTGTTGAGGTAGTATTGCGCCAGTTGATACAGCGTGCGCAGGTGGGTGGGATTTTTTTTAAGACTACTTTCCAGAATGTGAATGGCTTCTTTTTCACGCTCGGTTGATTCATAAACTTTTGCCAGCATCAGACCAATATCAGGATGATCCGGTTCGAGATGCAACGCCTCCTGCAGCCATTTTTCCGCCGGTTCGAGCTGCCGCATACGCAAATAAGCCAAGCCCAGGTTCGCATGTCCCAAAGGCTCATTGGGCATAATGTCGACCAATTTTTGAAATTCCCCGGCAGCCTCGCGCAGTTTATTCTCCTCAAGATACGCCAATCCAAGATTACGATGGATGATCATCTGCCTGGCGGTTTGGGAGTCGATTTCTTTCTTCTTTTTACATCCTGCGCAAAGCAGGAGAAGACAACATATCAAAAAAATTACTTTTCTCATGATGACTTTCAATTAAGTCCAAGATTTTGTATATGAAATCCAGAATTCGATGCAAGGCTCAACGGTTTTTAACTGATCTTGCTGCCGGAAACGTAGAAATTTGACCTTGAGAATCAAAATGCAATTTCTTAAATTTGGAACACGAGCAAATAGGCATTCACTTAATTTAAGGATACCAAAATGACTGAGAATCACAAACTCGAAAAAGCCGTTAGATTTTTGGCGCAAGACAACTTTGAAGTTGAAGACGGGCTCGAGCGTATTGTTTGGCTCCGGCATGGCGAGGGCGATAAGATTCGTCTCATCGAAGTTAACCGCAACGGATTTCCGACCGGTAGAATCGAAGCGTTTTATTTTGCGCCATCTGAAGAGGTGCCTTTTAAAACCTATCTCGCTGATGTCACACCCGAGGAGTGGCAGCGCATCTTGAGCGGCGAGATTCCATTGCCTGAAGGTTGGTCTCTCGAAGGCTGCAGAGAGTTTCTCCGCTCTGAATTTGAGGTGGCCAGTGTGGGCTGAAGCCTTTCTCGAGCAAGCGCGTTCTGATTGGCTAATTTGGAAGCTTATTCGCGAACAGGAAGTCCCAGATTGTCACGCGATGCATTACTTGCAAATGACCTGCGAAAAGCTTGGCAAGGCTTTTTTGATAGCGGGAGGAACCATATCACCCAAGCAAGCCAATAGCTCCCACATTGCCTTCAAGCGGTTTCTCCAAGTTGCATCGCGCAATCACGTACTCAGAAACTTGCTCAAGATGACAGCTTCGCAGTTTAAAGCGCACGTCAATCAATTGTTGCCTATTGCAGAAGCGGTAGAACGTTTAACTCCGGCTCTGGCTCAGGATGGTCCGAATGTTGAATATCCCTGGGAAAGTCCCAATCGACAAATTCACATTCCAGTGAATTATAATTTTCCAGTCGTTAATGAATTACGACGGCCACCGGGCGTGAATCTTTTAAAAATTATCGATCTTGTTCAGCAACAATTCTATCGCCTCTTCACATAAATTCCTGTCACAGACTCGTTACCCAATTGTGCTCTTCAATTTAGCAGCAACAGCTTGCGGGTTTGAGTGAAATCACCTGCATGGATTCGATAAAAATAAACGCCGGTACGCACCGGGCTGCCGTGCTCGTCTGTGCCCTCCCAGGTAACTTCTTTGATGCCGGCCTCTTCTACCCCTGAAGTTAGAGTCTTGATGTGCCTTCCCTGCATATCATAAATCACGAGCACAACCTCGTCGCGCATCGGAAGGGCATAACGCAATTTAGTCGAGCCGTTAAAAGGGTTAGGGTGGTTTTGCAAAAGCGAGTAGCTTGAAGGGATTTCCATTTCAAGCGCAGAACTGTCTGATACCGACTTGGCATATCCAATTTCGGCTCTTTGACCGTCATCCCCAAGCGGGAAGCTGGTGAACCAAAGATGATAAAAACCATTAAACTCGAGCACGGCGCTGGTAAGATATGAAAAACCCCAGGCAGGCCTAACACGGATGACCGGATTATCCCGGGATTTCTGCCATGCCATTCCATCTCTTGAGTCGGCGTAACCAACCCACTGCGGCGGTGTCGTATATCCTGCCCTTCCTGCGTACCACATTTGATATCCCGAATCCGTTGCCAGAACCGCAGGACTCCACACTCGGTGTTGATCCCATTCGCCGGCGCTGCCAATTTTTAATACCGGATCACTGCCGAGAAATGGCGCTGCAGTGGTGGAGGCGTCGTCGTGTTTTGTCCAATGAATTCCATCGTGAGAGGTTGCCAAACCGATTTGAATGACTGATAGCGGCCAACCCTCTTTGCCGCCCCAATACCACATTTTATACATGCCGTTTTCTTTTTTTATAGTTCCAGGGCCGATGATGCTGCTATCCCAGTCCTGTTGTGGTCCTAATTGCAGCACCGGATCAGAACGCCTATTCCATTTAATGCCGTCAACCGAAGTGGCATAGCCCACGATGCGCGGTGGAACGCCGGCTGCGCCATACCACATTTTAAAGATATTTTCGTCTTTTATGACTGCCGGTGTTACTAGAAGTCCTCCTTCCCAAAACTGCTCGGCGGATATCACCGGATTTTTGACATGGCGTTTCCACGAAATACCGTTGAGCGACCAGGCATATCCAATTTGAGTGATGCCAAGACCTAAAACCTCGTCGCTTCCCGCATACCACATCCGTAGCGTATCGCCATCCTTAATTACGGCCGGCCAAAGGACCGCGCCATTATCCCATTTGCCAACAGCGCCATAACTCAGAACCGGTTGGCTGGTTGCGTGGCTCCAGCCGGTCTGGGCTTGCAGGCCGGTTGCAGCAAGAATAGCAGCGATAAGAATGGGCACGCTCAAAGCGTTCAGTTGGTCTTGGTTGATCATGTCTTTGAAATGAATAAAATAAAATTGTCGCCCACAATTTAAACTTCCTTTATTAAATATATCGTACCTTTATTTTTCCCAATTTTTTCCAAAACGTTTTGCTCGACTAAATACTTGAGATCTTTTTTTAGCGTATTCACGGAAACAAGAGTCAGGATCTTTTGAATATCGCCGATTTTGACCGGTTGCGCTTTTTTATGCAGGAGACGAGCCGCTTTTGGCGCTCATTCAGATAAGCGCCCTTCTTGCGATAAATAGCATATTTCTTTTCCAGTTTTTGAATGAGCTCCAGCAAGCAATCTATAAAAAACTCCATTTCCTTCTTGACCAAATAAGGCGGCGTTGGATCGAATATGATTCTCGTGGTCCCGTCGGGATAATTTGCCGTTAAAGAATTTGGCAGCGTCTTATATTCTCCTCGAGGTCTGATGTCTTTGGCGCTATACTTTAGCAGAAGCCCATGTAATTGTTTGATAAAGCTCTCGGATATTTTGATTTCCTTGGCATTTTCCAAAATGAGCGCTAAGACGTCGTAGTATCCGGCGACTTCTTGTTCATCGCGTGATTCAAATTTGGTGACGTGTACGTTTTCGAGAATTTGCTTGATTTCGCCGTCATTTAGTTTTGCACCTTAGAAAGGTAAACGGATTAAGCGGATTGAGCAGATAATGCTTGTGAAAAACTAGCTCTTCAAATCCGCTTTATCCGCTCAATCCGCTTACAAAAATAAGAGCTGAATAGTAAAGACCATTTTATGATTGTCGATAATATACCCCTATGTTACCCATTTGTCAAGCCGGCTTCTCAGCAATCCAATGCGTTATTTTGCCATGACCTCATAAACCTGAATGCGGTCATCATTTTTTGCAAAGATGATCACCTCTAGCTGATTGCGATAGCACAAAGAAACAATATCTCGAACTTGACCACTGAGGGATAATCCGCTGTTCTGCATCGGCACGAAGGTGAAGCCGCTGGCGCTGTTTTCTGTGTTGGAATGCGAATCACTAATATGATCATTTAAGTGTTGCGACTTGAAAGTCACGTTACGCGAGCCTTTTAACAGAGTGCCGTAACTCGCGTCATACCTGCCAAGCTGGGGATTGAGGCCATGAAAATTTCCAGCCAGCAGCAAATCTTTTGCTCCATCGGCGTCAAAATCCTTAGCCATGATTGCATAGACCGGTGAAAACTGCGCCTCGATGGGCAGCGGCCGTTGCAAGAATGTTCCGCCTGCTTGCCCGAAAAAAACACTGGTGGCAAACGTATAGGCTTCTTTCACTACGGCTTTACGCAACTGTTCTGCGGTGAATATTTCCGTGATCTGCTTTCCGGCATAGTCGGCATGCCGGGGAAATTTTTGTTTGAGATTAGGAAGTTGATTCAGCAAATCCGGCCTCAGCGGCATGGGATAACTTTTTCCCATTCTATTATAACACAGAATCGGCTCGAACACGCCATTGCTGTCAAAATCAGCGACGTAAATCGACGCCGGCTTTGATCCAGATGCCTGAACTTTGGAATTCTTTCCCAAATTACCGGCCACGAAATCCATGTGTCCGTCTTCATTCAGATCATCAACGATAACGCAATTCCACCAGCCGTTGGTTCTCTCCAGTCCAACTTGTTTGGAGATGTTCAGCAAGCTATTCTTGTTGTTTTGGAAAAGGGTGATCGGCATCCATTCGCCAACGACCACCAGATCAAGATCCCGGTCTTTATCATAATCGAACCATGCCGCATCGGTCACCATTCCGGCGTTTGCCAATTCGGGAGCGTACTTTTCTGTGGCGATGGAAAATTTTCCGTTGCCGTCATTCTGCAACAGATAGCTTGTGGGCGTCATGCCATATTGCCAAGGGATGCTGCGGCTGCCTACAAATAAATCCAAGTCGCCATCGTTATCAAAATCCGCAGGCGCGACGCAGGAGCCGCTGTCATAAAGTTTCGGAAGAGCATGGGCGGATTCCATGAAGTCGCCTCTGCCGTTGTTGATATACAGCCGGTCAACAAGCGCAGGCGCAAGCGGTGAATATTCATTGCCGCCGCTAACCACGTAAAGGTCGAGGTCACGATCTCCGTCCGCATCGAAGAAAGCTGCTCCCACTTCTTCAGAAATTTTCGCCGTTTCGAATGCTTGTTCATTGGTGTTCTTGAATGTTCCGGATGGCATTTGGATCAGCAGTTTCCCCGCAGATTCTTTCGCGCCGCCGATATACAAATCTTCGAGACCGTCGCCGTTCACATCGCCCTTGGCAATTTTCGGCCCTTCCGTGGAAAGTTGATGCGGATTGAGCGGCTCTCTTTGAAAATCGTCAAATTTGTTTTCAACATGCCGGTGTTGCAGAGGAAACTCTTCGGCGAGGTCGTGGAAGAGAGGCAGAGGGCGCAGGGCTGAGGGCAGAGGGCGCAGGGCGGCATTTTTTTGATTCAAAGTAACGAGTTGATCTGCTGTGACATTTGCCAAAATTTCTCGTGTCCCATTCGGCCAATCGACGATCAAACTGTCTACTCGATCATGCGCGCCCAATCCGAAGGTGAGAACATAATCAACGGAGGACTGAAATCCTCGCGCCGGCATTTGCTCGAGGATGAAGTTTTGTTGATTCGCGCATTTGAGCGTGACTTTTGCGCCAATGGCGAAAGCATTCATCCCCTCGCCGACCAGTTTCACTTTCAAATAATGATTGCCGGTGAGGGAATCGGCTTCATTGCGATAGACAAACGCCGGTTGATTGACGTTGTTGATGACCAAATCATTATCGCCGTCGCCGTCAAGATCGCCATACGCGACGCCATTCGAAAAGCCCGGCAGATCCAATCCCCAAGCTTTTGACTGATTGGAAAAACTCAAATCGCCGTTGTTGCGAAAAGCATAATTAGAAAGCTTGGTGGAGGGAATCTTGCTGATCAGCCCGGGAAAATCGATGCGCTCGCCCTGCAAAATTTTTCGGATATTTTCTTCTTGCATCAAATATGCAATATAATCCTGATCCGTGACGTCGCGAAAGATGCCGTTGGAAATGAAAATATCCTTCAACCCGTCGTTGTTCAAATCCACAATAAGCGCGCCCCAGCTCCAATCGGTTGCTGCTATTCCGGCCAGCAGTCCGATTTCACTGAATGAAATCTGGCCGTGCGCATTGAAACCGTTGTTCAATTGGAGAACATTTTGCGACAACTGATGATAATAGCCCCACTCGATTTTCTTTTGATAAAAGTCAAAGGGTTCGAAAGTAAACGTGGTTTTCAAACGGTAATCATTTTCCGGCAGCATGTCGGTGCCGAGAATATCCATGAACCCGTCATTGTTGAGATCGGCGATATCCGCGCCCATGGAAGAGAGGCTGGTGTGCCGCATCATCTCTTCGAGTTTTTCGGTGAAAGTGCCGTCGTGATTGTTGATGTAAAGATAGTCGCGTTCGAAAAAATCATTGGCGACGTAAATATCGCACCACCCGTCGTTGTCAATATCGCTGACCGACACGCCCAACCCAAATGCAATCACGCTGCCATAGATGCCTGCCGCCTCGCTGACATCCACGAACTTGCGCCCTGAGCCTGTCGAAGGAGCCTGTCCTGAGCTTGTCGAAGGATCATTGCGATAGAATCGGCTGCCGCCGCCGGAGTGCTCGCGTTCGTGACGCAGGTTTTTTGATAAATCAAAACTGCTCAAAGCGCGGAAGGCGTTATTAAGCACGTACAAATCCAAATCGCCGTCGCGGTCATAATCGAAAAAGGCAGCGTGGGTGGAAAAACCCTTATCATCGATGCCGTAATCGGCAGCGGCTTCTTTGAAGACGGGAACGCCATTTTTTTTATTGCCCTGGTTGATAAAAAGCTCATTGGCGCGGTTATCGCCTTTGATGTTGCCGGAATTGCAGACATAAATATCCAACCGCCCGTCGCCGTTGATATCGACCATGCAGGCGCCGGTGGACCAGTTATGAATGCCAGCCACGCTCGCCTGTTCTGTCACATCGCGAAACCTGAAACCACCTTGATTCAAGAACAATTTATTATCTTGCTGATTGGAAGTCAAATAAACATCTGGCAGGCCGTCATTGTTGACGTCCCCGATCGCAACCCCGCCGCCATTATAATAATTGCGATATTTGAAGACGTTGAAATTCGTTTCGTCGATCAATTTGTTTTGGAATTTCAGATGAGTATAATCTTCCGGCATAAACGTAAACAGATGCTCGACCTGAATAGTGGAAGGTTGCTCAGTGCAGCAGAAGAGCAGAAGAAGGCATATTACAGCGAAGTATGAGATGCTTTTCACAGTACCAAGTGATTTTGCCAAGATTACAACGCTCTTCATTTGAATGAAGAGGCTCCTAAAAAAATGTCATTCTGGAAGAATCTTTTTAAGCTGCTAGCAAGTATCTCAGGAATGGAAAGCGATGTATCAGCGTAAAAAGATTCTACTGAATGACAAGGATGCTAACCTCTACACGCAACTGAAAAACGCTGTAAAATTGAGCTGCTCAACAAAGTGCAACCGAATATCTTTTGCGAAGTGCGGAGTGCCGTTGGCTATGCCGGTTTGCAATCGTCCACGTTCATACTTCTTGAGCTTCAAATATTTCTCTGACTGTCTGCCGTCGTTTGATCGGCAACGAAACCAGCCTTCGTATATTCTGTTTCTCATGTTCCTTCAAGTCGTCAAAAACTGCCTGCAAATCGTAATTGAATTTTTCGACATGCGCTAGACGAATTCGGTGTATTTCATCAACGATAGGATCTGTCCACATTGTTATTCTCCCATAAGTTCATGTGGTGTACAAATTGTTGGTAGTTCGTAACCCTGTTCAACAGTGATTTTTGCAATTTTCTTCTGAATCACCGCATTTGCTATATGTTTGCAATTCCAGGTCAAAAGATAATCCATTAAATGGTTGCCAGAGCTATATGCAAAGCGTCCTGAGAAGCTTTCTTAGGCAAAGCATTACTCCCGACAAACATGGTGCTGGTTTCAATATAAACTTTCGGTTTCACGATCAAAGTTATGAAAATCGAATTCAATTGTCAACATGTTGCTATTTTAAATTCAGTTGACCGATGAAATATACGGCAACTGAATATCAAAATACTACTATAAAAAACATGAGCGGCAGAACCTCCTCCTGCCGCTCACGTAAAAATCGTCGCTGTCGCCCGCAACATAAATGTTGCGTTATGTTGTCAATATCCCGGATTCTGCCGCAAATTGGGGTTGGCATCCAACTGGGTTTGCGGAATCGGGTAAATTTTTCTGTGCGGGCCGTCACTGGCGGTTTTCAAGGTCCAGGCTTCGAGGAAGTGCCCGGTTCTGATCAAGTCTTGGCGGCGGAAACTTTCCCACAGCAATTCGAAGCCGCGCTCGTCGAGCAAGCGATCACGCAATGCTTGTTTGGTGCTGAAATTCGCCAGCGCGATCGGCTTGTCCGGCTCGAAGCAGCGCGCACGGACGCGATTGATCAGGTCAATGCTTTCCTGATTGGGACCGTTCAATTCATTTAAAGCTTCGGCTTTGGCGAGCAGAATATGCGAGTAACGGAAGATACCCAGGTCATTTCCGGCATTTCCGCCATTTTGCGCAGGATCGACCGACCACTTGAGGATGCGAACGCCATTTCCTTCCGAGGCGCCGACAATGGGAGACTCGGGGGTAAAAACTAACCGATTGCCTTGACGATCGAATGCCGGGTTGCCGGCGTTCGGGCCGCCTAAAACAAATTGTGGCCCTACCAGCATATGGTCGAAGCGGTCATCGTCGGTGTCGTACTTACTGTAAAAGTCGGCCAGGACCGAGAAGCCATTCCACGGGTTTTGTGGCAATTGGTTGTAATGCAACGTTGCCATGAAGCGGAAAAATCCCACGCCGTCCAAGGGCTTGTGGCCAACCACCCAGATGGTTTCCGAGTTGCTGGGGCCTTCATTGGCCAGCTTGAAGACATCGGCATAGGTGGCAAGCAAGTTATACATGCCGGAATTGATGACGGCATCACAGGCTTGCACGCATTCGTTCCATTTCGGTGCTCCGGTGTAAACCTCGCCATTGAGGTAGATCGTGGTCAACAGAGCATCGGCAGCGCCTTGCGTCACCCGGCCATGGTTTGCCGAGCTATGTGAAACTTGGAGATTCGGCCGCGCTTCGGTAATTTCCCTCACGATGAAATTGAAACCTTCAAGCCGGCTATTGGGCTGGGGAGGGCTTTTCGGATCTGTGGTCGCGGCGGTTACAATGGGCACGCCGCCATACAGATCGACCAGCCACCAGTAATAAAACGCTCTGAGCACTCGCACTTCGGCCGTGAAAATGGGCTTGAGCGGCGATTGACTGGAGGACTGCGCCAGATTTTCCAGCACGGAGTTCGCTCGCGCTATGCCGCGATAGGCATGAAGCCATGCTTCATTCACAAAGCCATGGGTAGGAGTCCATTTATGGTCATGAAGATCCCGCCAGATGCCGCCATCGCCCCAGTCGCCCCCGCGCTGTGGCACAAATATTTCATCCGAGGAATGTTCCTGCAGGAACATGTAGCCGTCCCAAGAATAATTTCTAAGGCTGGCATAGACCGGCATCACCGCAGAAACCAATTCTGCTTCGGTTTGATAAAAGTTTTCCGGCGTGACCGCGCTGAGAGGGGTCTCATCCAGATTGGTGCAGCTCACGAAGAGCAGTGCGAGCAACAGAAGCGGCAGCAAAACGTGCAGCTTGCGCTTTTTCATTGCGTGTCTCCTTATTTGATTTCATCGCTCGATTACTTCCCGTGTCATTCCGAAGAAATCTTTTTTAGCCACAAGCAAGGCCTTCGTTTTGATCTGTGCTCGCTGCTAAAAAAGATTCTTCCAGAATGACAAATGAAGCGGCTTCGGAAGTTCGAAGTTTACTAGAATCCAACATTGAACCCGAAAGTAAAGGTTCGGGCCCGGGGGTAATTGGCATAATCAATTCCCAGGGCGAACACACCGTTGAACTGGGCAACGTTGTTTACTTCCGGGTCATAGCCTTTGTAATCGGTCAGGATAAACAGGTTGTCGGCGCTGGCATAAGCGCGCAGGCTGCGCAAATTTTTGAGCCAGCTCGTGGGCAAGGAATAGCCCAGCGTGACATTTTGCAGCCGGATAAACGATCCATCTTCCAGAAAACGATCGGAAAAGTGAACCGTTGCTTCCGGATCCAAACCCGCAGCCACATCAGCCAGCGCGTCTTTGATTAAATTGATGCCATTGAAGACGTTGGAGGCGCGTTGGTATTCCAGCCGGGTGTTGTTCAAAATTTCAAAGCCCTGCACGCCTTGGACGAACACCCGAAAGTCAAAGTTTTTATAATTGAGGGAATTCGAGATGCCGAAGGTATAGGCCGGCTGTGCATCGCCTAAAATTTGCCTTCCATCCTTTAGAGGGCCGGTGGTGCGTTCAGGCCTTCCGGGATCGGTTGATAATATTTCGTTCCCAGCGGCGTCATATCCCAGGAAACGAGGCCCGAAAAACGTTCCCAACGGTTGGCCCGGCAGAACAATTTGCGCCTGAGTGTCGCTCAAGCCGGCGCCACTGACCCTGCCGTTGATGATAAAATCCCGGTCGCCCAAATCAACCACTTCATTTTTGTTCGTGGCAAAATTGAAATTCGTTCTCCAGAAAAATCCTCCGGAGGCGATGTTCACGGTGTTCAAAGCCAGTTCGAGGCCTCTGTTGGTCACCTCGCCCACGTTATCGAGCCTGGTTTCAACCACGGCCGGCTGCGGAACTGTAAACTCCAGCAACAGATCAGTGGTTTTTTTGTTATACCAATCAACTGAGCCGGAAAGTCGATCGTTCCAAAGGCCGAAGTCGAGGCCGACATTGAGCTGGCTGGTTTCTTCCCATTTAAGATCGGGATTGGCCAACTGCGTCGGGGAAACACCTGTGCGAACTAGATCGCCGATCACAGCATTGGCGCCCGGGCCGAGGATGAGCAAGGAGCGAAAATTGCCAATGTCCTGATTTCCGGTGATGCCATAACTGACCCGCAATTTCAAGTCATTCAAGTTGCGGGAATTTTGCAGGAAAGACTCTCGCGAAAGGCGCCAGCCGACTGAGGCGGAGGGAAACATGCCCCATTTATTATCGGCGCCAAAGCGGGAAGAGCCTTCACGGCGCAAGGCTGCGCTCAAGAGATACTTGTCGGAAATGTTGTAAGTGACGCGACCGAGGAAGGAGACCAGGCGATTCTTCGCCTGGAAGGAATACGGTCGCACGGAAAAATCGGATCCGCCTCCCAGGTTATTGAACGACCAGCCATCGGTGACAAAGCCTTGGGCCGTTGCGCCAAACGATTGATCTTCGAACTCCTGAAAGGTATATCCGCCCCAAGCTTCCATCTTGTGACTGGCGCCGAGATTCCGGCGATAGTTCAATGTGCTTTCGAACAGAACGTTTTGGTTTTGGTTGCTGCGGGTATCGGCTCTCCCGCCAAAGGAGGCGGCATAGGGCAAACTATTCGGTTGATAAATATTCCGCGTGGCAGTGGTCCGATCCAGGCCCAGATTGATTTTTGCCGTCAAAGAAGAGAGCAGATCATAATCCGCAGTGGTGTTGACAAAAAGCCGCATGGTCTCGGTTT
>Ga0247727_10001149_pt1 | contig 64641 bp, 52 predicted proteins | sample WisWelCaveWW1625_FD_202498 | JGI IMG/M metagenome (GOLD analysis project Ga0247727, IMG submission 202498) | Biofilm microbial communities from Wishing Well Cave, Virginia, United States - WW16-25 | ecosystem: Environmental > Aquatic > Deep subsurface > Groundwater > Cave microbial mat | place... | reverse complement strand
TGTAAGAAGAAGTATTATTTTTAATCAAAATCAGTCATTCCCGCGAAAGCGGGGGGTACCCTCTGGGTATCCATCTTTATACCTTTGTCATTTTGCCGCTAAAGCAAATTCTTCCAAAACCCCTTTCAAATATTCATCCCACCCTTTCGAAGCTCATTTGTACCTTTTCGACACTCATTTGGAGGGTTTCGAAATCAATTACTGCCCTTTCGAAAGTCATTTGGAGGGCTTCGAAAATCATTTGGTGCCTTTCGAAACTAATTCCTACCCTTTCGAAAGTCATTTGGAGGCTTTCGAAAGTCATTTGGACGCTTTCGATGGTCTTTTGGAGGGTTACGCTGAGAATAATATGCTTAAATCATTCAATAAATCACTATAATAAAATAAGCCCCGACTTAGGGCTTAAATTCATCGTTTCACACTTCACACTTCACTATTTAATCATAGTTCCTTCAACATTTCTTTCGCTTTGGAATCTTTAGGGTCAATCTCAAGCAATTTGTTCAAATATTTTTTTGCTTCCTTTTTATCGCCTCTCTCTTTATATAACAAAGCTAAATTTCCGTATGCTGCCGTAAGTGATGGCTCAAGCTCTATCGATTTCTTTAACAAAATTTCTGCGGTTTGCTCGTTTCCAAGAAGCAGCTCAAGATTTCCAAAGTTAAGAATCGCCATTGCAAAATCAGGGTCATACTTCAACGCAAACTCTAAAAACTTTCTCGCATTTGATGTATCGCTTAAGCTGACAAAATAAAGCTCGCCCAAATTGTTTAAGCTAATGCTATAGTTGGATAAAATCTGAACTGATTTATTATACGACTCAAGTGCCTTCTGAATATTTCCTGCTTTTGAATAAAGATTTCCGAGAGAGTTGTATGCTTTAAAGTTTTCAGGAAAGTGAGAGACAGAATTTGTGAACGACTCGATTGCTTCTTTATTCCTGTTAAGTTTTTCATAAACATTTCCAAGCTCAAAATGTGCATTAGCATTTGACGGCTCTATGTTTATCAGCTTTTGAAAAGCCGCTGCTGCTTCATTTAGCTTTCGCTGGTATTGATATGCCTTGCCAAGAAAATAAAGTCCCTCCTTATTTGATGTGTTCTGTAGCAGAAGAATCGCACGGTTTAAATATTCCGGATTGCTGTGACGCTCTTCGAAATATCTCACATAAGCTATTCCAAGATAAACGTCTTTATCTGATTTATCTTCTTCGAAAATATTTTTCAATGTCGATGCTTCCGTTGTCTTGGATGAGTCAATCAGCTCGTCTTCTGAACTAATCCGCGATGGAATTACTTTTCTAATCCAATGCTCGGTTGTGTTTGTGTGCGGAATGTTTGAATTACTTTTTTTCATGTGGCATGAAATACAGTTCCCGTTATCGGAATGCTCCTTCTCAAGAGTTCTTTTTGTCAGCTGAGGAACCTCATGGCACCCGATGCACTTTGAATTATATTCTTTCGGTGTTATCGAATTTGCCTTCTGATGAGGGTCATGGCAGGTCGTGCATAAAAGCTTCCCATCGCTTTTCTTAAAGCATTCACTCATCAAAAAATTTGTCCCGTGTCCCGCAATGTTCAGCTTGCCTGCTGTTTCATCTCTCACATATATTCCTTTCACTTCGAACAACCGCATCCCCGGTCTGAAATCATTTTCCTTCCGGTTCTCCTTGAAAACGCTTATCGCTCCCTGCAGATGACATTGAAAACATACGTCAAGCTGTTTCTTCGATTCAAGATGTTTTGAATTTACTATCGTTGTATCTTTTCCGGTTTTAGATTCTTCGGTGCTGTTTGCAATCAGTGTCTGATGTTTAACATGATTTCCTCCCGGTCCGTGACATCGCTCACAGCCAATGCCCAAAGGAATATTTCCGGTGTAACGATTATTTGAAAACGGCTGGTAGCCGGAGTATGAATTGTGGCAGTTGATGCACTCCTGACGTATCGGGCGGCTGAACCGAAGATTTATTCTTTGGTAGCCCGGACTTAAATCCCATTTCTGCTCTTTCGAATACCATGTCAAAGGCATCTGGTACAGAAATCCGTTTTGTGAGTAAATGTAACTCTTCGTGCTGTTGCCGGAACCAACGATATAATCTGTCTTAATTTTAAGCTCATGAACAACCTTCCCGTCTTTGTCTTTTCTGAATTCTGTCTGGTAGAAATCATTTCCTTCATGCGTCTGTTTGTAATACAAATCCTTTTTCTTGTCATATACGATATTATTTTTTTCGTATTCTTCGGTGATGTTTTCATTGGGCTGATAGAATGATTTCCCCATTCCGTTCTGCTTGAATGAATCGTATATCTTTGAATGACATGCAAAACATTCATTGTCACCGACGTACTCGTTCGTTTCTTTTTTACCAGTGGAATTTTCTTTTACGGGAGTTTCTTTTTTACTGCAGGAAATAATAATAAAGGTAAGTGTGGCAATGAAAATAGCAAGCGAGAATTTGTATTCACTAAAAGCCGGAAGCATAAAATAATTTAGGTGATTTGCATTTCACCTCTTGTTTTATCAAAATCTTTCTCTGTGTTCTCAGTGCTCGGCGCCCTGTCCCGATTTTATATCGGGATGGTGAAATCTTTCTCCTGACGCAAATAATAAACGAAGCTATTTCACATCCAAAAGCTCAACGTCGAAAATCAACGTTGCACCAGGTTGAATCAAGCTTCCCGCTCCCCGGTCTCCGTAAGCAAGCTTTGGCGGGATAGTCAATTTGCGTTTGCCGCCAACTTTCATAGTCATAACGCCTTCATCCCAGCCGGGGATAACCGCTCCGACACCAATCTTAAAGCTGTACAGCTGGTTTCTGTCGCGTGAGCTGTCAAACTTTTTTCCGTCCGGCAGTGTGCCCGTGTAATGAACCGTTACCATCGACATCGGTGAGGGCTGCTTTCCGTCACCCACTTTCTCGTCAACGTATTTCAAACCCGATTCGGTCGTGATTTCTTTTCCTGTTTCCATTTTGTTTGAACATGCTCCTAAAATTAATGTTAGTGTAAATAAAAATATTGTGATTATGTTTTTCATAAAATTAATATTCAAGTTTCGTTGATAAAATATATTCCACAAGCAAATCAACCGTCAAATCAATATCACTCAAAGAAAGAATTTCGACAGATGAATGAAGATAACGCGTTGCAACAGAAACCACTCCGGTTGGGACACCGCTGCGTTGTGAAGAAATCGGGTCTGCATCGGTGTTAGTGTGTCCATAATCAACATCATACTGGAAAGGAATTTTATTTTTCTTTGCAGCATCAATAAGCTCATCGGAGAGCTTGTTGTTCGAGCGAACGCCCCTTGTAATCACAACTCCTTTGCCGATTTTCGTGTCGCCATGTTTCTCTTTTGAGATTTCCGGTGAGTCGGTGCACGGAAAAACATCTATTGCAATTGCCGCAGTCGGCTTATGAAAATATGCGGCTCTGCCCGCTCCCCAAACTCCCGTTTCTTCCTGCACCGATGAAACTCCGTAAACAGTTTTGTTCAGCTTTTTTTCTCCTGCCTGTTCCGCAGGCGGGTTTGCAAGCCGTCTCAAAGTTTCCGCAGCAACATAAATCCCAACCCGGTTATCCCAGCATCTCACCATTGCATAATCGTTGCTCAGCTCCTCGTAATCACCGCCGAACACAACAGGGTCGCCGATGGTTACGTATTTCTCTGCATCTTTTTTATTCTTTGCACCGATATCAATCCACACGTTCTGCATTTCTAATTCTTTGTTGATGTCTTTCTTGGCGAGAAGATGAAGCGAAGTTCTTCCGATTGCACCGTGAACAATTCCTTTCTTCGTAATGATTCTTGCACGATGCGAAGCAAGGATAGTTGTATCAACTCCGCCGATTGGCTTGAAGAAAATAAATCCGTCAGCATTGATGTAGTTCACAATCAATCCGATTTCATCCGAGTGCCCGACAATCATAATCGATTTATCTTTTCCCGGGTTGAGAGTTGCGGTAAGATTTCCGTGAACGTCTTTGGAAATTCCCGGACAGAACTTTGAAACTTCTTTCATCCAGACGTTCTGAATGTTTTCTTCGAACCCCGACGGACCGGGTGTGTTAACAAGCTCAATTAAAAACTTTTTTTGTTCGTTTGTCATGTAAATAAATTAGAAGTGTATTGTGATGGTTAAAATCTTGTCTTAAGATGCTGCGGCGTGAACTTCACTGAACTTAACATTCACAATTGTCGAGATTCCCTGCTCAGCCATCGTTACACCATACATCGAATCGGAGGCTTCCATTGTCCGTTTGTTGTGCGTTACAATTACGAATTGAGTTTCTTCTGCGAACTTGCGGATGATTTTCACGAAGCGGTCTATGTTTGCGTCGTCAAGCGGTGCATCGACCTCGTCAAGAATACAGAACGGCGACGGCTTAACCTGGTAAATTGCAAACAGAAGTGCAATTGCTGTCAAAGTTTTTTCTCCGCCGGAAAGCAAATCGATTAACTGCGGACGCTTGCCTCTCGGCTTTGCGATGATGTCAATCTTTGCATCAAGCGGGTCGGGATTATCTTCATCAACAACAAGCTTCAAGTCCGCTTCGTCTCCTTCCATGAAAAGCTCCCTGAAAATCGATTGGAAGTTCTGTCTTATCAGCTCAAATGTTTCCGTGAATTTTTGATTTGCCGTGATGTTAATTTGCTCAATCAGGTTCACCAAATCTTCTTCCGCTTTGATGAGGTCGTCTCTTTCGAAAAGCATGCGTTCGAGTTCTTTCTTTTCCTGCTCATAAATTCCAAGCTCCATTTGTCCCGAGCCGCCAAGTTGTCTCAATCTGTGACGGAGACGGTCAACTTCTGCTTTGCTGCGGATGAAATCGTATTGGTGCTTGTCTTCAAAATCTTTGTATTCAATCTCAAGCTCGTATTCTTCTCTCACTTTTTCTTTATGCTCTTTCATTTCAATCCTGCCTTTGGTCAGCTGCATTTCATTGCTGTGAATGAAATCAACGAGAGAATCCCGTTCCGTCCGTTGAATCCTGATATCAGATTCAATGCTGTCAACATTCGTTCGCTTCAAATCGTAATCGGTTTTCACAACGCTGAACTCCGATTCAACCCAGTCACGAACTTCTTCAAGATGCTTAAGCTGTTTGAGCAAGCCGTCATCAACAAGATTTCCTTCGATTGATTCACCGAGCGATAAAATTTCTCTTGCATAATCTTCGCACTCAATTGTCTTCGATGCAATCGTCTCATCTGCATTCTGCAAAGCGAAGTTTGTTCGTGCAAGCTCGTTCTCATAATTCATCAGCTCGCCTTTTACTTTTGTAACCTCAATTTTGAAGTTGCTGTACTCATCTCTTTTTTGTGTAAGTTCGTCAGCAAGTTCTTCCAGCTCAGTTGTAAAATGTTCAAGCTCTTTTTCAAGCTGATATTTTTCGTTCTCGGCTTTTTCAATTCCGGACATCAAGCCGTCAATCGTTTTGCCAAGCTCTCTGTTTGAAACAACAAGTTTTTCATTCAGCTTAGTATTGTTTTCAATCGATTTGTTCTTTTGCTCTTTGATATAGGCAAGCTGTGATAATTTATTTTTTAATTGGTTGAGTTCGTCTTTCTTTGCTTCAGTTTCTTTAGCTATCGTTGCAGTATCAATTGCATCATGATTGTTTTTCAGTTCCGAAAGGTTGGATTCGCTTCGCTTTGCTTCGCTCTCAAATTCTTCTCTCTGCTCTCTGAGTTTTATTATCAAACTTTCTCTGCCTATCTTTATAGATTCATCACTCGTTTTGCTTCCCGCACGGATAAATCCTTTTGTAACAATGTCGCCGTCGAGAGTTATAAATTTTATGAAGCTGTCATTTGCAAGCTTAACAGCAGTGTCGAAGTTTTCTACTATTATATATTCGTCAAGAAGATATTTGAAAAGTATTTCATGTTCTTTGGGCGGCTTCACGAATTTATCAGCCCAGCCGTAAACTCCTTCGTGCTTTAATATTTCCGGAAACTCATCCTGAAAAATATTCATTGATGAATCGAACAAAGTATTGTTCAAAATGAAAGTAACTTTGCCTCTGTTCCCGTCTTTGAGATTTTGAATCAGCTTCTCGGCAGAAATAAAATCTTCAACAATTAAATAGTTTGAAATTTCTCCGAGTGCAGTTTCGATTGCGACTTTGAATTTATCATCCACTTCGAGAGAATCGATTACGATTTTCGCATTTGCTTCGCCCTTCTCTTTCACAAGGTGCTTTACACCTTCGGAATAATCATCAAATGTCTTTAAAAGATTTTCATGGAACTCTATTTTGTTTTTCAGCTTCTCGGTTTCGAGGTTCTTGTAAATGAATTCCTTCTCAGCTGATTGAATTTCTTCATTCAGATTTTCTTTTTCTCTGTTCTTCTGTTCAAGCTCGAGATTGCTTTTCGTCAGAAGTGAGTTCAGCGAACTAACCTGGCTCTGGAGTTCATTGCTTTGCCTGTCAATATCATTTACTGCACCTATGTCTGCAATATTTTCTTCAGTCAGCTTTGTGCAGCGTGAAATCTGGTCATCGAGCCGAAGATTTGCAATGTCGTATTCACTTCGGACACTGGTAAGTGATTTAGAAGCAGAAGCATGTTTTTGTGTGAGGTCTTTTAATTCGTCCTTGCTGCTTTTAACTTTCTCTTCGTATTCATCGAGCGATTTCTTTTTTGTGATTAGCGAATCTTCGAGCAAACGGATTGTTTCGTTAAGCACATTGATTTTATCTTCGTCTTCCTTTTTGTTCTGATGAAGCTTTTCCATCTGGGATTCAATCTCAACTTTTTCTTTCTGAAAGCGTTCGATGTTCTCCTGCAAATGTTTCATCCTCTGCTTTGCAATCGAAATAGATGAATGAACTTCACTGATTTTCAAGTTAGCAGAAGTCAGCTCCTCGCGTTTTTCATTCAGCGACTTTTCTATTTTTAAAAGCTCTTCCCTGAATCCAAGAATCACATTTTCATTTTCATTCAACCTCCGCTGAAGATGTACACGGTCTTCTTCCTTTGTCTTTAACTCTTCTTCGATGGAACTTGTGTCATCAATTAATTTAGAATAACATCTTTGATGATAATCTATTTCTAAAACTTTCAATGACTCGCTGATTTCTTTTGCTTCCTGCTGCTTCGCAACAATTCTTTCGTAAGCATTTACTGTTCTCTGGCGATTCCTTATTTCGATGTTTGCCTCAGTGATACTCTCTTTTGCAATCTCAAGTTTGTAAAGCGATTCGCGTCTTCGTTCTTTATATTTTGTTATGCCCGAAGCTTCCTCAAAAAGTTTGCGTCTGTCTTGTGTGCGGTGAGAAAGAATATCGTTCACCATTTTTAATTCAATCACAGAATAAGCATCGGAGCCCATTCCTGTATCCATGAACAAAGCAGTGATATCTTTCAATCTGCAGTTTGCACCGTTGAGCATATAATTGCTTGTGCCGTCGCGGAAACATCTTCGTGTGATTGTGATTTCGGAATATTCGGAAGGGAGAATTCCTTTTGTATTTTCAACTGTGAGTGAAACTTCTGCGAAGCCGAGAGCTTTGCGGTTATTTGTTCCGTTGAAGATAACGTTTTCCATTGTCGAGCTTCTCAGCACGCTCGCTTTCTGTTCACCGATTGCCCAGCGAACTGCATCAACTATGTTTGTCTTTCCGCAACCGTTTGGTCCAACGATTGCAGTTAAGCCACTGTCAAAATCGACGCTGACTTTGTCTGCAAATGATTTGAAACCGAATATGTCGAGCTTTTTTAGATACACTAACTTTGGTTAACCTTTAGTAAACTATAATTAACCTTTGGTAAAAGTTAAAACGAGTTTTACGTAGTCAATGAAATGAACTGATGAATTGAGATAGAAAAATATTCCTCCGTAAACTATGATGAGCGTCAGAATCCCGCAAACATACGCTTTAATGAATATTGTATCAAAGATAATATATGTGCCTTTGATGAGCCGGTAGAACGAAACGAGGTATGAGAGTCCTGCAATAATAAGCCCGATGTAAACGAAGTCCGGGTTTTCGTTAAGTATCCTAATGTAGAAAGTACCAATGAGCAGAAGAATAATTGTTGGAAGCATTCCCCATGCCGCAACGGTATAAATTTTATTAAAGCTGATTCTGAATTTTATTGTGAGCGAAAATAACCAGAGAACAATTGAGATTAAAAATATTTTTATAAATCCGAGAACCGATAGAAACAAAGTTGCACTCAGCGGATTGCTTAAAACAGAATCGAGGAAAAATTTAACTGATGGTGAAGGAACAATAACCGACAACACAATATCAAGATAAGGCAATTCACTCCAGTATGAAAAAAGATTTGCAAAGAACAGTGCATTCCCGAATGAAAGAATTACAGCGAGAATAATGTTTAAATAAGGAGGGACAAGATTTTGTTCGCGGACATCAGTAAAAAAAATGAACGGACGGAACAATGCACGCCAAACGTTTTCACGGAATCTGCGGACGCTGTTTGCAAGATAAATGAAAAGCATAAACATCGTCAATCCGAAGACTATAAAAACAACAGGAAAATCTTTTGAGTAATTTCCAATGTTAAGGTTGGGAATGTCTTCTTCCATAAAATGCTTTCTAAGAATCATAGCCGGTGAACGCAGCTCCCTGTAAATGCTGTAAAGTCCCGTTGTCATTCCGGATTGATTTGTCCTGTCAAAATGTTTCAGCATCGGGAAGTCGGTGTTGTAATCACAGTAAGATGTAAAAAAACTTCCGAGCATTTGTGAGCTTCTAAGATTCTTCTGGAAGTCAACAATAAACTTTGACTGCGATTCGAGTGAAGCCGGGTCACTGTATCCGGATTTGTTCCATGGATTAATCTGCTTACCGTAATTTGAAATGAAGAGCCGGTCCTTTCTTGATTTAAACTCCAGCGTCATTTCCTTGAATGTCTTTTGGTCGGTTTCATAAATGTTGATACCGGCGAAATCGACAAGCTCCCTGCATATATCGTTTTTGTAAATGCGAGTTGAGTAGTAAACAGGTTTGCTGTCGGATTTCTTTGCAATGATGCTTAGCTTTTCAACGTATTCTTTCCCTTCGGAACTGCTGACATCAAAATCGTTGCCGAGTCCGTAAGCAAAGATGCATGGCTCGTTCCGAATGCCGTTAATCATTTCGGTAAGTGAATTTTCAGATGACTGCTGAAAATTTTCCGAAGTTAAAATCGAACCGGGAACGTTCATTACAGGAATTTCTGAAAAGACAGCAAGCCCGTATTTGCTGCAAAGATATAAAAGAAGCGGGCTTGGAGTTCTTCCTAAAGTTTTTATCATGTTGCATCCGAGAGATTTAATATTTCTCACGTCCTGTTCTAGCTCATCGTAAGAAATAGCCATTCCGTATTCTCCGCTTTCTTCGATGTAGTTCACACCTTTCATCCGGAAATCTGCTCCATTCAGATTCATGGAATTGTTTTTGATTCTCAAATCGTGCAAGCCAATATTAGTTTGATAAACATCAACGATATCCGTGCCGTGATAGATTGTTACTTTCACCGTATAGAAGAATGGCGAATCGGGCGACCAGAACTGCGGTGCCGCAATAAAAATTCTGCAAACAGCATTTGAAGTTGAGTTCGCCTGCGGGATAAAGGAAACCAGTTCACTTGCAGCTTTCAGGTTTCCTGATGAATCATAAAGTTCCGATTTAACAAAAAACTTTTTGTCTGTTCCTGAATAATTCAGCTCTGTTGTTGAAATGCTGATTGTGTTTAACACGTCTGAGCTGAAGTTTATATCCGTCTCACTTTTTATGCGGACGTGTTTGGTAAAAATTTTCGGAACGGCGATTATATAAATATCCCGGTAAATGCCTCCGTAATTTTTAGGATAGAACGGGTTATCTTTAAGGGGAAGTGAACTGGAGTTATCAAGAACATTATCAATCTTAACTTCGATTTCATTATCAGATTCCCTGACTACTCCCTCGCCAATCAATGAGGTAAAAGAATTAAAGCCGCCTTCGTGCTTTACAACAAATTTTCCGTTTATGGAAATTTCACTTTGATAATTTATTCCGTCGCATACCAAAAGATAATTCCATCTGTTGATGTTTTCATCGGTAACATCAAAAGTTCTGCTGCATGAAACTTTTCCTTTGCCGTCATAACAAAACGGAACGTTTACTTTTCTGCTGAGCTTGAAATCTTCCGAGTTAAGCTGCCATTCACCGTTTAAGCTTATTACTTTCCGGTATTCGCTCTGTAAATTTTTTAAAAATGATTCAGGAATTTCGGTTGATTTGCGGGAAAGAAATTTTGTTTGAGAGAAAGAGATGCCGACTAAAATTATTACGCAAAGAATTCGTAAGATAGCTGACAATACGTGAACGGGTTATTTTTAGAAATTGAGTTGTGTGCTCTGCAAATATAAAAACTACTGAGTGTAAATGAAATGTTAGTTGAGCATTAACTTAAGAATTTTTCTTTCTCTTCTGGGGTTGGAATTCTGCAGGCATCACGCTTACCGAACCATCTATAACGGTACTTCGCAATAATGTTGTAAGCAATGTTTCTGATGAAAGGTGGAATGATTATAAAAATATAACTGAGGTTCCATGGGAAGCCAATATTTTTTGCAACTCTAAGAGCAGCAGTTGTTTTGGTAAAATATTTTTCGTGTTCTATTAAAATGAACGAGCTTAAATCGTTCTGGTTCAATCCGAATTTTCTTTGAAGCTCTCCGCCTTTCTCCGATTGTAATGCTGCAAACTTGAAAATGTTTTTCTTATCATGCTTCATTATTAAATTGACTGAAGAGTTGCAGAAATTACAAACACCATCGAATAGAATTATTGAATAATTGACGGTGTTCATTTACTTATTTATGAACTATTTGTTACTTGGAAGCGTATAAAAGGCAGGCTCTGAGGTCATCTGTTTTTAAATCAGGATAATCATTAAGTAATTCTTCAATAGTCATTCCTGAAGATAGAAGCTCAAGAATTGTTTCAACAGGGTAACGCAGACCCCTGATAATCGGTTTACCATGGCATATCGCAGGGTCTATGCTTATTCTTTTAAGCAGTTCTTTTTCTTTTTGGCTCATATACAAAAATAATATATTTAGAATTATAAACTCATTCTATAAAAAATCCACTTGCTTATTGGTTTCGCTCCAAGCTTTTTGTAGAAGCCGATTGCTTTTTTATTCCAATTGAGGACACACCATTTCATGCTAATGCATTTGTTCTTTTTGGAAATCCTGACCAGCTCTTTAAATAATATTTTACCGATGCCAAATCCTCTGTATTTTTTTGTAACATAAATATCTTCGAGATACAAAATTGGTTTTGCAAAAAAAGAGGAATACATAAAAAAATAAAAAGCGTATGCTATAATTTTTTTATCAGCGAGTGCAACAAGAATTTTGAACTTTGGATTTTTTCCAAAAGCATCTTTCTTCAATCGGCTGATTGCTTTCTTATCGGGAGGATTAAGCTTTTCAAATGCTGCGAGCTCGTTAATTAATTCTAAAACTTGTTTAAACTCGGAAGATTTAGCTTTTCTGATGATGATTTTCATTAACGTGAATATGTTTTCATTTCAAAATTATTAAGTTATTTTACCTTTATAAATACAAAACTATTCACAAAGACATGAAGAAACTAACTTTCAACTTTATAATAATTGCATCTGTAATATTACTGACGGTTTTCACATTCAATTTCAAAACTACAAACGTATCAGAAAAATCTCCTCTTGAAAAATACAGCCAGGTAAAAGTTTTTATTACTAATCAAGGTGACATACAAATGTTGCAGAATCGTGACATAACCGTTGAACATTTCACGGGTAATTTAAAAGAAGGAATAACTCTTGTAATTAATCAGGAAGAAATCGCACGTCTGCAATCTACGGGCATAAGATACAATATTGAAATCCCTGACCTTGATGAATACTATCTTCACAGACCAAGTCCGACAGAATCAGATATGATGCAAAGCGAGCTTATTAAAACAAGAGACAATGCTGCAGGATTTAGCTATGGAAGCATGGGCGGTTACTATACTTATGCTGAAGTTGTGCAAAAGCTTGACTCGATGCGCCTGCAGTATCCAACTCTAATCACGGCAAAACAAAACAGAGGAACTACACATCAAGCAAGAACTATTTGGTCAGTAAAAATTTCAGATAATGCAGATGTGAATGAATCTGCAACCGAGCCGGCAATTTATTTTGACGCATTGCACCACGCCCGCGAACCGCAGGCAATGGCTTCCACAATGTATTTTATGTATTGGCTGCTCGATAATTATGCAGCAAATCCTGAAGCAAGGTATCTTGTCGATAACCGGGAAATTTATTTTGTACCCGTTGCAAATCCGGACGGCTATGTTTATAATCAAACAACAAATCCGAATGGTGGAGGTTCATGGAGAAAGAACAGAAGAAATAACGGTTCATGTTTCGGCGTTGACCAGAACAGAAATTATAATTATGGCTGGGGAAACAATAACGGCTCAAGTAATGACCCTTGCTCGGATACTTACCGGGGTCCGTCGGCAGCTTCTGAACCGGAAACCCAGGCAATAAAAAATTTATGTTTATCAATCAATCCTAAGATAGGATTTTCAAATCATTCTGTAGCGGGAAGATATTTAAATCCCTACGGATATAATGATACCGCAATTGCATTTGATATTTATTCTGAGTTCAGCTCGGACTTTTCTTCGCATAACGATTATCTCTATGGCACTGTGATAGAGATGCTTCAATATTATTCAAGCGGAACAACACGCGACTGGCTCCATCACGACCTTAATTGCTATGCATGGACACCTGAAGCCGGCGGAAGCGGTTTCTGGCCAAACATAAATGAGATTATTCCGATTGCAAGTGAAAACATAACCGGGTTTAAGTATTTATCATGGGTTGGCGGTGCCTATGCCAACTTCCAGAACTTTTCAATTCTTGGGAACGGATATGTTCAAAGGAATGATACATTGAATCTTCAGATTGGAATTAAGAATAAAGGTCTCAGCAAGACATCAAAGAATGTTGTTGTGGATGTATCAACGTCTTATGCAAACATAACTCCGCTCGTTTCTTCAGTAAGCTATGACAGTATTCCCGCAAGGCAAATTAAATACAATTCTGCGACTCCATTCAGATTCCGTTTGACGAACACAGCAAATTATATGGATGAAATCAAATTGATAGTTACTGTTAAACAAGAAAATGTTATTTCTAATATTGATACAATTTATGTTACATCCGGAAAGACAACGACTTTGTTTTTTGATAATGCAGAAAGCGGAACAAGCCGATGGACAAAAAGCGGAAACCAAACTCAATGGGATACTTCGTTCTGTGATTACTTTACAGAAGGTCATTCGTTTGCCGATTCACGTTACGGGAATTCAAAAAACAACACGAATAATTATTTTACTTTGAATGATTCAATTAATCTTATTGGTGCAGTTAATCCACGTCTTGAGTTTTTTACGAAGTCTGCTTCAGAGTTGAATTATGATTACACACGCGTTCAGGTCAGCACTAACTTCGGAACAAGCTGGACAAACATTGCCGGCAGATACACAACAACTTTATCCGGGCAGCCAAGTTATCACGGAAACCGTTCATGGGTGCATGAACAGTTTAATCTTAATTCATTCATAGGGCAAAGAATTAAGATACGTTTCAATTACTTTACAGACGGCGGTGTTCCGGGTGACGGATTTTATTTTGATAATTTCAGGGTCGTGGATTATACTAACACTGTAATTGGTATAATCAACATCGGTGGAAATATTCCTACAAGATTTGCTCTTTCGCAAAACTATCCTAATCCGTTTAATCCGAAGACAATTATCAATTACGAATTACCAATTACGAATTACGTTTCGCTTAAGGTGTATGATGTTTTGGGAAAAGAAGTTGTTACTTTAGTTAATGAAAAACAAAATGCAGGAACTTATGAAGTCGATTTTGACGGAAGTAATTTTCCGAGTGGTGTTTATTATTATAAGCTTGTTGCCACAGATTACACAGAGACGAAGAAGATGATTTTAATAAAATAAATTACGGTAGGTCAGACATTCTTGTCTGACGAATTAGACAGACAAAAATATGTCCTACCAAAAGGCGTTTTAACATGACGCCTTTTTTATTTCCTATAAACAATCACAGATTAAAATTACTTTTGCATAATTTGTTTTCAGAATTAAATAAACCTGAATCAACAATGGTTGATTCATTCCAAACTGATTCAGTAAGAGTTCGTTTTGCACCTTCGCCGACGGGCGAGCTTCATGTCGGCGGATTACGGACGGCTTTGTTCAACTATCTTTTTGCACGGCACAATAAAGGAAAATTTATTTTACGGATTGAAGATACTGACCAGTCACGCAAAGTCGAAGGTGCATTTGAAAATCTTATCAGGATATTAAATGAGATGGGGCTTGAATACGACGAAGGTCCATTCTTTCAATCAGAGCGTCTCGATATTTATAAAAGTCATTGTGATGAGCTTCTCGAAAATGGCTTTGCTTACTATGCATTTGAAACTTCAGACGAGCTTGATGAGATGCGTAAAATTCAGCAGACCCAGGGAAGGCAAACGATGTATGACAGACGTGCAAGATTTTTTTCGGAGAATGAAGTGAAAGAAAAGCTTGCTTCGGGAATTCCGAAAGTAATTCGTTTGAAAGTTCCGCTTGATGAAGAAATTATTTTCGATGATTTGATTCGCGGACGTGTGAAGATTGAAACGAACATCATTGATGACCAGGTACTTCTCAAAAGCGACGGCTTCCCGACGTATCATCTTGCAAACGTGATTGACGACCACCTAATGCAAATCACACACATCATTCGCGGAGAGGAATGGCTGACCTCAGTTCCAAAACATATACTATTATATAGAGCATTCGGCTGGGAAGTGCCGAAGATGGCACACGCTCCGCTGATTCTTAATCCAGACAAAACAAAACTCAGCAAACGCCAAGGTGACGTTGCAACAGAGGATTTTCTGAAGAAAGGTTATCTCAAAGAAGCGTTGCTTAATTTCGTTGCACTGCTCGGCTGGAATCCGGGCGAGGGAGAAACGAGAGAAATTTTTTCCAAAGAAGAATTAATTGAGAAGTTTATGATTGAACGAGTGAGTTCATCGGGTGCGGTGTTCAATGTTGAGAAACTTGATTGGATGAACGGAGAGTATATCAAAGCAATGAGTGATGAAAAACTTGCAGAGCTTTGTAAACCATACTTTGAACAGGCAGGATATGATTTAAGTGATGGTGCAAAGCTTATTCGAATAATGTTTGCAGTGAAAACATACTTGAATAAAATAAATGAAATTGCAGAAGCATCGAAGATATATTTTCAAAAAGAAGTTCATTTAACCGAAGAGCAAAAAAAAATTGTTAACAGCGAAGCTTCGAAGAAAGTTTTTTCTGTTTTGAAAAATAAAATCGAATTGGTTGAAGAAATTACAAAAGGTAACTTCAAGCCGATGCTGAATGAAGTTGCAAAAGAAACAGGCATCAAAGGCAAAAATTTATTTCATCCGGTTCGTCTTGCATTGACTGGAGAAGAGCAGGGACCTGAGCTTGGATTAGTTGCGTATGTTTTCGGGAAACAAAATCTACTACAAAAACTCAGTCAATTTATTTAAACCTTATACTAACTATTATTGTCATAATAATAACTAACAAACCCCGGGCTTTAATAAGGACTCCACGGAATTTCTTCATACCGAGCATGTTCTTCTTGTTGATAAGAACGGACACTTACGCGGAGTTTACAACGGAACACTGCCGCTTGAAATTGAAAGATTAATTGAGGACGTGAGATTACTTAAGAAGAATGGGTAGTTAATCAACAAATAATCTTTAACAAAAAAAGCACCTTGTAAAAAGTGCTTTTTAAATTTAGTCCGACATTAAAAAACAAATCAGGGCATTGTGGTAAAAGTGAACGTTGAAGACCAATAAACCGTAGTACCTGAAGTTGTCCCCGCCCGCCAGTAATAAACAGTGTTACGTACCAGTGAAAAAGGAATGGTGTATTCAGTACCGGAAACATCTGCTGAATGTACGATAGTACTGAAACCGGAGTCGGTTGATATTTGAAGCTTATCAGCTCCGCTGCTAAATTTAAAAGTCGGAGATAATAAAACTCCTGTTGCATTATCAGCAGGAGCAGTCAGAGTTGGTGGAGTTACAGTTGGCGGTGGTTGTGTGACTGTATCGGAACCACAGCCATTTAAGATTAATACTGCGGATAAAACTATTGTTAGAAAGAATACTTTCATATAAAAAATAAGTTTATTTAATGAGAATCATTTTTTTTATCTCAACAAAGTTTTTAGATTCTAATTTATAAAAATATATGCCACTTGAATAATTCTCCCCATCCCATTCATAATCATGTTTACCGGCTTGAACATTATTAAATAAAACATCGGTCAAGATTTTACCTATCACATCGAAGACGGTTAATTTAATATTTGCAGTATAGGGAATCTCGAAGGAGATATTTGTTTTTGGGTTAAAAGGATTTGGAAAATTATTATAAAGAATTATTTTGTTTTTACTTTTTGATTTGCCGATGTTACCGGAATTATTTTTTGAGCCACCGCTTAAATCCCATTCAAATACTCCCCTGCCAAAAGTAGCAGCCCTTAGCTTTGAACCGTAAATTTCTAAATCCATAATGATACAATTTGGTAAGCCATCGGCTAATTCATTCCAAACGCCATCAGTTGCCCGCTTGAAAACTCCGGCATCAGTTGCAATAATAAATTCATCCTCATTAGTAAGTAGGTTTTTGTAAATAACAATATCATTCACGGGAACATCCGGCAGACAAATTCCTTCAGGATTGCAATCAATCTTATTCCATAAAAACCCGCCGTTGGTTGTACGGAAAATATGTTTTGTCCCAAACCCTGCAAAAGCTACAACAACATCATTCTCATTCTCTTTATTAATTTCAATAGCGGAGATGTATCGGTTAATCAATTGCTTTTGTGCATGCGGGTCAACTATTTCGTTTATGTTTTTCCAAGTGCTGCCATGGTCAGTGCTTTTGTATAAATGATGAATTGTAGCCAGAGGCATATATTCAAACGGTCCCGTGCCTGCATACATTATATCCGGGTAACTGTTACTTACAGATAGTTCTTCTATTTGCTCGTTGATTCCAATACTGTTGAGCGGTAACCAGGTAAATCCAAAGTCAGTTGTTTTGTATATATCATTCATATAAGGAGAGAAATAAGAACCGGGAATTTCCGGCTCTGCAATTATAGGACGAACCCATGCGTATCCTCCATCACTCGGGAATCCTAACGATACATACCAGAATCTTCCGGAGTTGGTCGTAACGTGAATACCAACGCTGCTCGCTGAAAACTGGGCGATAAATCTGTTCGGTTGATTTTGGTCAATGATTACTTTAGTAACATCGTATCCTGAAATTCCCAACCATCTATTGTCAGGCGGAGGATTCGAAAGACGTTCCTGAGTTCCATTATCCTGTGTTCCTGCTAACAAATGGTATTGGTCTGATGGGTCGGAAGTAACTGAATAACATTCATGAGTCGTGAGTGTTTGATTGAGGTTAATAAAACTTTCTCCGGAGTTTGTTGTTTTAGCCACACCTCCATCAGTTGCTATAATAAATTCCAGATGGTTCTTCGGATTAAATGCTATGTCATGAACATCTGCATGTAAAGCAATCTGGCTTATGAAATTATTTCCCCTGTCTGTAGATTTGTAAAAAGGAATAGTACCTGCATAAACGATTTCAGGATTCACAGGGTCAACTTCAACCACCATGTTATAACCGCATTGATTACTCTGAAAAGAAAGATTCATAAATCCCCATGTATAGCCTGCATCTGCTGACCTGTATAAATGAGATATGTTGCAATCGAATGAAACAATATAAAAAATAATGTTAGGTGATGATTTACTAATGCTTAGGTATCCGGTTGTAGGGAAATCTGTTTGGATACTTGTAAAAGTAATTCCTCCATCGGTGGAGATTCTGTATCCCGTTCCGTTTTCCCACCAGTTTGGGCTGCCAGTGACTTTGGGTCCAAGAATATAAACCTTAGAACCATCGGGTGAAAAAGCAACATCACTGCATGTTAATCCATTCTCAGCTGTTGAAGATGGCACAATCCTTGTCCACGATTCTCCGTAATCTTCACTGCGATACAGTCCTCCCGTATTAACCGGATTTGCAAAATTTGTTCCCAGAGCTGCCAGAAGTATATTTGGGGAAGCAGGATTAATTGCAATCTTATGAAAGTAAGAAGTTGACGGTAAACCATTTAAAATATTTTTCCATGTATCACCGCCATCTGTTGATTTTAATAAACCTCTTCCGTAGTAACTGTATCTGAATCCAAATCCTCCTTCACCTGTTCCGCAATAAACTATTCTTTGCGGAGGATTAGTGTTCCAGTTATTGTAAACTGCTAATGCACCGGAGGAAAGAGAAATTTCAAAATCTGTTTTTGCAACCCAGTTAAAGCCGCCGTCGGTTGATTTCCAAACGCCCCCGTTTGAAGTTCCTATATAAATTACATTTGTTGAATCAGGGTCATAAGCAACAACCCGCACTCTTGAGCTATTGGGTGCTGAATTGTATGAGCCGGGAGTTGGTCCTAAGCTAATCCATGACGAGCCGTTATCAACAAAGCCGGATTGTCGTAAAAATTTTTTCTGTTCAAGAGCATTTCCAAATGCGTTAAAATCCGGATAAGGGGTAAGCCGTGTTTGAATAAAAAATTGGTTTCTTCTGTTTAAATCTTCTTTGTTGTCTGTAAAAGGTTGGGTGGAGGTAAACTGTGAGTAAAATAACTTTGTAGTTAAAAGAAATAATGTAACTAAATAATATTTCTTCATGATAAACTTTATATTTCTTTAATGAGTTGCATCAGTTTATAAATGCAGCATTAAGGTAGCATTTCTTTCTATTGAATAAAAGATGGTAGCGCATACGGGGATCGAACCCGTACTTTCCGCCTTGAGAGGGCGGCGTGTTAACCAATTACACCAATGCGCCTTAACAAAAATTAAATATCAAATATTAAAAATCAAAATTTAAAGAACAAAAGGAAAAATCATTTCCAAATCGCAAGAACACCGCCCATAATTGTTATCGAGAAAAGCTGGTAAAGAATAAAGATGAAGTAAAGCAGCTTGGGTCTGCTTTCATACAGATAACCGGGCAGAACTGTAGTTACAACAAATCCAAGCCAAACCCAAAATCCAACCATCACACCCTGAACAAATGAATTGATACCCGCAAACTTTATTATGTGAGCAAGAACATAAGCAAATAACAGTGATGCAATTGTATTGAAGACATAAATCATTCCGGTCGAGCCGCGGGAGAAATCTTCCGGAGTTTTCCCCATTGACTTCAGCCATATTTTTCCGAAAGCAAGAGGTGAATACCAAAATGCACCGAGAGCCATGTTAACAATTCCTGCTACTATAATCGGGATTAAGTTTAATGAAGAGTCAGGCATAATCGATGAAGATTGAAGATTGAAAATTAAAGATTAATAATTGATTTGTTGCCCGACTAGGGGTCGAACCTAGACTTTCTTGATCCAGAATCAAGCGTGTTGCCAGTTACACCATCGGGCAATGTTGTTATACAAATTTCGGGTAATCCGCTTCAAGTTTCAATGCAGAGTTGCTTAGTTTATATTTGTAACGATGAAAACAAAACTGATAAAAAATATTTTGATTGCTTCGGGGTATATTAAACAAGGAAACGTTGCTGCATTTCCTACTGAAACTGTTTATGGTCTTGGTGCAAATGTGTTCGATGAAAATGCTGTGAAGGAAATTTTCAAAGTGAAAGGAAGACCCGCGGATAATCCGATGATTGTTCATGTCAATTCCAAATCACAGATAAAAATTCTTTCGAGAGAAATTACACCATCTGCAAAGAAAATTATTGATAAGTTTTTTCCCGGAGCTGTAACAGTGGTTCTTAAAAAGAATGAAATCATTTCTGACATTGTTACTGCCGGGCTTGACACTATTGCAATCCGAATGCCGTCTTCGAAGATTGCAAGGAAATTTATCAATGCATGCGGAGTCCCGATTGCTGCTCCGTCGGCAAATCTTTCCGGATCTCCGTCACCGACAAGCTATCATCATGTGTTGAATGATTTCAAAGGAAAGATTCCGTGCATTCTAATCGGACCAAATGCTAAGCATGGAATTGAATCAACAGTTGTCGATTGCTCGGTTGAACCTCCGGTTATTTTACGCCCGGGAGTTGTTACGTTTGAACAATTAAGAAAAGTTGTAAAAGACATTCGGGTTGCATCAAGGAATACAAAAACAAAAAGTCCGGGGATGAGTTATAAACATTATGCACCGAAAGGGAAAGTCCAAACAATTACGAATTACGAATTACGAATTACGAATGTGACAAAACATTCAGCATTTATTGGTATCACTAAAATTCCTGATGAGCTAAAAAAGAAGTTCAAAGAATTTAAAATTTGCAAATCAATCGAAGATTACGCGAAAAATCTTTTCTCATTCTTCCGTGAGTGTGATGAGAAGGAAATTAAAATTATTTATGCAGAGAAAGTTTCTGAGAAAGGAATCGGCATGGCAATAATGAACCGACTGAGAAAAGCTTCGCTTTAATGTCAAATGTCAAAATCCAAATGACAAATCAATAACAAAATCTAAATGACAAATTTTTAATTTAAAACTTTGACATTCATTTGACATTTGAGCTTTGGCATTTGTCATTTCTCAGAATACCATCTGCGAATCACAAATCTTTTCCCCTTCGAGCTTTCAAAATCATTCACGGGTTTTCTTGTTTCCATCAAAGATGTTAGTTCGGTCACTAAATCTGTTTTGATAACTCCGCCGCGTGAGAGCGAGCTTTGTATGGCTGTGGTTTTATCGTAAACATAAATCACGTGCCCGTCCCAGACGAGCATGTCGAGCGGCTCGAGCTTTGATACGATTTGCTCAGCAGTCAACCCTGCGATTTCGATTGGCTCGCCGAAGTTAATAAGCTTGCTCGTATTTCTCGGAGTATTTCCGTTTGTTGCTTCATACATCAGTCCCGAACAATCGCATCCAACCAAATTCCATTCATCGATTTGCTTTTCGCTCAGAGGAAGTGACGGTTTATAAAACTCGATGAGTTTTTTTATTCCGCTGATATAATTTCCGCCCCAGCAATATCTTTTGCCTACGGCTTTATCGAGCTGCGCATAAATGTTTTCTTTGGACGGAAGAATTCTCGGCTGTCTGGGAGGAGGAGAATTTGCAACTTCTACAAACCTGCTGTCGATAAATAAATCAACATTGTATTGATATTCGTCGCAGGTGCAGTGGAAAATTTTGTGCGTTCCGTAATCATATTCTCCGAGAAGTTCGAACACTGTGCCGGGCAGTGCGATGAATTCCAGTTCGCGTATTAATCCTTCCTTATCGGTTTTGAGCGTCATGCCGTCTGCTCCGCCGAAGACAGAATTGAAATCGGAAGTGTTGAGCACGGGACATGGCTCGTTTGCGATTGCCCAAAATTCCTGCGAATAAGATTTGAATGCTGCCATTAAAAGTATTGTAATGATTAGGGAAAGTTTCATTGAGTACAAAAATATTCAGAAATGTTGTTAACATAAATGAAACTTTCGTTTTTTTGTTTCGGTAGTTTAGCCATTCCTGCCTGACGTTGAGTAATTTGACAGACAGGAATGTCTGTCGTACCAAATTAAACAGTGATGTATGGGATTGCTTCGTCGCTTCGCTCCTCTCAATGAAAGAACTTCCCATCACTTTCTAATATTCTTACTTCTTAGTAATTTTGCCTGCCCGTTCCGAAACAAAGTGCAGGCGGGCACTCATTCATAAAATTTTTTATAATCTAAAGGAGAAATTAAATGTCAGCATCCGACATAGAAGGACAAATTAAAGAAGCCATTGTAGAAAAGCTTGGCGTAGAAGAATCGAAAGTTACTCCGAACGCATCATTCATTAACGACCTTGGAGCGGATTCGCTCGATACGGTTGAACTGATTATGGAGCTTGAGTCGAGGTTCAAAATCGAGATTCCTGATGAAGACCAGGAAAAGATTCAGACGGTCGGTGACGCAGTGAATTATGTGAAGTCAAAAGTATCCGCTTAAAATTTAATGTCAAGAAAACGCGTAGTCGTTACGGGCATTGGTGCGGTATCTCCAATCGGAAACACTGTTGAAGAATTCTGGAGCAATCTTCTTGCTGGAAAAAGCGGTGCAGCCCCAATCACTTATTTCGATACAACTCATTTCAAAACAAAGTTCGCCTGCGAAGTAAAAAGCTTCGACCCGCTGAATTACATGGACAGGAAGCTTTCGCAGAGAGTCGATTTGTTCACACAGTTTGCACTTGCGGCAAGCGAGATGGCGGTGAATGATTCGGGAATAGATTTTACAAAGATTGACCCGTACAGAGTCGGCGTTGTTTACGGCTCGGGTATCGGCGGAATGTGGACTTATGATTCGGAGCAGAAGAAACTTTATGATACTTTGGAGAAGCCGGAAAACAGATACAACCCCCGGCGTATCAGCCCGTTTTTTATTCCGATGCTGATTGCCGATATTGCGGCTGGAAGAATTTCCATGAGATTCAAATTGAAAGGTCCGAACTATGCAACGATTTCTGCTTGTACAACTTCTGCTCACTCGGTAGCAGATTCTGTGATGCTGATTCAAAGAGGAAATGCTGATGTTATGGTGACAGGCGGCTCGGAAGCAGTGATTTGTCCGATGGGTGTGGGCGGATTCAATTCGATGCACGCACTTTCTATACGCAATGATGCTCCCGAAAAAGCATCGCGTCCTTTTGATAAAGACAGGGACGGATTTGTAATGGGTGAAGGCGGTGCGACGCTGCTCCTCGAAGAGCTTGAGTTTGCAAAATCACGCGGAGCAAAAATTTATGCGGAGATTTCCGGCATCGGCTTGACTGCAGATGCACATCATATAACAGAGCCCGCTCCCGAAGGGGAAGGAGTTGCAGAAGCGATGAGAATTGCATTGAAAGATGCGGGCATAACCGAAGCAGACGTTGACTGCGTGAACGCTCACGGAACTTCGACTTATTATAATGACAAGAATGAAACTGAAGCTATTAAATCGGTGCTTGGCGAGCATGCAAAGAAAACTCCTGTTCATTCAATCAAGTCGATGATTGGACATTTGCTCGGAGCTGCCGGTGCGATTGAATCGATTGCTTCGGTTCTCACTATTCGTGACGGTATAATTCCTCCGACAATTAATTATAATACTCCAGACCCTGAATGTGATTTGAATTATGTACCAAACAAAGCTATGAAAAAAGAAGTGAACACAGTGCTGTGCGATAATTCCGGTTTCGGCGGGCATAACACAGCTTTGATTTTTAGAAAGTTCGTTGAGTAATTAATATGTTCGGCGTATTTAAGACGCTTAAAAGATTTATCCCTATTCTCGGCAGGAAATCCGCTCAGGAAGATTTCTATTCTGCGATTGCCTCATTTGATTTCAAAACATTTCAGTCGCACATCGGTTACCAGATAATCCACCGTGATATTTTTATCAATGCGTTAACACATCGTTCGTTTATAAAAGGCAAGAATCTTAACGGCTTGAAGATTCGCTCCAATGAGCGTTTGGAATATCTCGGTGATGCAATTCTCGATTCGGTTGTTGCGGAATATCTCTACAAAAATTTCCCGTTGTCTGAAGAAGGTGATTTAACAAAGTACCGCTCTGTTCTTGTCAACCAAAGATTTCTTGCAGAGCGTGCGAAAGAAATCCGTTTGCAGGATTATCTTCTTGCTGCTCCCACTGCATTGAAATCAATCGAAGACGGATACGATACGATTCTTTCTGATGCTTATGAAGCGTTGATAGGTGCTATCTTTCTTGATAAAAGCTACGAAGCCGCAAAAGATTTTTTGAACAACCAGATTTTCAAAAAGCTCGACGTGAAATGGCTGAACCAGTTTGACGAAAATTATAAGAGCAAGCTTCTTGAATTTACACAGGCGAACACGGAATATATTCCTGAGTATAAAGTTATAACCGCAGAAGGACCGGAACACAATAAGCTTTTCACAGTTGAAGTTCACATTCATGAAAAGGCACTCGGAATCGGGAAAGGCAGAACGAAGAAGCAGGCGGAACAGGAAGCTGCTTCCAATGCATTAAAGAATTTAGACATCATCGAGCAGATGGGCTCGAAACGGAAGAAGAAGGAAAAGTAAAGCCGCACAAAGAACCTCACCCCTTCCCCTCTCCTTAAAGGAGAGAGGTGAGAAAAAAAATATTAAATCTATTCTCAACAATTTATAAATGAATAAGTTCAAACATTACGACAGGTTTGTTAACAGACATATCGGTCCAGACAGCTTAGAAATTGAAACGATGTTGAAAACTATCGGCTGTAAATCTCTTGATGAGCTTATCAATCAAACAGTTCCTAAAAAGATTCGGCTAAAAGATTCTCTTGAGCTTGGCGAGGCAATGAGTGAAACAGAACTGCTGAACAATCTCAACGAGCTTGCTGATAAGAATAAAGTTTTTAAATCGTTCATCGGACTTGGATATTACGGAACGATTACCCCCAACGTAATTCTCAGAAACATTCTTGAAAATCCGGGATGGTACACTGCTTACACGCCTTATCAGGCAGAGATTGCACAGGGACGACTCGAAGCGTTGCTGAATTTTCAAACGATGGTTGTTGACCTTACCGGACTTGAAGTTGCAAATGCATCTCTGCTTGATGAAGCAACTGCTGCAGCCGAAGCGATGCACATGCTTTACGCTTCACGAAAGCCGGAAAAGAAAAATACGAATAAGTTTTTTGTTTCGCAGAATTGTTTTCCGCAAACGATTGATGTATTAAAAACAAGAAGTGCTCCGCAGAACATCGAGCTTGTTATCGGCGATGAAAATAAAACTGATTTGAGTGATGAGTTCTTCGGCTTGCTTGTTCAATATCCAGATGTAAACGGAAACGTGAATGATTACACAAAATTATTTGCCGATGCAAATGCAAAAAATATTTTCTGTGTTGCGGCTGCTGATATTTTGAGCTTAACTCTTTTAAAACCACCGGGAGAATTTGGTGCTGATGTTGTCGTCGGCTCAACGCAGCGTTTCGGTGTTCCAATTGGCTACGGCGGACCGCATGCCGCATACTTTGCATGCAAAGATGAATTCAGAAGATTGATTCCGGGAAGAATCATAGGTGTGTCGGTTGATAAGCACGGTGACAAAGCATACCGCATGGCTTTGCAGACACGCGAGCAGCATATAAGAAGAGAGAAAGCAACGAGTAACATTTGCACGGCACAAGTATTACTTGCTGTGATTTCTTCGATGTATGCAGTTTATCACGGGCAAAAAGGAATTAAAGCGATTGGCGAAAGAGTTCATCAATTGACAATACTACTTGACAAATGTTTGAAGCAATTAAACATCAAACAGGAGAATGAATTTTATTTCGATACGCTGAAGATTCATGCTGACAACAAATCAATTTCGGGATTGAAAAAAAAGTTTGAAGAGAATGAAATTAATGTCAGGTACGGAAAAGATTTCATCGGAGTTTCGATTGACGAAACGACTGAATTAAATGACATCGAACAAATTGTTAGAATCATTTCAGGTAAAAATGATTTCAGGATTGATGCGGTTGCAGATGACAAAAGTTCAGACGATAAAATTCCGAATGCACTGAAACGAACTTCGCATTATCTAACAAATCCTGTTTTCAACTCTTATCATTCCGAAACGGAAATGCTTCGTTACATGAAGCGTTTAGAGAATAAAGACCTTGCGTTGAATCATTCGATGATTCCGCTTGGTTCATGCACTATGAAGCTGAATGCAACTGCAGAAATGATTCCTGTAACGTGGCAGGCATACGGCGGAATTCATCCGTTTGCTCCTGTTGAACAAACTCAGGGTTATCAAAAGATTTTCTCCGAGCTTGAAAAAGATTTAGCGAAGATTACCGGCTTCGATGCTGTTTCACTTCAGCCGAATTCGGGAGCACAGGGTGAGTATGCAGGGCTGATGGTGATTCGTGCATATCATATCGACAGAGGTGAAGGTCACCGCAACGTTGTTTTGATTCCATCGTCTGCTCACGGAACAAATCCTGCAAGTGCAGTGATGGCGGGAATGAAAGTTGTTGTTATAAAGACAACTCAGAGCGGCGACATCGATTTTGAGGACATGAAATTAAAAGCCGAGCAGCATAAAAATGATTTGTCTGTGTTGATGGTAACTTATCCTTCAACTCATGGTGTGTTCGAAGAGCACATAAAAGATATTTGTGATGTGATTCATGCAAACGGCGGACAAGTTTACATGGACGGTGCAAACATGAATGCTCAAATCGGGCTGACAAGCCCTGCGATGATTGGTGCAGACGTTTGTCATTTGAATCTGCACAAGACATTCTGCATTCCGCATGGCGGCGGCGGACCGGGAATGGGACCAATCGGTGTGGCAAAACATCTTGCTACTTATCTGCCGGGAAATCCTTTGATAAAAACCGGAGGTGAAAAATCTATTCACGCAATTTCTGCGGCACCGTGGGGAAGTGCGAGCATTCTTATTATTTCTTATGCTTACATAAAAATGATGGGTGGTGACGGATTGACTGACGCAACAAAGATTTCTATTCTCAATGCGAACTATATCAAGTCGCGGCTGGAAAAAAATTTCAAAGAGCTTTATTCAGGCAAACAAGGACGAGTTGCACACGAATTAATTTTTGACATGCGAGAGTTTAAAAGAACTGCGAACGTGGAAGTGGAAGACATTGCAAAGCGTTTGATGGATTACGGTTTCCATGCACCGACAGTTTCGTTTCCTGTGCCGGGGACAATTATGGTTGAGCCGACAGAAAGCGAGCCGTTGGATGAGCTTGACAGGTTTTGTGAAGCGATGCTGAGCATAAGAAAAGAAATTGCAGAGATTGAAAGCGGAAGTGCGGATAAGACGGACAACGTTTTGAAAAACGCTCCGCATACTGCGAAGCATTTAATCTCTGATGAATGGAAACATTCTTACTCGAGAGAGAAGGCGGCGTATCCTCTCGATTGGGTGAGAGAAAATAAATTCTGGCCCAGTGTTGGAAGAGTTGATAATGCTTACGGCGACAGAAATTTTGTTTGCTCTTGTCCACCGATGGAATCTTATGATGATTAATGATTAATGAATAAGATATTTTGAAAAGAAAGTTTACAAACTATACGATGAAGTATGATTACGACTGCGGTCCGACTTCAATTGCATTGCTGTTGAGTGCATACGGAGTAAATGAATACAAACCGCGTGAATTGATAAAAATATTTAAGACAACTAAGAACGGAACGGATTGGAGAAGGATAAATAAATTTCTTAAAGAGCTGAAGACCTTTAATGTGGAAGATTATATGAGCGTCAGCAGAGCAAGGAAATATTTAAATAATAAAATTCCTTTGTTCATTTGCTGGGATGTGGAAGGAAAGTATTCGCATTATTCTGTTCTTCTGAAAATGGATGAGCTTAATGCAATCATTCTTGACCCGGAAGACAGAAAGCGATTTACCAGCCATGAGCTTTCTGAGTTTAAAAAATACTGGAGACCATACAGATATTGGTTCATGCGTTTGATTCCGAAGATGAAAAGTAAATCAGTTCGTAGTTTTACAGGAGCGGGTGCAACAGGGATAACAGAAGAGCCTGCCAAAGGACAATTGAATATTTCTAAAGTTGAGGAATGGATTAAGAGAGCGAAAATCAAATAGCAAAGAGTAAATAACAAAAGAGCAAGTGGCAAAGAGTCGATATGTGAGAGAAAGAGCAGGAACTGCTCTTTTTTGTTAAATTAGAACTGAAACCTTTACTATTATAAGCCGTCATAACAAGCAGACGATAGAATTTTACAAACTTAAATTTAACATCCGTCAGCAGACGGAAAGGAGAAAATAAAATGAGTAACTTCGCAGACGCATTGGCTCCAATCATAGCAATAATATTTACATTCGGCATCCCCGGACTGATAATATTTTTCGCAATCTACAACCGCCACAAAGAACGCATGCGTTTGATAGAAAAGGGATTGAGTGGCGATGAAGTGAAGGCATATTTCCAGGGGTTTAATGCGAAGAGCTTGCCGAACAGGTTTTCGCCGCTGAAGTGGGGAATACTTTTTACGATGGTTGGCATCGGGATTTTCATCGGAATCATTCTTGAGGAAGCGGGATTTTCGGAGTCGCTGATACCGGTAATGATTCTTGTGTTCGCAGGTCTTGGATTTTTGGTTTACTATTTTGTGCTGAACGCAAAGCTGAAGGGCGAGAAACAGAACGGTGCGAATTCTTCAAACGGAAATTAACCAGCCATGAAAACAAAAATAATTTTAATTGCGGCTTTTGTTTTGAGTGTCGGCTTCGGCGGATGCGACCTTCTGAGAAAGAAAGTGGAGAAGCAGGAAGAAACGTCTTACAAGTTTTCATCAGTTACTGTTAAGAAAATTGTTGTGGATAATACAAACGGTGATATTGAAATAATGCGTTCAAATGATTCGACGGGAATAACTGTTAAGGCAATCAAAGAAGGAAAGGTGAAATATTCCGAGCGTGATAAACCGTTGGAGAATATCAGTGTGATTGTTGATTCGTCAAACGGGGTTGTGAGTTTTAAGACGGAGATAAAAAAAAGCATGGGTGTTTTCAAAAAATCGGACGGCGGAAGCGTTGAATTTGAGATTCGCGTTCCGAAGAATGTTGAAGTGGAGCTTTCAACAACGAACGGAGATATTTCGATGATGAACGTTCCGAACGCTGCGAAGCTGAACACAGTTAACGGCGAGATATTATTTGCAAATGCCTACGGAGTTTATGAAGCAACATCAGTGAACGGAAGCATTGTGGGGAACATCGATTCAACGAAAGGAATTGAGCTTAAAACAACGAACGGCTCAATCAAGCTTGGCAACATGAAGAATGTTTCGTGCGAGGTGAATGCTTCGAATGTTAACGGAAGCATAAAGTATAAAGACATCGAGTTCAGGAATCTTTCATCGGGGAAGCACAGCTTATCAGGAACATTGAACAACGGCGGAGCAAAGATTGACGTGACCACTACCAACGGCAGCATTCGTTTCCAGCCGGCACCTTTTAAAGTCGACAGACACAGACACGGTGACTTTGAATTTCGCTTTGACTTCGATGATGAAGATGAGAAAATAATCGAGAAGAAAATAATTGAAGAGATAAAATCAAAAGATAACGCGAAGGGCAGCGACTCGTCGAAAAAATGATTGATAGTTTAAACTTAAAACTGCCAAAATTTATTTATATATTTAATGAAAAGTCGAAGCGATTGGATTCACAAAAGAGGGAGAGCTGCATTAATGACCTGGATACAAATATTATTGCAAGGATTCGCTCCGGTGAAACAAATGAGTTCGAACATCTCGTTGAAAAATATAAAGACAAAGCACTGACTCTATCGATGAAGATATTAAAGAACCATGAAGACGCAGAAGATTCAGTGCAGGAAGCGTTCGTGAAGACTTACCGCTCAATCATGGAAAAGAAATTCGAGGAGCGGGCAAAGTTCTCGACTTATTTTTACAGGATAGTTTACAACACTGCGTTAGACCATTACAGAAAATACAAAAGCAAAAGCTATAACGTGATTGGATTCGACGATATGAAAAGCGACCACGAAGATTCATCGAACGAGCTGGATGAAATTAAAATTGCACAGGAATTCCGGAATACAGATACGGCTGACAAGCATACATTTCAAAACCAGGTCAGCAATTATGTGAATGAATTTATCGATAAGCTGCCGGAGAAATATTCTACCATTCTCACGATGTTTTATTTAAATGACATGACGCATGAAGAAATCTGCGATGCGACACGCCTTCCGCTTGGTACGGTGAAGAACAGAATTTTCAGGGCGAAGGAAAGATTTAAGGAATTGCTTACGGATAAATTAGGAATGACGGAGATACAAACTTTTATAAGCTAACACCCGCCTGCGGAACGGGCAGGAATAATTTTATGTCAGAACAAAAAACAAAAATAGATAAGTTCATTGATGAACAGTTTCGAACTGCAAAGATTGAGAATGCAAAGCCGGAGCTTACAAGCTTTATAATGAAGCGTGTGATGGCTGAGCAGAAATATATTCTTGAGGAAAGAAAACAGGACAGGGTAATCAAATATTCTATTTCATCTGTTCTTTTACTCGTGTTCGGCTTTGTGATTTTTGTTTCGTTCTCAGCTTCGGGAAATTCTTCTGTGTCAGACAAGGTTAACTTGAATCCGGCAATTCAAACTACAAATTCGTTTTTCACAAAGCTTGCTGAATATGCTCAGAGCATTGCTTCGGGAGTTTTTGGACTCATCGGTGTCGGTTTCACAAACAAAACTTTTTCAATGCTCCTTTTAATCGTTACAGCAATCGGATTATTTCTTACGGCGGAAAGATTTCTTGTCGGACATAAGCTTAAGTCGAAAAGGATTTAGTGAATTCTTTATCGTTTATCCATTATCGTTTATCGTTTATCATTCATTCTATCCTCCATGTATTCCCGGAAAATAAAACATCATGTAAAGTCGTCTCGCCTTTCTTTTCTTTAGCAGCTTTGATTTGCGATTCCATTTCTTCTTCGTAACAGCTTCTCTCTATGTTCAGAAAAACTCCAACCGCTGCAGGATAACCATCGAGCTCAGCCATGTCGGATAAAATCATTGCAAGCTCGCGTGATGTTTCATCGTGAAGGAGAACATCGTTGACAGAATGATTTCCGTCTTCGAGTGAAATAATTATCGGCTTGAAGCCGTCGAGCTTAATTCCTTTTTCTTTATTCTTACCGAAGAGCAACGGCTTGCCGTGTTCGAGATATAAAACATTATCCGGTCGTGTATCTTTATCCGTGTAAGTGAAGAATGCACCATCGTTATAAATATTACAGTTCTGGAAAATCTCCATGTATGATGTTCCTTTATGCTGGTGGCATCTGATAATCATTTCCTGCAAATGCTTCGGGTCTCTGTCCATGCTTCGTGCTGCGAAAGTGCAGTTTGCTCCGAGTGCCAAGCTGATTGGGTCGAACGGCTCATCAAGAGTTCCATAAGGTGATGACTTTGTAATCTTGCCGTGCTCGGAAGTAGGGGAGTATTGTCCTTTGGTCAAACCATAAATTCTGTTGTTGAACAAGAGAAGATTCACATCGAGATTTCTGCGAAGCAGATGAATGAAATGGTTTCCTCCGATTGAAAGTAAATCGCCGTCGCCGGTAACAATCCAAACATTTAAATCAGGGCGGGACATTTTTAATCCTGAAGCAACAGCAGTAGCTCTGCCGTGAATTGTATGGAAACCATACGTGTTCATGTAATACGGAAATCTGCTTGAGCATCCGATACCGGCAACAAAAACAATTTTTTCTTTCGGAACATTGAACGAGGGAATTATTCTCTGCACTTGTGCGAGTATTGAGTAATCACCGCAGCCCGGACACCATCTCACATCCTGGTCTGTTTCAAAATTCTTTGACGTAAGTTTAATTGCGTTTCCGTTTTCTGTTTGAACTTCTGCCATTTTATTTATTTAAAATTTATTGACCTCATTTTATTTATTCAGGACTTCCCTGACTTTGTTTTCAATCTCGCTTGCTTTGAACGGAAGTCCCTGAACTTTTGAATAAGTGATGCAGTCAATTAAAAATTCTGCACGCAGCAATAAAGCAAGCTGACCGAGATTTAATTCAGGGATAAGAATTTTTTTGAATCTTTTCAGAACGTCACCGAGATTTTTCGGAAATGGATTTAGATATTTTATGTGAGCATGCGAAACGCTTATTCCTTTTGATTGAAGATTCTCGCGTGCTGAAGTTATCGAGCCGAAAGTCCCGCCCCAGCCGATAATCAAAAGCTCGCCCTCGCCCGGACCGTAAACAGTTTGTTCGGGAATATCATTTTGAATATTCTTGATTTTGTTTGCCCGCATGTTGACCATGAATTCATGATTAAGCGGCTCGTAGTTTATGTTTCCTGTGATGTGCTCTTTTTCCAATCCGCCGATGCGATGCTCTAAACCCGGAGTTCCGGGAATTGCCCACGGACGCGAAAAATTTTCATCTCTCGAATACGGAAAAAATCCTTCCGCATCAGTTCTTAAGTTTGGTTTTATTTCCCGAAGCTCATCTGGCGAAGGAATCTTCCACGGCTCAGCACCGTTGGCAAGAAAACCATCCGATAAAAATACAACAGGAGTCATGTATTTAACGGCTAACCGTACGGCTTCATACGCCATGTAGAAACAATCTGCCGGAGTTGACGAAGCAACAACAGGCACAGGACTTTCACTGTTACGTCCGAACATTGCCTGAAGCAAATCCGCTTGCTCGGTTTTTGTCGGCAAGCCAGTACTTGGTCCGCCGCGTTGAATGTCCGCAATCACGAGAGGAAGTTCAACCATCACTGCAAGATTAATTGCTTCGGACTTCAGAGAAAAACCGGGACCGCTTGTGCTTGTGAAACCAATTGCTCCGCCGAACGAAGCTCCGATTGCCGAACATACTGCAGCAATTTCATCTTCTGCCTGAAAAGTTTTCACGCCGAGATGTTTATATTTTGAAAGCTCATGAAGAATATCGCTGGCTGGTGTGATTGGATATGAACCCTGAAACAAAGGCAATCCGCTTTTCATCGAAGCTGCAATCAATCCAAGTGCAGTTGCCTGATTGCCGTTGATGTTTTTGTAAGTTCCTTTTGGTAATGCCGCCGGGTTTATTTTGAATCGTGTTGTGAAAAGCTCTGCGGTTTCTCCGAAGTTGTATCCGGCTTTGAGACATTTAATATTTGCATCGGCAATCTCCGGTTTTTTTCCGAACTTGGAATTTATCCAGTTGATTGTTATGTCGAGAGGTCTGTCGTAAAGCCAGTACATCAAGCCGAGTGCGTAAAAGTTTTTGCTGCGGTTGATTTCTTTTGCATTCAATCCTGAGTTCTGCAATGCAATCGAAGTTGATTTGGTTATCGGGATTTCTAAAACTTTGTAAGCAGATAAACTGTCGTCTTCGAGCGGATTTGTTTCATAACCGGCAAGGTCGAAATTTTTTTGGATGAATGAATCTGTGTTTACAAGAATTGTTCCGCCCCTTTTGAGGTCGTGGATATTTATCTTTAATGCTGCGGGATTCATTGCAACAAGAACGTCGGGAGCATCACCCGGAGAATGAATATCTATACTGCTGAACTGAATCTGGAAACCGCTTACACCGAAGAGTGTTCCCTGCGGTGCTCGAATCTCTGCGGGAAAATCGGGGAAAGTGCTAAGGTCATTACCGACGATGGCGGTTGTGTCGGTGAATTGATTCCCGGCAAGCTGCATGCCGTCGCCGGAGTCCCCTGCAAAGCGAATGACGGCGCTTTTCAGGACTTCGACATTTTTTGTCATCTTTGCTTCTCCTATTGTTCTTCTTTGACTACGTTAACAGTAACATTTGCTGTAACGTTTCCTTTGACATCTTTGAAAAGATGGATGTCAACTTTATGCTCACCGAGATGCTTGATGCTTTCTTCGAGTGAGACCTGTTTCTTATCAATCGTGAAGCCCTTCTTAGTAAGCTCTTCAGCAATCATAACTGCTGTAACCGAGCCGAAAATTCTGTCGCCCTCTTCGCCTGCCTGCATTTTAATTTCGATGGTAACGCCGGAAATTTGTGCTGCAAGCTTTTCAGCTACTGCTTTCTCTTTCAGGAATCTTGCTTCTCTTTGTTTCTTCAGCTGGTCCAGAACTTTCATGTTGCCATCGTTTGCAACCATTGCAATCCGGTTCGGGAAAAGAAAATTCATCGCATAACCGTCTTTAACGTTTACAACGTCTCCTGTGTTTCCCAGCTTATCGTGGTCTTGTTTTAGTATTACTTTCATTTATGTTTTATAATAAAAAAGCAGAGCATGAGTTAAATGCTCTACTGATTTTTTAATTGTATGCAAGAAGAAATTCTGTTCGTGTTTAGTGATTCTCGCCGAGTATTGCCTGGTCTTCAGGTGTCAGATGTTTTTCAAACGAATCATCTTCAAAAGTTGGGTTCTCATCATGATGCACTTCAACTGGTTCGTCTGTGTACGCAACTTTCTTGTTTAAAAACTGAATGCGTCGTGCTTTGATTTCAACAATAGTTTTGCTGTCGCCTTTTTCTGTTTTGAAAGTTCTGCTTTGAAGCTCACCTTCAACTAATACAGCACTTCCTTTTTTGAGCTTATCCTTACAGCTTTCTGCAAGCTTGTTCCATGCAACTACGCCGACGTAGCAAACGTCTTCCTGCCACATGTCTTTGCTGTCGCGGTATCTTCTGTTGCTTGCAACCGAGAAATTTACAACAGGAGTTCCGTTTGTTGTTTGTCTTGCGATTGGGTCTTTTGTCAAGTTACCTGCGAGGGTAACCTCGTTGAGTTCAGGCATCTTTAGGTCAGCCATTGTGTACCTCCGGGAGTTTTGTTAGGTTAAAAAAGTTCAGCTTGGTTATCATTTATTGTTCAGACTTTTACAGTCAACTCTGCAGTCCCGAGTTCTCGGGATTCTTTTTCCTGAGCAGCTTTTTCAGCCGCTAAAAGTGCTTTCTGCTCTTTATCGGCATCGAAGTCAATCTTCTTCTGGAAATATTCATCACGCAATGCTTTTGTCTTCTTATCGTAATGAACATTCAGGAACCTCAGAATATCATCGTCAAGATGATACGCTCTTTCCAGCTTTGATATTATATCGCCCTCTCCTGTGAACTCAATTGAAACATAGTTTCCAGTCTGTCTCTTTTTGATTGGATAAGCGAATTTTTTTCTTCCCGATTTTTCGGTTTTAATAACCTCACAATTGTTCTTTGATAGAAGCCCTGTGTATTTATTGACAACAGCATCAACCCGGTCATCTTCCATGATGGAGTCAACTATAAAAGTAGTTTCGTAGTTTCTTTTCAACGCAAATCAGATTTAATTTTTGGAATGAGAACAAATATAATTTTCGAGGCAGTGAGTTTCAAGGCATGACAAGTATCTTATGTGCTGTCAGTGTCATCCACCCAAATTACTCATTACTAATTATTCATTAATCATTACTCATTACAGAATGTATTCTTCTAATTTATTTTGGTTAATCAACAATAAGTTAGTCAGCATGATTTGCCGGCACGAACGCATAGATGTTAACCAAATTTTCTATTTGTTATATGTCATTCTCAAATTCACAAACTCCCCAACGTTATACTTTACTTTTGTTTGTTCAATAATTTCAAAGCCGCATTTTTTGTAACACCGGATGGCAGGTAAATTGAAATCGAAAACATTCAGAGTGAATTTTTGTATTCCGAATTTTTCTTTGGCGGTTTTAATAACTTCGTTGAGCATAAATTCACAAACTCCTTTTCCCTGTGCAGGTTCTTTGACAATCACACATGCAATAGATGCGGTTTTATTTTCACAGTCGATACGTTCAAGAGAACTGTTTCCTATGTGCGAGCCGTTTTCGTCAACGGCTTTGTAGATTTTCCTTACGGGAGATTCTGTTTCGGTAGCTTTAATGTATTCTCCGAGTTGTTCGTGAGTGAGCGGATACCGGAAAGTTTTTCCGCACCATTGAACAAGAAATTTTTCATCGGTAATCCACGAGATGAGCGAATCGAAATCATCGCTTGTAAAATTTTTCAAACACATTTTATTTGAAGAAAATCTTTTTCGCTTTACGGATTTCTTCCTGAACTAACTTGTTCATTTCGGGGTAATGTACTTCGGTAAAAACTTCCAACGCTTCATCAAATGCTTTTGTGCCCTGCATATAATTTTCAGACATGTTCTCCTTCTCAGCAAGCATAACGTAAGCTGTGCCAAGATTGAGCTGTGTTGCGGCAAACTGGTACGGTGCTTTATCAACCGTCCTGATTTTCAACGCATCTTTGAAACACTCAATCGCATTCTCACAGTTCAAAACACGTTCCTGTTCCTGTGCAATCACAAGATAAGCCCTGCCGAGATTATCAAGCGTGTTTGCGTATTGAACAGGGGCGTTGTCAGCCGTTCTCACTTCAAGTGACTGCTCGAAATATTTTATTGCGTTCAGGCTGTTCTCGCTTCTGTTTTCTTCTTCGGCGAGAATCGAATAAGCGTTGCCCAGATTGTTTGTGATGATGCCGAACTGGAGAGGAAATTTTTCTTTCGAATAAAAAGTTAAAACATCTTTGTATGAATTTATTGCAGAGCGTGCGTTCATGGATTTATTTTCCAGTAGCGAAAGCTGAGCGTAGCAATTAGCGAGATTATTTTTTATCAACGCATATTCCTTCGGGGAATCCATCCTGTTCCTAAGGTTAATGCTTAGCTTAAACGATTCAATTGCACAGCTGAGATTTTTATTGGTGTCTTTGATTTCCGAAAGATGGAAATAGAGTCCGCCGAGGTTGTTGTAAGTTTTCGCAATGTCTTTTTCCGAATTTATTTTCTTGAAAAGAGTCGCCGACTCTGTGAGTGCTGAAATTGCTTTATCGAAATTATTCACATTGTCCTGTGATTGTACAAGGGTTGAATATACTACACCGCATCGGCTCAGTGTTTTCGCATATTCAAACGGGTGAGTTTCCTTGTTCAGCAATTTAAGAACGCTGTTAAAATATTCAACGGCTTTGCTTACGTTTGCAATCGTGTTCTCAGCTTTTGAAAGTTCAAAGTAAGACAAGCCGAGATAGTTCATTGATTTCAGAATTGCAGGGTCATTCGGCAATAAATTTTCATCTAAGATAATTTTTCCAAAGCATCTGGTTGAGAGCTTCATGTAATCTGCGATTTGAACATCGACTAAACCGGAATCATAAGCACGTTCACCGAGCATCGTTAAAACTGAATTGTCATCTGAAAATGTTTCAATTAAATCTTCAATGACGTCAGGCACAGTGCTTTCAGTCGCCGGCTTTACAATGAAATCAAGATACGCATCTTCCGCCCAAACTTTATTACGCCGTTCGATTTTCACAAACTCTTTGTCTTCCAAAGATTTCAGCCAGCCCGTCCATTCAAAATCTTTTCCTTCAAGCTCGAATCTCTTTGCAATTTTTTTCAGCCATTCAATTCTGAAATTATTGTCTTCGGAAATTCCGCCGAGATAAAGCATGCGAAGCGAACGCAGAATTGTTTTCTCTACGTTATCACATCCGTCGTATCTTCGTTCCATTTCATTGAGCCGCATAAACACGGAGCCGATTGTTCCGTTGAACATCACGTTATCCCATTTCATACCAAGTTTCAACGCAATCATCTCACCGTCTTTTGAAGCAAGCTTTTCCATCTCGAAAATATTTTCTCCGAAAAGAGTATCTATGTCGATGTTCTGTTCAACAAGCTTGTTTCTCACCTTCTTGAACTCTTTGCCTGAGTGGCACGTTGAAACGATTGGAATATTTTTATCTTTCGCAGTGCGGAACATCAGGTGAAACGTATCCTGCTTCTCGATGTAATACTGCATGTCGTCAATGAAAATAATTTTCTTTTTCCAGAAGCGGTATGAAGGCGGAAGTGCGAAGCTGCTGACGTTCACAGCACGCGGGACAAGAACATCGAATCTTTTTTTTGACTGATGAAACGAGCGGAACACACAGCGTGTCTTTCCGCTTAGCGGTGAGCCGACAATTAAAAAATTTCTGCTGCGTTCAATCGAGCGGCTGACCTGTGTATCGATGCTTCGTTCAAAATAATATTCTTCGTGAGGTCTCTCACCGAGAACTTCTTTCGGCTGAATCTTTTTTGAATCTTTCCAAATCACAGAATAAAAATTTCTGAACTCGCGCCGGGTTTTATATACGTAACCAACGAACGGAGCAAGAACCGTTGCGATAATTCCAAGTATGGTGAGAGTTAAAGTTAAGTCCAACTGAGGATTAATGATTCAAGATTCAAGATTTATTAGAGGACGTTCCAAAAATTCACATTTGAATTGTGCACGAGCTCAATATCCACGACCTTCAGGTCGTGGATAAATAGATTCTCATTAAAAGGGCTTTAGCCCAACCAACAATATTTTTGGCTAAAGCCAGAGTAAAAATTTCTCTCTACCCACGACCTGAAGGTCGTGGCAATTGTTAATTGCTTTCAATTTTTGGAACTGTCATAGAGAAAATAAAAAAATGTTTTAAAATTTTTTCGTGGTAATTCGTGGCTACTTAATCCCTCTCACTTTTTTATAATTAACTTTCCTCTTCTGGTTAAATGCACTGATTCCCTCTTTCACTTCACCGGATAAATTGTGAAGCGAGAGCCAGTCGCGTGCATGCCCTATTGTTGTGTGCCACGATAAATCTCTCCAGAAGTTCAATTGCTGTTTTGTGTAACGCAGACATTCGGGAAGTTTATTGTAAAGTTTTTCTGCAAGCGAGTCAACAGCTTTGTCGAGCTTATTATATGGAACGACTTCATTCACCAATCCCCACTCAAGAGCTTTCTTCGCAGAAATTTCTTCACACAAAAATAAAATTTCCCTCGCACGTCTGTCACCGACAAGTATCGGCAAAAATTGTGTAGCACCTGCAGCCGCAACGCTTCCTCTTGCTGCACCAACCTGCCTGATGTAAATATGGTCAGCCGCAATTGCAAGGTCACAGCTGATGTTCAGCTCATTTCCGCCGCCGACAACAATTCCGTTCAGTCGGGCAATCGTTGGCTTGCCTACGTTTCTCATAACTTCATGAAGCTGGATAAACTCATACATCCATTTGTAATAATCGTTCGGGTTGCCGACGAAATAAGTTTGCTGTTCATCCAAATCCGCTCCGGTCGAAAACGCTTTCTTCCCTGCCCCTGTTAAAACAATCACGGCAATAGAATCATCCCAGCTTGCATCTTTAAAAGCAGCAGTGAGTTCGTGAATCGTCGTCAGGTCAAGACAATTCAAAACATCTTCGCGGTCGATTGTGATTGTCGCTTTATAATTTTTCTTTTCGTAAATGATGTGCCTGAACTTGAATGACTTTGGCGGCTTGCCTGAGTAAATGTTTTTCTTTTTCATGTTGAGTTATTTCAAAGTTATTTTCCCCGCCTGTGCGGACAGGCAAAATTAATTCTATGAATTACTAATTACTAATTATAAATTTTAAGTTGTAAGTTAGCGTATATGATTGACGTTTCGGTTATTATAGTTACGTGGAACAACGAAGATGAGATTTCTGACTGCATTGATTCGGTTATTGCTAACTCATCCCGAGCACTCGGGACTGTTGAAATTATTGTAATCGATAATGCTTCCGGTGATAAAACTTTTGAGCTCCTGAAAAATATGAAATACAGTAATGTTCAATCACATAGAAATGAAAAAAATCTCGGCTACACGAAAGCTGTAAACCAGGGAATAGAGCTTGCAAACGGCGAATATATTTTTTTATTAAATCCCGATACGAAGCTTCATGAAAATTGTTTGAACATCCTGCACAGTTATTTAAAAACAAATTTATCCTCCGCAGCCGATTGTCCGCTGATGCTCAATGAAGACGGAAGTGTGCAGCATTCGATTCGTAATTTTCCGGATTATTGGACAATGTTCTGTGAGTTCACTCTGCTGTCAAAAATTTTTTCAAGGTCAAAGCTTTTTGGCAAATGGAAAATGAAATATTTTTCTTACGATGAAGATGCAGACGTGAATCAGCCCATGGCAGCAGCACTCATGATTCGTAAAAGCATTCTCAATCAAATCGGGAACATGGACGAACGCTTTGAAATGTTCTTCAATGACGTTGACTTGTGTAAAAAAATCTTTGACTCAGGTTCTAAGATTCGTTTCATAAAAGATGCCATCATCATCCACAAACACGGAGCAAGCGTTTATAAAGACAGGAAACGGATGCTCAGAATCTGGAACGATGACTGCATAAAATATTTTGAGAAACATAATCCGAGTTCTTTGCTTTTACTCTGGCTGAAAATAAGCTTAACAATAACTCAACTCTTTAGAAAATAATCTTCTCTGCGGTCTTTGCGACTCTGCGAGAATTAAAATAAAAATGAAAATCGCACTTGCACAAATCGCTCCGCATTTAGGAAACACCGGAAAAAATATAAAGAAGCACATTGCCTGCATTGACAAAGCTATTAAACAGAAAGCCGGCTTAATTGTCTTCCCTGAGCTTTCTCTAACAGGATATTCGTTAAAAGATTTGAACTTCGAGATTGCTGTAAATCCTTACAAAGAAAAAATGCTCAAGCCACTTGCAGAACGCTCGAAAAAAATCTCAATCATCTGCGGCGGAGTCGAAGAAGATGAAAACTTCTGCGTTTATAATTCTGCTTTTTATTTTGAAGCGGGTAAGCTCCAGTTCACACACAGAAAAATTTATCCGCCAGATTACGGAATGTTTGAAGAGATGCGTTACATCACACGCGGTAAACAGATTGACATCCACGACACAAAACACGGGAAGTTTGGATTGCTTGTTTGCGAAGATTTGTGGCACATGTCGTTACCTCTAATACTCGCATTGAAAGGTGCGAAAGTAATTATCACAATTGCCGCTTCACCTACACGGCTCGAATTAAATTCAAAATCAAAAACGATTCGCAACTACGAGGTGAATTCTGAGCATCACCGTGCTTATGCCCGGCTGCTCTCGTGTTACATAGTATTTGTAAACCGCGTTGGCTATGAAGACGGTGTGAATTTCTGGGGCGGCTCGGAAGTCGTTGACCCGTTCGGCAATGTGCAGAAAGCTGCAAAGCTTTTTGACGAAGATTTAATTGTAACTGAAATCGATTTGAACAAAGTTAAACGTGCAAGACATCAAGCAAGACATTTTCTTGATGAAGATGTGAACTGGCTGAAGAATGAAATTGAAATACTGCATACAGAGATAAAGAAAATTTAAAATCATTCAAACCAAGCATAATATACTCATGACACCGGTTCTTAAAGCATTAATTGTCGATGACGAGCTTTCGGGAAGAGAGAATTTAAAAACTCTCATCGAAAGTTATTGTCCTGAAATAAAGGTTCTGAGTACAGCATCATCAGCAGTAGAAGCAAAGCAAATGGTAAATGATTTATTACCGGATGTTGTCTTTCTTGATATTAATATGCCGGTATTAGACGGGTTTGATTTTTTAGAAAGCGTTGACAGCAGTAGGTTTATGGTTGTCTTTGTTACTGCTCATAATGAATATGCTATCAGGGCAATAAAAGCAAAAGCGATTGACTACCTTTTAAAACCTATAAACATCAAAGAGCTTCAGCAGGCAGTTAAAAGATTAGTGAATAATTTAGATAATAATTTAATTTCCTCAACTCATATTGAAAAAATAATCCTTCCGGTATCGCATGGCTTTAAAGTAATGAATGCTGATGAAATTATCCGGCTTGAAGCGGAAGATTGTTATACGCACGTCTTTACTACTAAAGATAAAAGAATTACAATTTCAAGAACATTAAAAGAATTTGAAGATAAACTATCAAAAGATTATTTTTTCAGAGTACATAAATCCCACCTTATAAATCTCGCTCATATTAAAGAATACTCAAAGTTAGACGGCGGATGTATCACAATGAGTGATTCTGTTAAGATACAGATTTCACGAAGAAAGGGAGCAGAGTTTGAAGATAAGTTTAAGAAATTTAATCAGAAGCGGTAATGCAATGGCGCTAAACCCCCCTAACCCCCCTTTCATAAAGGGGGGACAGTTTAATTTAAAGCTTGTTTTATTAACAGGAATCTTTTGCTCCATTGTTTGGACTCCGGTATTACTTTCACAGACATTTTCTTTTTACCATTACACTTCATCTGAAGGTCTTGCATCTTCATCAGTATATGACCTGATACAGGACAGGAACGGATATATGTGGTTCGCAACCGCTAACGGCGTAAGTAAATTTGACGGACACAGATTTATAAATTACACTACAAGCGATGGGCTCAATTCAAGTAATATAACTAATCTGATAGAGGGCACGAACGGTGAGCTCTATTTCGGAAATCACGATAAGGGATTTAATATATATGCCGGAAGTAAAATAGTAAATTATTCTAATCCTACAGAACAAAATCTTCTTTTCAGAGGTATGTTCATGGATGGCGTTCAACTCTATTCTTACTACGCTAATAACGTTAGTATTGTCAATTCAGAAAATACTATAAATTTATTCAAAGGTTATCACCCGGATACGATTCTTATAAATAAAATGGTAAGGATTAGTGATGGTACTATATTGGCTGCTACATCAAAAGGGCTCTACAAATTTGAGAATCGTGATTTAAAAAAGATAAATATTAGCGGATTAGACAGACAGGAAATCTATTGGCTCAGCGGTGCTCAAGATAATAATATAGTTCTGGGAGCAAACGGAAAAATCTATGAAATAAAAAATAATACGGTTGTAAGAACGATTGAAGTTAATCTCTTTGAAAAAAATAATGTTATTAGAGTGCTGAAAGATACAAAAGGAAATATCTGGTTTTCAATTATGAGTAGAGGGTTTTATTTTATTGAAGCGGGAACGAACAGGATTGCAGACATCGGGAAGAAAATGGGATTGGAAAATGCGATGGTAAATAATTTTCTTGAAGATAATGAAGGTAATATTTGGGCAAGCACTTTTGGAGATGGTGTGTTTTGTTTAAATAATCTCTCCCTGTTTAGTTACAGTCAAAAGGATGGGCTTAGCAATAACAAAGTTTTGGCAATAGAAAAAGACCATGCCGGCAGGATGCTGGTTGGCACCCATGACGGACTAAATGTTTTAGATAGTGCTCGTTTTAATATAATAATTAGCAAGACGGGTTCTGCAGTAGATTATACGTATATCTACGATATAAACTGTATAAATGATACCGTTTATGTAAGTGCTTCATACCATAATTCAATCTATTTTATAAGACAAAGCTACAAAAATGACCGATTCTGTTTCTTCAACTCCTCTGCATTTTGTATAACTAAAGACGGTAGATTTATTAATGGATTCTGGAATAATGCTATTTATATACAGCGATATCCCCCAAAGACTGTTTACGGAGAGGTTGCATATTTATTTGGTGATACCAAAACCGTTAACAAGGTTCATAATATTTTTGAAGACGAAAGGAACAATCTCTGGCTCGGTACATCTTTGGGGCTTTGTAAAATGACCCCGAGCACTCGGGGGCAGAAAACTTTTTTTCCTCAGAACGAAATTTTATCTACAACAGTAAGATATATAATTCAGGACAGAAAAGGTAAAATATGGTTTGCAGGTGATAAAGGTATTGCAAGCTATGACCTGAATGACTCAGTTATTACAAACTTTCCTAAAATCAACGAGCATGATATGTCTTCTTCGAACACTTTATCTGTTGATAAACATAACAGGTTGTGGATTGGAAGTATGAACGGGTTGTTTATCCTTGAAAAAGATTCAGTGAAAATTCTGAACACTGAGACGGGGCTGCCTTCGAATGAAATATTTTCTTTATACTATGACAGTACAAATAATAATATGTGGATTGGCTCAGCAAAGGGACTAAGCTCATTAGATATAAACGAATTTGATAATAAGAAAATTTTGCCTGTTAATGTTCAGCTCAAGAATATTAAAACAGAGGATTCGGTTTATACAAACTTTGATAATATTAATTTTGAACCGGACGCAAATAATATTTATATAGATTTTACTGCAATAAATTATTCCTCTCCGGCATCGGTAAAATACCAGTATAAGCTTCTCGAAGACTCCTTCGGAGAGGACGAATGGCTCGCTCTTCCCGATGATTTTATAAACTTTATTTCTTTAAAAAGAGGTGATTACAAGCTGGCAATACGGGGAAAAACAATTAACAGTTCATGGGGAACACCGAAATTAATTTCCTTTACTGTACTGCCGTATTTTACGGAAACATTTACTTTACGGGCATCCGTAATCGGTTTACTGTTAATCGGAATTGTATTCGTAGCTGTAAAAAGAATCCGCTATGTAAAAGCAAAAAGCGTAGAGAAGATTGCTCTGAACAATCAGATTAACGACCTGAAACACAGCGCGCTTTCCGCAATGATGAACCCGCATTTTATTTTTAACTCATTAAATTCAGTTCAGTATCTGATTAACATTGACCGTAAGAAAGAAGCAAACGATTACATTTCATTAATGGCTCGGCTAATTCGTATGAACCTCGAAACCGCATCAGAAAGTTATATCAGTTTGGATGAAGAAATCAAACGGCTTGACCTGTATCTTCAAATCGAGAAATTAAGGTTCAGTGAAAAATTTAATTATGAAATAGAAACCGGAAGCGGTGTGGAGCCGAATACGGTAATGCTCCCTAATATGATTATTCAGCCGTTTGTTGAAAATTCGATATGGCATGGCATCATGCCTTCGGGAAGAGAGAGGTTTATTAAACTTTCATTTAACTTTGAAAATGTTTCGGTTGATAATAACTCATTCAAGTTTTTTGTAATCAGAATAACAGACAACGGAATCGGCTTAACTGAATCCCAGAAGAACAAAAAGGACGGGCATATTTCAAAAGGCATTCAGATAATTCAGGAACGGCTTATTCTATTAAGCAAAGAAAGTAATATGCCTCAGCCAATCATTCAAGACCTCAATATAAAAAATAAAAATACGCAAGGCACGGAAGTTGTGCTGTCCATTCCGCCCGAACTGTACAAAGTAATTAACAATTAGTAATTAGTAATTAATAATTAACAGAAATGAAGTACAATATAATTAAAGATAAATCATACAAGTTTGCACTCAGAAGTGTTAAGTTGTATAAATATTTATTGAAAGAGAAAAAAGAATATGTTTTATCAAAACAAATTTTAAGATGCGGAACTTCTATCGGAGCAAATGTCGAAGAAGCAATCGGTGCTTCATCAAGAAAAGATTTTATTAATAAATTAAATATCTCATACAAAGAAGCAAGGGAAACTAATTACTGGCTTCGGTTGCTTAAAGATTCTGATTACATTACAAATAATATGTTCTCGAGCTTGGAAAAAGATTGCACTGAAATCTGTAAAATAATATTTACTATCCTAAAGAGTTCTAAAACCTGACTCTGTTAATTTCCATCTGCTAATTACTAATTGCTAATTGGTAATTGACCCGCCGTTAACTTAGCCAAACCGACCGTTCACTAAATTTCTCCGACCGTTAACTGATTCATTCTTGTCCTGAGAAATGAAATGATATACCTTTGCAAAGATTTATAAATTAAGAGAGGTAATGATTTGAGTATCATGAGTTTCATTCGCAGGGTTTTCGGTAAAAGTGAGCCGAGCAAGAAAGCACCTTTTGTTATAATAAACAAAGACGCCGCTATAATTGAATACGACAACATAGAAATTGCCATAGCCGAGCTTGAAAAAGACACGAATGTGCCTAAAGACAAAATGGAAAAAGTCAGGGCGTCATTCGAGAAGCTAAAAAATAACGGTAAAGTGAAAATCAGAAACGGAGAAATAATTGAGTAAGAAGTTCCAAATATGCTAAAAAAACACAAAAGAGCATTGCAAAAAGCTGCATCAGGGCAAAATGTGTTCAGAGTGGCATTGCAAAAAGTTGCAATAGGGCAAAATGTTCTCAGAGTGGCAATGCAAAAAGTTGCATCAGGGCAAAATGCGTTCAGAGTGGCATTGCAAAAATCTGCAAATGGGCAAAATGCGTTCAGAGTGGCATTGCAAAAAGTTGCATCAGGGCAAAATGCCTTCAGTGTGGCAATGCAAAAAGTTGCAACATGGCTCAGAGCATTCAGGGTAGTATTGCAAAAGTTTGCAATCAAAAAAGCTATAATTTATCACTTTTTGTCAATAAATATTACAAATTAAACTAAACAATTTTTTTTAAAAACTTTTCTTAAAGGAGTAAAAAAATGATTAACATAACAGTATTTTTCAAAAACCATTTAGACACACCGCACATCGGCGATGACAAGCTCCGCAAGTTTACGGAGAATCATTTGCAGAGAATGACGGCAAATAATCCGGGCGGAATTTACGCTACGCTCATCACGGATACCGCCGTAGTTTACACAAATTATTTCGGCTCGATGACCGACGAGCTGACAAACAGCAATATCAAGGAAGGTAAAACGGTTACGGTGAACCTTGCCGTTGCGGCTTTCAAAAAAGAAGTGAGCCGGGAGGAAGGACTGATTCGCTCTAAATGGGGAGTCGGCTCGCCGCAATACCAGGAATTTTATCCTCAGGGAGTTTCACAATACACAAACGCTTCGCTTGAGAATATCGAAATGCTGATGGTCGCTTTCGTGAACGCAGCGACTGCACACGTTGCAGATTTGGGAGCACCCTTTGTTACAAAGTTCACAACTTTGAAAAATAATTTCTCGGCTGCAAGAACAGACCAGCTGTTTTTCATCGGTCTTGTCGAAGGAAAGAAAACCGCAACTTCAGGCACGCGTGATTCTGTTGAAGTGCAGGTTATGAAAAATATTCTCATCATCGCATCGAACAATGTCGGGAACACTTCAATCGTGGAAGATTATTTCGACCAGTCATTCTTAGAAGGTGCAACCAAAAAAACTTTAAGCGGTCCTGTACTTGCATCTTCGGATAAGAACATCGACCAGCGGACTTACACCGAAACACAATTAATTACTCTGCGAAATCCGGGTGCATCGAAGCTGAAATATTGCATCGCACTCACTGCCAGCGATACTTGCGGAAGCGGAATTGATGTTAATCCGGGCGAGCAACTCGACGTAACTGCATCACAGCTCGGTGATGTTTCGCTGAATCATTTCCTGAACGTAACGAATACAGAGGCAATAGACGGAGAGTTCAGCGTAACGATAGAGCTGTAAAGAAATTAGTAATTAGTAATTAGTAATTAGTAATAAATTCTAAATTATTTAACCAAAGGAGAAAACAAAATGTTTACAACCAACTACAAACTACTTCTGAAAGTAATGATGCTCATTGCTTTCGTATTTTCAATTTGCGGAACAACTCACGCAGATGATAAGATAAAACTTAGACTTCACCAGCCGCCGCCAAATCAGCTTGGAGTTAAAGATTTGTGGAAGCTCGACATCACAAATACAACGAGAGAGAATATTAATATTTATCTCACAGGAACAGCAACCGAATCAAAGAAGGGTTTGATTGTTTCGGGAAAATCAAAAGTGATTTCCGTAAGCCCCGGGAAAAAGACATACGACTACAACGATTTCAAAAATGGTGGAGATGTAAACTGGAAAGATAAAAGCATACAAGAAGTTCTTCTCAGGACAGGCAATGTCCCCGAAGGCGAATACACAATCTGCGTAACTGCGTTTTACGAAAACAATGAAGTAGCCGACCAGGAGAGCTGTATTGAGCAAAGTATTAAGCAATCAGGTAGCATAACATTAATATCGCCTGAAGACGGAGCGGAAATTGACGTTGGTGGGATTGATGTTATAGTTGTATGGCCAGTGTTTACATGGACACCTTTGCCGGGTGCAAAAGATTACACGCTGAGAATTGTAGAAATTAAAGGCGAACAGTCGCCTGAATCAGCAATAAAGGAGAACAAAGCATTCTTTGAGAAGGAAGGAATTAGAACCACCAATTATCAATACGGAGTTGCTGACCCTAAATTTGAAGAAGGGAAGAAATATGCGTGGGGTATTGGTTCAAATGGTGTGTGGAGTCAAATATGGTGGTGGTCATGGTCGTGGAAAAAACCTACGTGTAAAAATTTCAAAGTTAGTTTAGTAAAAAATGTTACAGGTATTGGGGGCAAAGACAGTGCATGTTGTTATGACATTAGCATCACAAACTCCTATAATGGTTTATCTGTATATAAACCCAAAAGTTTTTTGATCACAACAAATAATGCTAATATTATTTCAGCAGCTGGCACACCCGCAGGTTGGAGCCGAACACCAACTACTGTTTCGCCTAATACAAATAGTATTGTTTGGAAAAAATCAGGATATATACCAACAGGAACGACAAACTTGGGAACAGTTTGTTTTGGAAATAATACAACAGACCCGTTTTATGTACATTATAAATGGTTGGATAAAAAACGTAAGGTATTATGCAAAGATTCAGTGAAAGTAGGATGTAAAAAAGATTCAATTCCTCCCACTTGTTGTGTTTACAGAATACAAATTTATAATTTTTTAAGTCCGGCTATTTGGAGCAAAATAAGAGTTGTTGGAGAAAATAATTCAAAAATAATTGCTGCTTCTGGAGATGAATGGACACAATACTTTAATAAATCTACCCCAGGCACTGTAACGTGGTTTCCAGAAGATATGCCCGATGATGCTGACGAACTTGAATCTGATATAGGTGCTGGCGGCGAAACGGATCCAATAGATAATGAATTTTATATAAAATTGGATCCTAACATATCAGGATCTAACCAAGACTTTAGAATTGAATTCCTCGATGAGAATGGTAATGTAATTTGCACTCAGAAAATAAGTATTCCTTGTATGAAAATTGATTTTGATGATGAAAAAATGGAATTGATTGATTGGACTCAATATACAACTTCCTCTGGTAACGACTGCCGTTCTCAAATGTTAGCTGTTGCTGTGCCATGGGACTGCATCGAATTCGAGGAGATGGCGCACTTTAAAATAGCAAGCACATGTAATCCAATAGTGAATATTTGGTGTTATAACAATAATCAATATAATATTACTTTGGATGCAGTTTATACAGGAAGTCAATATACATATTTATGGACATATACAGATTATACTGGCTATTCCCAGACAAATACAAATCAATCGTTTTATTTTATTCAAAATTATGGTTGGGCTGGTTCAGTTGGATTAACTGTCACGGAACAAATAATAACAGAGATCTCAACACCCGACCCGCAAAATCCTAATGGTCCTCCTATAATAACACATGAGACGACATATGTAGCGGTATGCACTTCATCAACGGATATAAATTTGAATTTTGGTTCAATTGACTTTACATATAAAATGAAAGATTGTAATCCGCTTGAACTTACCTTTACAGCGACAGGTATGAATGAAGAAGATATCATTAATTACGAGTGGACTCAGACCACGACAAATGCTTCTTTCCCCGGCAGTTTTCGGGAACCGGTTTATACTTTACCTGCATATTCGACTTTATATAATATTAAACTAAGGGTAACAGATAAGTACGGATGTAAACATGAAATATCAAAAGACATCAAAGTTGAACCATCTTGCAATCCTTCATTCTCATATGTATATGATTATTGTGCACCATCAACTGATGGAGGAATTACTTTTTACAACATGCCTACAACAGCAACCATAACTTTTGAAAATACATCAACAGGAGGAGACTGTAATGCTATATATAAGTGGGAAGTGGGTGCTTCACTTACAACACTTGTAACAGTTCATACGGGTACCCGGAATAATCCACCACCACCACTACCTTTCAATGTTACACCGAATTCACCGTGGACTTCTAAAATTGTAAAACTAACTATGACATCCGCTCAGTGCCCTGGGGGTCAATCTACAACTCCTCTAACAATAACCTTTAAACCTTGTAGTTATAACTTTACAGTAGAGGTATGTGGTGACGAGACTGTTGTTTTTAAAACAGATCCAAACAATCCTACACCTGTATGGGATTTCCCTGGTCACAGACTTATTCATGACTATTTATTATATAACTATGATCATACACATACAAAAAAGCATCAATACGATGACGGTTCTTATTCAGCTACTATGACAATCATTAATCCGGTGACCAGATGTAGATGCATTGTAACAAAAAACTTTACAGTATATCAACAATTTTGTTGTGAAAAAAAGGATAAGGAAAAAAGATTTGAGATTATTACAATTAACGGTAAACACTACCGTTGGAAAGTGAAATTAAAAGTAAAAGGTGCTGGACTATTTTCTTGGACAGGAAATAAAATTAAGGCAAGATCAAATTTTACCAGAGTACTCTCTAACTATTCTACTTTTGCTATAAACATTTATTGGTTCGGTGCTAGCAAAAGGATAGTAAATAATACAATAAATATTAGTGGTATTTTAAGGACTGAATTACCCGATGAATGCCCATGTCGTGAACCTCATTCATATAGCAGTTCTAAAACTAACGATCCCTGGAAAGTAAGAACAAAAATAAGAGACAAGCCAGCGCTTGTAGTAAACGGTGTTGAGAAACATTGGAAAGTAAAGTCTAACGAAGTAACAGCAACCTATACTCTTGATTTAATAGATAAGAATAATAATGCAGTTATCACAGCTCCGAAATATATTATTCTTGTAAATCATTGCAAATAGATTTTATTATTGAAACAAAAATCATTTTCTTTTAGAAATTTAGATTACATGTCGGAGATTTCTCCGACATGTAATTAATTAATAACAATTATCTCATGAAAGCTCTTTTTAAAATATTCTTACTGATTTTAACAAGCGGAGTATTACTTTCCCAGCCGCTGCCCGTGCAGTTGGTTCCGCCGCCGCCGTATCAGTTCCGCACGGAGGATTTGTGGAACTTGGTAATCACAAATAACACAAGCCAGAGTTTCAGCGTTTATCTTCACGGCAAGGCAACAGAGAGCGGGACAGGTTTAATTGTGGATGCTACAACAGCGCCATTCAGCTTGCCGGTGGGAGTTAAGCGTGTCCGTTCAAACGATGTCGGCAAGGTAACAATAAACGAGTCGAACAAAACATACGAGGATGTTATCAATCGTCTTTCGTCTTTGCCCACAGGCACGTTTGAGATTTGCGTTGATGTAATAGATGCTTCAACAAACCAAGTGCTCGGTTCATCTTGCATCAGCCATGAAGTGCTTAATGTCTCGCAGATTGCATTGGTTTATCCCGATGACAAACAAAAGATGGGAACAGAGTTAAGCTATCCGATTTTTTCATGGATGCCGCCTTCACCTACAACAAGAGGACAGACAGTAACATACAAGTTCAAAATCGCAGAAGTTATCGGACAGCAAACGGGTTATGATGCTATGCAGTCGAATCCGCACTATTATAGTAATAATAATATCAGAACAACAAGTTATCAATATCCTGTTGCAGCAAGACAATTTACAAAAGGCAAAAGATTTTCCTGGCAGGTTGAAGCGTTCGTGAATGGTGTATTGTTATCGGAGAGTGAAGTGTGGGAGTTCAGCGTCGGCGAGAAGAAAGAAATATCAAACACTAAACAGCTTGGCTGGATGAAACAATACTGGGGAGCGAATCTCGAAGGAAATTATTTCGGCAATACAAGTGCATCGTCATTCTTTCAACAGAAAAAGAAAACTTTTTTGTTTTCATTCAGCAGTACATTGTATGGTGAATCGGCAAACCGTTCGGGCACAGGTTCGGACAAAGAGCCAAGATACGGAACACTGGAACTGACACCATCACTTTCGATTTACGGATTGCCGTTCTCATCATCGTTTCTCTTTTCAAGCGAGAACTCATCATCAAGACAGAACATCAATACAGCGGGATTGAATCTCGATGTTTCAACTATCAAGGATTTGATTATGGAAAGAGTTAACAAAGAAAAAGACAAACTCATTGAGGAAGGAAAAAAAGAATTATCAAACCTTACAGACAAACAAAAAGAAAAACTCGAAGGAGATGCAAAGGATAAGGTGATGAGCAGAATGAATCCAATATTGAAGTTCATTTCATATTTCCAGACGCTTGGAATCGGGACAACATATCCGAGTTACACGCCGCTTACATTAAACGGAGTAGCTGTTACGGGTTTAAATGTTGAGTTCAATCCCGGATGGTTTTACATCGCACTTACAGGTGCGAAGAATCAAAAGCCGATTGATAATGTTTCATACAGGAGAGATTTGTATTCGGGAAGAATCGGTTACGGGAAGAAAGACAAGAGCCACGTTTACTTAACAGGATTGTATGCAAATGATAAAGCCGGCTCTATAAAAGTTGATACAACAAACCAGCTTCTTACACCTAACTCAAATTATCTTTTCGGTATCGAAGGCAAGTTAAATCTGCTGAAAGACAAACTGACAATCGAAGCAGAAGCAGTCGGCTCAATGCTGACAAGAGACAACCGTGACGCTGATTTGGAGAATAAATCCATTCCCAACTTTGTTAAGAACTTATTTCATCCGAAAATCTCAAGCCAGATAGATTATTCTTATACGGTAAAGACGACATTCAATAACGAGAAATCAAATACAAAATTTACGGCTGGTGTGAAGATGATTGGACCGGGATTTATTACGCTTGGCAATCCGACCTTGAGAGGAGATAAGCTGCAGATTGAGGGCAAGATTGAGCAGAAGTTTATGAACAAGCAAGTTTCAGTTTCGGCATTTGTGAAATGGTTTAAAGATAATCTCATCAAGTCGAAGCTTTCTACGACTACGACATTGATTCCCGGCTTAACAGTTAATCTTAGATTTAAAAAAGTACCTTATCTCATCCTGACATATATTCCTAACTTTATGAGCAACGATGCAAGCGACCCAAATTCAAAAGTCGATTATAAAAATCATCTGCTGACGGCGACAACCGGGCATAATGTTTCTATCGGAAAAATGAATTTAACTTCTTCCCTTTCTTATCTTTTCAACCAGGCAACTTCTCTTGACACAGCAAGCGGTTACACCTCTAACAGTTTGACACTATCCGAGATGCTATCATTCCAAATTCCGCTTTCGTTCTCTGTCAGCTTTAATCTCAGCCACTCTGATTACGTGAACGATTACAGCAGAATACTTTCCTTTGACGGCAATGTCAGCTATACTTTGTTAGACATCTGGACGAATGCTTTTGGGGTAGCAATTTCAGACGAGAACCGGAAAAACAAGAAGACATATATATACCTGAGCACCGATTTTAATTTGGTGAAGAATGTTTCTGTTAATATCCGTGCCGAGCAGAATCTTTACAATGATTGGATAGCAAGAACAAATAATTATGATGAGTTTATGCTTAAGGGAACGGTGGTAACAAACTGGTAAGAAAAAATTCTTAATTACCGAAGAACTTTTTTCAAAAATTTTCCTGTAATCGATTTTTTGTTTCCTGCTATCTCTTCAGGTGTTCCTGTTGCAACAACTTCCCCGCCTTTATCTCCGCTGTCAGGTCCAAGGTCGATGATGTAATCTGCTGACTTAATTATTTCGAGGTTATGCTCCACAACAACAACAGAATTTCCTTTCTTCAATAAGTCACTGAAACATTTCAGCAGCTTTGCAATGTCGTGAACGTGCAAGCCGGTTGTCGGCTCATCGAAAATAAATAATGTGTGAAGTCCGTCCGACTGAAATGCAAGATGAAATGCAAGCTTGATTCGTTGTGCCTCACCTCCAGATAAAGTTGTTGCCGACTGTCCAAGATGCAAGTAACCCAATCCAACATCCTCAAGAACTTTCAGCTTCACTGTGATGCGGGGAATTTCTTTGAAGAATAAAACTGCTTCACTGACGGTCATATTCAAAACATCACTTATGTTTTTTTCTTTATACTCAACTTCAAGAACTTCCTGCTTGTATCTTTTTCCTTTACACTCATCACATTTCAAAAAAATATCTGCCATAAACAGCATTGAAATTTTTATCACCCCTGTTCCTTCGCATGTTTCACATCTTCCGCCGGGAATGTTAAACGAAAAGCTTCCCGATGTTAAGTTTTTCATTTTTGATGAAGGTCTGTCACCATAAAGCTCGCGAACCTGCTCGAAGATTTTCAAATAAGTGACAGGGTTGGAACGCGGCGACCTGCCAATCGGCGTTTGGTCAACAAGCTCGATTGAATTAATATAATTTGCTCCTTTGATTTCGCGGTAAGCCCCGATTTTTTCCTTGTAAATTCCGTCGAGCTTTTTCTTTAGAGCCCCGTAAAGAATATCGCTGATTAAAGTTGATTTGCCAGAGCCGCTGACTCCTGTTATGCACGTAAAAATTCCGAGAGGAATATTAACGTCAATATCTTTCAGATTATTTTCTGTTGCACCTTTGATGGAAATATTGTGTCCGTTCAAATGTCGCCTGATTTTCGGGATTTCGATTTTCATTTTACCGGTCAGATATTTCGCAGTGAGTGATGCAGAACTTTTTTTGAGCTTGGTAATGTCTCCTTCAAAAATAATTTCACCGCCATGCTCACCTGACTTAGGTCCAACGTCAATCAAATGGTCGCTCGCCTTCATCATATCGGAATCATGCTCAACGACAATCACGCTGTTGCCAATGTCACGAAGCCGATAAAGTATTTTAATCAATCTTTGGTTATCACGCGGATGAAGCCCGACGCTTGGCTCATCCAAAACATAAATCGAACCGACGAGTGAAGAGCCGAGAGAAGTTGCAAGATTTATTCTTTGGTATTCTCCGCCCGAAAGTGTACTCGTCAACCTGTCGAGTGTGATGTAACCGAGTCCAACCTCGTTGAGATATTTCAGCCGGCTAAGAATTTCTTCGAGAATTCTTCCGGCAATTTGCCGGTCATAGCTTGTGAGCTTAACTTCGTTGAAGAAATTATTCGCTTCTTCGATTGACATTGTAACAATCTCATAAATATTTTTCTTCTGAAACTGAACATACAACGCTTCCTTTCTCAGACGTGCTCTGTTACACTCCGAACAAAGCGTATAAGCACGGTACCTGCTGAGCATAACGCGGTAATGAATTTTGTATGCTGCCTCACGCTCAACCATCCTGAAGAATTTTTTTATGCCAATGTATTCACCCGCACCTTTGAAAACAATTTCAAGTTCTTCCTTTGTCAGCTCTCTGAACGGAACATGAATTCTGATTGGAAATTTTTTGGAAGCAAGAATCAAATCACTCAAATGCCTGCTGTGCTTTGGCGTCGAGAACGGATGAATCGCATTTTGGAAAATCGTTTTGCTCTTATCGGGAACCACCAAATCAAAATCCAAATCAATCGTTTCACCGAAGCCCTGGCATCTCGGACACGCACCAATCGGATTATTGAAAGAGAACAAGAGCGGCTCGGGTTCTTCAAAACGTATTCCATCAGCTTCAAGATGTTTATTGAAGTCGTAAGCTTCGAAAGATTTTGTTTCTGAATCGGATTTTTCCACAAGCAGCGTCATGTAGCCGTCGCCTTCAGCAAATGACTGCTCGATTGAATCGGAGATTCGCTGGAGCTGTTCTTCATCTGATTTATTCAAAGCGATTCTGTCAACAACAACTTTCATTGTTTCAATGCTGAGCTTTTTTAAAACAGATGAATCATTCAACTCAAGAATTTCTTTGCCGTTGAAAACGCGGACGAATCCTTTTTGTTTTAAGTTTTCGATTTCTTCTATTAATGTCTTAGATAAATGCGGGTGTAGCGGGAAAAGAAAATATAATCTTGTCTTGTCTTCAAGTGATTGAATTTTTTCAAGCACGTCATCAATCGTATTTCTTTTAACTTCTCTTTTGGAAACGGGGCTGATTGTTTTTCCGGCTCTTGCGAAAAGCAAACGCAGGTAATCATAAATCTCCGTTGCTGTTCCAACTGTGCTTCTCGGATTCCTCGGCGGTGTCTTGACTTCAATTGCCATCGAAGGAGCAAGACCTGTGATTGAGTCAACGTCTGGCTTATTTATTCTTTCAAGAAACTGCCGAGCATAAGACGACATACTTTCGATGTAACGTCTTTGTCCTTCGGCATAAACGGTATCGAACACGAGCGAAGTTTTCCCTGAGCCGCTCAATCCGGTTACTACTACAAGCTTGTTGTGCGGGATATCGACGTCGATATTCTTGAGATTATTTACTCTCGCACCTTTGATGGAGATAAATTTCTGCTCAGGTTGAAGTATTGCGTGTTTGGGTTTATGTGATTTCATAAAACGGCTAACTTCAAAGTTCATTGATAATGCTTAGAGAGTAAAGGCAGAAGGTAAATAGGAGTGTTAGTTATTAGTTGTTAGTCATTAGAGGTTGTTAACGCAATGTCTATAATGCCGACCGGAAATATTCATACGTTCACACAGATTATGAAAGATGCTACGACTGCTCATTCGGTTCGTAAGATTTGTCAGATTGAAGATTTATAAAATTGATTTCGAATGTCCGGATAAAAATTAAATTTGTTCGGGCATTTTTATTTTTACGGAAGAAGAATATTCCGGGACATCGGTGTTTGTGAATCGGATAATGGTTAGATAACTCTCTTAAAATTTCTGTTAAGAATCTCTATGTGGTGCAGTAGCCAACTTTTATGAATAAGGTGAGTTGATTTCAGGATGTTATTATAAAGGATTTCAATATTTACTTTTTCGGGTTCAATTTTGAATTTCAATAGCTGACTCATAATATTTATAAAATTCTCATGCATAATTTTTCTTTCAGATGATATTGATTTATTATTTTTAAGATATAACCTGTAAGCTTGTATTAGTGAAATTTCCGACTCATGGTGGTCTAATAAATAGTAAAGCTTTAACAGGATATCTTTTATATCAAGTTTAAAAGAAATTCTTCCAAGATTTACTTTGCTTATATGCATGAATGCTTTATCATAGTCCTCCATTTCAAAAGATAGCAGCCCCATGCTGTAATTGAAAATATTTTTCCTTTCTACAGGAACTATCTTATTATTGTAGTCGTGAATAAATTTCTCTACCCATTTAAACATTTTCAACCTTGTTGAAATAACCAGGATATTCCTGTAAACTTCTATAGGAATAAATTTTCCTGAGAGTTTGTTATAATATTCCTTTTTCAGAATCAGTGTGTAAATACCCATGAGTTCTTTGTGCAGCTTGGTACTTGAAGTTTTTTTTCTGAGCTTTAAAAGGTTTGATTCAGTCAGTTTGTTAAATAGATATGACCGCTCATCACTCGAGAGTCTCTCTGAATTTCTGATTAGTAGTGTTTTAAACTCTTTGTACAGCTTTGATGAGTTTGGATTCAATATCAGGTTATACAATGCATAATAAACATTAACAATTTGTTTTAATTCTTCATCATTGTATAAAGCTAAATAAGTGTCGAATAATTTAACGAATAAATTTGTATTCTTAAACTCGTATGGGATAGTTTTTTCAACGGATATACCAGATTGCAAATTCATGTTCTGAATTTCGTCAAGCTCCTTAACCATTTCTATTAAATAGAATAGTAATAGATAACCATATCTCTTTTTTCTGATTGAAAGCTTATAGTCAGTGACTCGGACGTTGTCCGAGATATTTCCTAAAGAATAATTCAGCTTATATCCTTCAATGTTGTATAAATGGAGCAAAGACCTGCTTTCAATTTTTATCAAATCTCTGCTTTTCTTTTCAAACTTCTTTAACCTGTTCCCAAGAATGTTCTGAAGGTCTGATTCATATATTTCTTCAAACAGAAGGTCATTCCAAAGACAATCATCTTTTTTAATTCTTTGGGCAACAAGAAACTTTTCAACTAATCTTATAACATCGGAAATCAGGTGCCTGTAAGTTGCATTATTTTCTAAGTGGTAATGTTTAAGTTTTTTTACAAAAAATTCTTTTCTAATTTTTTCGGAATCATAATCAGGATGAAATTTTATCAGATTATTAAAAAATAAAATCAGTTTCCTGCTTCTGTTGTAATAAGGAGAGTTAATAAATTTAGTAAACTGAATTATTTCAGTCGCTGAAAACTTTTTTAATATCTGTATTAGGATATTATAATACTGACTTTTTACACTTTTACGAGCCACAATTAAATTAAAATATTTTCTTGAATATGTAAAAATAACTTATAAACTAAGAAAATCAACTGAAAGAAAATAATTACACTGCCACAATTATAAAATATACTTTTTGCTTTTTTCAACTTATTAATATAGTTTAACAACAGATTTCCCAAAAATTTAATTTAACACAAATGAAAAAATTATTTTCGGCATTGTTTCTTTTTGCGGCTCTCGTTATTTCATCTTCAAACGTGTTCGCAAATTACATCGAAAGAATTCCATTAGGAAATGGAACTACTCTTGTCAGAGAATGGACAGAGGATCATTGGGTTGCTCATGAATATATTGAAATAGATTAACTCATGCTCGACACAGCTCTGGAAACTCTACGGGCTGAGATTCAGGATTATCTAAAGAACACTTCATCGCTTGGCATAAATAATGAAACTGTTATCAGTTTATGCAACGTGATGACTCAGGGAAATGAGATTAATATAAAAGAATCCCTTGGTCTTACTCTCATTAATATAGAGGAAGAGAAAACTCTTAAATCTCAGGTAACATACAGGAAGAATACCGAAGGTTCAGTTCTGAATTTCAATCCGGAAATCAAGCTGAACCTCTACATTCTTATCGCCGCAAATTTTGATAATTACGAAACGGCGTTAAAATATATTTCCTGTGTCCTGAATTTTTTCCAGGGGAAAGCTGTCTTTGACCACACAAATACTCCTTCGCTTGACCCGTCAATCGAAAAGCTGATTGCCGAGCTTTATACAATGACTTTTGAACAGCAAAATTATTTGTGGGCTTCCGTTGGGGCTAAGATGATTCCTTCTCTGTTATATAAAATAAGAATGCTGGTTGTGCAGGAATCCGTCGTAACAAGTGTAGCACCGTTTGTTACAAAAATTATTACAGAAGAGAAAAGTTTAACCAACTAAGACAATTGATGAACTATGGAGATAAAATTTTACAAACTGTTCAGTGTCTCCGTAGAGCATAATTTTTTTGCGGACAAAACATCAAGGGGATTTATTTTTTCTCCTGCCGAAGAAACTTACCGGATATTAAAAAACCATAACCTGCTTTTCAGAACTACAGAAAGTGGCTTTGAGGTGTATGCTGAATGTGATGTAGATGATGACGACCCAACAAAACTCATACCGTTTAAAGACCTCTCGGGAAACATTCGCTTAAGATTTCTCATTAAACAGACCGACCCTTACTTTATAAATTACTCGGAGCTTCCTTTTGATAATACAAGAGGTATGGCTTATTACTTCAATAATATTTCGTTGAACCTGTTGAAACTGAATAATGAATCAGAAACTGAAACTGAATCTGAATCTGAATCTAAATCTAAACCAACTCTTGTTAAAGATACTGTTTCACCAAAATACGTTTCATCGTCCGATTTGGTTTCGCTTTCAGCTCCGTTATTTAATTTAAAAGTTCTTCCGGACATTATTAAGGATGAAAAATTAATCAAAGCTGAAATACTAATCAAAGATGCCTTTGGAAATGAAATCGTAAAAATGTCAAATGATACGGACGAAAATATTTTTAAGATTATGGTAAATAAAGAGACCGAAAAAATCATACAGGTAGACCTTAGAAACTTTTCACCCTGTTATTATGAAATATTAAATTATTATGAAATATTAAATGGTGAGGATGTGCAACCGATATATCTTGATAACCTTGTTCACTTAAAAGATTCAATCGGAATTGTAGAAATCTTCAGTGGGAACGGTGTTCATACTGACAACTGTTTCCTGAAAGACGATTTTATCAATCCGAGGGAATACATAATTCCAATTGACAACCGCTCACTTGAATGGAAATTTACGCTTGTTCAAAAAAACTTTCAGAACCCTAATGACTCTCCTAATGACTTTATTGAGTTAAAGCTGGGAGAAGACGCGGAGAGAACTGCCGGGACTCCTAAAATTTTTTCGGACGGCTCAAGCTCTTTGGAATTTACTTTACCGGAAAGAAAAATTTCCGACAGCACCGCTTCGGTTTTCAAGCTGATTAAAGGGACGCCACCTTCGGAAGAAGTTTTAATGAACGGGCTTGCTCTTCCTTCTTATAAAAACATAACTAAAAATACAGACACCGGTAAAAATAATTTTGAATCAATAATCTATTTATAAACCTTGTTCCCGCGCAAGCGGGAATCTAAACCAAAAACACCATGGCATCAAACTACAAAACACCAGACGTTTACATCGAAGAAATTTCTCTGTTCCCTCCGTCTGTCTCAGACGTCGAGACGGCAATTCCGGTTTTTATAGGGAACACGGAGAAAGCAATTGACACAGTAGGAACTGACCTTACAGGAACTCCAACGAGAATTACTTCGCTTGCCGAATACGAAGAAATGTTCGGAGGAGCAAACGAAGAAACATTCAAGATTTATATTTCAGACACACTCAAAGTTAATCCGGCTGATACATCACAATACATTCTTGATATTAGGTCGGTAAGTGTGGACATTGACCCTTCTGATTATAAAATGTATTACAACCTGCAGATGTTTTATGCAAACGGAGGTGGTGCCTGCTGGATAATTTCAACAGGGAGCTATACAACTCCTCCTAATTGGGTTGCATCAACTGCATATATACTTGGACAACATGTTGCAGAAACAAACAAAATGTATATTTGCCTGATTGCACATACATCGGGGATATTTGAAGATGACCTCGCTGCAAAAAAATGGCTGGAAATAAATACTGAATTATCAATTGACGAATGTGAAAAAATTGATGAGATAACATTGTTTGTGATTCCCGAAATTACTTCCCTCACCACGCATTCAGATATAGCAGCTATTTATGATAAGGCACTTGCTCAATGCCAGAAATTAAAAGACAGGTTTGTAATAATGGACGTACTTGAAGATAATACTAAAACAATTTACCAAGACAGTGCGGAGTTCAGGGATAATTGTGTTGGTGCTGATAATCTTAAATACGGTGCTTCATATTATCCTCAGATTGAAACTGTTCTGACTTATGATGTAGATGAGGATGCTTCTTCAATAGCTGCATATTGTTCAAAACCAATTGCAGCGACTACGGGAAAAAATGCAGTACCAACATCAGGTTCTCAATCAATTTCTTTTGATGCTCCTATATTAGGGACAGATTCAGCTGGCTTAGTTGCTACAACAACATATACCGCAGATGTAACTTTTGACGGAGTAACAGTTAAAACAATTACAGTAACAAGTGATGGAAGTGAAAGTTTCGATAAAATAATTAGTAAAATTAACGCAGCAATTACAGGAAGCGGAACTGCTGCTATTGATTCTTCAGGTAAGATTGTAATTTCCAGTGCAACAAGTGGGACTTCTTCATCTGTATTGATTGATGACTCAGGAACTGACAACTTATTTGCTTCCTTAGATGGATTTGATGTTGTTGATACAACTGCGGGAACTGCTGGTACAGCAACAGCAGGTTCACAATCTGTTATTTTCACATCTGTAATAACCGGTATAGGTTCAACCGGCTTAGTTGCTCTAACAACATATACTGCAAAAGTGACTATTGACGGAACAGTGAAAACAATTTCACTAACAAGCGATGGAAGTGAAGATTTCGATGATTTAGTTTCTGAAATTAACGGAGATGTTGGTTCTAATGTTGCTGCAATAGTTACAGGTAAGATTGTAATCACAAGTACTGGAACTCCGGGAACTAATTCATCTGTATTGATTGACGACTCTGGAACTAACAACTTGTTTGCTTCTTTATCCGGTTATTTCGGGATTGATTCAGGAGCTCTGACAACAATAAGTGCCAACATGACACTGACATCATTAAAATCTGCTGATACAAGTGCATACAACAGTGTTTACACAGAGATTGATAAGGAAAAAGTAATCCTTTATCCCGCAGGAACAATTGCCGGAATTTATTCGCGAGTCGATAGCGAACGCGGTGTATGGAAAGCACCGGCAAATGTTAGTATACGCTCTGTTGTTGGACCTACGATAAAAATCAACAACGACGAGCAGGATAACATGAACGTTGACCCGACCAGCGGAAAATCTATTAACGCAATCCGTGCTTTCACAGGCAAAGGAACTCTTGTATGGGGAGCAAGAACGCTTGCAGGTAATGACAATGAATGGCGTTATGTTTCCGTGAGAAGATTTTTTAACATGGCTGAAGAATCGATTAAGAAAGCAACTTACTGGGCTGTGTTTGAGCCGAACGATGCAAACCTGTGGGTGAAGGTGAAAGCGATGATTGAAAATTATCTCATACTCAAATGGAAAGACGGTGCACTTGCCGGGGCAAAACCGGAACATGCGTTTTATGTAAAAGTCGGACTCGGAGTAACCATGACGGCAATCGACATACTCGAAGGAAGATTGAACGTTGAAATAGGACTGGCAGTTGTAAGACCTGCTGAGTTCATCATCATCAAGTTCTCACATAAGATGCAGGAAAGCTGATAGACAATTAGTAATTAGTAATTAACAATTAAGAAATTTAACAATCAAAAATGTTTTACTTTAGAATTGACAGAATAAAAATATTTGACAACAAGGAATCACCGTCTATTCTCGGTCTATTTGGCTCTGACCTGGCACAAGTTAAGCTGATAAGCTTTGTAACAACAGATGCAGGTCAACTCCCCGACATGACAAATTATTTAGCAACTAATGATGAAAGCCAAAGAAAAAAATTTTTGAAAGAAGCTGTATCACAAGTTGTAAGCACAAGGGTTCTTACTACAATTGACAATGTTAAAGACGGACATATTATGACTTTTGGTGATACAGGATATGTTTTGTTTAAGTCAGATAAAATTCCGGACAGCTTAGATTGGCAGTTTATTGCATATGAGAGCGATAATAATATTAGAAAGGTAGCTCAAATGACAAAGGATATTATTAATGACAGCAGTTTTGATACCTTCAGTAATAATTTAGCCGTAGTAATTGGAACCGTAATAAATCCGGCTTATACAGCTGCAGTAGAAATAGGAAAGTTTGCAATTAATGTGATAGGGGACATTGCTAGAAAAAATGAGGATGACATGATTGGAATATTATATATGTCTCTTGACCGAATTCAGCATTACCCGCATGGTATTAGAAACAGAAGCGGTATTCCGGATATTACAAACAACATGCTTGTAGATTATTCGATATTCGGTTATGAATAATAATTTTTTATAAGATAATCGGCAGACCATTTTAGAAACTAAATAATTTAACTATATGTCAGATCCAACAAATACACAACAACCCGTTGAACCAAGCAAATTCGAAAAGATAAAATACTTAATAGATTTAGGAAAGTGGTTTATCGTAAGCGTAGCTCTTGTAGTCATGACGAGCATAATAGATAGTGGCTTCAAAGACCGGGCAGCGGGCATTACTGAAATACAGACGTATGACAAGTATCTAACCGATTTGATTGTACTGAATAAAGAGGTAAAGCCGAGATGGCTGCTTGCTCAATATTTTGCAAATGTTACAGCATCGGACAAATTAAGGGAAAGATGGGTCGAGTATTTTAAGATACTAGACGAAGATTATAATAGCACAAGGGTTATCGTTGAGAAAGTAGATGGACGTTTGAAAGAATTGAGAACTAAAAATGAGAAGGATTTGACAACGGACGAAAGAACAGAGAAAAAAAATCTTGAGGAATATTACATAAATCTCATAGTACAACTAAAAGATACATTAAGATTACCTCCTCAGCGACATAATGTAGAGCAAACTCCGGCACAACGATAAATAAAGAGTAGTCATTTTGCAGCCTTTGTAGTTGTTTCAGAGAATGTAAGACAACAACGGCACAAAAGTAACAGGCAGGCTAAAAGGAGCACTGCTAAAACGAAGGTGCTTTAACTTCATTCGCAGTTTCTATGCACTAACTTACTCCTTCTAAGCACGGCTTCGGAGGCGGAGGGGGTCTTAGAAATAGCGGAGCCACCTTTAGAAATAGCAGAGGCGGTCTTAGAAATAACGATGTAAGCTTTAGAAATGGCGATGTTCAACTTAGAAATAACGATGTTTATCTTAGAAATGCCATTTTGTATTATAAAAATAGCAGAAGTGGGCTTAGAAATAGTATTGGCGGATTTAGAAATAGTAAATCTGACCTCACCCCCAGCCCCTCTCCTTAAAGGAGAGGGGAGGAGCGTAGCGGAGGGGTGAGGTAAAAATAAAAACAATTAACAAATATTATTCACTCTATTATATATTATTATAATATAAAATTTTTCCATAAACTTAAACCAAATTAGAATGTCAATAAAACAACTTCTCCGCAATTACACCGGTGCCGACGATAAGATGGTCGAAGTGTCCAAAACAATCCGTGACGTGTTTAATGTTGATAAGCCGGACTTCATTATTTTCGATGAGGATTTTTCAGACCCGTATGAAACCAACTACAGCACGAAAATTTCTGCAGCAGAAAGTGTTGTGAAAGACGAAACTATCCAGGACCAGTCAACCCAGCTTTCAAATGCGGTTGAGTCACAGATGGTTCTCGGAAGGAAAAAATATCAGGCTGCGAAATTTTTTATCGAGAAGGCGTTCCCGAACAAGCCGCTTATCTGGCATGAGTTCGGATATGATGATTATGACAAATGCCGCACTATACAGTCGAGGTTCATAAGCTTTCTCAAAACACTTCACACCGCAATGCTGAAATACAGCACACAGCTTATTGCTGCGAAATATACACAGGCGAAGATAGATGAAATTCTTGCAATCCGGACGGCACTTGATTCGGCAAATTCCGCACAGGAGCAATTTATGAAGGAACGTCCGCAGCTTACTTTTGAGCGGATTGAAATTCTCAATGCGTGCTGGTCTGTAACTTCAACTGTTGCCAAGGCGGGAAAAATTATTTTTGAAGATAACTATGGCAAGTATCAGAAATATGTTATTACCGATGTAACGGATACTCCACCTGATGACGGCACTGACGGCAGCGGCGGAACTCCACCTGTGAATCCGCCTGCGTGAAGATGGATTGGAAGA
>Ga0247727_10001148_pt1 | contig 64662 bp, 55 predicted proteins | sample WisWelCaveWW1625_FD_202498 | JGI IMG/M metagenome (GOLD analysis project Ga0247727, IMG submission 202498) | Biofilm microbial communities from Wishing Well Cave, Virginia, United States - WW16-25 | ecosystem: Environmental > Aquatic > Deep subsurface > Groundwater > Cave microbial mat | place... | reverse complement strand
AAGAGACGCGCTGGACCGTGCGGCGTATCAGCAACGCTTCGCCCATCGCGACGGCGGCCCCGCACGCCTCCAGGCGCTGGTGTTCGCCAAATCCCCGACTGCCTGGCGCTTACCCAAATGAAAAAATGCGTCCTACTAAAAGTTCGCCTCGACACCCGGCGCGTGCGTCGTCACCTTTACGGCATGATTGCGGCGACAGAGACTTCCCAAAAGGTCTGGACGGAGGAGGAATTGCAATCGCTCCCGGACGATGGCTTCAACCACGAGGTGGTGGACGGCGAATTGGTTTTGAGTCCCAAGGACAACTTCATTCATGGCCGCATTTGCACACGGCTGCTCACCGCCTTGGAAAACTTCAACCGCGAACACTGCTTGGGGGTTATCCTGGATTCCAGCACCGGCTTCTGGATGCGCAATCGGAATTGCCGCGCGCCGGACATTTCCTTCGTTCCAAGAACCCGGCTGGAAGCCCTCAAGTTCAAGCCTTCGAGCCGGCAGTTTTTTCCCGGTGCGCCCGATCTCGCGGTTGAAATCCTGTCGCTGAACAACACCCGTTCCGAGATGGACAAACGTCTCCGCGACTTCTTCTCCAGCGGCACGCAAATCGCCTGGCTCATCAATCCCGACACGGAGAGCGTCGAGGTCTGCCGGTCTTTGACGCAACGCCGGCTCATCGGCCCGGGCGGCGAACTGGACGGGGAAAACCTGCTGCCCGGTTTCCGCTATCGGCTCAACGATTTGTTCAAGGATTGGGATTGGGAATAGGGGGGCGACGCGCCTGACCCGCTCGCCGGGAAGTTCCAGCTTGACCGGGTTTTTTCTCAGCCCTAGCGTCGCCCCATGAACGGCGGAAAGGATTCCCCGGTTTGCCGGCAATGACCGCATGACAACGCCTCCGAAGATACCAGAGGAGTACAACCAGATTCAGTGGACGCATGATTTGTTTCACTGCATCGCGCCGCAGGCAGCACGTTCAACCGCAAGTGTGAAGAATTCGATTGAGAATTATTTTTACCAGAATTATCCCGACGACCTTTTTTCATGCTGGAAAATGATGCGATTGTTCGCCGCCTATTACTGGATTGTTCGTCACCGTCACGATGTGGAACGCGAGATTCCACAACTTGCCGTGACGGGAGACAACGGCTTTGGTGTTTCCAAACATTTAGCTGTCGCCCTCTTTCGTATTTACGCCGCGAACGGTGACAATTTGGTGGCGAAGGATTTCCCTTTGGACATGGTCCTCAAGATGGCACGGGAGGAGATTCAAATGTATGAAGATCGACATTGACACGACCAGCAACTGACACAGATGAACAAGATAGTCGCTTTGATTGTTGGTGCGTGCGTTGTCGCCGCTTTGTGGTGGTTGATTCACACACCAGAAATTCAATGGTACGATGCCAAGTCATACATTGGGAAAAAAGTGACCGTCGTAGGGCCGGTGATCAGAGGAACACTCGATACGCCGGATGGCCTTGTGACGATGACTATGGGTACTGGAATGGCGGGCAACGATTGGGAATCATCACTGCACATTCTCGTCGCGCGAAAGAGTCTCAGCGAGGGATGGACTCAAAAAGATTTGGAACGGGGAGCAGTCATGAAATGGACGGGACTTGTGCAGACTGGACTCCTAAATTCAACTTGGCTCATGGTCGAACCTATTCGGAATTGATCAGTGCGGTTTCGGTTCTGGGCCGCTCACTCCCCCTTCAAAAACGCCAGCAAGTCCGCCAGTTCCTGTTTCGTCATCGTCTTTTCCAATTCCTGCGGCATGAGCGAGAAGCGGCTCGTCGTCATCGTCGCGATGTCGGCGCGCGGGATTTGTTGCTCGATGCCTTGCGCCATGCGGAGGGTGATGCCGGTCGGAGTTTCCGCCGCGAGCAAGCCCATGTAAGCGTCGCCGCCCCGGGTTTCCACGTTGTAGGCGGCATAGATCGGCATGATCTCGTACTCGGGCACGATGATGTGCAGCAGCAACACGTCCGCCGGCTGATTGCGGATGCCCGTCAAGTCCGGCCCGACGAGCTTGCCCTCGCGGCCAAACGTGTGGCAGGTCGCGCAATTCTTTTCAAACACGGAGTGGCCGTCCTTCGAATCGCCGTTGAGCGCGAGCACCGTCTTGTGTTCCTCGTAAACCTTCATCCGGTCACCCGGAGCCAGGTCTTTGAACAGCCGCTCTGCGCGGATTTTGATCGCCTCGTCCTTGTGGTGCATGAGCTGGTTGCGCCGCTCGACGTTCACAGTGCCTGCCGGTAGGTCGCCCCCTTCGACAGCATTCAAGAGCAGCGGCAGCAGACTGGCGTTGCCGGTCAGCATCGAGAGCACGACGTCCCGCACTGCTGGCGTGAACGCACTCCAACGTTCGCGCTTTACCAGGAGCGCGGCGGTCTCGGGCGACGCCGTGCGGCCGAGCGCGCGGATCGCGGCGGTTTGGATTTCCGCCGGCTGACGGGGATCAATCAATTTTTCGAGCGTCCCGCCGGCCAGGGAATAATCTGCCTCGCCGAGCAGACTGACGGCGGCCAAACGCGCGCCCAACGGTTTCCCGGTGTCCAAGGCCTGTTCGCTGGAACGGGCGAAGAGCCGGTCCACTTGCGGCCGCAAGCGCGACGAATCACCCGTCAGCAGCGCGGATTGCTGTTTCGATGCGAGACCGCGTGCGCGCAAGCCTTCCCCGAAACCCGCCACCGCGGCCATTTGCCACGCGAGGTCCTCGGGACGTTCGCTCTCCACCAGGTAACCAAGCACGCCGGCGAGTGCGGGTTGCGGCTGCGAGGCGCCGAGGATGCGGCCCAGTTCGTCCATGAAGGCCGGCGCGGATTCCAACGGTCTGGCTTGCACCACCGGGAGAACGGCCTGGAGAAACCCGGCCTCACGATTTGCGATGGATGACAGCACGGCGGCCCGGGTCCACTTGTCCTCCATCCCCAGCGCGGCGATCTCGACGAGTGGGGGGACAACCCGCGGATCTTGTGATTCACCGAGCGCAATGGCGCATTGGAATCGCACCCGCGGGTCAGGGTGATTCGCGAGATCGAGCACCCGGGTCACCAAGCTGGTCGAGTTGGCCAGATGCGGTCCGGCGAGTTGCAGCGCGTGTTCGCAAAGCACGGCGTCGCCTTCGCCGAGGATGCGCTCGAGCAATCCGAATCCAAACCCGCCTAGATCATCGAGCAGCCGCATCGCCTGGACGCGCGCCTCGGGCCGGTGCGTGCGACCTTTGACGAGTTGTTCCAAGGCCGGCGCCGATTTCGGATCGCGCCGCTCAAGCAGGAGGCGATGCGCCGTCAGGCGCCGCCAGGCATTTGGGTGGTCCAGTTCGTTGCACAACTGCTTGAGGTTTAGCTTGCCGAAGTCGAATTGTCGTTGGCGGGCCTCCGGTCTCCGTTTCTGAGTTGCGGCCCGCGGCGCGGCGATCCGATAGATGCGCCCCATGCCGCGTCCGCTTTCGAAGTCGGTCACTTTCCGCACGGCCTCCGGCAAATACTCCGGGTGCTCGATGGTCTTGCGATACATGTCGCACACGTAAAGCGCGCCGTCCGGGCCGACGGCGAGGTTCACCGGGCGAAACCAGTTGTCCGGCGACGCGAGGAATTCATTCGTCGGATACGCGCGCTTCGCCACGAACGTCACGCCGTCGGGCACGAGCACGTCGCGATGCACAAGATTGGCCGCCGGTTCGCAAACAAACGAGTTGCCGCGATATTCGTCCGGCAGCGCCGTGCCGTTGTAAATTGTCAAGCCGCATGCCGACGTGATGTAACCACCATGCCACGCGGCGGTAACAATGTTGGCGCTCAGCGGAAAAACCCGGCACGCATCGCCGTGGTCCGGAACGTCCTGGACGACTTGCGAGAAGCTCAGGTTCGGATTGCGCCGCAGGTAGCGCGTATGCATGACGACGTGTTGAATGTGATTTCGATTCGAGCAGATGAACCTGCGCCCGAACGCGTCGAAGCTCTGGCCGAATTGCGCTGAACCGGCGGTCTCCTCGATTTCATCCGTGCCGGGAGGGAAGCGGCCATCAACGCGATTCAGAAACACCGGCGGGCGATTCGTGTGCGCGGGCGACGTGACCTTCGCCGCGGTGAGACCGCTCGTGAGATAAACCCAGTTGTCAATGGCGAGCGTGGGATGGCTCACGCGCAATTGCGTGGTCGAGAGATCTTGAAAACCCTTGAAGACGATTTGCTTCATGTCCGCCTTGCCGTCGCCGTTGGTGTCCTTGAAGTAGTAGAGATACGGCGCGCAGGTGACATACACGCCGCCGTTCCAGGGCATGACGCCGTTCGGGAACGTGAGGCTGTCGGCGAAGACGGTGCGCTTGTCGTATTTGCCGTCGCCGTCCGTGTCTTCGAGCAACACGACCTGGCCGACGGGCTTCTGGCCCTTGCCCGGCCCGACGGGATAGCCGCGGTCCTCGACGACGAACATCCGCCCGCGCTCGTCCCAGGCGACGGCAACCGGATCAACGACCATCGGCTCGGACGCGACCAACTCGACGCGCAAGCCCGGCTCGGTTTTGAAATACTTGAGCGATTCTTCCGGCGAGAGCGGGCCGTCGAGGGCGTTAGTGGTCGAAAGGAATGAAAGGGAGAAAACGAGCGAGACGATGGAGGCTCGAACTGCGAAAGAATTCCCCTCACCCCGGCCCTCTCCCCTTCCGAAGAGGAGAGGGAGAATCGTCGTCAGTCTGTCGGCGTATCGTGCGCACTTGGAAATTTCGTGAGACGCGCTGTGCTGTTCCCTCTCCCCATCGGATGGGGAGAGGGTCAGGGTGAGGGGCAACTCTCCTCCGTGAGACCGCGAAACTTTCGTGTCCATTCCTTTGAATTCGTGGTTACTTGAGTTTCTTCAGAAGTTCGCTTGCGGTGTCCACCAACATCTCACCGACGCCCGGCTTCACGCGCGCATTCGTAATCTCGTAGCTGCCTTCGGTGAACGCCTTCTTCGTCGGCACGTAGCTGGGGCGGTCATTGCAAATCGAAACTACAATCGTGCGCTTGAACGGCGACGCCTGCTTGATCGCGAGGCCAAGCTCCACAAAGATTTCGCACGGCAGGCAGACAATGGCCGTGTCCGCGTCCAACCGAAACACCTGAACCTCCATCGGCCAATGCGAACCCTTCTTCGCGAGGTCGAGCGTCCGCACCGCCACGACCTTCATCATGAACGCCGCGCCTTCATCGGTGAGCTTCTCCATTTTGGTCTTCGCGTCGGCCAACTCAGCAGGCGTCACGTCGCGCAACGGCGCCTGAATCGTCTCGTTGCGCACTGCGAACGCCGGGCGCGTGATGGCCTTCAATTCCTTTTGAGACGCGAGCACAGTATTGCCGAGCGTGCCGCCGAATTTTTCCGACGGACCAAAACCTTTGAACGGCTCCTTTGTGTTCACGTTGATCTGGTTGAGGTCGCCGCAAGCGCCCGCGCCGAAAGCGGAGATGAAACCGGGCCCGAACGCGGCGCGCAAAGTTTCCTGAAGGAAGAACGGGTAATCCGCGCTGTACTCCGTGCCGCCGATGGTGTCGCAGTGCATCGCAAAAACCGTGATTCCGGCGAACGGCTTGCCGCTCTGCGCGTCGCGCGCGAGCAGAAACGGCGCGTCGGGATCCGTCGGCCCGGCAGGGCGCACAATGTTCGTGTTCATCTGGCCGGGATTGAAGGCGACCGTGCCGTTCTTCATGTGATAGCGCCGATTGAACGCCAGCCCTTCCTGCTTTGCGATGCCGACTTCGAGTCGGGCCGGTTTCAACTTCCCGTTCGCGTCCACGATCACGCGCACGAGTTGCGCGACGAGAAATTTCCGGTAATCAATTTTCTCCGCGTCGTCCTTGCCGTGTTCGCGCATGGCCTTGCCGTGCAGGAAATCGTAAATGACGTTGTCGAAGAGCGGGCCAGTGTGGCTGTGCGTCGCGCAAATCATGATGTTCCTGACCGGGACGCCGATTTTCTCGCCCGCCTGCGCGCGCGCTTTGCTGGTGACGTTGAGCGACGGTCCGACCAAATCGCAAAAGACCAGCGCGATTTTTTCTTTGCCGTCGTCGAGCACGATGGCCTTGGCCTTGAGCGGGTCGTGCGTGCCGGTGGAAAGCCGTTCGTTGAAATAGCCCGCCATGCGAAAGCCGACGGGCGGCGTGATGTCTATCTCCGCCGCGCCGGCCTGGAGTCGAGCCGCTGACTTCGCCGAGGTCGCGGCCAGAGTGAGAACAACCAAGCCGGCCAACAACCGATTGATCTGGGACGCAGCAGGATTCATGATGCACGGCCACGATGGGGAACGCCCGATGAGCTTCAAGCATTATTTCCCAACGATCCGCGAGAAGATCGAGTTTTTCCTAGAAAGCCGACACTTTTTCCAGCAGCTTGGTGCGGCTCTGATATGGATGTTAAATTACCCAAACTTGGCGAAGGCGCGGATTCCGGCGTCGTGGTCAATGTCTTCGTGAAGGCGGGCGACTCGATTGTGCTGGACCAGGCCATCATCGAGTTGGAAAACGAAAAGGCCGTCGCCTCGATTCCGGCAACCGCCGCGGGCCGGGTCGGCCAGGTGTTTGTGAAGGTCGGAGACAAAGTCAGCGTTGGCCAGCGCATCCTTTCACTCGAGACTCACGTCGAGGAGAAGCCGTCGGCAGTCAAGGACACCACCACGCCCGTCGAGCCTGGAACCCTCACCGCACCCGCGGAATCCGAACACGCAGCGGCGGATGACGTCGCCGAGCAACAGCCCGCAACCAGCCCCGCCGCCTCACCTTCGCTGCGCCGCATCCTTCGGGAACTGGGCATTGATCCAGGCAAACTGCGCGGCAGTGGCCCCGGCGGGCGCGTCGAGATGCGTGACCTGCGCGCCTACATTCAACGGCTGGAAAAGCAGGCCGGTGCGAGCGGTGCCGCTCTTGGCCCTGTCGCTCCTGTGAACAAGCCGCGGGTTGAGGCAATTGATTTCTCCAAGTGGGGGCCCATTTCACGCAAGCCGCTCACGCCCCTGCGCCAGGTCGTTGCCCGCCGCATGTGGGAAAACTGGAACGCCATCCCACACGTCACGCAATTCGACGAAGCGGGTTTTACCCGGCTCAACGAACTGCGAAAGCAATATGCGGCGGCTTACAAAGCCAAAGGCTCGAAGCTCACTCTGACGCCACTGGTTTTGAAAGCGGTGGCCGCGACGCTGAAGCGGCATCCGGTTTTCAATTCAAGCCTCGATGAGGTTGCGATGGAAATCATCCTCAAGGACTACATCCACCTCGGCGTTGCGGTGGATACGGATGCCGGCCTGATCGTCCCAGTCATTCGCGACGTGGACAAAAAGCGCGTGCTCGATCTCGCGAAGGAGCTTGAAGTGCTCGCCCAGAAGGCGCGCGACCGGAAGGTCTCCAGCGAAGAACTCAAGGGTGGCACGTTCACGATTTCCAATCAGGGGGCGATTGGTGGCGCGCACTTCACACCCATCATCAACAAGCCCGAAGTGGCCATCCTCGGCCTCGGTCGCGCCGTGATGAAGCCGGTCGTCCGCAACGGCAAAGTGGAGGCCCGGATGATGACGCCGCTCGGCCTTTCCTACGACCATCGTGTGATTGACGGCGCCGCCGCCGCGAGGTTCATGGTGGACCTCGTCAAGACCTTGGAAAACTTTTCAGAAGAATGCGTCCATCTGTGAGGCGAGTTGTGAACAGTGTGTACGCCCGCCCTCACCCCGGCCCTCTCCCCCGGGGAGAGGGAGACGCATTGGTGTATCTCAGGTCGTTGCTGCACCGCCCTTGCAATCGCCGGCTTTCGATTTGTTGCTCTGACAGCCGGGCAAGCATCGGTATCACTCGATTCACGAGTGACCCGCCGATGTTTCTCCCTCACTTGGGCGAGAGCGCCGGGGTGAGGGCGATCGTTTGATCCAATCGGATTGTTTTCTATGGACCCGATCAAAACCGAAATCGTCGTCGTTGGCGCAGGCCCGGGCGGCTACGCCGCTGCGTTTTATGCGGCAGACTTGGGCAAAAAAGTCATGCTCATCGAGCGCGACAAGCGTCTCGGCGGCGTCTGCCTGAACCGCGGTTGCATCCCCTCCAAGGCGCTGCTCCATGCGACGCATCAACTCACCTCTGCCCGTGAATCGGCCCAGCGCGGCATCACGTTCGCGCCCCCGGCGGTTGACCTCGCGAAACTGCGCGCGTGGAAGGAATCCATTCTCACCAAACTCGGGGGCGGCGTCGCGCAACTGGCAAGAATGCGCGGCGTGCAAGTGCTTCAGGGCCGCGCTTACTTCGAGGGATCGCAATCGCTGCGGGTGGAAACCGAACAGGGCCAGCAATTCGTGAGCTTTGAGACGGCCATCATCGCCGTCGGCTCGGTGCCCGCGATGCCGAAGGCTTTCGATCTCGGCAACCCGCGCGTCATGACTTCGACCGAGGCGCTGGAGATCGAGGACGTTCCCGAAAGCTTGCTCGTGGTCGGCGGCGGTTACATCGGGATGGAAATGGGGACCGTGTATGCCGCGCTCGGCAGCAAGGTCACCGTGGTCGAGGCGCTCGACAGCATTTTGACCGGCGCCGACCCCGACCTCACGCGACCCGTCGTGACGGCGGCGAAGAAGGCGTTCAAGGAAATCCGTGTGAAGGCCAGGGTGCTCGCCATGTCCACCGCCGGGAAGCAAATCCGCGTGGAAATGGAGCACAACGGCCAGAAGCTTGAGGAACTCTACGACCGCGTGCTCGTTTCAGTGGGCCGCGTCCCCAACAGCGCGGACCTCGGCCTTGGCAACACCCGGGTGACACTGGACGAAAAAGGCTTCATCAAGGTCAACGCGCAACAGCGGACCGACGAGCCGAATATTTACGCCATCGGCGACATCGCGGGCGGCGTCCTGCTGGCGCACAAGGCCCACAAGGAGGCGCACGTCGCCGTCGAGGCCATTCACGGCGGCCAGAGCGTGATGGAGAACGTGGTCATGCCGGCGGTCGTGTTCACGGACCCCGAACTGGCGTGGTGCGGTTTGACGGAGACCGAGGCCAGGACCCGCGGCCTCAAATACGAAGTTGCAAAGTTTCCGTGGGCAGCCTCGGGACGGGCGTTGTCGTTCGACCGCACGGATGGCGTGACGAAAATGATCATGGACCCGGAAAGCGGGCGCGTGCTGGGCGTCGGCATTTGCGGCGCCGGGGCCGGCGAATTGATTGCCGAAGCCGTGCTCGCCATGGAAATGGGAGCGACCGCCGAAGACATCGCCTTGACGGTTCATCCGCATCCGACCCTGTCGGAAACGCTGATGGAATGTGCCGCCGCCTTTTACGGGCACGCGACGCATACGGTGGCGAAGAAGCGCTCGTAAGCAATACGCGGAACGAGTTGTCGAAGGTTGGGCCAAGCCTGAAACGGGCGAATCTTCGTGATTGAACCGTCGGGCGAACTGGTTAGTATCCTCGCGGGCTGAAGGTCTGTTTCGGTCGGGGCGTAGCGTAGCCCGGCTAGCGCGCTTGCTTGGGGTGCAAGAGGTCGCGAGTTCAAATCTCGCCGCCCCGACCATTTTCATTAGAAAAACAAAGGACTTGACAATTCCTACCAGTTTTCCTACCATAAAAACCATGAAAACGTCATTCCCTCAGACGATCACCAAAAAAGGTGTTTCCATTACCATCCGGCGCATCACCAAGGGCAGGTATCAGTCCTACCGGGTTGAATACATGTCCCAGGGCGAACGCAAATTGGTCTGGCGTGCGGACTATGCCGACGCCAAGAAAACCGCCGAGGATGCCATCACTGCCATCAGCAATGGCGACAATGGAGCCCTCGCACTTCGGGACAATGACCGCCACGTCTATGAGCGTGCCCGCGATGTTCTCCTGCCCGCTGGCATCAAGCTGGACGTGGCCGCCCGCGACTACGCCGAATCCGTCTCGCTCTTGGGCGGACGCGCGAGCGTGGTCGAAGCGTGTCGGGATTGGCTGAAGCGCCACGATGTTCGCCTGCCCAAAAAAACCGTGGCCGACGCAACCGACGATTGTATCGCGAGCGCAAAGACCGACGGAAAAAGCCGCCGACGGATTCAACAGTTGGAAGCCGTGTTCAACCGCATGAAGGATGATTTGAACATTCAGGTTACGGAGATCACGCCGTCCATCGTTTCGCAATGGCTTTCCGGTTTGCCACTCAGCGAACGCACCCGGCGCAACTATCGGGACGCAGCAGGCTACTTCAATCGCTGGTGCGTCATGCGCGGCTATCTGACGAATGGCACCGATTGGCTTGAGGGCGTGCAAAACTATTCCGCCCGCAAACTCAGCGAGATCGAAATTTACACGCCGGAGGAAGTCGCCAAGCTGATTGAAAAGGCGAATGACGACATGCTCCCGTTCATCGTGATTCAGGCTTTCGCCGGTCTGCGCCATGCCGAGGTTGCCCGGCTGGATTGGAACGAGATCGAATTGAGCGACAAGCCCGGCGACAGCTTCATTGAAGTCCGCGCGGCCAAGAGCAAGACTGGCGAACGCCGGTTGGTGCCGGTTCAGGACAATCTCAAACGCTGGCTTGAATTACACCGGAAAGCACGCGGGCCGGTCTGCGAGTACGCCAACACGACCAAGCAACTCTTGAAGATTGCCGCCGATGCTGGCGTTGAGTGGAAGCATAATGGGTTGCGTCATTCAGCAATCAGCTATCGCGTGGCAGCGACCGCTGACGTTCCCCGCGTAGCCGATGAATCAGGCAACTCCGCGCAGATCATCCGGCAACATTACTTGCGCCGGGTGAAGCCCGCCGAGGCCGCCCGCTGGTTCTCTATCGGCCCGACAATGGAGCAAGGGAAGATCGTGCAATTCAAAACCGCCAACGCCCAGTCATGAAAGCGAGCGTCACACGCTCGCCACCTGTTGTATGCAGGCGCTCGTTGCCAGCGGCGCGGAAGGCATCCTAAAATTACCCAGCCGGAAGTTTTAGAAATCGAGGAAATCGGCGAGAGAACGTCAGTTCTGTTGAGGTTCAAACCGTCGCTCTGTTGACAAGCCACAACTTTTTTGCGGTGTGAAAAGCCCTGTAAACACAGGGCTTTTTCCATTTCAGGTCCGGCACCCGCCGCCTATGCGTTGACAAGGTGCAAAGAGTGGCGCGCAGGTGCAATCCAGCATCGCCCGCCGCTGACAAATGCAAAACCAACTCGTTGACGCGAAAACGCTCCTGAAGGAGATATTCCCCGAATCCTGCCGCCCGTCGCTGCGCTGGCTGCGCGACCAACAAGCAAAGCGCGCCATCCCATTCGTGAAGTTGGGCCGGTTCGTGTTCTTCAATCCCGATCAGGTGTTGAACTATCTCGCGGAGAAAAAAACCGCGCAGGCGCGGAGGCCGCACTAACCACAAAATCCCGCCACCGTGTTTTGCAATCATCGGCGACGGGAATCAATCGAACATGATCACCGTACTTGAAAACCGAACCAGATCAAGCGCGCCGCCATGCGCGCGGCCGGACTTGAGTATGCCGGGGCGCATCGCCCTCACGGAGACCCGCCGCGTCGCCGTTCGCGGAAACTGATTGCACCCTGAAAACAAAACGAAAACCGCCCGGCCAAGTTTTCCGACAGAGCCGAACGGTTTTCAAAACTGACATGGGCAACATACTTGAAACAAAACCGGCGGACAAGCCCGCACAGTTCAACCGCGCTGGCGTGTCCGATAAATTTCTCACACTGGCCGGGTGCCATCATGTCGGGGCCGATCAATGCGTTGACCTTTACGGTTGCCGTGCCGAAGGCATCGCCATTCCGTTCCGTTCACTCGACGGCCAACCGATAGTGGATAACGAAAAACCTTTTGCCCGCATCCGACTTTACGCCGCGACCGACTCGCAAAAGTATCACCAACGATCCGGGAGTCAGCCTCACATCTACATTCCGCCTAATTTCCGTGAGCTATCGCGCGGCTCTACTTTGTACATCACGGAAGGCGAATTCAAAGCCATGTCCCTTGCGGAGTCTGGATTCGCCGCCATTGGCCTGTGCGGCATCAATGGCGCAATGCGCGATGGTGAATTGCACCCGGAGCTTGTCGCAGTCCTGGAGTTTCACAAACCGGCTCGCGTCGCGTTCATCGGCGACAGCGACACCGTGTTGAATTCCGATTTTGCACGCGAAGTCGCCAAGCTCCGCAAAGCCCTGTTTGAGTCAAAACGGTTTTCCTTCATTCAGGATTTGGCGAGTGAACTGAATGAGCAGATCAACTCAGACCATGAGTGGCTTCGTGCGCTCGCGCCGTTTCCCTCGCTTGGAATCGGCACACTCACTTTGACTGCTGAACCGCACCACGAAACTAGCCTCCGACGTTGCCAAAAAAACGCTGGAAGCCGAGTCAGCGGAACAAGGTGCGGACAACCTTGCAGACGTGTTTCTCTTTGAAAATGGCAGCGTTATTTTCCAGACAACCTTTGACGCCATTGGCCGCGTGGCCGCAAACAAAACGGACGGGCATGGAGCCGGAGTGGGTTGAAGCTATTCGCAACAAATACCATTTGAAAGAAGGCCAGCCGATAGGAATTCGCGCCGCATGACCGCCGCCGACGCATCCCGCCCGCGCCTGGTTTTGGCCAGTCTGCTTCAGGCAGCCGGCCAGGAGCTTCCGCCGACGTTGAGACGGGTGTTGCAGTACGCGCCGGATGGATTCCACGACGCGGAGCTTGGCGCCATCGCGCGGGCAATCCACAAGGCCAGCAGCAACGGCACGGTGCCGGACCTGGTTGCCATCGGGGAAAACTTGTCCGCCGATCACCTCAGCACGTTTTCCATTCTGGCCAATAGTAACGAAGCCTTGCCCATCGCCTTGGCAGAACTTGAGGCCGAAGCGTTGCTGGCCGAAATGCAGTCGCGGCGCGTCACGGATACTTTGGGCGAGGCATGGCAGGAGGCCCGCGAACATCCGGCACAGGTGAACGTCATCGCCCGGCACGCCATCGCCGCGCTGCAATCGCTCGACGCGGAGCGACCAAGGCGGACGGAAGATTTGCCCCCAATGGTTGACGCCGCCAGTTTCCTCGCCACCCCGTTGCCACAGCCGCCCGAACTCATCGCCGGAGTTTTGCATCAGGGCAGCAAGTTGGTTTTGGGCGGGGCGTCAAAATCTTTCAAGACATGGACGTTGCTCGATCTGGCCATCAGCGTCGCGCACGGACTGGACTGGCTCGGCTTTCCTACAAAATCGGGCCGCGTGCTTTATGTCAATTTCGAGATTCAAGATGCACCGTGGCAACGCCGGTTGGCATCCGTCGCCCGCGCCAAGTCTTGCGAGATTCAACCCGGCCAGATCACGCTCTGGAATCTCAGAGGCAAGGCCGCAGACTTTCAAACCTTGCTGCCCCAGGTTACCGCCCGCGCCCGCAGCGAAGGCTTTGCGCTCATCATCCTGGACCCGATTTACAAACTCTACGGCCGCACCGACGAAAATAAGGCCGGGGACGTGGCCGCGCTGCTCAACGGCATTGAGGCGTTGACCGTGGAGGCCGGGGCCGCCGTCGCTTTCGGGGCGCATTTCTCAAAAGGGAATCAGGCCAACAAGGAAGCCATTGACCGGATTTCCGGCTCAGGGGTTTTTGCCCGCGACCCGGACTCCATTCTCATCTTCACCGCGCATGAGGAACCGAACGCTTACACGGTCGAACCCATCTTGCGGAACTTTCCACCGATTGACCCGTTCGCCGTGCGCTTTGATTTCCCGCTCATGCGCCGGGACGACCAGCTTGACCGCGCACGGTTGAAGCAGACCAGTGGCGGACGGAAGCCGGGACACGACCCGAAACGCCTGCTGGCCTGTATTTCCGACACCACGCCGAAGAACCCCGTGTCCATCGCGGAGTGGAGTCTTAGGGCAAACCTACCCCGCACGACCCTCTTGACCTACGTGGAGGACATGCGGGTCCAGGGTCTAATCGCCACGATCGGCGAAGGGCAGAATGCCCGCAGATACATCACCGAGAAGGGTCGGAATCACCTACCCAAACAGGTGTCGGGAATCATTCTCGACACCCATTCTCGACACTCGACACCCGGTCAGGTGTCAGGTGTCGGGAATACTTTAGTTCCCGACACTGACACCGAGGCCCCGTCAGCCTGACGAGAATTCATTCCTGACACATGAAGATTTTCCACTACCTCGTTGAAACGCCAGAGGCTTCCTTCACCTGGATAGGCGGCGAAGCCCAGCCCGACGGCGATCACCTGTGGCTGTGCGGTCCCGCCGGCAACCGCCTGCTCCGGGTCCCACGCAACCAAGTCCGTCTGGTGACTCCAAGCCAAACGGCCAAGCGCATCGTCGCTGACCGTCAGGCCGCCACCACCGGCAGGAATTGATACCATGAAACCAAGTCAACGCGACCTGCCCGGTTTGACCGCCGCCTGCCCGGTGCTGCTGGAAGTCACCGGCGCCGAACTCCAAGCCGTACTCGCGAAACTGCGCGCCGACGGTGCCTTCGTCTGGCGGATGGACGCCGTTTGCCAGAGCGATTACAAGCTGCACATCCACTGGCCGGCCACCTGCCAAACCGCACAACACCATGATTGATCCACTTTCCAGAGTCGTAACTTTCCGCGCCAGCATTGGCGAAATTCGCGGGGAATGTGCAGCGTATGCGAACGAATTGGCTGTCCTTCGCGGCGAAAGCGACGAGTTCGCCGACCTCGCCGAACTCGACGATTGCCTCGCCGATGCAGACAAGCGTTTGGCTCACCTCGTGGCCGCGATTGAACTTCGCCGCGAACGCCGGGCGCGACAACAGGCCGCGCCGGACGCGGATGAACCGTCGCCCTGATGGTCGCGCGTCGCTCAACGCTCTACAAACCAGCCGTGTGCGAACCAAGGCCATCCCGGTAAATCGCGGGTCCTTCCCGAGGGTTTTCCAAGGTGGGTGTCGCGTGGTTCGAGGCGCTAGCTACAGACCGTGAAAACTGATTTCGGTTTTTCTACTCCGGCACAGCGCGACGATCCGCTTGCCAGCCTGATATTACCGGACGTGCCCGACCCGCTGGCTGGCATTGACTGGTCTCGATTTGCCGCAGAATTGTGCGGCGGCGCGCCGGTTGAACCGCCAGCCGTCGAGCCGGAGCAAAGCAGCACCAGCACGATTACCCGTCGCGTCAAGAATTCGATGTTGAACCTTGAAGGCAAGGCCGGCCGCGCCGCTGACTTGATCCGATTGCCGCGCCGGGTTGAAGTTGTGCACATCGTCAACGACGGCGAGCTTGAAGGTGTCACGATCATCCTGGCGTTGCTCGCCAAACTCAAAGCGCCGGCAGCGGCCTGGATTTCAACGCTGGGAGCGAATCGCGCCACCGCCTGCCTGCTCGCACAACGCATGATGACCGGAGATATATCGCGCCTCACTTTCCTTGCGAGTGTCTATTTCCGCGATGCCGACCCGGACGAGGCCGCGACTATGGCAAAAATCTTGGAACACGCCGGGGCCCGTGTCGCCTTTGTCCGGACTCACGCGAAAGTCTGGCTTCTGCAAACCCGGGCCGCCGCCATCGTCTGTGAAGGCAGCGCGAATCTCCGCAGTTGCCGCAACCTTGAGCAAGTCAACATCAGCAATAGCCGCAAGCTGCTGAATTTCCACCGGCGCTGGATTGAGCGTCACGCGAATGGGAACCGTTGACAAGAGACGCAACAGTGAAGGGACGCACAGGCTGGCTTGCCGGCGCGCGAACTTCCGCAGGTTGGTCTGGCCTTGGTTGGCTGGACGCAACCTGAGAAAAACGCGCCGTCTGGACAATGGCGCACTTCTCGCGGCGAGGGGTCGGGAACCTCTCAACCCGCACCGAATTTTCCCACACGAAAAACCGCCTCGCGCCCCTGTGCGCGTGGGCGCCAACGAAAGACTTGATATGACTGTTGGAGAAGAGAATGAGGCAAACGCGATTGCCCGCAACTTGCGCGCTCGTGTGCCGGACGTGGATCAGCTTGTGACGCGGGCCATCCGCGAGGATTGGCCGCTGGAGAAATTCCGCAAACAGGCATTGGACTCGCTGCCGCAGCACGCACCGATTCAAAGACCATTGCTTGACGATTTCCCCGCTGGCGACCTGGCGAAGTACTCGATCACGCGGGCGATTTCCAACGTGCTGCGACAGCGCCCGCTTGATGGTGTTGAACGGGAGCTCGACGCGGAACTTCGCCGCCATGCACCCGCCGCGCCGCAAGGGATTCTTGTTCCTGACGCGGCTTTTGCTGCCCCGGACTGGCAGACCCGCTCGTTTGTCGCCGGCACCGGCACGCTCGGCGGCATGATTGTCTCCACGCCGAATCTCGGCGAGGAGTTTGTCAACCTGCTCCGCAACCGGGCGCAGGTGATCAACCTCGGCGCCCGCGTGTTGCAACTGAACACGCCCGTCACGATTCCACGGCAGCAGGCGGCCGGCGCCACCAACTGGGTTGGTGAAACCGCGGCCGCGACTCTCAGCGCCGGGAGCTTCACGCAGTTCACACTCACGCCGCACGCGGTCAGCGCGTTCCAGCAATATTCAAAACAATTGCTGATGACGAGCAATCCCTCGATTGACTCGATCATTAGGGACGACGTCCTCCAGCAAATCGGCCTTGCCATTGACCTCGCGGCTTTGCACGGCAGCGGCGGCGACCAGCCGACGGGCATCGCGGGGACGACCGGCATCGGCACCGTGGCGCTGTCCAGCAACGGCCTGGCATTGGCGAACACCACGGCCTATCCGTTCCTGGTTTCTTTGGAAGCGAACATCGCGACGAACAATGCGGACCTCGGCGCACTCGGTTATTTGATGCGGCCCGGACACCGCGCCGCGTTGAAAACGGTCACGAGATTCGCCAACACCGATACGCCGGTTTGGGATGCGCAGGCGGGTAACATGCCGGTGAACGGTTATCGCGCGGAAGTCACGGGGCAAATTGCGACCAATCTGACGACTGGAACAGCAACCACGATTTGCAGCGCCATCTTCTTCGGGAACTGGAATGACCTCATCGTTGCTCAGTTCGGCGCCACCGATTTGGTGGTGGACCCCTACACGTTGGCGGTGAACGCGGTGGTCCGCATCATCGCGCGGCGCTGGATGGATACTGGACTTCGACATCCGGCGAGTTTTGCCATCGGCGGCGGCATCTTGACCACGTAACGACGCATTGAAATCAGAACCGGCGCGGAGCAGTTCGCGCCGGGGCGAAACTTTGTGCGCCGGACCCGCGAAGGCCAGGCGACCGGCGCAATCCAACGGCGGCCTGACCCATCGGAACGGTCGCGCCGCTGTCGAACGGCGCTGGATTATCCTTTGCCCGGCGCCGTTCTTTTTCGCCTCGCCCGCTCCTACGCCCTGGAAGCCGAGCGCCGCATGGGCGAACTGCTGCTGGCCACGGAAAGGGCCAAGGGAACCAAGGGCCAGTTGAAAGGGAAGGACGCTTCTGGTGGTCACAAGACGTTACCACCAGAAAATGCGGCTCCGACCCTTGCCGAACTTGGCGTCAGCCGGCGGGAAAGCGCCGAGGCGGTGAAGCTGGGCAGGAAAAGCAAGAAGGCCGGTCCACGCGAGGCCAGTCCCACCGCGCGCGTCCAATCCCCCTGGCGGATGTCCTGCTACCCGCCGCCAATCAAAATGCGTCTGGCGAAAGCGGTGGAGCCAACCCACCGCCTTCCTGTGGTTGTTGTCAGTCTGCCAGGGTTGGAATGGACAGCATTTCCGCCAACAAGCCCGCTGCTGAACAGTGCCGTCCCGTATCCCTCGACGCCGCCGCGGAAATACTCCGCCGTTTCGCGGTGAGGCTGGCAGGCTCCCGCACACTGCCCGCGGCCGCCGTTTGCGGCCTGGCTTTCGTTTTTGTCTTCCGCCCCCACCGGCGCGGCGCCTTCCACGACCTGGACAAGTTTTCCCGGCGCTTCCACTGCCCACCGGCCAGCCTTCAGCAGCAGATCACCGAGCTGCGCACTTCTTTTCGCCGCGCAATCTGACCACCCACGATGCCCCGCGCCGCGCGCTGCGGCGTTGCCCCGGTGGAGATTTCGAGGCGCGCAAAGCATTTTCACGGCGCCATGAAAATCTAAGTTGGCGTTGCCCCGGTGGAGATTTCGAGGCGTGTAAAGCGCGTAACTCAGATTGTCGCGGCGCCGCGACAATTTAATTATGGTGGGACCAACTTAGATTGTTATGCCGGCGAAACAATTCGATCCGGTCGGAAACGTATTTGTCAATGCGCAGGGTGCCATATTCAAACTCCGTTTCCTCCAACGCTTGATCGTGGCAGGACTAACCCCGGTTTCGCGGGCGACGATCTCGGCGGTGCGCTGAGGATTAACGGGGTCATTTTGATCCCGTTTTTCCGGTCGGTGTTGCGCTTTTTTCCTCCTATTGTAAATCCGGCCCCGGAGCACGGACAGGACGTGCGGGGGAAGATTGCGCCGGCCAAGCTGGTTGGTTTCAATCCAATCCATCGCGGCGGAACCGAGCCGGAGCCGAGGCGCGATTGACCCACCGCCCTCGCGCCATGGGCGGCAGCAGGATCGAATTGTCACGGCGCCGTGACAATCTGAGCGATCACCCTCGCGCCCGTGGGCGGCAGACTGGAAACAATTGACGATCACCAGCCCCGCCACGATGCCCGCCGTTGCGCGTGGCGTGACGTAGGACACGCCGGGAATGAAGGCTTGAAGGTGCGGAGGAGCCGCGAGTGCAAACACTCGCGCCCAATTCCTACCAATTCCTACCAAACCAAGCCGTGTGTCCGTTCATTTCGTTGCACGTTAAGGAAACTGGCACTTTAGCACGACAGGCTTGATTTTATTGACTAGGCCAATGTTTTCAATGTTTCCGTGACGACGGCCAAAGCGAGTTCAAATCTCGCCGCCCCGACCATTCTTGAATTCACCGCCAATCCACATTCAATCCCGCGGCGTTTCGCCGCCACGCTGCGTGGCGATCTCCTCGAAGCACTGCGGCGCCGGGTTCTTTCGCACATGCTCAGGATCGAAAAGCCTGCCGTTCATTGCCAGATAGACGCCCTCGGGCATCGCCTGCGTCGCGAGGAAGGCGCTGGCCAGGTTGATCACTGCATCGGTGTTGCGGAGGCGCGCCGGTTGCATCGCGCCGGTCAGGACGATCGTTTTCCCGGGCAGGCCGCGCAGGGCCTTGGCAGTTTCAATCATCGTGTCGGTGCCGTGCGTGATCACGAATCGCTGGCACGCGTCGCGTTCGATGGTCGCGCGGATCAGTTGCCGGTCTTCGGGCGTCAGGTCGAGGCTGTCCTTGCGCAGCAACGCAACCACTTCGTAATCCACGGTGACGTTGGCTTCGCGCAGGACTTCGTGGATGAGCGGTTCGCCAACCTGGAATTCGCTCAACCGGTCGAAATAGACCTTGTCAATCGTGCCGCCCGTGGCGATGAACTTGATCTTGATGGGCTGCATCCGTTCGTGCAGGCCGTGGTGTCAGAGGCCCAGTTCCCGTTTCACTTCGCTGAAAGCGGCGATCGCGAAATCCAGGTCTTCCCGCGTGTGCGCCGCTGAAATCTGCGTGCGGATGCGGGCCTTTCCCTCGGGCACGACCGGGTAGCTGAACGCGATGACATACACGCCTCTGGCCAGCATCGCCTCGGCGAAGCGCCCCGCCAGCGCGGCATCGCCGAACATGATGGGAACGATCGGATGTTCGCCCGACAGAATGTTGAAGCCCGCCCGGCTCATGCCCTCACGGAAGAATCTCGTGTTGGCCTCCAGTTGGTCGCGCAGGGCCGTGGAAGCCGCAAGCAATTCGAGCACTTTCAATGTGCCGGCAACGATGGCCGGAGCGAGGGTGTTCGAGAACAGATAAGGCCGCGAACGCTGGCGGAGGTATTCGACGATGGCGCGCCATCCGCTGGTGTACCCGCCACTCGCGCCGCCGAGCGCCTTGCCCATCGTGCCGGTCAGGATGTCCACGCGGCCCATCACGCCGCAATGTTCGTGGCTACCGCGGCCATGCTTCCCCATGAACCCAACGGCGTGCGAATCGTCCACCATCACGAGCGCGCCGTGCTTTTCGGCCAGGTCGCAAATGGCGGACAGGTTGGCGATGCAGCCGTCCATCGAGAACACGCCGTCGGTGGCGATCATTTTCACCGCCGCGCCGGAAGCCTCGCGTAGTTTCGTCTCCAGGTCAGCCATGTCGTTGTTTCGATAACGGAAGCGCGCTGCTTTGCAGAGCCGGATGCCGTCAATAATCGAGGCGTGGTTCAACTCGTCGGAGATGACGGCGTCCTCCGGTCCCAGCAAGGTCTCGAACAACCCGCCGTTGGCGTCGAAGCAGGACGTGTAAAGAATCGTGTCCTCAGTACCGAGAAACTCGCTCAGGCGCGTTTCGAGCAGCTTGTGCGGGGATTGCGTTCCGCAGATGAACCGGACGCTCGCCAGGCCGTAGCCCCACTGATCGAGGCCGGCCCGTGCCGCGTCGCACACCGCGGGGTGCTGGGCGAGGCCGAGGTAGTTGTTGGCGCACAAGACCAGCACCGGGTCGCTGCCCCCGACGCGCACGCGCGTTCCTTGCCGTGTGCCAAGGACGCGCTCGTGCTTGTAGGTGCCGGCGGAACGGATTTCGGCGAGGCGCGCGTCAAGTCGTTGTTGAAATGCGGCGGAAATCATTCAGCCAAGTGTCGCGGCAGCGGCCGGGCTGTTGGCCCGCTCGAACAGGGCCGTGCTGAAATACCGCTCGGCGCGGTCACAGAGCAGGGTGACGACCGTCGCGCGCGGTCCAAGCTCCGTGGCCAGACGCAACGCGCCGACCACGTTGGCACCAGAGGAAGTGCCGACCAACAATCCGAACTCGCGTTGCAGCCGCCGGGCCATGTTCATTGCGTCGGCGCTTGAAACCTTGATCTCGCCATCCAGCGGCGCGTCGCGCAGCAGGGCGGGAATAAAGCCGTCGGCGACGCCTTCGATGAAATGGCAGCAGGGACATTCGCCCGCCAGCAACGCCTGCTCGGCCGGCTCCATCGCGACGATGCGGGCCGCCGGCCAGCGCTCCTTGATCGCCTTGCCGCAGCCGGCGAGCGAGCCGCCTGTGCCGTAGCCGGAAACGAACGCGTCAACTGGCCCGGCAATCTGGTCGAGGATTTCGCGGCCTGTGCCGTGGAGGTGGTCTTCAACATTGATTGGGTTGTCGAACTGGCGGGGGAGAAAGATGCGCGGGTCCTCGGCGGCCATGCGCCGCGAGATTTCAATCCCGGTTTGATATCGCCCGCTGCTCTCGAACAACTCCAATTCGGCGCCAAGCTGGCGGATCAGCTTGCGCCGCTCCTCGCTGGCGCTGACCGACATGAGAATGCGGACGCGGCGGCCCAGCGCGGCCCCGACCATCGAGAGCGCAATGCCCGTGTTGCCGCTGGTGCATTCGACGATGATCGTGTCTGGTTTCAACAGGCCGCGCTGCCAGGCATCGAGCAGCACGCACCTGGCCAGCCGGTCCTTGATGCTGCCGCTGGGATTGAGGAACTCGCACTTGGCCCGGATGGTCAAACCCTCGGGTTCGAAGCGCAACGCCACGAGCGGCGTGTTGCCGATAAGCGAGAGCACGGCTTCGGCGCGAGCGGGAAGGGGAAGGTTGACGGGAGTCATAACAGACGCGGCTGATGCCCGGTGGCCTGGCGAAGGACCACACACCACGAAGCTTGCCCGGAGCGCGGACGGTCCCTGTCCGCAGCACGCCGCTGTGACGCGGGAGGCCGGAGATTTCCAGCAGCGAAGTTCCGTTCCACGCGCTGCGACCGGGGACCGGTCGCGCTCCGCCGGATGCGCCGGGCAAGCAGGCTCACGGCGATTTGATCATCTGCAAGAGCGCCTCGCTGGGCCGGCAATTCTTGACGACCAGTTGCAGATTTTTTTGCTGCCCGCTTTCGACCGAGTAATACACCGATTCGGTCATGGCTGCGACGCCAAGGACGCCGCCGGTTTCACCCAAGACTGGCGCACCACTGGACCCTTTGGCGAAGTCGGCGGTAATGCTGAACATTTTCGTCGGTGGCAATTTACCGTGGGCGTGAGTCCAGTGCCGGGCGATGACGCCCGTGGTGAGCATGTAATAATGCGAACTGGGATGGCCCATGACGAAGACTGGCGAACCGATGGGTGCCTCGGGGCACAAGGGCAGCGCCGTGAAATCCTTGCCGGCCACCTGGAGAATCAGCAAGTCATTCGCCGCATCCGCGGCCAGCACCTCCTTCACCGGCCAGACTTTGCCATCGCGGGTGAACGCGACGACGCCGACGCCGTTGGTGGCGTAATTGGCGAGGGCGTGCCGGCAAGTCGCCAGCGCACCGGATGCCGTCAGGAAAAAGCCGGTTGCCGACGACATGTGCCGCTTCGAGCATTTGCCGCAGTTGTAGAACGTGCCGACGATCGCAACGGCCTGCTCGGCGCGGGCGGCAATCTCGGCAGTTGACTGCTTTTCTCCACTGGCATTGGGCAACTTGAGCCGGCAGGACTTACGGCCGAACTGAGACATCCAGTTGGTGAGGGTTCGTCCGGCTTTGACGAGCTTTTCGCCTTCGATCTGGAAATAGCGGGTTGCCCCGCGGTCGTTGACAGGCTGCCCGAGCTTCGGCGCCACCGGCTTGATGACTTCGGTCGGTCGGGCTTCGGTGCCGTGGTCCTTCTCGTGGTCGCTTTCCGGCGCAGGCCGTTTTTCCGCCGGCGGCGTATCTTCATCGGCGTGCGGTTCTGGTGATGGCTCGCGTTCCACTTCGGCGGCGCGGTGCGAAGTCGCCAGGATCAGGCCGCCGCCGAGAAATGCCAGCGCCAGGCTCGACGAGAGGTAACGGCGGGTTTTCATGGTTGGGATCAAGCTCGATGCGATGTGGAATTTCGCGGCTCAGGAGTTCCAATTGAGGATGACTTTTCCCGATTCGCCCGTCTTCATCACCTCGAACCCTTTCTCGAACTCCGTGAAATGGAAGCGATGCGTGATGACCGGTTTGATGTCCAGCCCGCTCTGCAACATGACGGTCATTTTGTACCAGGTTTCGTACATTTCGCGGCCGTAAATGCCTTTGATCGTGAGCATGTTGAGGATGACCTTTGTCCAGTCAATCATCATCTGGCCGGGTGGAATGCCCAGCAGGGCAATCTTTCCGCCGTGCGCCAGGTTATCCACCATGTCGCTGAACGCTTGAGCGCTGCCGGACATCTCCAGCCCAACATCGAATCCTTCGTGCATGCCCAACTGTTCCTGCACGTCGCGCAATCTGCCTTTGCGCACATCGAGGGCTACGGTCGCCCCCATCCGCCGGGCCAGTTCGAGACGGTATTCGTTCAGGTCAGTGACGACGACATACCGAGCGCCGGCGTGTTTCACGATGGCGGCGGCCATGATGCCGATGGGGCCGGCGCCGGTGATCAACACGTCTTCGCCAAGCACGGGGAAGGAGAGCGCCGTATGCACGGCATTCCCAAACGGATCGAAAATGGAGGCGACCTCGCGGTCAATCCCATGGCGATGCAGCCAGACGTTGGTCTGCGGAAGGACAAGCAACTCGGCAAAAGCCCCCGGGCGATTGACCCCGACGCCCTTGGTGTCGGCGCAAAGGTGCCGCCGGCCCGCCAGACAGTTGCGGCAGCGGCCGCACACCACGTGGCCTTCGCCGCTCACGACGTCGCCGGGTTTGAAGTCGAGCACGTTCGAGCCGACCTCGACAATCTCTCCGACAAACTCATGCCCGATGGTCAGCGGCACCGGAATCGTCTTTTGCGCCCAAGAGTCCCAATTGTGAATGTGCAGGTCAGTTCCGCAGATGCCCGTGCGATCAATGCGAATGAGGACGTCATTGATGGCTGGCTTTGGCTCGGGCACGTCCTCCAGCCAGAGGCCAGGTTCGCGGCGGCTTTTGACGAGAGCTTTCATCGCGGGTCAGGCGCGTCGGATGAGCCGGCTTGGAGCACTCGACGATCCGGCCGTGATGTAAACCAACCGGGAGCTGGCAGGGGAGCTAGCGCCAGAAGCGATCGGATTGGTAATACCAGTAGATAAGGCCTGAAACCACCAGCGCCGCGAACAGTCCGATGGCCAGGGCGACGTAGGTGGCGCGGACATGGTGGCGAATCCGGTAAGACGGGGCTTTCGGATAGAGCAGTTTGATGATGCGCGTCATATCACCCGCCACCGCGGGCGGAGCGCCCACGTACGACGTGGCGGAACGTCTTGAGAATGCAAAGAGTGTGGATGCAAGATTGTTTGATGGCGCCGAGTGTTTCAGGCGGTTGGGCGAAAGTAAAGTTTCATTTTCCCTCGTTTCGACGCAGCAATTCGCGCCGGGTTGCAGCCGAGTCCCAGTGGCAGAAGCGATCCACCGGCAGCCGCCCGGTCTCGGGATAGACCAGATAAACCGCGTTTTTCTTGTAGGCCAAAGCGTCAATGAGGTTTGCGCGCGGAAAGATTTTCCGCACGTTCTCGCGCGTGCCAGGGTCGTTGATGATGGCGTCGCCGGTTTCTGTGAACCCCACGCAGACCACCAAGTGGCCGCTCGGATCCCGGCTCTTGCCGCGAAGGCGGTTGTAGCACACCGAGAGGCCGACCGGCAGGCCGCGGGCAATCCAGTCCTCGATCTCCGCCACGTCGCTGAGGCGCGCGGTGTAGGCGCGCATTCCGCGAAACGATCCGGCGTAGGCGGTGTTGAAGACCCAATTACCAGTGCCGTCCCATTGCGGGTCGAACACGTTGCGAACCACCTCGGGCACCTCCCGGTCCAACTCCGGGCGGTTGAGACGCTTGCGCCAGTGGGCAAGTAGCATCGAGGTCGTGGCAGGGCTGCACCAGACTTCACCACCTTCGTAGGCCATTTGCGAGCGCTCCGGCACGTCAACGAGCTTTCCCCATGCGGCGCGGTTGGGTGGCAAGGGTGCGGGCTTTGCGGAAGTGTCCAACAGCGAAAGCCCGAGGAACTTGAGCCTCGGCAATTGTTTGTTTCCACTACCGAGCGTGATTCTGACCCGCACCCGTTCGGCCGGGCGCACGAGAATGAGTGTGTCGGTGTCCACGTCGCCGTCGGCGTCCTTCTGCCGTGCCACACTGCGCCGGGGATGCCTCGCCGGATCACCCGTCCACAGACCCATGACATACCATTTGGATTGCCGGTCTGGATAGACGGCGCAGGCTTCGATTCTCAACCAAGCCGTCGGCGGTGTCTCGGCATTCCAGGAAACGATCAGTTCGTCCCAGGGAATTCGCGACTTGATCACCTGCGAGGTCAGGATGGCTTCGCCCGGACTTTCGCCGCGCGATTTCGTGAACGCGGAGAATGATCGAAACGGAATGAATTGAACCCCTCGCGGATCGGCCTGCCTGCCTCCAGCCTGGAGTGCCGTGTTGGTCAGGAGTGAAAGCCAGACGCAGGCGGCGATTTGCCATGTCTTCATCAGTGGGCGCGACGATGGCCGACGACCGGGCTTCGTGCCAGTCGGAACTTCACTTCACTTCAGCATCGGCGACAACGCGCGCCACCAAGCGCCGATGACCAGGCTCGCAAAGATGATCGCGGCCAAAAGATTCAGCCACCCGCGTTGCGGCAGGCGTGGGACCCATGCCAAAGCGCCGCCCAGCGCGGCGCCCGTGACAAACCCGCCCAGGTGGGCGGTGACATCCGTCCCGGGATTCAATCCCATCAGGACGAACAGCATCACGCCCCCGGCGATGCCGCAAACCGCGTGGCGAAGCGCGTGCGGACTTCGCCGAAGGAATTCAACCGATGGCGCGGCGAGCAACCCAAGCGCTCCCATCACCACGCCCGAGGCTCCCAGGCTGTGGTGATCGCCGCCATTCACGATCCAGGCAGCGACATTCCCGCAAACGCCGGCAACCAAGGCGGCGAACAACCCGACCCCGGTGCCGAACCGTCCCATCGCCAGACCGAGGAGAATGAGTCCGATGCCCGCATTGGTCGCCAGGTGCGGGAGGTCCGCGTGCAGAAAGCAGGCCGTGAGCAGTCGCCAGCTTTCGCCGGCTGCCACCTTCGCACCGTCCATCATTCCGCGGTCGCGCAGCATCGGGGCGTGGCTGCTCCTCCAGTAAAACGCCAACGTAAGCAACACCCATCCTGTCCCCGCCCAGTCGAACACCAGGCCGGAGCGGATGACCGGTCGGCGCCAGGGCCAACGCAGGTTCTCGATTCGGAACCGGCGAATCGCATCAAGTGCGCGCTCATGATCCGCCGCGGCCACCACCAACGCCCAACCCGCCTCCGGCTGGTGCTCGATGACGGTTTCGATGGACTGACTGGCCAACACCAGGCTCCAATCCATCGCCTGCCGCCGATTGCGCGCGCGAATTAGCGCGACTGGAGGTAAAGTAGATGTGGCCGCTTGCACGAGCAGGATTGAAATACCGCACCCGCCCGCTGCGCGCAACCGGGTATGGGCCGTGCAGCGAAACCGGCCAGTGGCGGCGCACGGGAACTTGTTGGATTTTGGCGGGTTTGCTGGAATCGTTCCTGCTAAACAGGGCGGTGACGGAACGGTTTGCGCGAGCGTCGGCTTTGAATGGCCGGCGATTTTGGAAGTCAAACCGACGAGCACGGATGACGATGAAGATGATTCAACCAAACTGCCGGGTCCAGTTCGCGGCGGAGGACGTGGATTTCATCGTGTCGGTCCTGGGCGGTCGGCTGGGCACCGCGGCGTGTCTCGTCCAATTGCTCGCGGACGAGGATTCGCGCGACCTGATTCTGGACGATGAGGCGCTGTTCCATGCGCTGCTCGAACGCCGCGGCTGCCTCCGCGTCTCGACGCATTTCTACTTCTACGTCTTGGTGCGGCACGTCTTCCTGCGCTCGGACATCAAGGACCGCGCGGTGGCAGACTACGTGGCCGAGGTGCTGGCCGAGTTTGCGCGCACCGAACGCACCCGTTGCATCGTGCCCGGCCAGCCCCAACCGCTGGATTACTTCTTCGAGATGCTGGCCGCCTTGCAGACGGCCGACGCGCGCACCCGCTTTCAGATCCGCGTTCACATCGGTAATCATTCCTTGTTCCTCTCCGGGGTTTTTCCCGAGCACATCCGCTTTCGCGCCGAACACCGGGGATTTCCGGATTTGAAATACTACGAGGCCGTCGGGCGCGCGCAGTATCGGGCGGCCAGCGATGACCGGCTCGCGCAGCGGTATGAACTCTCAGGGATTCTCGGCACGCTCTCTGAGCGGTTTGCCACCACCCGGGCGGCGCTCAACGACATTGCCGACCGCCTGTTCTCACTCGGCGACACGGACTATTCGCTGGAGGCGTTGCTCAACGCGAAGCCGGTGGCATAGGAACGCGGGCTCCGGCCCGGAATGAACTAAACGCGCCAATTCAGGGGAGCAAGCCGGCTTGTTCAATTGCGGCGCGGGATTGCGCCGCGTCGTGGTGCAAAATCGCCTGCCAGCCGCGGGCCGTGCCGGCTTCCACGTTCTCTGGACGGTCGTCGAGATACAGGATGTCCGCTCCTTGCTTTCCAGTGAGGTGTTCCAAGGCTTCGTAGATTCTCGCATCGGGCTTCAGCGCGCCGACTTCGTAGGAGAGGATGTGACCGTTGAACTTGGAGAAGAACGGGAAATCGCGCCGGATGTGCTCGATGGCGAGGTCGTTCGTGTTGGAGAAGATGTACGTGGGAACGCCGCTTTGCCGCAGCCGGTCATGCAGTTCGATCATCGCGGGGATTTCCCAAAAGATTTCGGCAAAGAACGAGCTGAACTCCTCGAAGCTGCCGCGGAAGCCCGAGACCTGGCGGACCTCGTCGAAAAACTCACGGCGCGTCATCAAGCCGGTTTCGTAGCGATAGAGCAGGGGCGAATGGTCAAGAAATCGCTGCACTTCAGTGGGCGACAACTTGGACTGCGCCGCGATGCGCCGCCCAGCAACGGAGTAATCAAACTCCACCAGCACTTTACCGAGATCGAAAACGACGATGGAGGGCGTCACTGTGGTCATTCGCGTGAAGATGTCAGACCATTCCTGGAACCTTACGGGCGATCAGATGAAGAGTCGTCATTCAAAACCAACTGGATTGATTCCTATCAATGCATCTCTCGCCTCCCTTCGAGCGCGCGGCTGAGTGTCAACTCATCTGCGTATTCCAAGCCGCTGCCCGCCGGGAGGCCGTAGGCGATGCGGGAAATCTTCAGCCCGGACCGAGCCAGCCGCTTCGCGAGGTAAAAACTCGTCGCATCGCCTTCCACGTCGGTGCTGAGGGCAATGATGATTTCCTTGATGGGTTCGTGCGAAAGACGTTTTTCCAAATCAACGATGCGCAGGTCTTCCGGCTCAACGCCGTCCAGTGGAGAGATCCTTCCGCCGAGGACGTGATACTTGCCGCGAAACGTCGCGGACTTCTCGATGCTGAGAATGTCCACGGCGCGTTCGACGATGCACACAAGGGAGGCATCGCGTCTCGCATCCGAGCAGATTGGGCACGGCGATTTTTCAGTCAACGAGCCGCACGTCGCGCAGAACAGGATGAGCTCGCGAGCCTGGACAATTGCGTCGGCCAATTGTTTTACCGCGCCTGACTCGGTTTGCACGATGTGCAGGGCGATGCGCTCGGCGGACCGCGGACCAACGCCGGGGAGTCTGTTCAGCGCCGTGATGAGCGACGAGATCGAATCGGGAATCGCGGACATTCTCAACCGAAGCCGGGAAGATTCAGCCCCGACGTCACCTTGCCCATTTCAGCATTTGAAATTTCCTTGGCCTGGCCCAAGGCCTGATTCGCCGCCGTCAGAATCATGTCCTCGACCAATTGCACGTCAACGGGATTGAGCGCCTGCGGGTCAATCTTGATGGTGGCAATCGTGCCATCACACCTGGCCACGACCTTGACCGCGCCGCCGCCACTGGTGGCTTCCACGGTGCGCTGGGCCAGGGCGGATTGCACCTGTTCCATCTGCTGCTGCATGCGCGCAGCTTGTTTCATCAGTTTTCCAATACTAGACATGGCTATCCTCGGCTTAATGTTTCTTCCAAAGGACTTCCCAAACGATCAGGAGACATTGCATCACGCCATACACCCAGAGAAGAGCGGGCAAATAGGACTGAAGCCTCTCCTCATGCTTTCGGACTAGATACGCGGCCGCCAAGAATATGGTGATGATCAGGTTCGTTCCACCAAACGTGACCCAAAAGATGCGGGGGTTGTCATATATCAAACTCAGCAGGAATCCCACGGCACTAAAGGAGATGGCAATACCAGCAACTCTGGCCAGTGATAGGCGCTGGGTGGTTGGACGCCTTTCTGCCGAATGGAGCACGCTGGACAGCTTTGATTTCACGCGCGAATCTCGACGATCTGGCCTTTGAACATCTCCAGCGCCTTTTGAATGAGCGGGTCGTTTTTGAAATCGTCCTGGCTCAACGGTGCCGAGGAAGATTTTTCACTTGAACCTGGGGTGATGGATTTGGCGCTGGCGGCGTTTGCCTGTGGCGGCGCGGCGGATGCCGAGGCAACGAGCGGCGCCGCTGCAACCGGTGACCGGCCGACGGGCGCTTCGGCCTTCACGAACTTGATCTGCGCGCCCGGATGCCCCAGTTCCGACAGTTTCGTCTGGAGCAACGTGTGGTTGCGCGAATTGTCCACCAATCCGAGTTGGTCCGCAAACTCCGGATCGAATCCGATGGTGAACAAACCGCCCGCGAAGGAAACCGGGTGCGCGTCCACGAGGTAGGTGCGGGTGAAGGGACTGACCCGTCCAACGGCTTCGAGCACCTTGGTCCATAGCGCTTCAAGACTTACCGTGCCCGACTGCATCTCGGCCAAGGCCATTCCTTCTGGCGGCACGGCGGTGGGCGGTGCTGCGCCGCGTTCCGCTTTCGGCGGCGGCTCGCTGGGCACGGCCCGTGCGGACGACGGCGTTGAAACCGGGCGCGCCGTGGCTGGCGTGGCATTTGAGGTGACCACCGGCCCGGCGCTTTGACCGCGCAACTGCTGAAGTTGTTTCAACACCGCGTCGAGATTGACGGCGCTGCGCGCCTCGATTGCCTGGAGCAGCGTCACCTCCAATAGAATTTTCTTGGACGCCGCATCACGGAGGCGGATTTCGGCATCGGCGAGTACTTCGAGAATGCGCGTGAGCGATTCTGTGGAGGCGAGCGCGGATTGTTCCGTGAGCGCCGCGGCCTCGACTTCGGAAACTTCGAGCAGACTTGCGTCGCCACGCGAGACTTGAAAGATCAGCAGATTTCGGAAGTGGCCCAGCAAGTCCGCGAGCAGGCGGCCCAGATCCTTGCCGCGTTGGGCGAGGTCGTTCAACTGGTGGAGCGCGGTGGCGATCTCTCCGGCAAGCACCGCGCGGCTCAATTCCAGGATTTGGCCTTGGGCCGTCAGGCCGAACATCGTCAGCACGTCGGCCTCCTCGATCTTGTCCCCGCAAAAACTGATGAGCTGGTCCATCGCGCTTTCTCCGTCGCGCATCCCGCCGTCCGCCCCGCGCGCGATGGCGAACAGCGCCGCGTCGTCAATCCGGACCTGCTCCAGGCCGGCGATGTGGCGGAGATGTTTCACGATGAGCGCCGCGGGAATCCGGCGGAGATCGAACCGTTGGCAGCGGGAGAGAATCGTTGGCAGCACCCTTTCCGGATCCGTCGTGGCAAACATGAACTTTACGTGCGCCGGAGGCTCTTCCAGTGTTTTCAGCAGCGCGTTGAACGCCGCCGTGGAGAGCATGTGGACCTCGTCAATGATGTAAATCTTGAACCGGGACGAAGCGGGGACGTATCGGCAGGTCTCGCGCAGTTCGCGCACCTGTTCGACGCCGTTGTTGCTGGCGCCGTCAATTTCCAGCACGTCAATCGAGCGGCCCTCGGCGATCTCGCGGCACTTCTCGTCGCTCTCGTCAAAGTCCACCTTCGGGCCGCCGGTGCAGTTGAGGCATTTGGCGAAGATGCGCGCGATGGTGGTTTTGCCCGTGCCGCGAGGTCCGCAAAACAGGTAGGCGTGCGCGATGCGTCGCTGCTCGATGGCGTGCGTGAGCGTCTGAGTGACGTGATCCTGGCCTACCACGTCGGGAAACCGTTGCGGGCGATACTTGCGGGCTATGACCTGATAGGACACGAGGCAAATTAAAAATTAAAAATGCAAAATGCAAAATGAGATTGGCCAGGGCCGGCCATTTTGAACTTTGCATTTTTCATTTTGAATTGAGAAATGCCAGGGTGACCACGGCAGATGTCGAGCAGACTACCGTTGCTGCCTTCCGGCCCTGGCGGGGTTCGTAAGTCCACATTCCATGGGCCCTGGCGACAGCGACTCTGCGCGACGCCGGCCGGGCCATCAAGCGAAATCAGATCCGCAAAGCTGGCCGCTGGCGATCACTCGAAACCGCCACGGGCCGCGCGCGGTCATTGGCTGGGGCTTTTTGGCCGCAACGGATGGTCTCGACCCGTCAACGGCAACGTGACCCGTCCACGCGAAAGTCCGGCAGCAAAAACCGCGTGGGCCAACTCGATGGCCCGCATGGCGGCGTTTCCGCTGCACGCAGGCTCGCGGTCGTCTTGAATCGCGCTCAACCAGTTGTCCACGACCCGTTGGTTCGCCGGGCCATTGGATCGTGCCACCGCGTTCCAAGCGAGGCTTGGATCGCCGTCAATCGGTCGCCACTCGGTCGTTTGGCCGGTCGCATTCCAATCGCCGGGTCGCGCGAGGAAAATCCGCGGACAGATGTCGGCGTGAATCCTGACGGCGCCCTTGCTGCCGACCAACTCGATTCCCCACGGGCCGGCCGTTTGTCGGTTTCGCGCGCGGCTGGTGAAACTCGCATGAACGCCGCCATCGAAGCCAAACTGAGCGACGATTTCATCGCCTGCAATCAACCCGATTCCCTCCGTGGCGGGATGGGCGTCCGCCGGAGTGATCTCGCGACCTCGTTGGAGCACGCGCGCCGAGCACCACCGCGCGTCGCCCGCGAAAAAGCGCATCAGGTGGAACAGGTGCAAACCGAGTACGAGGAGGTCCTCGCCGCCGGCCCTCTGATCCTGCTTTCCGTGCGCTCGCATTTCGAGGAGGTCACCGATCATTCCAGCTTGGAGCTTCTGCTTCAGGAAAAGGATTTGGGGCGCGAGCCGCATCTGGTGAGCGACGGCGATCTTGCGTCCTGAAGCCTTGGCGACTTCGAGCAAGTCGTCGGCGTCGCGCAGCGTTTCGGTGAACGGCTTCTCGGTCAGCACATGCGCGCCGGCATGCAGGGCTGCCAGCGCGAGCGCGTGGTGCTGATCCGTCCAGCGCGGCGCTACGCTCACCAGTTCGGGTTTTTCGCGCGCGAGCAACTCGCGATAGTCCTCGTATTGCCGCGCGGCGCCTGAACGTTCGGCGGCCTTGACCCGGCCAGCCGCTACGGGGTCCGCGATGGCGAGCAACTCCACGTCGGGCCGTTCGGTGAAAACGAGATCGAGGCCATGGCCGTAATCGCCGCGCCCGGTGTGGCCAAACACCGCCGCGCGGAATTTCTTGGCGGGCTTGGTTTGTCCCTGGACGAACGGCACAACCGCGCCAGCCGCGAAGGCCAGGCAGGCCGACTTCGCGAGGAATCGGCGACGCGTGTAGCCGTGCGTGAATGTGGCAATCTCGGAGCGCAACATGATGAATCGTGTGGAGCGAATAATGCCTTGCCAAGGGCGGCGTGGCCAAGTTGAATATCGCCCCGCAACAGGTCGGCTGGATAGCTCAGTCGGTAGAGCAGAGGACTGAAAATCCTTGTGTCGGCGGTTCGATTCCGTCTCCAGCCACCATTTTTCGCACGACCGCTCTGTTTGGTTTTCGTTTGACCGCGGTTCAGGCCGTCACTGCGACGCGGGCGAGCAAAGCACCAGACAGCCTTGAAAACGCTCCACGCTTATCTGACCCGGCAGGTCCTCGCTTCATTGCTGATGGCCATGGCGGTGTTCACGTTCGTGCTGCTGCTGGGCAACGTGCTCAAGGACATTCTGCTCTTGCTGGTGCATCGCCAGGCAACCCTCGGCGTTGTCATCGAAGCGGTGGGCTTGCTGATTCCCTTCGTTTGGGTGTTCGCGTTGCCAATGGCCACGCTGACGGCCGTGCTGCTGGTCTTCGGGCGGTTCAGCGCCGATCAGGAACTCACCGCTGCGCGCTCGGGCGGCCTGAGTCTGCTGTCGCTCATCACGCCGATTCTGCTCCTCGGATTGCTGTTGAGCGGATTGAGCGCGGTGGTGAACATGGATCTCGCCCCGCGCTGCCGCGTCGCCTACGACAACCTCCGCTACAAACTCAAGCTGGAGTTGTCAAACGTCCAGTTGCCCGAGGGGCAGTTCATCAAGGATTTTCCCGGCTACATTTTCTACGTCGGCAAGAATCGCCGCGGCGTTTTGCAGGACGTGAAGGTGATCCGGTTCGAGAAGGGCACCAACCAGGTCACCACGTTGCGCGCGCCGCACGGCACCATCGAGGTCAACACCGAAAGCCGCGAGATCGTCATCCGCCTCACCGACGCGCGGGGCGTGCGAATGGACAACGGGCGCTACATACTCCTGTCCGGCAGCTTCACTGAGACATTGCGGGCCGAGCCGAAAGAGCACAAGAGGCCTCAGATCGGCGACATGACCTTTCGGCAATTGCAACTCGAGTTGAAGGACCTGGAGGAACAACTCGGCCGGGCGCTGCCGCTGACGGCGGCCTCCGCCGAACCCTCGCGCGAAGTGCGCCGCGATCTGGCCCGCCAGCGCAAGGACCTCACGTCTCCGATCCGCGTGCAACTCCATCGCCAGGTCGCCGCGTCGTTCGCGTGCTTTGGTTTTGCGTTGGTCGGGATTCCGCTTGGCGTCCGCCTGCACCGGCGCGAAACCAACGTGGGCTTCGCCGTGGCGCTGATCCTGGTGGTGTTCTATTACGGCTTCATCCTGCTGGCACAAGGATTGACCGGGCGGCCCGAGTGGGCGCCGCACTTGATCATGTGGCTGCCGAATTTTCTGTTCCAAGCCGTGGGCGCGGTCCTGCTCTGGCGCGCCAATCGCGGCATGTAAAATTTTCCGTTGACGGTCGGAGCCGCTTCCGTTGCACTACGCCGCATGAACAAAACCTTCTCCCTTCCGCGTTGCCTCCTGATTCTCGTCCTGGCCTTTGCTGCGTCGGCGAATGGCGAATTGCAACTGCCCGCGCTGTTCTCGGACAATATGGTGTTGCAGCAGGGCATGCCCGTGCCGGTCTGGGGCTGGGCCGAAGAAGGCGACGCCGTGACGGTTTCGTTCCGCGGCAAATCGGTGTCCGCCACCACGCGCAATTTGAAATGGTCGGTGAAACTTCCCGCTCTCAAGCCCGGCGGCCCGGACGTGTTGGTTGTGTCAACCAAGGGCCGGACGGTGCGACTGGCCAACGTGATGGTGGGTGAGGTCTGGGTTTGCAGCGGCCAGTCGAACATGGAATGGCCGATGCGCATGTCGCACGAACCCGAAGCCGGCATCGCCGCCGCCACCAACAAGCTGATCCGCCTGTTCGAAGTCCCAAACGTGAAGTCCGACACGCCAACCGTGCGCATCAATTCTTCGTGGCAGGTCTGTTCGCCGGAGACGGTGCCGAACTTCTCGGCCGTGGCTTATTATTTTGGGCGTGACCTCCAACAGGCCCGCCATGTTGCCGTTGGGTTGATCCGGACAGACTGGGGCGGTTCGCCCGCGGAAGTGTGGATGAGCCGCGAGGCCCTTGAACTCAACGCCCGCTACCGCGAGGAGATTCTCGACGCCTACGTCACGGCTGAGAAAAATCACCGCACCGCGCTGCTCGCGTGGGAAAAGGAGAAGGCCGAGGCCGCCGCCGCCGGCAAGGAGTTCAAAAAGAACGCTCCGAACCTGGGCTGGAAACCGACCGAGCTTTACAACGGCATGATCGCGCCGCTGATTCCCTACGCCATCAAGGGCGCCATCTGGTATCAAGGCGAGTCCAACGCCGGACGCGCCGAGCAGTATCGCACTCTCTTCCCGGACATGATCCGCTGCTGGCGGCGCGATTGGGGCCAGGGAGACTTCACTTTTCTCAGCGTCCAACTGGCGCCGTTCATGGCCATTAAAGACCAGCCGCAAGAAAGCAGCTGGGCCGAGCTGCGCGAGGCGCAATGGCTCTCGACCAAAATGTTGCCCAAAGCAGGCATGGCCGTGATCACGGACGTGGGCGATGAGAAGGACATCCACCCGCGCAAGAAGCAACCGGTCGGTTCGCGGCTGGCCCTGGCCGCCCGCGGCCTCGCCTACGGCGAACGCATCGAATTCTCAGGCCCGCAGTACCGTTCGATGGATGCTAAGAACGGCAAGGCCGTGCTTCGCTTCGATCACGTCGGCAAGGGACTTGAGGCGCGTGACGGCGAGCTGAAGGGCTTCGCGGTGTGCGGCTCGGATCGGAAGTTCGTCTGGGCCAGAGCGGAGATCACCGGCAACACCGTTGTCGTGAGCAGCCCCGAGATCGCGCAACCGGTCGCCGTCCGTTTCGGCTGGGCGGATTATCCGGTGGTAAATCTTTGGAACAAGGACGGCCTGCCGGCGACACCGTTTCGGACGGATGATTTTCCGATGCTGACCGCGGCGAAGAAGTAGCCGGTGCGAGCTCCTCACGCGCGGTCGCGAACTTTGCTGGCGCGGACACGGAAGCGCTATTCCATCTCGATGGCGCTTGTCACTTTCTGCGGTGGACCTTGTGCATCGCGGCCTGGTCGGTGCATTTGATCAGCATCTCGTCAATGTTCACGTGCGGTGGCCGGCTCGCGACCCATACCAGAGTCTCCGCCACGTCTTCGGCGACAAGCGGCTTGGTGCCTTCGTAAAGTTTGCGTTCGCGCTCCATGTCGCCCCCGAATCGCACGATGGCAAACTCGGTCCTCGCCAGCCCGGGGTCAATGGAACTGACGCGGATACCTGTGCCGCTCAACTCGAGCCGCAGCGTCCGGCTGATTTGCAGTTCGCCGGCCTTGGCTGCGCAATACGCCGCACCGCCTTCATAAACCGCCCATGCGGCGTAGGAGCCGATGTTGAGGATGGACGCGCCGGCGTCCTGCGGCAGAAGCGGCAGCGCGGCGCGCGTCATGCGCAGCACGCCGAGCACGTTCGATTGCATCATCGCTTCCCAATCTTCATCCCGGCCGTCGGCCACGGTGTCGAGGCCCTGTGCGCCGCCGGCATTGTTGATCAACACGTGAAGGCCCGCGCCGCCGGAGTTCCAATCTCCGACCTTGCATCGCGCCCACTCGGCGAAGGCGTTCACACTGTCCGTCTTGCCCACGTCCAGGAATCGTGTGTGTGCCTCGGCGGCGCCTGCCCGGCGGGATTCCTCCGCGACAGTTTCGAGCCGCTCGACGCGCCGCGCGCCAAGCAGGAGTCTTGCGCCCGTCGCGCCGAAGGCGCGCGCCGCCGCCGCTCCGAAGCCGCTCGAAGCGCCGGTGATCAAAACCCATTTGTCTTTCAATGATGATGCCATGCGCCTTGCATAACGGAATCCGGCACAGGCGTGGAGCTTTTTCTCCGAAACCGGATCGCGCCGGACGCATCATGTCATCCGCAAAGAACTGGCGCGACATTTGGATGCCTCTCACCCGGCCTTAAGGTCACCCTTTTCCCATCCGATGGGGAAGAGGGACGGGGTGAGGGGTGGCAACGAATATCACGACTGGTAGAGACAATCGCGACGGCGGCAAGAATCCCTCAAACTCGATCATCCGGAAACTTTCGCGATGCTCCGGTTTTGTTTGTGTGTGGCTGACGTTGCTTCAGACTCGTGACCGATGAACAAACCGCTGCGCATCCTCCTTGTGCTCGGCTTGGTGATTGCCGCGATGCTGGCCATGCTGTTGCCGGCCCGCAATTCCCGTTACCGGAAGCAACTGGCCAGCTACCAGGCCGAACTGCGCGCCAAGGGCGAGAAACTCTCGCTCGCCGAGCTGGGTTACCCGCGTCCGCCGCAGACAAATCTGTTTCTATTGAGACTCACCAACCTCGTCGCGCGCATTCCGCCCAGCGCCTTCGAGCCGGGCTTGTTGGACTTGATGCGAATGGTCGAACCGGGACGAGCGCAGCCGGCTTGGACGATGCCAGCGCCGGCTTGGAACAGCTACGGTGTCGCCAATGCCCGCGCGCTCGCCTGGGAGGACGTGGAGGCGGCCTTGCTGGCCGTCGAAGCGCCAATGCGCGAGTTGCGCCAACTGCTGAGTGGCCCATTGCCCGCTTACCACAATGCGGGCGCGACGAATTTCTTCAGCGTTTTCTTCAGCGGGTCGTCCTACAATTTCGTGGCGGTGCGCAAAGCGTCACAATGGCTGATGGGTGACGCCATTGGCGCGCTCCACGCCCGGGACCGCAAGCGGGCAGGGGAGGACCTGCGCGCACTCCTGCACCTGCTTGAAGCCAATCGCGACGAGCCGACGCTGGTGAACCAGATGATCCGCGTCGCCATCGGCGGGCTGGCAGTGAGCACGACCTGGGAAGCGTTGCAGACCGATGGCTGGACGGAACCCGAACTCGCCGCGTTGAAGCGGGATTGGGAGAGTGTTGATTTCACGGAAGCACTTGAGCAGGGCTTTATCGGCGAGCGCGCCTTCAACGGATATGTTTGCGATTTGATCCGGCGTGACGCCGCACAGGCACAACGGCTGTTCCGCATGCCGAGCTCGCCCAGCCCGAGGCTGCTAGACAGCCTCTCTGAAACAGGAACATCCTTCCTCTGGCGGCTTACGCTTGAGGAAAATCAACTTCGCGCCTTGGAATTCCATCAGGCATACCTTGGCGCGATCCGCCGGCTGAGGCAGGACACACCTTGGCCGGAAGTCCGCCCAGACTTGGCTTCAATCATTGCAACCGTGGACTCACGGATCTTCGGACCAGGGCGCTACCGCTATGCGCTTTTTGCCACCATGGTGCCCAACTTCGTGAGAGCCGCGACCACAGTCGTGCATCACGAGACGGAGCGCCGTCTGGTGGTGACGGCCATTGCGATCCAGCGCTATCAACTGGGCCATGGCCATCCGCCGCCGGATTTGCAGTCACTTACTCCCGATTATCTCGCCGCCGTTCCGCTGGACCCGATGACCGGCAAAGCGCTGGGTTACCGGCTGGATAACGAGAAGCAGTTCATTCTCTACTCCGCCGGTGAAGATGGTGAGGACAACCAGGGCGACGCCACATCCGCCACGCCGCGTGCGCAAGCTGACGTGTGGGCCGGACGAGACGCGGTGTGGCCCGCCGCCGTGCGAGCGCCGGATTCGCCGAAGCCAGGTTCATGAAACCGCCTGCGAAAAGCTCGTAGTACCGGAGCACGCCATTCGTGCGCTCCGGCCCGCTCCATCCTGCGCTTGTCAGGCGGCGTTCTTGACTTTACGCCGCGGGCGCTGCTTTTTTGAGATGGACTTGATGACGGCATAGCCGCCTCCCGTCGAGGGTAGCGGTGTCTTCGCTTGCCTCGCCGCCGCACGGATCAACGTCTCCACCGCTGGCGACTTCAGAGGATCAATTGTCGGAAGCCGGATGAAACGGTTTTGTTTTCCACTGCCGAGCAGAAGTCTGTAGGGATCAGGCAACGATGCTCCGTGGATGAACGCCAGACCCACTCCGTTGGCCGCTGCGGCGATGGAGAGGATCGCGTCTGACGCGCGTTCCGTCGAAGCATAGCCGATGACGAAGAAATTGTAGTTGTCGTACACCAGTTCAATCGCAGTGGGCAAAAGCCTGCGCACCTCGGCCCGGCACGCCCGGATGAGTTTCGCGACTTTGGGGTCGAACTTTGCGATGAAGGCTGCCAACTGTTTCGCCGGCGCAGGCGCGGCGGTGGCCGGGGGTGCCGTGGATTTCATGATGCGATGCCGCTTACCAACAGGCGCTCACGGCCCGGCTTCGATCCGGAAGAGGTTCGGCGCACCGTTGGTGCGCGGCGGGACAGTCCAGCTTGTCGTCAGACCGCTCGCGCGAATCCAGCTTGAATAGGGCGACCAGGCAATGCCGTTCGTGCTGGCGTGGACGCGGTAGCCATGACCGGCGCCGGAGGGCCACGAGATCTTCACCGAGTTGTTGAGCGGTTGGAATGCGGCCGAGAGCCGCAGAATGGAACTGGCATTCGTGGGATTGCTGCCGGAGACAAACTCGGCGTAATCGGACCGGCCATCGCCATCCGTGTCGGTGGACGAAGTGCGTCCGGGCGAGACGCTGCCGAAGTAGGCCAGTTCGTAGGCGTCGGGGATGCCATTGGCGTTGGCGTCCGCGAAGGGGTAAACCCCGGTGAAAGTGATCGTGCCGCCGGAAGCGAGCGTGTTGGTCTGATTGGCGGGCGTGGTGTAGAACGCAACGTCGGCGAATTCCAGGATGTATTGTCCCGGGGGCGCGTTGGTGATCTTGAGCGTGGCGCCATTGGCGTGCCGATAGAGCGGTCCGCTCAGGACGAAGTCCGCCTGCCAGATGTTGTTGGTGATTACGACGGTGCCGCCAACGACGGAGGAAACCGTCACCGCCACGTCGTCCACGAGCCAGCCCGGACGCGGCGCGGTGTCGAAGGAGAACAACTGATACGCCCAGACGAGATAAACCACCTTTCCGGCGAACGGCGAGAGGTCAATCTGTTCCTGTTCCCAGCCGGAGTTTGAGTCGAGATATTGAGCCAGCGCGGCCGCCTGGCTGCCGTTGTCGTAGATGACATAGAGCGTTCCGAGGTTGATGACATCGCCGCCGGTCGGATCGTTGAAGTCGTAACTGTGCCAGAAGGTCAGTTGGGCCGCGTTGCCTCCGGTGAGCTGGATGGCGGGGCTGATGAGGAAAGTTTCGGTGTAGTCGAGATAATCGCCGTGGAGGCTGCTGCCCCAGCAGTGCGGCGGCGAGTGCGCGGCGGTCATTACGCCGTTGTCCGGCACGCCGAGCGTCCAGCTCGATTGTGATCCGTCGGCGTCGAACACGCTCCAGTTCGTCGCGCCGGTGTTGAAATTGTCCGACCAGGGCGGGACGATGGCCGCCAGAGTGTGAAAGGTGAAATAATTGCTGTTGTCGTTGACAACGGCGTTCCCGGCGGCGTCACGGCTCACTACCTGGAAGTAATACGTTGTGTCCGGCTGCAGGCTTGTCAGCACGACTTCATGCGCGGTATCGAACAAGGGATCGAGCGCGGTCCGCCCGAGGAACGGCGACTCCCCGAATTGCACCAGCGCGTCGCACGGCTCGGAGGTGTTCCAGGAGATGATGGCCTGCTCGTAATCCACGTCCACCGTCACGCCGGAGATCGTCGGAACGATGGTATCCACCGCCGCCGAAGCACGAACTGTGATGGCGGCGGAAGCGTCGGCGTAACTGACCTGGAGCAGGTCGCCGTTCTTGGCCCGCGCGGTGCCGGGCGCGGGCGCGTTGGTTTGGGGCACGAGTTCGATGGTTCCGCGGAAAGTGCCGCGGCGCGCTGTTTCGGTGAGGGCCAGAGTCGTGGGACTCGTTTGCGTCGTGCTCGTGTAAGTGACGTTGAGGCTGCCGCCGCCGGCAAGATCGGAATCGTCCACTTCCACGACTGCCAAACCCGGCACGGGATAGGAGGATTGATCCAGGGCGAGTGTGGCGCGCCCATCAAAACCGGGCACGAGGAATTGCAGGACGTTGCGCAGGAGGTGCGCCCGATTGTTGGTCGTGCCCGCCGTCGGCACGGCGTCGAGCGGAAAGGAGAGGAACACGACGCGCCCCGGGCTGTCGAGTCCCGTGCGCGGATATTTCAAGCCGGTGACCTCGCCATAGCCGTCGGTAAACAGCGCGGCGGAGGTGGAATCCGGCGTGAACGTGTCAGAAACGTCGGCCGGAATGCCGAAAAGGTCCTTGAAGCCGGATGGATCCTCGTAGGGTGTGTAGTCCAGTGTCACGTTGATGCCGCTGCCGGCCGGATCGTTGGGCGCGCCGATGGCGTCGGGCACGTCGCCGGGATCGTTGTCCACGACGTAATTCTGGACGTGCAACATTCCCAGCCGCGCACTGGGGAAGCCGCCTTCTTCGAGCCGGGTGAGGATCTCCATCGAGGCCGTAAAAAACGAACCGCCGAGGCGCAGGTAGTCGGCGATGGCGTTCAGTTCAGGAGCGGTCCAGCCGTAATTGGCGGCATTGATCGGGAATTCCGGCAACCGCCAGATCACGGCGCGATAAGGCTGAAGATTGGTGAAGGCGGGGGAGCCGCGCGATTCCTTGCTCCAGAGGTCGTACGAGATTCCAAGCTGCGTGAGCGTGGCCGTGTAACCGGAAAGCGGCGGGACATCGAACAGGTCATCGTAGTAGGCGTCCACGAGCAGCACCGCCGAGATGGTGGGCGAAACGAAGTTGAACAGCAAACCGCCGTTGTTGTTGGTCGCGGTGTTGCCGGCCTCATCGGTCGAGGCCACGTGGAAGAAATACGTCTTGTTGGAGAGCAACCCGGTGAGCGCGACGGCGTGATCGGCCGCGAGGGCCGCGTTGGTGATGGCCTTGTTGAGGGTGGAGTTGGTGTTGAAGCGCACGACGGAATTCGCCGGCTCGTCGGTGGTCCAGGTGATGAGCGTGTAGCCAAACTCGTTGGTCTTCGCGACGCTGGTCAACACCGGTGGAACAAGGTCCGCGCGAGCGGTGGAGATCTGGTTCGAGCCGGCAGACGCATCGAAGTACCGCGCTTCGATGGCGTCATTGTCCGCGATTTGAAGTTTGCTGTCGTTCAGCGCCGTGCCGGTCAGGGTCGCAACGCTGCCAGTGAACACGCCGCTGCCGCCGGAGGCGTTGAGCGTGTAGTTTTCGCCGAGCGTTTCCGTGGTGCTCCGCAACAGCGCCGTGACGGATGGATTTCCCGCGCGATCCGGGTCCACCACGGTGAGTTTGATGGTGTCCGGCGCGCGGTAGGCGCCCCGGTCGAACGTGACGAGGCTGCCACCGGGCGGCACGACAATGCCGGAGCTTACCAGCGCGAAGTCCTGATCCACGTTGCCCGTATCCACACGGGCATCCTCGACGACGCTGCGCGCACGCACGCGCAGGGTGTATTCGCCGGGTGTGGGTGAGGAGATGAAAACGCCTTCGACGTTGTTGACGGCGTCGTGGCCGGGCGCATTGGCGGTGGATTCGCCGTCGTTGAACTGATTGCCGCGGTAGAGGGAGCCGCCGGGGGCGACGACTTCGAGATCGAGGTCATTGACCAGAGCGGGAATTGCGGCGGGAAAGCCCGGGACATCCGTGTAGGCCAGCGTGACCTTGAGCGGTTCTTCCGCGCCGGCGATGAGGATGCGGCGCTCGAAGATCTGCCCATTGGTGAGCGGCGCGGTTTGGTCCACGAAAACCGTCGTGCGATCCGAATCCACGATCTGCGTCAGGTCCACGCGGCCCCAGCCCTCGTCGTTGTTCGGGGCGGGGCCGGTCTGGGCGGGATCGGCCATGTCCACAGCGGAGTTGATGAGCGCAGCCTTGACGAGGGCAGGGGACGGCGTGGCGTTGGTGACTGTGTCGCGATAGAACTGGACGAAAACCGCCGCCGCGCCGGAGACATGCGGGCCGGCCTGGCTCGTGCCGCCCTGGTATTGGTAAAGCTCGTCAATCGGCGCCCAGGCGTATTGATCGGTGGCCGACTGGGATTGCAGCGAAGCGATCCAGGTTCCCGGAGCAACAACGTCCGGTTTGATGCGCCCGTCTTCGCACGGGCCGCGACTCGAGAAATCCGCCATCGCGTCAACGCCGTCGGCGTAGATGATGAGGTCGGGCCGGTCGTTTTGCGAAGCGCCGGTGGCGATGACATTTTTCGCGACGCCCGGGCTGCCGATGGTTTGCTGACTGGGCCCGGCGTTGCCTGCCGAGAACTCCAAGATGTACGGCTGGTCGCCCAGCATCAACGCGTCGGCGTCCCGCACCAATTCATCGAACTCCATGGCGCTGATGTCGTATCGGCCCTGTGTATCATCGCCCCAACTGTTCGAGCCGATGTCCGCCCCGGCGCGTTTGGCGTCGCGGGTCAGTTTCTCGAAACTCGGCGGCGCAGCGTAGTTGCCCACGCCGTCGAAGATACGTTGCCCGATGATGTTCGCGCCGGGCGCCACGCCCAACCCCCAAAGATTGCCGTTGTCATCCACTTCACCCGTCGCGCCGTTCCCGGCGATGATGCCCGCCACGTGCGTCCCGTGGCTGTGCTCGTCGGCGGCATCGAGGAGTTGGCCGGGCGAGCCGTAGAAAAAAAACTCCGGCGTGCGCCCGAGCAAATCGGGATGCATGGAGGCGGCGTCCCCGTTGTCGAGGCCGCTGTCCGCGACCGCAACATTCACGCCGCTGCCGTCGTAACCAAGCGCCTGCGTGTCGAGGAGATTCGGTCCGCCGTCGCCGGCAACGATTTTGGAAGCGACTTCATCGAACAGTTTCATGTCGCGGGCTGGCTCGATCCACAACACGGCGTCGGAACCGGCGAGCGCGTCGAGCTGGGCGGGGTTGACGCGCCCCCGGATGACAAAGCCTGAACGAAGCCGGGGTTGCTGGCGAACGCGTTCGAAGCGGGCGGCGATGGCGGCGGCGTCCGCGTCGCTCGCCCGCGGTGAAAGCAGGAGCGCTATTTCAAGTCCCGCGGGTGCAGCGGTTGGTTGAATGCCCGGTTTCGTGGCCGCGTATCCGCCCGCTCCCCGTCCGCCGGGGAGAGCGACATTTCGCCCCATCACAACAGACTCACGAACCTGCCGATGGATCTTGTGCTCAGAACGGTAATCACCGACGAACTGGACATAGCCCAGCCGCCGCACGTCGCCCACGCGAACCGCGTCAAACCGCGCCACGAACGCGTCATCCGGGACATACCGAAGCAAATCCACCCCCATCGCGCGGAGTTGTTGACGCCACTCCGGCCTGAGGGATTGGCGAAACTGCACGAGAAACAAACCGGTTGCCGGCGCGGGGTCTGGCTTTTGAACGGCGGCGTCCGCGATGGGTGTGGCGTTACGAAGCCGGATGGGTTTGTTCGGAGCAGCTTGGGCGGCGAAAGCGAACAGGAGGCACGACGCGAGCGGCAGGCAAAAGCGGCGCGTGAATGAGCAAGGCATCACGGGCAGATGGTAGCCGAAATTATTGCCGAAAACAAGCTCGCCTGCCCGCGTTTGCCGCCCGGCGCTCAAGGTTTTTCGTCGAAGTCTCTCTCGTCCAGGTGGAATCGGTGCAGGATGCGGTGGAAGATCGGCGCAAGCGTGATCGCCATGACGGTGATGAAGACAAGCCCGCTAAAAAGGGCATAGAACGAGGCGAATACTTTGGCCGTGTCTGTGGACAACGGGCTGACCGGTCCCATGCCGGTCAAAATCATCGAGGCGTTCAGGAGCGCGTCAATCCAACCGAAACCCACGATGAAATGGTAACCAAGCATGCCGAGGCCCAGGGCCGCCGCGAGCATCGCCCCGCCGAATGCGAGGCAAAGGGTGATCCGCTTGAGGAAACGCCGCTGCGACAGCAGTTCCTGACTCCTGGTTTCAAACATTCCGCGCTCCTATCTCCGGGCCGTCTGGAAGCGAACCGTGACTCTCCCGGTCCGCGGCGCCAGGTCCACGGTACCACGATCGTCTGTCGTCAACACCACACCATCCTCCGCCGCCGAAACCACTCGCCAGCCGTCCGGCACGCGGGCGCGCAGGAGCATTTGCTTCGGAGGATTGCGCCGCGGCAGTTCGACTTCCGCGATCACCTCGCCCGCGTCGAGTTTCGATTCGAGCTTGAGTGACACCGGACCGAACGCCGTCGGAGCAGATTGCACTTGGATCGTTTTGCCGTTCTCAAGCCAGCGTTTCGGGGTGGCAAAGCCGAGACGCAGCGTCTCGGGCCTGCCGTCGCCATCCAGATCCCAATCCTGCACCAGGAGGTAACGCAGCATCGTGAGGAAATGCGCGTTCGCGGCGCTGTTGGGCGGGCAGTAGAAAACCCGTCCCCCGTCGTCCATTGGATCGAGCGCGCACCCTTCGCCGCAGATGAACGTGTTGCGCGTGAAGCCTTGGGCCAGCATTCCGTAAAAGCTCACCAGTGCGCGCTCGGGATCGTCGCGGCGCAGCGTGTCGAGAACGTAGCGCGTTCCGTAAAGTGGATTGATCCGGTTGTCGCTGGTCCAGAAATTGAACTGCCCGCCGCCGGAGCGCAACATGCCCATGCACAGTCCACCGTGGTGCTCTTGATAGTGCGCGATCCAGCTTTCCTCCTCACTGCCCGGCGCAAAGATGCCGCTCGCCATCGTGTAACCGATGATGATGTTCCAATAACTGCCAATGCGCGAATGGAGGATGGGATCATGCACCGGCTCATCGCCGAACAATGCCACTGGCACGAACGGCGGCGTTGTCTCGCGTGAAATGCTTTTCTCCATCGCGGCGAGAATCGGTTTCTTGAACTCGGCGGCAACGGCCGTGTAACGCTTTGCGCTGGCCGCCTCGCCCGCGGCATCGAGCATCGCGCCGAGATCGCGGATGGCGCGCCAGGCTTTTGAATTCGCGTTCAAACTGTAACAGAAGGTGTGGATGTCGCCGCAATACTGCTCCTTGGGAAACAGGCCGTTCTCCGCCGTGCGGTTGTTCGCCAGCCGCTCCGCCTCCTTTTCCCAGCGAGGACGCCATTGCGCGACCGTGGCCGCGTCGCGCGTCTGCCAGAAATAGCGGCAGACGTTGTTCAACTTGAAGCCGGCTTGATGGAACTCCAGCCCTTTGCGTGTGAAGTCGAGCAACGGCACGATGAGCCGCCTCGCGTCGCTCTCATAACCCCACACCAGCATGGCGAGCATCGCGTCGCTGCCCTCGGATTCGTAGAGCTGCTCGTACTGGTTGCCCGCACTGTAAAGCATACGGTCGCCGTTGATCAACTCGAAGTTCTGGCAGAGGAGATGCCGCCAGGCGTTGTTGACGATCGGTTCGGGCGTCTCGACGTTCATGCCTTGCGCGAGGATTCCGCGCCAGGTTTGAGCGCACATGTCGCGTTGCGCCGCGTAGGATTCAGCACTCAACCGGACCGCCGCGCCTTTCTCCAACGGCCTGGTCGGGATCGCTAGAATCGCCGTCGAACCCGGTTTCAGTCGCGTGACAGCGAGGCCGCGCTCCCATCGCCAACCGGCGCCGAACCAGGCCAGCGTCCGGCCTGCTTCCCCGGTCAACCGTCCATCGGCAAACTCCAGTTTCGATTTCGCGCCCATGTCCACCGCCAGGAAACCGTTCGTGCCTTGGGCCAGATCGAATTTCACAAACACGACCGCATTCGTCGCCAACGCCGGGTCGGTGCTGGCGAACGCCTCCAGCCGATAAACTTCCGCGGGATGTTCATGCTTTTTCTGGCTGAGCGGCACGACACCTTCGGATTGCACGGGCGAACGATGCGAGTAGCGGACCTCGGCAATTGGCAGCCAGCCCTCGGCGAGCACCGCTTCGCTCGTTCGCTCGCGCAGGCCGCCGAAGAGATATTCATCCGGCCCGACGCGAAACTTCACGGGCGTTCCCACGTCGCGCCAACTCCGCGCGCCGCCGTCGAGATTGACACCGCTCCCGTTCGAGATGAGCCGGGCCTTCACCGTGGCGTTGGGGGCGCTGAGGACGATGGGATAGTGGCGGAAGTCCGCGTTGACATAGCGCGGCGGCGGCAGCAGCGGCGCAAAGAATTCATAGCTCGCGCCGTTGGGCTGGGCCATGGCGGCTTCGCCCCAAACATCGCGTTTCGCCTGCATCGCCTCCGACAGGCTGGGCAACCGGTCCTCGGCACCCGCCGCGAAAACGGCGACCAACGACGCGAGCGTGAAGCTGATGTCGGCGCGGGGCCGGCGATGTTTCAGGGACATGCGAGTGCCGCCACTCTGCGTGGGCAACCGTTCTTGTAAAGGAAAAGTTCAGTGCCGCATGGACCCTTGACGAACGGAGAGCCGAACTTGGAGTCGGTACGATTAGCAGGAGCACTGCCGGTTCAACGCGGGAGGATTGACAGGAAGCAACACTCCCCGCCAGCATCCGGGAACGCTCATGACCATGCGGCACATACTTTTCCTGGTAGCACTTGCTGTCACTTCCGCCTTTGCCGAATCGCCCAAAGGATATTACCGCTTCCCGGCCATTCATGGCGAAACGATCGTGTTCACCGCCGAGGGCGACTTGTGGCGCGTCTCAACCAAAGGTGGCCTCGCACAACGACTCACGTCTCATCCCGGCACGGAGGCGCTCGCAGCGATTTCGCCCGACGGAGCGACCGTCGCTTTCACCGCCGAGTACGAAGGAGCGATGGAGGTTTACACGATGCCTCTCGACGGCGGATTGCCAGCGCGCCAGACGTCTTATGGCGAAGTGGCGCGGGTGGCGGGCTGGACGCCAGATGGCCTGGTGCTGTATTCGACGGATGTCTATTCGACGCTGCCGAATTTTCAACTGGCTACGGTGAATCCCAAGACCGGCGCGCAACACGTCCTGCCGCTCGCGCAGGCGAACCAGGGCGCGTTCGATGCCGAGAGCAAGCGATTGTTCTTCACGCGGCTTACCCGTCAGGGCAGCAGCACGAAGCGCTACCAGGGCGGCTGGGTGGAAAACTTGTGGAGCTTCACCGGCCAGGGAACGGAAGCGGCGCCGCTCACGGCCGGTTTCAAGGGTACGAGCCGCAATCCGATGTGGTGGAAAGGCCGGGTCTATTTCGCCAGCGACCGCGACGGCGTGATGAATCTCTGGTCCATGAAACCCGACGGCGCGGACGTCAAGCAGCACACGAAGCACAGAGACTACGACGTGAAATCACCGTCACTGGACAAAGGCCGGATCGTTTATCAGCACGGCGCGGATTTGCGTTCGCTTGATCTCGGCGGCGGCAAGGACACGTTGCTCGACATCCGGCTCGCCTCGGACTTCGACCACCAACGCGAGAAGTGGGTGAAGAAGCCCATGGACTTTCTCACCGCCGCGCACCTTTCGCCGAAGGGTGACCGGGTCGCACTCACGGCGCGGGGCCAGGTGTTCATCGCGCCGGTCGAGCAGGGCCGATTCGTCGAACTGCCGCGCAAGTCCGACGTGCGGTACCGCAATGCGCGTTTCCTGCCGGATGGCAGGACGCTCCTCGCGCAAACCGATGAAACCGGTGAGATCGAGTTCTGCCGCCTGCCCGCGAATGGCGTCGGCGACAGCGAACTGCTCACGACCAACGGCACCGTGTTTCGTTTCGCCGCGCAGCCCTCGCCGGACGGCAAGCGTCTCGCGTGGGCCGACAAGGACCGCAAGTTCTGGATTCACGAGATCGAAACGCGGCGGACCACGCTTGTCGCCGACACGCCGCGGAGCGAAGTCAACGATTTCGCGTGGTCTCCCGACAGTCAGTGGCTCGCCTTCACCGACAGTGCGTCCAACAAGGTGGACCAGATCGTCCTGTTTCATGCGGCGGAAGGCCGAAAACTGGCCGTGACGAGCGACCGCGTCGAGAGTTACAGCCCGGCGTGGTCGCCCGACGGCAAGTGGCTGTATTTTCTGAGCGACCGCGAACTGCGCTCGCTCGTGGGCGCGCCGTGGGGGCCGCGCCAGCCCGAGCCGTTCTTCACCGAGACGACGAAAATCTACGCGCTGGCGCTGACGAAGGACGAACGGTGGCCGTTCGCGCCGAAGACCGAGCTGCAGCCCGAGAAGTCCGAGGACAAGAAAGACGAGAACAAGGATGACGAGGAGAAAAAGTCCGACGCGAAGGCCGAATCAAAGCCTGATGCGAAAGCCAATGCCAAATCAAAGGACGCCGCCAAATCTGTCACCGTGAAGATTGACGAGGATGGACTGGCAGCGCGGCTGTTCGAGGTGCCAGTGCCGGCGGGAAACTATCGCGCACTGGAAGTGACGGCCAAGCACCTCCTTTGGATCGCGAGCGAACTCGGCTTCGGTGGCAAGTCCCATTTGAAGCAGTTGGAGATCACCAGCAAAGATCCGAAACCGAAAACGCTCGTGGAAGAAATCAGCAACTTCGAACTCTCCGGCGACGGCAAGAAGCTTCTGGTGCGCAAGGCCGATTCGTTTTACGTCATCGCCGCCGACGCCGCCGCGCCGGCCAAGCTGGAGGATAAGATCGCCCTCGACGGCTGGACCTTTCCGCTCGCACCGCGCGAGGAATGGCGGCAGATTTACACCGAAGCCTGGCGCATGATGCGTGATTACTTCTACGACCGAGCCATGCACCAGGTGGACTGGCGCGCGATGCGGCAGAAGTATCTCCCGCTTGTGGAACGCGTAAGCGACCGCGCCGAGTTGAACGACGTGCTCTCGGAGCTCGTCGGCGAATTGTCCACGCTCCACATCAATGTGCGCTTCGGCGACGTGCGCGAAAGTCCCGATCAGATCAAGACCGCCTCGCTCGGCGCGCGGCTGGTGCATGACGAGAATGCCGGGGGGCTCCGCGTCGAGCACGTTTATCGCGCGGACCCGGATTATCCCAACCAAGCCTCGCCGCTCGCGCGCCCGGACGTGAATGTCGTCGCTGGCGACATCATCACCGCCATCAACGGTCGCCCGACGCTTTCCACGCCGAACCCGGAATCGCTCCTGCGCAACAAAGCCGGCAAACAAGTCCTGCTCGACGTGAAACCGCGCGATGCCGGCACGAACCGCCCGGTCATCGCCAAGCCCATCACGACCGAACGCGCGGCCGATTTGCGCTACGACGAGTGGGAATTGACGCGCCGCGAACGCGTCGAGGAACTCGGCCAGGGCCGGCTCGGCTATGTCCACCTGCGCGCCATGAGCGCGGAGGACATTGCCCAGTGGGCGCGCGATTACTTTCCGGTGTTCAACCGCCAGGGTCTCGTCATTGACGTGCGCAACAATCGCGGCGGCAACATTGATTCGTGGATTCTGGAAAAGCTCTTGCGCAAGGCGTGGTTTTACTGGCAGCCGCGCGTGGGCGAGCCGTACTGGAACATGCAGTTCGCCTTCCGTGGCCATCTTGTCGTGTTGTGCAACGAACGCACCGGCAGCGACGGCGAGGCGTTCACCGAAGGTTTCAAGCGGCTCGGCTTGGGCAAGGTCATCGGCACGCGCACGTGGGGCGGCGAGATCTGGCTTTCGGCGCAACGCTGGCTTGTGGATCAGGGCATGGCCTCGGCGGCGGAGTTGGGGGTGTATGGACCGGAACGGGAATGGCTCATCGAGGGCCACGGTGTGGACCCGGACATCGTGGTGGATAATCTGCCGCACGCAACCTTCAATGGCGCCGACGCGCAACTTGACGCGGCAATCAAACACTTGCAGGAACTCATCGCCAAAGACCCGCGCCCGGTGCCGCCGGCGCCCGCGCATCCGGACAAGTCCTACAAACCGTAGGCGAGGATTGCTCCTGGCGGCAAGGTGTCGGCTGCCGTGCCGTAAAGGGGTCATAAAGGGGTAACCCATTATGGACCGCTGCTGCCAGTCGCAGCTTCTGGCGGAGATGGCTGGCAAATCTTCACACGTTCAACATGAGCTGGCGATCAAAACCCGCGAATTTATCGCCTCCGACCTGGTGGCGTGGGCCAGTTTTCAGCCGCTGTTTCAATTCATCACCCGCAAACATCCCAACCTGCTGGCCTGAGCGAAGCAACCGACTTGACTGCTGGCGTCAGCGGGCGATAGCCGCTGAACACGGCGCGCAGCCGCCCTGCTTGTCCGATGAACCTTCGGCCTCATCTGCTCTGCTGTGGCTGGCAAGCCCCGGATGATTTACTTTTTCCCCGCTGTGCCGGACGGTTCGAACTGGAACCGGCAACCCTTGACCTCGGTGCGAGCGGGCGCGATTTTTTCTCCGGCCAGAAAACTCGTCAGTGCGTTTTTCAGATACGCATGGCTGGCCCGTCTCTTTTCCGTTCCGTACCCGAGTTGATCGTCGATCGCGCCGCGGTAAAATACAGTCCAGGATTTGGTTTGGATACAGACGGCTTCGGCCGTTCGCGTCGCACCCAGCAACCGCGCCACAACCTGGAACTGGTCGAGGAGGATCGGCAGATCAATTTTGAAGTCTCCGGCCTCTTCCCGGATGCTGGTTGAGTCGTCCTGCGCGTTGGAATTGATCAGCCAGAAAACCACGCCTTTGGTCCCAAACTCGTCGCGCAGCGCCTTCAGCTTGGGAATGCTCTTCTGCACAATCGGGCAACCCGTGCTCGTGAAAACCAGCACGACCGCGCGCGCTTCAGTTTGCCGATACAACTCACGGGATTTCCCTTCGTGGTCGGGCGCCGAAAAATCGTCCACTTTGATTACGGCGGGCCGGGTGGAAGAATTTGGCGATTCCGACTTGTCATGCGCGAGCATCGGCATCGAGGGTGTGCCGACCAGCGCCGCCATGAGCCAGAGCACTGCCGGGCCGGTCAGGACACCTTCCACCCCGTCGCTGTAATTGACTGGGCCAGGAAGTGGGACGCGGTGGAACGCGTCCTGACCGGAAAATCTGAGCGGCCATGGGAAATTCTTGCGCATCGCCGACACGAATGACCCGGCCTCAACCACCACCGCTTTTCGTAACGCTGGTGGATGGCGGAGCATCGGTATAATTGAAGTAGCCGATGAACATTTCATCGAAGGTCTGGTCGCCGAATCCGACGGTCTGACTGGGATCGGGGTTGTCCGGATTCTGTGGCGAATTATCATGCGCGCCGCGGCAAATCAGCCGCGTCCCGGCGGGCAACCGTTTGGGCTGCGCCAGCCGATACAGATGTTGCCACTTAAAATCATAGTGCGGCACTGATAACAGCGTTTCCTTTTTGCCATCCGGGTAAATGGCTTCGTAGCTGAACCACGAACCGCGCAAATGCATGTGCGGGCTCATGTCGTAGAGCAACGCATCCTTCGTAAACAGGTATTCCGCCTCGGTCTGCTCATTCGGAGCGCCCGGTGGAATCTGCAATTTCACATTGAACGCCGACCGTGTCTTCAACTCCAGGGCAGGTTTTTCTTTGCAAAGATAGAGTCCCATCTCCGACTGGTCCATTTCGTCCTTCCCGCTGGCAGTATAGTGTACTTGAAAAATCAGCATTGCGCCTGCCGCCAAAAACTTTCCTGAGCCGGCAGGAAAGGGGACCGCCTCATAGCCGGGAACATAGGCCGAAAAGTAGCCGTTGACGCCGCCGCCACTGCCCTGCCGCAGCCTGCCGCTCTGCAACTCCTCGGCCGTCGCCACCAAAACCAGAATGTGATGCACCACTTTTTTGTTGCCGGGCCGGACCACAGCCGCGCGCAACCAGGCGTTACTGCGAATCGGTGAGCGGGCAATGATGTAGCGATAATCGAAAACTCCACTGGCAGAGACTTGCTCGGCCTTGGGAAATTTGACCACGAAATCGGGCTGGCCCAGCGGCCAATCCAGGGCTGGCGGCGGTGGCTTGACGGCCAACGGATCTTCCCCCTCGCCACGCGGCGACCCCTGCTCGACCCAGCGCACGAGGGTTTGGGCCTGCTTGGGCGTCAAGCTGCGTTCGTTGACGAACCTGCCATAATGCGGATCGGCATGCCACGGCGGCATGCGCTGAGCCAGCAACACTTCCTGGATCATGGAACCGCGGCCTTTCACCTTTTCATAACTGCTCATCGCAAACGGGCCGATGTTGCCTGGGCTATGGCAGGGAACGCAGCTCTTTTGGAGGAGCGGAGCCACTTCAGCTGCGTAGGAGATCGTTTTTGCCGTCGCGTCCTTGGAGACGGCCAGGTGGAGCGGAGTGCCCTTGGCCAGTGTATGATTGGGTGAAACTGTTTTGCCCGCGAGGAATTTTGTGAGGGCATTCTCCAGGTAATTCTTTGGACCGCTCGCCTTGGTCTTTGGGTCCGCCATCTCGCGAGCGATTGCGCCTCGATAAAAGGTCGTCCAGTTGGTGGTCCCGATGCAAACGACGTCGCAGGTCCGCCCAATCCCGAGGGCGTTGGCAACCAGTTGGGCCCGATCTTCCAGCACCGGCAGGTCAATGCCCAATTGCTCGGCTTCGCGGGCAATGCTGGCGCGGTCATCTTCCGGGCTGGAATTGATCATCCAAAAAACAACAGCCTGGCCCGCGAATTTATCTCGCAACGCCTTGAGCGTCGGGAGTGCCTTCTTCACCGCTGGGCAGCCGTTCGCGGTGGAAAACAGGACCACCGCCTTGCTGCCGGACTGGCGGTGCAGGTCATGCCAGCGGCCTTTATGGTCCAGCAGTTCAAAATCTTCCACCTTCAACTCCGGGGCGCCGGGGGCTCCAGCAAATGGTGAAAATCTCTCCAGCGTCTCCGGGCTGAAATGCTGCAACAGTCCGACCGACACAACCGTCAACACGAGAACGAGACCGACAATCCACAGTATTTTTTTCATAAACTCCTTCGCTGCGCTTCAAAATAATCCCACATTGTTTCCGGGAGGCTTAAGAAAACGAACCAGACCCCCCTTTACTGCCAGATTGAACTCCAGTTGGATACTCCGCGCACGCAAATTATTCAATAAAAGTCCAGTGTTTTTACCGCCGAGACGCGGAGGCGCAGAGGGAAGAAAGGCTTTCCTTCTCTGCGTCTCTGCGGTTCAACAAACTTTGTTTGGTTTTGACTTTCAGGTTCTGAGATTAGAACGCTTGCCTTAAATGTCATGTCACCTAAATACGCGACAGGACCCAGGCTGTTATTTGTAAGCGGTCGTAAAGGGGTCGCAAAGGGGTCGCTCCATAAAGGGGTCGCTCCTAATAAAGGGGTCGCAAAGGGGTCGCTCCTTACTATTGACACCAATCCGCTGCGGCGGTAAAGGGTTGCCATGCCGCGCCAACTGCGCATCGAATATCCCGGCGCGATCTACCCTGTCATGAACCGCGGCGACCGGCGGGAGCCGATTTACCAGGACCATGCCGACCGCACCCGCTTCCTCCAAACCCTGGGCGAAGCCTGGCGCAAGACCGATTGGCAGATTCACGCCTACTGTTTGATGGGCAATCATTTTCATCTCGTGATCGAGACGTCCGGCGGCAATCTGGTGGCGGGGATGCGTTGGTTCTTGAGCACCTATACCGCGCGGTTCAACCGGCGGCACAAACTCTTCGGCCACCTGTTCAGCGGGCGTTACAAGGCCCTCCTTGTGGACGGCAGCGGCAATGGTTATTTGCGCACCGTCTGCGATTACGTCCACTTGAATCCGGTGCGCGCGAAGCTGTTGCGGCCCGAGCAGAAGTTGCGGGACTACCCCTGGAGCAGTCTGCCCGAATTGCTCCAGCCGCCGGCGGCCCGGGTGGCGTGGCTGCGGGTGGATCGCCTGCTGGGCGAGTTGCACATTCCCACAGACAGCGCTGCGGGCCGGGAACAACTGGAGGCGTATCTGGAAACCCGCCGTTGCCACGAGGACGGCGAGGAATTCAAGCACATCCGGCGTGGCTGGTGTTTGGGCGATGAAGCGTTTCGGCAGGAATGGCTGGAACGCGTTCGTGCGGGCGCGGGCGAACCTCACCGTGGGGACGCGCGGCGTGAGACGATGGAGGACAAGGCGCGGCGCATCCTCCAGGAGGAACTGGACGCACTGGGATGGGATTGCGCGGCTCTGGCGCAACGTCCCAAGGGTGACGCGCGGAAAGTGCGGATGGCGGCGCCGGCTGCGGGCCGAAACCAGCGTGACGTTGAAAGGGATAGCCGAGCACTTGCAGATGGGCACGTGGACGCACGTGGCCAACCGGCTCTCTCATAACCCCGCTCAACCCGACAACCAACCCGGCCTGAACTTGTGTCAAAAGTAAGGAGCGACCCCTTTACTGGCGCGCTGGGCCGCCACGCACCCGCCACGCCCATCCTACCACGCGAGATTTCATTCCCACTGCCCTGTCGCACGAGCGCCTGCCGTTGTCCCCGTACAGGACAGCGCCAGACTCGGCAGCGGCCTTTCCCAGCTTGCGGACGGCGTTTCCCAGCTTGCGCGCGGCATTTCCTACGTTGCCCGCGGCGTTTCCTACGTTGCCCGCGGCGTTTCCTACGTTGCGCGCGGCGTTTCCCACCTTGCGCGCGGCGTTTCCCACCTTGCGCGCGGCGTTTCCCACCTTGCGCGCGGCGTTTCCCACCTTGCGCGCGGCGTCTCCCAGCTTGCGGAGGGGATTGCCTGACTGACAGATGTGAATTCCAAGCTGGGGAGCGCGAGTTCCCACGTGACATCTCTAAACTCTCAACCACCAACGTTCAACCGCAGCTCAACTACGAATGGACGCGAAGGCTTCTCTCTCTCCGCCTCGGTCGCAGTCCCTCGCTCGCGGAGCGGGACAGGGTGGCCGCAGGCTGGGTGAGGGTTGTGGGGAGAAACACTCTAAATGCGGAGGGACCGAGGGTGAGGTGCTTTTGAACCACGAATGACCAATGGACACGGATTCTCGATCGGTTCATGGGTTCCGGCTCGACCATCGCCGCCGCGGAAGCGGTGGGTTACACCGCCACCGGACTGGAATTGGACACCGAGTACTTCCGGCTCGCGGAACGGGCGATCCCACGCTTGGCCGCGCTGTATCCGGAATTCAAAGGGCAACCTCCTTGAAAAGTATCGGCAAGCTATAGTTTCTGTGGTCAGGTGGTTGTTCCGCATTCTCGCAGTTGAGCACTCCGTTGTGGCGTAGGAAGGAAAGGAATTGCTGGAGTTCAGTGTCATTCTCGGCATTAAGCATTTTCCTGATTTGTTTATAACTCATTACGTGATTACTCTTTTTCTTCTTCAAGATGGTTACCCACCTGGTCCAGTCACCGCTGTGTTTGATAATCGTCTCCCACATGTCATTCTGGAGGTCCTTGTAGCCGAGGCTGAAAGCGTCCCTTTTGAATAGCGGAAATTGCTTTCGATAGTTCCTCATCACTCTCTCATTGGGATTCTTGTGGTAGTACTCCTTTGTGTGAGAAAGACAGTGCTCCAAAAAGTTGATCATAACTCGTGGCGTGAGAACGGCCACATGGAGACTAAAGTGGGTCGCGAAGTAATCGAAGATTGGCATAGCCTCGACCTTGCCTTCAAGAGTAACATGATTCACGCAATCCGGGAAAACGCTCTGAATGATCTCCTTGTTGGTCCCGTCGGTGAAATTCACCTTAGCCGCTTGCCAAGGGTCTGTTGCGGAATCAACCCCACCCTTTTTTTAAGCCAAGCGGGCCTTTGCCAAATAGACAGTGGCTTTGAAGTGCCGAGAAAGATATCGAAAGTTTCGTCATTGTGCCGAAACACCAGTCGGTCAAGCCCAAGAACCTTGTTAAAATTAAACGAGATCCTCCGGGCGATGAACTCTCGAATGTCTTCATTTGTCCAGTGCAGCTCAACTTTGCTGTTGAGGATTTTATCGTAACCGAGTGCCTCGAAGTTTAGTCGGTCGAACAAATCCCTACGTATGAAAAACTTGATTCTCAAGTTTTTGAGCGCATGGTAACTTCGCTCAGAATGAAGCAGGCCCTGAAGCAGCATCATCTGAATATCATATTCCTCTTGGGTGACAAACTGATCAAGCTTGTCAACGAGGACATGAACAGTCAGTCGCTTTTCTCCAAGGTGCTTGTTTAGTGCCTTTTTGTGTTGATCGAGGTTAAGAATGAGGGAACTGCGCTCACCGTCGCTGTTCGAGGTCGGTGTGGCCGGCTCCAGGGAGGCATAATAGTTGATGGGCATCGAAGGCATGTTGCTATCAACCTTTACGCCGATTGTCTTTTTATTATTCAGAAGCAACTGAACGAGTGTAGGTCTGGTTTCCTTCACATCGAACGAGGAATTTATTGTTGCGAGAACCCCCTCAAGGTCACGGCTGAGGCATTTCTGCGCGAGCAATGTCGTCAAGATGCGGTGGAGTATGAATACTTCCCAAACAATCCGGTATTTCACGTGGTCGTCGGTGAAGGTCGAACGAATCCGATTAATGATGGTCGACTTGAAAGTCTTGAAATCAAGTTCTTCCTCGATTGGTACAACGATCCCGCGCCAACCAGCATCCGTTGAAAAACCTAATCGCCCGTCCGAAATGAGGCGAAATAGGGCGGTTTTGCCTGTCCCGCGCTCGCCAACAACGATGGATTTCCGCTCGGTGAGAAACTCGGTAATGGGTGGGATTTGGCAAAAACAGATGTGGTTCTCGAGCAGGTCGTCCTCTTTTCCTTCTGGTGCGCCAAAGTGGAAGTCGTCTAGCTTTTGTAAGGGGAATTCTTCTGGAAAGTTGTCAATCATGTGAGGCAATAGTCGATTCCAACAGGGAGGGCCGTAACCCCGATTTGTGACCCTTCCGAAATTGAGTCGAGGAATTCAGGGTCCATAGTCTGATGCCCAAGTCTGCACAACACACCGTCTGAAGGCAATCCCGATTTACTCGACAACGAGACAGTCCCGAACCCGCCGACCTTCACGACGCGATCCGCAAAAGGGCAAGTGCGAAGTGGGAAGCCCGAAGTCATCCGCCCACGTTTGACTACGGCGCGACACGGACGACGGAGTGCGGAGTTCGGAACACGGATTTCGGAAGCTGGAGCAGCAAGTCGTCTTCGCTCCTCGTGCGCCACGGGACTGAGTGCTCGCGTCGTCATGCTGCGGCGAGTGTGCGCGGGAAAATCATCAGCGTCAATCATCGTTCCTCAGCGGTTGCGGCACAGTTGAGGGTCGGTGGTTGAGGGTTGAAGGTTGAGAGACAAGCGGAGCACCTCACGCCGGCCGTCTCCCCAGCGCGGAGAGGGAGAATTGTAGGCGCTCTCTGTGCCTTCTTGTGGCGATTGAATCCGTCCGTCGGTGTCCATCCGTGGTTGAAATCAGTTGAGGGTCAATAGACGTGGCTGAGAACTAACTTCCCGTCAGCGTCCCGGATGAAAATCGTGTCGACGACGTCGTTCCACACAACGCTGCGGCTGCCCCAGAAAAGTTCGGTGTCGGAGTTTTTGCCGAGGCCGGTGCGAAGGGCCACTTTGCCCCCGCCTAGCAAGGTGAACTTCGGAAAGAGGTAACGGTGGTGGCTTTCGTCGGAGACCGTCCAGCCGGTCAGGTTGATGGGTTTCTCACCACGGTTTTCGATGACGATGTATTCGTCGTTCAGGTTGTTCCGGCCGCCTTGTTCGGCCTTGGCGTGTACGGAGGAGATGGCGATCTGGTGGTTGGTCAAGCCGGCCCATATTCCGCGTCCAGCCTGGCGGGCTTCTTCCTGCGTGCTGAGGAGCTTCGCCCTGTATTTGGCGGCAATGGGACGGCGTACGTAGGCATGGCCCTGGCGGAGGAGTTCTTCGTTGACGAAGGTCTTTCCTACGAAAACGTACGCGAGCAAACGGCCATCGCGGTCGCGGCCGGGCTTGCCGAGTTCGAGACGAATCTTTTTGCCGCCGACGAGGGTGTTGTTGGCTTGCGTGGCTTCCTCCGCGCCGGGGTCGCCCTTCTCGGGGGCATCAATGCCGAGATAGCGGACTCGGCGGTTGTCGTCGAGTTGGCAAGTGTCGCCGTCGAGGACCTGGAGGACGGTGGCGGCATCTGCGGCGGGGGAATGATGCGCCATGGCAGCCCAAAGCAGCAGGGGGGCGGCAGCAAACTGCGCACGCGTTTTCATGGAGATAGGAACATTGACAGCAGCGGAGGTAGTTGCCAAATGAATTCTGAAGGCGTAAACCGCGAAGGCGGGGAATGAGTGACCAGGGAGAGATGAGGCTGTGAAGTTCCCCCCGAAACGGTGGACCGGGGGCGGAAACGCAACAGAGAAGGTTGAGTGTTGAGTGTTGAGCGAGGCCGGCTGGAGAGGGTGCGCGCGGATTTGAGGAGTGTCCACAGGCATTTGATGGTTGTGCGTCCTCTGTTGGATACTGTGCGCGCGTGTTTGTGGAGCGTGCGCGGTCATTTGGGGACAGTGCGTGGCGATTTGGCAAGCCGATGCGGACTCGACACCTCACCTCGGTCCGCTCCGTATTGAAGTGTTTTCGCCCCACAACCCTCACCCGGTCTCCGACCACCCTTTCCCGGGCACACCTCATCCGGACTTCGTCCACCTTTTCCCCATCCGATGCGGAGAAGGGCATCGAGGCGGAGAGGATGGCCATGAGGGCGCGTCGTCATGCTGCGGCGAGTGTGCGCGGGAAAATAATCAGCGTCCATCACCGGTTGAAAGGTTCGGCTCGTCGGGAACCTCGCCCACCCGGCAAACGCCGAGTGCGGAATGGAATTTCAGCATCTCACTACCGTCCGGTAGCTTTCAGCTAAACAATAAGGGCTACTGGGGGAGAACGCCTTTTACCGCTTTCTGAACGTCGGGCGATCCTTCCCGTCCAAGGGTCATCAATTGTTTTCGAATGTCGTCGCGGGCCACCGCCCGCGGCACCGCTCCGATGGCTCGGATGATCGAGATCTTTGTCGCTTCACTCTGGACGGATGGCAATTCAGATCCTAATACGTCCGCGGCTTTGGGTCCGGCCACTTTTGCCAGGGAGGTAAGCAGGCGATCGAGCTCCCGCACCGTGGATTTTTGTTCCGCCGTGAGGCGTTTGATTTCCTTCCTAAAAAACTCCTCATCACCGCCAGACGCAGCGAGTTTTCTTTGTGTTTCTTCAATCTGCTGGTTCAAACCTGTCACGGCGCGCTCGTATTCGGTGTTTTGCTGGTTCAACTCTTTGATCCTCGTTTCCCGCTCGGCCATATCCGCTTGCGCCCGGGTCATTTGCTGGGTCAGTCGTGCCGCTTCGGTTCTGGCCGAAGTGGCCGCCGCTTGCGTCGCCCGTTGTTCGACTTCGAGTTTGTCTTCCAACGAAGCGAGCCGGGTCTGGACAACCTGTTGTTGTGAAAAGAGGGTTGCATTGGTTTCCTGCAACATCGCTGTCTGCTGCTGCAAAGTGACGGTTCGCTGTTCCAGAGCGGCGGTCTGTCCTCTTACCACCGTGCCCACCGGGTTGAATACCAGGCCAAACGCTTTTGAAAGGACGCCCGGTTCTGCCGCCGCAAACATCGGCACGGGGGCAAGCGACGCGAGCTGAACCGGCGACGTAGGTCGAAACCAAGCGGAGTTCGCCGCCGGCCCAAAGGCCCCGCTGCCGCTCAGGATCAAGGCCGGCAGGCCCAAACCAGCGGAGAAGGCCGCTTTGCACGTTTTTGAATCACACCACAAAGCCCAGCCACCGCAGAGCGCTGCCACGCCCAGGAAAAGCACGGCGGTGACGCAAATCCCCAGCAGCCCGGACTCCGAGTAGAATTCTTTCAACTGAGTAATCAACGCCTGAGCATGAGTCGCGTAGAAAACCACATACATGCTCAACGGCGCGACCGCCCCCAAAAGAAAGAGGGTCCGTTGCTTAGGCGATACATTTGCCATAGATCGTTCCTTTCTGGTCAGAGTTTCCTGGGTGATACCTCGAATGGGTGAGAGTTCATGGTGATGGTCGCGTCAATCAAACCAGAGCGCATCATTCCCTGCGTTTCTTTTCGGCCAGCCGGAATAAGGCGGCGTACAGTTCCATAGTCGTCTGGGTCCAGACCGCATTGTGGCTGGCGATCAGGGGTTTATCGCAACGGATGATCCAGTAATTTCCCCGCTTCACGGGGGGATATCCTTGGTATTGCGACCAGCCGGCTGGAACCGGGTTGGTGGAGATATTCCACGCCAAAGGCGAATTCCCTGGTCGAGAGGTCGTGTAGAAGATATCCGGTTGCTCGGTATTGGGATTCAGATTGTGTTGCAGAACGGATGTCGCGTCATTCACTGGCGGCGGTTCGGTTGCTTCCCCGTCCCGGGCGCGAATGATCCAGTGATCCACCAGCAGGGGATTGTGGCCGGGCGTGTGTTGATAGAAAAAGGATTGCGGGACTTCGACCGCAGGCTGTCCGTCCCGCTTGTGATGGGCCAGGACGCCGTCGTCATAGTTGCGCCACAGGCTGGGGTTGAACGGCGCGAGGGCATTGCCAATCCGATGGACGTAGCGCGTGGCCCAATCCGCAGAAGAAGTGACCGAGATGATGACTGGCGCGTCGGCATCCGGCAGTTTTGCCCGGGTCAAGGCGCTCTTATGCGCCCACAGCAGGTCGGATAATTCCTTGCTGTGAATGGACGGGGCGGCGGAGTTCACGAACAATACACAATCAAATGGCAGCGGATTACGGGCTGGTTGGAAGTCTACAGCTTTGAGCGTGGATTTGAAATCCCAAGGCCATTCGCCGGTCAGAGCACCCACACAAGCCTGGCCGAGCGATTTCTCGAGCATCAACGCGCCGAAGGAGTGGCCGATGACGAAAACGCGGTTCGTTCGCCCTGGGGGACTCGCCTGTTTGGCGGCATTGGCGCAGGTGAAGCTCGTGCGGGCCATCGGGACGCCGGAAACTTTTGCTTCAGCGGCGCCCTTTCGCGACCAGTAAGAGAGTTGTTCCGGCACGAATAGCAGGAAGGGGAGCTTGCGGCGGTATTTGTCACTGACAATCGGGCCGCCAAAGTCGGCGAGCGTCTGCCGGTATTCCGGGCTGTCTATGTCCAGCGCGTGCTTGAACGAATTGCCGCGCCACGCCAGGTAAACCCCGTGGGCGCGCAACTGCCGCCGCTGGATGTCGGGCGACGCGGCCAAGCGCCCGAGAAAATGATTGAACTTCACCACGTCGCCGGACTGGGAGTTGTTTTTCCAACCGTGACAGTAAATCACCACCAGCAGTTGCTCCTTCTCGTCCACCGAAAGCTCCTTGATTTTCTCCCACGAGCGCCGTTGCTGCGTGAAGTCTAGGTAATCACCGCGTTCATCGAACTCCACAAAAGAGCAAGAGTAGGGCTTGCTGCCGTCCGTGGGCTTGCTCACGATGTACCAGGCATCGGCGGGGAGCACATCAGTGCCAGGGTCGCCTTTCTTGCCATTCGTAGGTCGCATCGCCTTCCCGCGAGTGGCGCAACCGGTGAGAAGAATCAGTGCTGCGGCCAAAATGCAAACCGCAACAATCCAGCATGAGGTGGGGCAGTTCATAGCAGGCGAAGCATATTGATCGCAAGTGGACGAACCGGGCTGATCCCTCATGTCCTAAGTTTGGTTAAACAATTCAAAGAACAGAAGGAGTTGAGTAGCTCCGTCCGTTTCAACAACGCAAGTGGACACAATGCGGCGCGGGTCGGGATCGCGCGCAGCTTGAAGTTGACATGCATCTGAGACGGCTTGCTTAACGTCTCGCCCGTTGCCGCTCAAGGCTGGTGCTTCAGCCCTGTGGACTTTGAGGTGACTGCGGCTTCGGAGAGAGCTTGAACACGTCCGCGCGCATTTCCTTGCCCGGTTTGAATTTCACCACGGCGCGTTCCGGGATTGGGACGTCGGTTTCGGGCGCGTTTGGATTCCGGCCGATGCGTGCCTTGCGGACTTTGACCTCGAAGACCCCGAAGTTGCGCAATTCCACCTTGTCGCCATTAGCCAGGGTCTGGGCGATGTAATCCAGGGTCTTCTGAACCACGCTGAGCACGTGCTGTTGCACCATTCCGGTTTCGCTGCTGATGCGGATGACCAGGTCGCGCTTGGTTAGAGTCATAAGTTCCCTCTAGGGTTAAGGTTGGTGCTGCTGCCGCCGGTATAACTGCTTTGCTGCCAGCGGTCAAGCGCGGAAATCGGTCTCGAAAACCCAAGCCAACATCGGAACAATGCGCCAATGGCGGTGAATGCGCGGCCAAGGTTGCAGACCTCGCTGCGACCAATCCGCCATCAATTGACTCGGACGCTGCCTGTGATTTCGCGAACGTCGGCAAGCCCGTGACGTTGCATGAATCCGCGGATACCGCCGATTACCTGTAAAGCGGTCTGCGGCTCGTAGAAATTCGCTGTGCCAACCGCCACGGCGGTGGCGCCCGCGATCATGAACTCAATGGCGTCAGCCGCCGTCTGGATGCCGCCCATGCCGATGATCGGAATCTTCACGGCCTGCGCCGCGTCCCAGACCAGTTTGATGGCGATGGGCTTGATGCACGGTCCCGTCAGCCCGCCGGTCACATTGGCGAGCTTGGGCTTGCGGGATTCAATGTCTATCGCCATCGCTGGGTAACTGTTCGTCACCGCTAAAGCGTCGCTCCCAGACTCCTCCGCCGCCTTGGCGTAAGGCGCAATGTTCACCACGTTCGGGCTCATCTTCGTGATCAGGGGCAGCGTCGTGGCCTTCCGGCAGGCGGCGACGACCTGGCTGAGTAGTTTGCAATCCGTGCCAAAGTGCGAGCCACCTTCCTTGATGTTGGGGCAGGAGACGTTCAGTTCCAAAGCGCCCACACCGCCCAACGCGTCGAAGCGCCGCGCCACTTCTGCGTATTCCTCCACCGTCGTGCCCCAGATGTTGATGATCGTCGGCACCTTCAGTCCGCTGAGAAACGGCCAATACTTCTCGATGAATCCGTCCACGCCCGGGCCTTGCAGTCCGATGGCGTTGATCAAACCGCTGGCGACCTCCACGGTGCGCGGCGTTGGATTTCCGTGAACGGCCCCGAGCCGGATGCCCTTGACCACCACCGCGCCAAGCTGGTTCAAGTCGAGCAGTCGCGCATATTCAACGCCGTAGCCAAACGTGCCGGAGGCGACCGTCACCGGGTTTTGCAACGTCAGGCTGCCGATACGGACTGAGAGATTCATGCCGCCGGCTCCCATAAAACCTGCCGCGAATCGAAGACGGGCCCTTCCGTGCAGGTGCGCTGGTATTCCCAATGGCCGCCGGCTTTGACCGGAATCACGCACGTCAGGCAGACCCCGACGCCGCAGCACATGTGTTCATCCATCGAAAGTTCCGCCGGCACGTTGAACTCGTCGGCGATCCTGCCCACCGCGCGGAGCATCGGCGTCGGCCCACAGGCGAACAACTTGCGGTTGATGATATCGCGCCGCAGTTCGGCCAGGAGCGGTTGCGTCACGAGTCCCCTCTCGCCTTGGCTGCCGTCCTCTGTCGCCACGCGCACGTCCCAGCCGAGCGCGCGAAATTCCTTCTCGCACAAGATGTCCACCCGCCGCCGGCCTCCGACAAACACGATTCCTTTCTGCGGGGAACGTTCGGCAAGCAAATACATCGCCGCCATGCCGTAACCGCCGGCTACCAGCAGCGGGACGCTGCCTGTCTTCTGCTGAACAGTGAAGCCGTGGCCGAGCGGAGCGATGACGTTGAGTTCCTCTCCGCAACGCATTCGGGTGAGGACTTCGGTGCCCTTGCCAACGGCCTTGTAGAGGATCGAGAAACCGTCCGCAGTCACCTGGTAGATGCTGAAAGGCCGGCGCAGCAGCGCGTCGCTCATGGGCAACACCCGGATGTGCGCGAACTGGCCCGGCTGGATCAGCGGCGCGATTTCCGGCGCGCGTACCACGAGGCGGAAATAGAGGTCCGTGTCGCGTTCGTTGGAGACGATTTGAACGGTCTGCTCAAGCATTCGGCGGCGGGAGCATGGAAGCGGGTTCGCGGGCTGTCAACTTCGCGGCCTTTCAAGGAAACTCGCGCACGATTGTTTTCCAATCCCACTCATGATGGCTGAACGCAAATTCGCGCCGCCGCATCGGCGAGATCGACCAAGCTCAACGACCGGCGCTGGCAGCGCCCGTCCGCCGAAGCAGATGATGTTGTAAAAGCAGTGACTCACAAAACTGAAACGCACAGCGCCTTAGTTAGACCACGCCATCGTCTCACTCATCTGTTAGCGAACTCCCGAATGCTGGCAATCCAATAAAGTGTCAGAGGCGTCAGAATCAACATCGCAATCAGCCAGAGAAACGCAACGTATGTCTCGATAACTCCCATCTCGTCTCTGTCGAGCACTGCGTTCACAGCGCAGACCAATCCGACAACCATTGCGCCCGCAAGAACCAATGCACCGACAAAACCGATGGGCACGACTTGGAAAAGGACGGCAGCGACAACGACAGCCATCGAAACCCAAAGCTCGTGAC